>Ga0153932_1000058_pt1 | contig 75321 bp, 66 predicted proteins | sample TSNJ016MetaG_FD_102273 | JGI IMG/M metagenome (GOLD analysis project Ga0153932, IMG submission 102273) | Attine ant fungus gardens microbial communities from New Jersey, USA - TSNJ016 MetaG | ecosystem: Host-associated > Fungi > Mycelium > Unclassified | place: USA: New Jersey, Wharton State... | reverse complement strand
TTTCCTCAATCTGCTGCTGACGCTTGTCGATCTTGCCAGCCGTGTAGTTTCTGTCACGGCTGTTCACAGCCTTGAACTTGCTGCCGTCGACGGCCACCATGTCGCTGGATAGCAGCTTCAGTCATCTGCGTCAACGAGGAGTTCTGGAATTCACTCACGAGCATCAGGAATTTGATTTGGTGTGGCAGGGCTACAGTCGGGGGCTCAAGCTTTCATGCAGATGTCTGAGCGTCGGCTCTGCTCTGACGACGGATTTCGCGCTTAAACCCTGTGGTCCGTCTTTGCCGTCTCGTCACCCCGCGCGTCGAAAAATACACCATCAATCGACTCGCTCCGCAGGTCACGAGATAAAGAATGCCCGCAATTTTCACCAGTGAAAATTTCAGGGAATTGGTTGCAGCCTATTGATTAAACAAAATCGTAATTCACGATTTAACCCTGAAGTAGCCCAGCCTTTTTAGCGCTCGATGTCGAAAGAGCAGCTCTGACCGCATCCATGTTTTTAACACCAATCTCGCGTGTCGTGGGGGGACCGCTAGATCCTGCATATGCGTCCGCTCGCTTTCTTCTCTCGCGAACTGCTGGCGCAAGCTCCGGAACGAATTTTCCCGACGCTGCCAAACTGACGAGCTCGCTTACCCATGCGCGGACGCTCCCGATCGGCTTGCGCCTAGTTCCTCTCCTAACCGATTCAAGCGCGCCAACCAACTCGTCCAAGATCGTCTGCGCAATATCACTATCAATCTCGGACAAAAGCCGCGACAACATTCTTCGATGCGGTTCGATCGAGACGTCGAAGACCAGCGGGGTTGGTGTTGTGTTATTAGTTTCTTTGTTGTTGTAGTTGTAGTTGGCTTTCCCCTTAGAAGTGGCGGGCAACGCCCTAACAAGCCCCTCATAAGGCTCTTCCAGCGAGTCGTCGTGACGTGGCATGTCAGCTTCGGAACGAACTGCTTCGAACTCGGGTAGTAAGCCACGAATTGCTGCCTCAGGAACACCGATATCGAGCGATGCACGTATCCAATGCTCCCTAAGCTCACCGGGAAGACTCGCGAGCTCTTTCGCCGCTGCCTTGGCAACGTTCCCAGAGAAGGTCGCCTCCCAACTGTTATGTCGGAACCATGTCCGGACAAGGATGTAGTCCGCGATGCTTACGGCGATCCGGCGATCTTGAAGACGCTGGACAACGTTCAAGAATTCCTCTTGAGACAAACCCATCTCGGCGGCCGCTATTCGACTGACGACGCGGTAGCAGCCGATCGTGTTGGTGAATGGACTTGTGAGTAGGTAGAACTCGCCGTAGCGCTCGCTGATCGTCAGATCACACGAGTCCACTGATCGCCATGTCTGCTCTGGCGATATTGGCCGGTAGCGAGCCATCAGCGTTTCGCCCCTTCAAAAGTGTTGCGAGGACGTCCGATTCGAACATTTGCCTCCGCAGCAGGATGCGGCTTCCCAACACATTTTCGATCAGCCGCAGCATTATCCAACCAACCGCGTATGTCTTCGACGAACCAACACGCGCGCCGTTTCGCCGGGAAAGCGGTTGGCGGAAGTTCGCCTCGGTATGCCATTTGAGTAACTGCACCGATAGTCGTCGCAAGCAGCGCTGCCAATTCGTCGCGATTGATGATCGCTTGAGGTGCCATGCGAGCGAACGCTTGACGAAATTCGTTATCAGTCTTCGCCATTTGAAATCTCCAATCACTTGTGGTTAGCATGCTCAGCAGAATAAGATTCGAGTGTTCGGCAGGCTAGGGCCAGTTTTTGATTTTCGGGGGAATGGATGGCGAACAATGGACCAAATCAGGGGCGGAGACTAAGACTCGCGCTCTCGCGATTCGCATCGATGCTCATTCAGGAGACGAAACATATCGGCGAATTAAACTCCTATAGAGAGCTAGATGAAGCGCTCGATCTTCCGGATGGACAGTCGCTTCGGTATGACCAGTATCCGATAGGTGCGAAGACCCGAGCGCCACAAGCAGCCTCTATTCAGGAACTCGAAAACCGAGTTGCAAAGTTTCTGAAGCGCAGGGCACACAAGGTAATTGTAGAAAACAATAGGACCAGACAGGACATGGGTACACCGACAGATGCAGTGGATTTACGTGAATTTTCGTCCATTGATTTTCAATTGGGCTATGAAGGTGATTGGCCTACCTATCGACGATTGATCACGTCCGAACCCGATTTGATCGAACTGTACTGCTGGCAATGGGGAGTCTTGTGGGATAGGGGCTTGCCAGGACTCTCCCGAATCGAATGGGGCATCCCCAGCGATACGCCCATCGAACCGTTTATTCGCTCCTTGACGGCTGACAAGATGGAAGACAGAGCAAGAGTTGAGGCGTCGTTGGGGGAAGGTTTTCGGTGGGGCGAAGCCCCGACCGTTGCTCCCTCGGAGATTTCCTTGGAATGGAATTTCGCTAATTCGAAGGAGTACGTTCAGCGCGTGGGTGGGGACGTGGAGCAGTTTTGGTTCCAAGCCACTAAGGGCACAGCAAGAACCTTTGCCGAGGCAGGGGTCCAATTTGAGTTCTCGTCGGAAATGTAAAAAACGTAGCAAAGTTCTTTAGAACTACCCTTTCAAGATAAAGATAGAGCGTTTTGATCCACAACTAACGCAGGGGCGGGCCGCCCGCTTGGGTCGAGCAGGCTCAATCGGTGCCGGAAATTTGCCGGAATCGTCGAGTTACGGCCAGTTATTCTCAGAGGATTGCCGTTACATAACCCCTTGTCAGATCAAGTGATCTCCAATAGTCTGTAGAGCGCTTGGTTTGACTCTTAATCCGTAGGTCGACAGTTCGAATCTGTCACGCCCCACCAAGAATTCAAAAGCCGGTTAGCGCAAGCTAACCGGCTTTTTGGTTTGGATTGCGCTTCCATCAGAAGAATAATCAGTGCGCACGCCCTGTTTCTCTTTTTTGCAATTTCTCACAATGGCGGCCCGCCACGCGCCCCAGAATTACATGCTTGCAATTCATGGTTCAGTTCAGCGGGAGGCCGAATGCATGCCATTCCAATAAGTTACAACGACCACGTCCTGATGCCGCTTGCTGCGGGCGAGCGCGGGAGCTTTGCATCGATGATCATCGTGACCAAGCCCGACGGCGCGCGCTGGGCGTCCGGCGTGCTTGGCTACTTCAACGAACCGGATGATGCGTGCCGCTTCGCTATTGAATGTGGGAAGGCGGAGGCGGACGGACGAAAGCCGCCGCGCAATCCGAAACCGCTCAGCCGCTTGTAATCATTAAGTACGAAGAACAACCAAAAAGCCCGCAATGTGCGGGCTTTTTATCTTGGAAGACGCTTCAGTGCTTGTGGTGCAGCCAGCTCATATGATGTGTGTCGAGCCACTCGCGCATGCGCACGGCGCTGTCCGGATTCTCCGGATGATCCCGCCTGTAACGCCGCCCAAGCATGCCCGCTGCACCGATCATGACAGCCAGTCCGATAACGAAGCCAATCATCGATTGCGTCATGGCCGCCTCCTTGTGTTTCACGCCGTCAATACAGTTTAGGTCACGCGATTTGAAATGCGAGACCGGCGTAAAAAAGCCCAGACAGTGAAGCTGGGCAAATCCACCGGGATAACCCGTTGGAGGAGGTTCTATGTCAGGACCTTATTTGCAGGACTTCAATGTGTGAAATCCTGTCGAACGCTTCGCAGCGATCGGTGACCGGATTACTGGCCCATGTAGACCGAGCGGACGTTGTCGCCGGTTGCCGTGTGAACATTCGAACCGGAAGCGGACGCGCCATTCGACACGCCGCCGTAGCCCGTCTTTGCAGCGTTTTGCGCGGCCACACGTGCTTCTGCGGCCTGGATGTTCGCGGGGTAATCGTAGTCGTTCGCCGTCGCGGGGTTATAACCAGCGGCTTCGATCTGGACCAGCTCGGCCTTCACTTGAGCGCGTGTGAGCGGCTGATTCGACTGAGCAAACGATACTGCCGGGACAGCGAGGACTGCGGCTACAACAACGGCTTGAATGAGCGATTTCATGATGCTTACCTCCGACTTTTGTTTTGCCGCGAGCGACCCTGCTCGCGTTCTATATTTGGAAGTGTAGGTAGGCGGGGTCTGAAAATTAAGTGCTGAGTGCGCAAGAGATCATTGTGGGATTGGGGGTAAACCCTGTAAATCCAGAGCTAAACGCTGCTGGCCCTCAGTCGATCAGGTTGCGCCTCCAGTAGCAAAACCTTCCGTTGACCGAGCAAACGGCGCGGGTTAGCAACGCTGCGCTTACCCCGGCCGACTCAATGCTGCCCGGCTGAAACAGGACCAAAAAGTATAGTTACCGGAGTCGATGCGTTCGTCGGCCATCCGCCCGGCATATTTACTCCTAGCGTCAAATACGCCGAATTGTCCCCAGGATAAGCATTAGGCTGTCCCCGGGATGCATAGACGGACACTCCATCCTTCCAAAGCTGCGTCTGCGCATGGTCTCCAGACGAGTCAGGTACATACCGAAGCGCCCAATTAACCCATTTACCCTGGTCAACAGTCGAACAGCAAAACTGCGCTGCAAGTGTTTGCTTGATCGGGCTTCCGCCAAGCTCGGAAAAAGTGTAGTTAGCCCCGACAATTGAGAGTGCGATCGGCGGCAAGCCACTCGATAGCCCCTGGTGAATCTGCGCAACCATCTGGCTTGAATTCGCCGGAAGAGTAGCCGGGAGAAAAGTGCTCCATCTAACTAAGTAGTCCTTTCCTTGCGAAAAAGAAAGCGGCTTTTGTAGCGCTAGTTGCGCTTGCGGTATTCCGATTGGCGCAGACCCAAAGCTTTCGCCGGGAGAAACGCTAACACGTACGACCTTGCGCCCGCTGACCACCGGATCGCTCACCAGCGAAATGTCCGCTGGATTACTGCGTTGTATACTTATTGATGGATCGATGCCAGTCTGCCAGTCGAACGCATAGCTTGTGTCATACGTACTCGCCAAAGCGTTCATCTGCGGATCAGTCCAATTGACCGCTAAATCTTGACTCGCCGGACGCCCGCTGATTTGTACGTCCCCGTAGTACATCGTGCGTTGTGTGACGTCGGATGGTCGTGTAAGCCACCACCATTTGTAGACGCCAATCTTCAGGTATCCATTCTGCTCCCCCGGATAAGCATTCGGATAACCAATCGAATGTACGACAAGCACGCCATCTTTATAAAGATCCGTTACCGAGGAAGTGCCCGTGTCATCCGGGCGATAATTGAGAAGCCATGTAACAACTTTGCCTTCATCGGTAGTTGGCGCACCAAACTCAAATGACCGACTGGGAGTTCCTGCCCCCCCGCGGATGTCGACCTGGTATTGCAGGCCATTCAACATTAGCGCGAAAGGTGGTGATCCTTGGTCACTACTCTGGTGAAGTTGCGTGATGATTTCCGGCTGCTGCGAATCCAGTTGGTAGTTGGCCGGAATCATTGTCGACCAACGTACTTGATATTCATTGCCAATAGCGAAACGTGCAACCGGAGCAAAAACCAGTTCGACGCGCGGTGCAACAGGAGGCGATTGATTCGTGAAGTCAGATAGTTGCATTGTCGTTTTCAGCGCAGACCCGCCAAAAGCAGTCATTGCGACCGTCGATATTGAATTTGAGTGCGGCGCTTGAATCGTCAATCGGGTGTCAATCCCGTTGCTCCACGCACTCTGATATGTGGGCACATACTGGCCGAGGTTTGTATCAGCATCCGACGACGTTCCCCATAGAAGAATACACGCGAATACAAGACTAAGCGAAGTCAGCTTATTTCCCACTCACCCTCCCGTTAAAAATCGAAGTAATTCGCTTCTTGATCAACATTGCTGCAAACTTGTTATTCGTTATGAAATAACGTCGCCACATACGCCTGGGTTCTTGTGTCACGCGATAGGCCCACTCCAAACCTGATTGCTGCATCCATCGCGGAGCACGGTTCACTTTTCCGGCGACAACGTCAAAAGTCCCGCCAACGCCCATTACAAAATCGACACCTAAACTATCTTTCCATCGGTTAATAAAGTTTTCTTTTTTGGGAGATGTGATTGCAACGAAGAGAAGTCGCGCGCCAGAGCGTCGAACCATGTCGACCACGCTTCGTTCGTCATCCCAAAAGTAGCCGTGGTGATGCCCGGCAATTATCAGCCTTGGGTATCGCTCAGATACTACGGCTGCGGCCTGTGCGACAACCGTCTCTGTAGCGCCAAGTAGGAATACCGGGAAACCTGCATCCGCTGCCATACGCAGGAGATTTTCGAAAAGGTCCACGCCTGCAACGCGTTCGCGCACCGGCAAACCCATAAACCTTGCGCCCCAAACGACGCCCATTCCGTCGATATTGACAATGTCACACGCGCGAACCGATGCAGCCAATTCTGCGTCTGTCTGCATATGAACCAGCTTTGCGACGTTGACCACAACATGTTGAGTAAATTGTCCCTTCGATACTCGTGATCCTATCCACTCGACTGTCTCATCCATAGTCGCGACGTCTAAAGGACAAGAAAAAAATTCAATACGGTTCATTCGATTTCGTTTGGTCTGGTTTCAAGGGTCACTGCATAAACGCTGAGCGCGTAGAACGCCCATGCCTGAGTCCAACGCAAATAATTAACGCTATTTGTTACCCAGCGTCCCTTTTGATAAATGAACCTTTCCTGATCCGGCAGATAAAGGGATGCGTGAGCCCTAGTTAGAACGCGTTCCGCAATTGCAAAGTCCTTTTCGGTTCCACCTATGCGGACAAGCGTAATTACGGCCTGTGCAACCGAATGAGTATCAAGGGGCCAGACGCAGTCGTTGTAGTACTTGACCGTACCATCGGGTAGGAAAAAATTCTCTCGATAGTAATGCAGGCCTTTATCAATCGCGTCTGAAAATCCTTTTGTTTTTGCCGTCCGGCCGAGCAATTCAAGCGCCTCAAGGTTATAGCCCGTATGAAACCCGTCGACGAACGTGTGATGCGAACGCACCCCGTATGGCCAAGACCCGTCATCTCTCTGCATGGACACGGACTGGTGTGCAACGCGGAGTGCGCGGCGAAGCATGCTCTCGTCCCCGATTCGGGTCGCAGTCTCAGCAACAAACGCCGCCGCCCACAAACTGGCGTTATGGACAAACGCAGTTTCCCCAGGAATGTAACCATAGTAATCGACGCCAGATTCACAAAGATGCAATCCATCAAGGAAAAATCCGGCGTCGATCGCAGCATCTGTAAAACGACGTGCATCCGTTATTTCACCGAGCGCGTACAGCGCTCTTGCAACATAACAAGTTGTTATCGCGTTAGGCTTTCCACAAGGCACATAGAACGCGCGTGCTGCCCAGTCGAAGTGATAACCCCAGGCATGGTGCTTCCACACGATGGGGTCTGCGCGTTGGGTTAGAAGCCAATCGCCTAAAGCAACGGCTTCATTGAGCTCGAATTCGCTTCGTTCGTATCGGCATCGTTCCAGCAGACCCAAGATAATCAGCGCGATACCTTTAGGGTTGCGCATTTTGGGGACACCTACCAGCTTGCGCAGATTAAATGGGCTGCGCTTGTGAAATTGCAGCCAAGCGATTCGTGCAAGAGAAAATCTGTTGCCGCCCACCCGATCGAACGCAGTGCTATTTAGACCGTCGAACGGGTCATAGCCCGAAAAGTCTTCGGCGCGGCATTGGTCGAGCAACAAGTCGGCGATTGATTTCACATCAACGGGCAGTGGAGTTGGTTTCAGCATCTTTACTACGTCGCCTCATCATAAATCGATGCAAGGAGGCGAGCCGAACGTTCTATGGTGAAACATTCAAGAAAGCGTTGCCTCGCAGTTGCACTCAGTGCACAGCAGAGCGTTTCATCGTTTAACAAACGCAATAGGGCCGCACTTAAGCCCTCCACGTCACCTGGTTGAACGAGCAAGCCGTCACGGCCAGGCCTGATTGCATCCATAACGCCAGGGATCTGCGTTGAGACCACGGTCGCTCCGAACGCCATTGCCTCAACGATCGCGACAGGAAATCCTTCGCTGTACGAAGGGAGCACAAAAATCCTAGTGTCTTTAAGCAGTTGAATTTTGTCGTCACCGGATATCCATCCTTTGTAGATCACGACATCGTCAAGCTTGTATTTGCTTATCCAATCAGCGAGAGTTGAAGCATCTCCACTGCCTCCTACAAATAAAGCATAGGCGGGTGCAGAGTGTGACAACATTGCCAGCGCTTCGAATAACGTTACCAACCCCTTTGATTCGCTCAGCTTTCCGAGAAAAGTAATCGATACCTTTGGCGTAGCTTTCCGTGCTTCTGGTCCGGAAGGTAATGGGTCTTTAATCCCGTTGTACACCAAACGACATTTATCCGCCGTCGCAAGGTTCATTGCGATCAGCGTGCTTCGTGCATGTTCGGATAAGCTGATCACGCATGCCGCGTGGGTCATGACGAAACGAACAAGCGTTTGGATAAACGCCGGCAACGCTCCGTAATATTGTGCGAAAGCGCCGCTGTGAATGTGCATAACGTACTTCTTGCGTAGCACAACGCACGTCAGCGCAAGAATCGACTTTCTGAGCAGAGAGCCTTTGATCGACGAATGCAGGTGTACCAGATCCACGCGACCGAGCAATGCGAGCCAAAAGAGTTGGCACCATGCCGCGACAAACTTTCTTGCCTTTCCACTAGTGGCGCTGCCCCCGCTCGATATAAAGATCAGGTGGTACCCGAATTCTTCAAAGCCGGTGCGATAGTCCGAGTAACTTTTTAAGACCGATGCAATTCCGCCCTGCGCGGATAAGTCTGGACCGATTTGGGCCACAACTCGTGCGACGCGCGGTGGCAATTGACGCGACGATTCATGCATTCCGGAACCTCAGTCTTGTTCTTAACAATCGGGTTAGCCTGGGTGATGTCCCGTTGTCGAACGGTGATCCGCGCCGCGATAAAACGTACAGCACCAGCAGCGCTGAGAAGACGTACGAAGGAGATAAGAAAGACATTGAAAAAAGGTTGTCAAAGCAGAACGCAACAACCATGAAGATCCATGGTGCGTCTCGTTTTGCGCCTTGACCGTAAAGCAATACAAATAAGAGCCAAGCGGCTGCTCCTAAAAATCCGATTTCGACAAAGAGGTGCGGGTAAAACGTGTCAGTAGTTTTTAAGATATCGCCCAGCTTGAACCAGTTGAAGTGGTATTCGCTGTACAGCGGCGATCCATACTTTACCGATGCAGGGCCGCCGAAGGCGCCGAGCCCTTCCCCAATAAGATTGCCTTTGGATAATGACTCAAACATGACACGGTAGGATTCCGCTCTCGCCGAATTACCTGCCGTCACATAGAAAGAAATTTTTGAGGCTGCAACATCTATAAGTCCATCGAGATACCCGTTTCCAACGAGGAAGATACCGGCACCCACCAAAGCGGCGATAGCTAACCACGTTCGCGGCGTTCCTTTGCGAACAATCAACGGATACAACAGCAGTGGTGCGAATAGCTTGAAAGAAAACCCAAGAAGCCCAAACAGCAGGAATACCCACGATCTCGCTTTTGATGTCTCCGTCGGGCTTTGCCATCGGCAAAGCATGAAAGCGCACAAGTTGATAAAACTGAATTCCGAAAAAAAACCCATCCAGCCTTGAGCCCGTAAGAACAAGCCTGAATCGATACGTACGGGAATCAAGAGCGGCATTCCCGTTAAATATGCGATATAGAAGTAACACTGAAAAAGGTCATTACTAATCACGACGATCAGTAAGACGGATACGAGCGTCTGAAGTCGATCGCGATATGCATAGAGCGCTATGGTAATGACGATTGGAAAGAAGAAACGAAGGAATTCTTCTAGTCCGGCGTCACCATTGAAAGACCGGAGTAGACCCAGTAGCAAAACAAATAGTACCGGTCCTAACAAGAGGATCCATCGATGAAATTGTGGCCTTAAGACAATTGCAATTAAGAGGACGACAAAGGCAAAAATCTTGACCATCTGTGAACGATCATCGTTCAACGCGAGCATCGTGTCACTGATAAAGAATGCAACATATGACAACGCTGCGGCCCATACACCGATAGTGCCAAGCGTTAGTCGGCCACGTGTGGACGAGCGAGCGGGTAAAGAAGCGAGAGCAGTCATTGCGAAAATTTAGGCGTGTCCGACGTTAGGCCTGTCCGCGCAAGCAACGTCTGAAAAGAATACGACGCGCGCCGCGCGGCCTTGCTTCCGCGTCTAAGCAGAACCGCAGCGCATCGCCGCAAATGCGGATTTGCACGAAGCATGACGGTAGCAATAAAATCGAAAGCGAGATCTGTCGGTCTGTTGGTCACGTTGCAAATCCAGCTACGGTCATGTATCGACGTCCGATTGCCGCGAGTCCAAAATCCTTGGCTCGTCTTATTTGAACTTCAGGATCGACTGACGTCCGGAGCGCCGTCACAATTGCAGCCGACAACGAGATCGGGTCGCCGACTGGAACCAAGGTTCCGTAGCGCCCGCCCTCTAAAATCTCCTCCGGCCCATGTTTGCACGCGGTGGAAACTACTGGCAGGCCAAATGACAAAGCTTCGACGATGACATTCCCAAAACCTTCGGCTCGTGATGAACATACAAACAAGTCAGCGCGTTTATATTCATCCGCGATATTTCGGGAAAATCCTCTTAACGTGACGCTTCCGTTCAACCCAAGCTGCGCAATTTGCTCCTCTAGAGCGCCCCTATCAGGACCTTCTCCAACAATCACTAGTTGCGCCTTGTGGTTGTCCTTCCTGACAAGAGAAAACGCCGTGATAAGTACATCCAAACCTTTTTGCCTAACCAGACGTCCCACCGCTAGCACGATGGGCGCGGAACCGTCGTGTAGTAGGCGCGTCGACTCCGCGTTAGGGATGTAGCATGGGTTGTGAATAACGACGACCTTGCGTGCGGCGGAAGCCGAAAGACGCTGTCGAAGATCGTCGGCAACACCCGTTGACACAGCGACAATTCCGTCGGCTCGCTTATAAAGGTAGCCAGCGAGCGCTAGCTTGAAGCGCTCTTTTGGTCCGACCGATCCAAAGTCAACATAGGAGAGATGCTCACTCACTACAAGCCGGGGCCCCCCAGCCAGGCCAACATTGGCAAGCACAGAGATTAGATTGGCGTAGGGGAGAAAGGATATGACCGTGTGAACGCGCACTTCTTTCAAAAAGGCGCGAAATTCCAGGACGCGTTGTACATGACCAGAATTGCGGGCAACGATTACGTCAACGTCGCCGGGCAGATCATAGGCAACCTGGCTATGGTGAATAAAGAAAGCGGTAGATTTCCCGTGTTCAGAGAAATACCGCCCGATCTCGACCGCTACACGCTCGGCGCCTCCGCCTTTCAGGGACGGGATGTGCAACACCACATCGTAATTTGACTTCATTAGCGTCTCCGCACTATGGAGCGTATCGCGCCAACATTGGTGGAATACATTCCTACAGTGAACACGAGTATTGCTGCCGCCCCAGAAGCGATACTGGCTAACTGCCCTGCAGGGACGGCGCCCGCCAGTGTCCGAGTGACGAGCTCGCCTACGAGACTCGCGCCGAAAGAAACAAGTACCAGCAAGGAAAATCCGCGACCCAGTTGTTGCAGATTCACAAATGATCGAGCAACCGTCGCGCTCGCCAAAATGGAAAGCAGGTTCGCGACTAACAACCCGCATAACAAGCCTTGAAGTCCGCCGCACCGAGCGCCGAGATAGATCGCTATTACAGCGACCGCAAGCGTCACCAAGTTGATAACCATCAACGCACGGGTTCTCGAAAACAAGTGATAGGCTTGGTCGAAGAAATGTGCTCGGAACGCGCCAATAAGCGATATCGCCAACAGCGGAAGCACATACCCTTGCGCAGCCGCTCCGATCTCTTTTCCGAGTAGCAACGGGAGTAAAGCCCCCCTTGCGGTGTACAACGTTATGGACACCGCCAAGACGCTTCCCAACATCAATAAACCGACCTGCGCATGCAGCTGCCGATACTCCATGTCAGGGAGAAGCTCTTTCTCTCTCAACAGCCATGGATAGGCAGGGGTAACAACGAGCAGGCAACCGGCGGCAATCATGTTGGATATCAGTGCTGTCGCAGCCGCGTACGCGCCTACAACAGCAGGTACTTCGAATTGAGCGAGAATGGGGCGGTCAAGTCTTGTCAACGCAGTAGCTGCGAGGAAGACGGGCACTAGCGGAAGCCCGTAGGCCAACATCGACCGGACGTGTTGACGGCTGAACCGACCGCCAGTACTGGCTATTCCAACGCGACAGCCGCATATAACGCTGCTCGAAATAAAAACCGCGGTCGAGGCAAGCATTATTGCTGTGATCGAATGAGTCATTCGGTAAGCGACAACTCCCGCTACGGCGCTTCCGATAGTCATGAGCAGCGCGCCGAACGCGTACCGAAGACTCGCGCCCGATGCGCGCGCGATCTCCTGCGCATATAATGCTGCGCTCTTGCCTATCCCCATCGCAATCACCGCTGGCCACTCGGGATCAAGCGGCTTGCCTTCGATAAAATGCGCAAGCCCCAACACGGTAAGTACCGCGCAAGCCAGTCCGAGCCAAACCAGATGATAGGTTTTGAGGAATGAGGCGAAGTCAGCCTTCTCGTTGACGGCCCAAAATTTCACGACGGCAAGGCGATGCCACTGAAAGAGCACGCCTTGCAGTGCTTCCACCAATGCGAGATAAACCGCGAGGCGCCCATAGTCTGCAGGTCCGAGCATGTGCGCGTACAGCACCAGCGACAACACGCCGCCGATGAGCGAGATCGCATAGCCAGCTACGAGACCAATTTCCCTCCTACCCACGAGACAACAACCCCCGCGTATCGATCACGACCTTCGCCTGCAGCCTTACCGGATCAACGCGCTTGAACTGAACGTGGTCAACCAGGATCACGATCACATCCGCATCGTTGAGCGCCTCGTTCAGCTCACAAAACCGCACCTTGCCCTCAAGCGATGCCGGAAGCTTCCTGATATTCGGCTCCACGACCATCACTTGCCCATCGAACCGCTCGCCCAGCTCACGCGCAATATCGAGCGCCGGGCTTTCCCGCAGATCATCGATATTCGCCTTGAACGCCAACCCAAGACATGCAATCACAGGTTCCTTGAACCGCTTGGCCGCGCGCTCCACACGATCAAGCACGTAACGCGGCTTGTCGTCATTGACTATGCGGGCCATGCGGATCAGACGGGCAACTTCCGGCGCCGAATCGACAATGAACCACGGGTCCACTGCAATGCAATGGCCGCCAACGCCGGGGCCTGGTTGCAGAATGTTCACCCGCGGATGGCGGTTCGCAAGCCGGACCAGTTCCCACACATTGATATCGAGTTCGTCGCAGATAACGGACAACTCATTGGCAAAGGCAATGTTCACATCGCGGAAGGAATTTTCCGTGAGCTTGCACATCTCGGCTGTGCGGGCATCGGTGAGAATGCACTCGCCTTGCACGAATGTCTGATATAGCTCGCGTGCGACTTCACTGCAGCGCGGCGTCGCGCCGCCAATCACGCGATCGTTCTCAACGAGCTCGCGAATCACATGTCCTGGCAGCACGCGCTCAGGGCAATGCGCAATACGAATGTCGGAACTTTCCCCGGCCTGATGAGGGAATGTCAGGTCGGGCCGAAGCTCGGCCATCCACGCAGCCATCTTCTCAGTCGCGCCGACCGGAGACGTTGATTCCAGCACAACCAGGTTGCCCCGTTGCAGCACGGGTGCAATTGCCCGGCTGGCCGCTTCAATGTAGCTGAGGTCCGGCTTGAATCCTTCCAGAAACGGAGTGGGGACGGCGATCAAAAATGCATCGGCCGGCTCGGGCGTTACGGTCGCGCGCAGATATCCCTGCGTGACCGCCGCATGAACGAGCATGTCGAGTTCCGGTTCGACAATATGGATGGCGCCTTTGTTGATGGTGTCGACAGCATGCTGGTTGACGTCGACACCAATCACCTTCTTGCGTCGCGCGGCAAAAGCCGCTGCGGTAGGCAAGCCGATATAGCCGAGCCCAATGACCGAAATAACGTTGAATTCCATGACCTGTATTGCCTCTTTTGCTTATGTTGACGGTTCTAATTGGCTTGCGATTGCATCGACGGGAACGGGACGGTGCATGACCCACTCTGGCTGGAGCGCATTCACAATGCGTTCGCATGCGCGCCCGTCGCCGTACGGATTGCCTCCGCGGAGCATCGCGTTGTATGCACTTGGGTCGTCCAGCAGCCGGATCACGCCATCCACCATGGCCCGGACTTCCGTACCAACGAGCTTCACCACGCCGGCGTCGACGGCTTCTTGCCGTTCGGTCGTATCGCGCATCACCAGTACCGGCTTGCCAAGGGATGGCGCTTCTTCCTGAACGCCGCCTGAATCGGTGAGGATCACGTGAGCCCGGTCCATGAGCAGGACAAACGGAAGGTAATCAAGCGGCTTGATTAGATGGACGTTTGCGATACCCGTGAGCAGACGTGTCACGGGCTCCTGCACCGCCGGATTCAAATGCACGGGATAAACAACATCGATATCCGGACGCGCGGTCGCGATTTCAGCGAGCGCCGCACAAATGCGCTCGAACCCGGAACCAAAACTTTCCCGCCGATGCCCGGTGACGAGCAACATGCGCCGGTCCGGCGCGAGGCGCGGCAGATGCAGCTCTGCGGCAGCGCGAATGGTGGCGTCGGTTGCAAGGAGCTGGCGGACATGCAGGAGCGCATCAATCACGGTGTTACCCGTCACGATGATCCGCTCGTCCGGAACGTTCTCCGCGAGCAGGTTCTGACGTGCGCGCTCGGTCGGCGCGAAATGCATGGACGCAAGCGTCCCGGTCATTTTCCGGTTCCCTTCTTCGGGCCAAGGCGAAAGCAGGTTGCCGGTTCGCAGTCCCGCCTCGACGTGTCCGACTGGAACACGCTGATAAAACGCGGCAAGGCTGGCGGCCATTGTGGTGGTTGTATCTCCGTGCACAAGCACGATATCCGGGCGGCAATCCTTGATGACATCGCGCATGCCGAGCGTGATGGACGTGGTGATGTCATACAGATCCTGATTGGGCTTCATGACGTTCAAGTCGAAGTGCGCCCGGATCTGGAATAGCTCGAGTACCTGATCGAGCATCTGTCGATGCTGACCTGTTACGCACACGAAGCAATCAATCCCTTCTGCGTCTTTCAGGCGCGCAACGAGCGGCGCCATCTTGATGGCTTCGGGGCGGGTGCCAAACGTAAGCAGTACTCTTTTATTCATATAGGTCCTGAAACATCGGCCGTTCTGTGGAAACGCAAACGGACCAGATCGTTAAGTATTTAATCCTTCACGCTCGCGTACGATGAGTACGTTCCATGAGCAGCAGACCGCTGCGGTGCGTCGGTCAGCACGATTCCGCTGACGCTCACACCGGCGCCCCGAAGCAGTCTCATCGACTCGCGAAGCTCGGTCGCGGAATGTTGGCCGTGACGCAACACGAGCAAGGTCGTGCCGGCGTGCATGCCGATCACCGACGAATCCGTCGCCGCCAGTACAGGCGGTGTATCGACGATCACAACGTCATACAGCGGAGCCAGTCGCTCGATAACCCGCCCGAGCCGGTCGCTCATCAATATCTCCGACGGGCTGGCCGAAATCGCTCCGCGAGTGAGTAAATCGAGGTTCGGAAGCACTTGCCGGCGAATCGCGTTTTCGATCGGGACCGCGCCGCTCATCACGTCGTGCAGGCCCGGATCGCGACGTTTTCCGAAGTAGAAGTGAACGTCGCCGCGACGCAGGTCGGCGTCGATCAGCAGCACGCGTTTGCCGGCCGCTGCGAGTACCGCGGCGAGATTGACGGACAAGAACGACTTGCCGATGTCCGAGCGCGGCCCAGCAATCATCACCACATTGTTGGGCGCGTCACCCATGTGAAATAGCAGCGCAGTGCGCAGGCTCCGAATCCCCTCCACCGCCAAGTCGTCCGGGGCGGACATTGCCAGGACATGCGGACCTCGGTCGCCGCGTCGTATGAACCGCTGTAAGACTAACTGACGAGCACTGCGCAAGATAACCGCGTAGACGGGCGTACCTGCCACCTCTTCAACCTCGAGCGTGTCTTCCAGACCGCGATTGAGTACGCGTCGGAGGAGCGCGACTCCTACGCCCAGAAGCAAGCCCAGTACGCCGGCCGCGCCGACGACAATGAGCTTCTTCGGCTTGACTGGCTGTTCTGCGACAACCGCGTAGTCGACCACGCGAACATTGCCCTGTTGCCCCGCCTTCAGCACACGAAGCTGCTGCTCGCTGGTCATCAGGTTCATGTAGAGCCCGGTGTTGACATCGACATCGCGCAACAGGCGTCCGGCGGCCTGTTGCGTATTCGGCACCGTGGCGACCCTGGCGTTGAGTTGACTCTGTTCCCGTTGCAGGTCAGCGAGCTGGGCATCGATTGATGCAACCGACGGATGGTTCGCCGTGAAGCGCTGCATCAGGTCGGCGCGCTGCTGCTGTAGCGCGATGATCTTCGACTTGCCGTCTACAATGGATTGAAGCAGAAGGCGGCTCTCCGCCTCGAGGTCGACAGTACCGTTTTTGTTGCGAAACGAGTTGTAGCGTTGTTCGGCGCTGTCGAGTCCGGACTTCAAATCCGGCAATTGATCGCCGAGGAATCCGAGCATCTGCTGCGCCTGGCCGGACTTGAGGCCCACGTTGCGTTGAACATATCCACGAACGATCGTATTCACGGTGGCGGCAGTCCGCACACTGTCGGTTCCGTCCAGCCGGACCGCCACGATTCCCGACTGCTTGACCTTCTCGCTGATATCCAGCTTTTTTTGCAGGTCCTCGGTAACAAGCTGGGTCGATGCCCGGGCGAGCTTGAATGCGGTGCCGGGTCGCGCAACAAGGGCATTGACCGTCAGGCTGACTGCGCCCTTCGACGTCATGCCTGTCGACAATTGTCCGAGATGTCCTTTGATGACAGCGTTGCCGTCGGGATCCCTGAGTTCGAAGCTGCCGTTGGACCCGGCAAACAGCGTGAATTTCTTATCGTAAAGTGCGGGAGGGACGTCGAACTGGGTGACGTCCAGCTTCTCGCCGCCCCAAGCGTAACCGCCCAGACCCCAGACAGGGTCGGCGAGCCGATCGGGGTCCGCAGCACGCGCGATCCACCCGCCGACGAGCGGAAAATATCGGGGCTTTGCGGTGATGTCGAGATGAAGACGACGGACGGTGTCATCGACCAGTTCGCGCGACCGGATCAATTCGATCTCGGCGTCCGCGGTCGCCTTCCCGCCGAACAGTTCGGCCAGCTCGCCAAGCTTGTCATTGACGACGCCGGAGTTGTCGTCGACCTGAACCATGGCGTCTGCACGAAACACAGGCGTGGAAAGGACCGCGTACGCAATGCCTAACGCGAGCGTGCCTGCAGCAATAACCGAAATGAGAAGCTTGCTCTCCCAGAGAACGGCAGCGATCTCGGACAGATCTATTTCGTCATCTGCGGTTGAGGGGGCGGTTGGGTTGGTAGTGTTGAAACTCATAACTCAGTGAGATAGCCGCGCGATGGGTTCGAGCCAGCGCGAAACGCCTTGCTCGATTTGTGACATCGCCAACTCAAAAATAAAGGGGCTGCGCATGTAGGGGTCGACAATGTCGACTGCGTCGTATTCACCGAGCCGAAACACTTTCCCCTTCGCATGCGGATAATTCGTTTCGATCAATCCGCGCTGGGCGCGTGTCATTGTCAGAACGAGTTGTGCATCGCGCACATGCGCCGACGTTACAAGCCTCGCAACATGGGTGCGGATATCCAGTCCGCGCTCGTCCGCGAGTTGCACCGCGACCGGGTTCGCGCTCTCCCCGACATGCGCGTGCGTGCCGGCGGATTGCACGTCAAGGTGCGGCAACTCGCGTGCGAGCAGTGCTGCGGCGATAGGGCTGCGACAAATATTTCCTTCGCAGACCATGAGAACGTCGAAGTTCACCGCGTGACGATCGCTGCGGTCAGACCGGCGTTGATCGCCGGCAACAACTGGCTGAGAACGCGGCTAAAGCGCGCAAGGCCGGTGCTGTCCACGTACACGACGTCCTTCGGCTGCAAATCGAACTGACTGGCGAGCACCATCGAAACGGGTGAGTGACCGTCCAGATGAAACACGCGCGGCTGACTTCCGTCCCCGCCACGAATCACGTACATCTGGGTCGCGTCGGCGGTGTTTGCGTTCACGCTGCCGGCTTGGGAGAGGGCGTCGCTCAGCGTCAGCTTTCCGGTACGCAAAGGCACTGCGGTCATCGGCTTGTTGATCTCACCCATCACGAACACGCCGTTCTCGTCGCGCGATACCACGCGCAACAGGTCGCCGTCCTTCAACATGATCTTCGACGGATTCGCCTGGCTGTCGATCATCTGCTGCAGATTGATTGGGTACGACACTCCGTCACGCAGCAACACCATGCGTCCCTGGTCCGCCGCCGACGTAAATCCGCCCGCACGCGAAATCGCTTCATAGAGCGTCATGGGCACGTCATTGATTGGCTGAACACCCGGCGCGTGGACTTCACCGTCGATATAAACCTTCTTCGCCCGAAAGGATGCAATGCGCACCGTGATCTGCGGCTCGCGATAAACCCTCGCGAGACGGCGCTCGAGTTGCGCTTGCACCTGATCGGTTCGAAGCCCCGTCACGTTGATCCTGCCGGCGTAGGGAAACGCGATGTTCCCGGCCTGATCGACGACAAAACCTGCCGGTGCATCGGATGGCCGCACCTGTGTCTGCGTATTTGCACCGAGCGCCGCGGTAAGTTCCGGATGGTCCCAGACCGTGATCAGCAATACGTCGCCGGTGCCGAGGGTGTAAGGCTCGGCGGTGGAAAACAAGCGCGGTTGATCCCTCGCGTTTCGTTTGGCCTCTTCCACCCGCAGCGCCTGAATCAATGCCACATTGATGTCGCTGATAGGCACGGCAAGCTCGGCGCTATTCACCGATGTCGGCAAACTGGCGGTGTTGGCCGGCGCGATGGTCTGTACTGATGAGACACGCCCCGTCTCGGCACCCTCTCCAGCGGAGGCAACCGTCCACTCGGACGCAGCCTGTTCAGGACCGCTATATAGAGGGATCGAGGGCGAACTGTCCATGCGCATGCCCGGTGCGACCGCACATGCTGAGAGAAGCAAGGTCATTGCGGCCATTGAAAGCGCCAAGGGAGCTTTCAGATGCGGATGCGCGGATGCCGGCGTTCCAACCGGCGCACCGGCAAGACCGGTCGAGCTGTGATCGCTCCGTTCAACGCCATGTACGGTCGGATATGCCGTCCGGATTCCATTCGTGTTCATGCTGCCTGTCTGTTGATTCGTCAGTCGTGTTGATTCGTGGGAAGTCCGATGCAGGGAGGACGCGTTAATAAGCGTTCCTGTGCACCAGACCCTTCATAACTGTTGCAATGACAATCCGGATATCCAGCTTCATCGACCAGTTTCTCAAGTAGTACAGATCGTATTCGACACGACCTTGCATTTTTTCGATTCGATCCGTTTCTCCGCGAAAGCCGTTCACTTGCGCCCAGCCAGTAATTCCAGGCTTGATGCGGTACCGGTGAATGTAGCCGTCGACTATCTTCTGATACAGGTCGTCGTGCGCCGTTGCGTGCGGCCGCGGCCCGACAACAGACATTTCACCGCGCAGGACATTCAGAAACTGCGGCAGTTCGTCCAGACTCGTGCGGCGCAAGAAGCTGCCCACCGGAGTGATGCGGGGGTCGTTGCGGGTAGCTTGCTGCACGACGCCTGCCGTTTCCGCATGCTCGCGCATTGTTCGAAACTTGAAGATCCGGAATGTCCGGCCGTTGGCGCCCTTTCGCGTTTGCCTGAAAAACACCGGCCCTTTCGACGAAACCTTTATTGCAATAGCAATCAGGAGCATCAGGGGCGAAATGGCAACGAGCGCGCAGATCGCAAATAGCCGGTCAAAGATCGCCTTCTGTAACAGAGCGGTGCCAGACAACGGCGACGCGACGAGATTGATGGCCGGCGCGCCCATCAGCTCCACCATTTCACCGTCGAACATTGCGAGATTCTGAACGTCCGGGATAAAGCGGATATTCACGAGATCACCGCTGAACTCACCCAGGATCTCCCGCAGCATCTTCTCTTCGGACATGGGAAGCGCGACCCAGACCTCGCGCACATTGTTTTCGCGTACGTACGAGGCGAAGTCGCCGATGGTCGAGCAACTCGCCACACCCGGTGCGCCGAGTTCCACTGTCGGCTGCAGAACGAAATTGACGACTGCACGGAAGCCCGACGTGGGCGATGCCCCGATCCTGGCCACGACCTTTTCGCCGTGCGCGCCCATGCCAATCACGCCGACCGTTCGCAGGTCGTAGCCGGCCGCGCGCATCCGCGACCGGATCGTATGGACGATAAAACGCGACATGACCAGCGCCGCGAGCGTGACGATGGTCCAGACTGCGGACCACAGGCGCGACACCATTGCGATTTCATGCAAACCGAACATCAGCGCGACAGCGCAAGCCTGCACGACAATCCATGCGATCGAAATCTGTCCGGCAAGCCTGAGCTTCGAGCGGCCACGCCAGGACCGGTACACGCCGAAGACAGGGAACAACAACAATGCGCAGGCGACAGCAAACGCCACGAAAGTCCAGTTCACAGCGATCTGCTGCGCTTCGCCGAAACCGTACAACGACGCAGCAGTCGCGCCCAGCACAATCAACGTGACATCGAGCAGCCGCGCGAGCACGTCTTGCAGCTCCAGCGCGGCGGCGCTTCGACGAATGTCGGCAACGGTTCTCATGGTTCTCTGGATGGTAAAAAGCGGACGGTAGCCCGCATGGAAGGAACTCCCAGGAGGCGTTTGAGTTTTGCGACGCTCACCTTACGCAGCGCCGCATCGAGCAACTTCACTGCGGGATATTTCCGTTACTGCTTCAATTGCGCAGCCTGAACTTCTCGAGAAGCATTTGGACTTCATCGAAGTGTTTGTCGTGATCGGGAGCGGATTGTCGGACGTGAGTGGCCCGTCGCATACACGAGTTTTCCTAAAAACATCGGCGTAGGGATTTCCATCAATTGCCTATTGGTGCGAAGCATTTTTTCGCCATGACCAAAATGTCACAAAATGCGAAACTCATGTCTTGACCATACATATTTACAAATATGCTCCCCACCGTTCTCGTATTGATTCATCTCCAGCCTGAGAGCCAAGCCACGGTCTCGGAGGCTTTCAATGTCATCACGGCCCTCGACCCATCCGCACTGGACGACGCCCTGACCCGTCACGCCGATGAAATCCGCCTCGTATTGACGAACGGCACTGTCGGCATCGATGCATCGTCTATCGCGCGATTGCCGAAGCTCGAACTGATCGGCGCGCTGGGCGCGGGTTACGAGAATGTCGACCGGGACGCCGCGAGGGCGCGCGGCATCGTGGTGGTGAACGGCGCGGGGACGAACGACGATTGCGTCGCTGATCACGCCTTCGCGCTGCTGCTCGGCGCGGTCCGGCAGATTCCCGCGCTCGATCGCGCGTGCCGGGACGGCGTGTGGCGCGACGACCTGCCGTTCCAGCCGAACTTTTCGGGCAAGAAACTGGGCGTGATCGGGCTGGGCAACATCGGCAAGAAGGTTGCGAAACGCGCGCTCGGGTTCGATATCGAAATCGGTTATCACAACCGTCGGCCGAATCCGGACGTGGCCTATACGTACTTTGATTCCGTGCTCGCGCTGGCCGAATGGGCTGATTACCTCGTACTCGCCACGCCCGGCGGCGCAGGAACGAAGCATCTGATCAATGCCGAAACACTCGCCGCGCTCGGTTCGCACGGTTACGTGGTGAATGTGGCGCGTGGCAGTGTGGTCGATACTGCAGCCCTCGCCGACGCCCTCGAACGCGGCGTTATCGCGGGAGCGGGGCTGGACGTGTACGAAGGCGAACCCGCGCCGCCGGCCTTGCTCGTCGAATCAAAGCGGGTCGTACTTACGCCGCACGTAGGTGGCCGGTCGCCGGAAGCGGTGGCGGCATCGGTGCAGTTGTTCGTCGATAACGCCACTCGCCACTTTGCCGGCACGCCCGTACTGACACCTATTTGAAAGCTTATTCGGGACCGCTCGGCGAGGTTTGCCGCGATCCCGTATCGTGTCGGTCTACGCCCGATCTCGCTCCTACTCCAAACCGTGCCAGACCCAACTGCGCTTCTCCCCGACGCCCCCATGACCCCGCTGCAAAAACGCGGCATGGCGGCCATGCTCCTGGCCGTGTCCCTGGCCACGCTCGATACCGCCATCGCCAACACGGCGCTTCCGGCCATCGCGCACGATCTTCATGCCGCGCCGGCTGCCTCCGTCTGGATCATCAACGCGTATCAGCTCGCGATGGTCGCCACGCTCCTGCCCTTCGCAGCGCTGGGCGGGATTGTCGGGCACAGGAAGATTTATCTTGGCGGGTTGATTTTGTTCCTGGTGGCGTCGCTGACGTGCGCGCTGTCCTGGTCGTTGCCGACGCTCACCGCCGCCCGGCTGCTGCAAGGTGTCGGCGCGAGCGCGGTCATGAGCGTGAACACCGCGCTGATCAGCGCGATTTATCCGCATCACCGGCTTGGGCGCGGGCTCGGGCTCAATGCGCTGATCGTGGGGATATCGTTCGCGGTCGGGCCGACGGTGGCATCGATTGTTCTTTCGCTCGGCACCTGGCCGTGGTTGTTCGCGGTGAACGTGCCGATTGGCCTGACGGCGCTGTTTATCGGCTGGTCTGCGCTGCCGGAAACGGCGCGCTCCACGCACGGCTTCGATCGCGTGGCGGCGGGTCTTAATGTGGTGACGTTCGCCGCGCTGGTGTTTGCGCTCGGCGAAGCGGCGCAGCGCGCGCCGGCGTATATCGTGCTGATGGCGCTCGGCGTGACCGTGGTCGCGGGCGGCCTGATGCTGCGCCGCGAACGCGGTCATCCGGCACCGATGCTTCCCGTCGATCTCTTCAAGCGGCCGATGTTCGCGTTATCGACGGCGACGGCTGTCTGCTCGTTCGCGGCGCAAGGGCTCGCGTTCGTGTCGTTGCCCTTCTATTTCGAAAGCGTGCTCGGGCGCACCCAGGTCGAAACCGGCTTCCTGATGACACCGTGGTCCGTGATGGTCGCACTGCTCGCACCCGTGGCGGGACGCTTGTCCGACCGGCATCCACCCGGCTTGCTGGGCGGCGTTGGCCTGGCTGTCATGTGCGCGGGGATGGCGTCGCTGGCGATGTTGCCGGCGCATCCCCATGCGCTCGATATCTGCATCCGCATGGGTATTTGTGGAGCGGGTTTCGGCTTCTTCCAGTCGCCCAACCTCAAGGCGCTGATGGCGAGCGCGCCGCGCGAGCGCAGCGGCGGCGCAAGCGGTGTGGTCGCAACGGCGCGGCTGGTCGGTCAGGCGACGGGCGCCGCGCTGGTTGCGTTGAGCTTCGGGATCGCGGGCAAACACGGACCGGCGCTGGCGCTCGCGCTTGGCGCGGGGTTCGCGGGCGTGGCGAGTATTGCGAGCGGCTTGCGCCTGATCACCCGCGACAAACCCAGTGAACCGATGCAAACAGCCAGCAAGTAGCTCTCACCCGGCCATCAGCGCGGCTTTTGCCTTGGCAACCGGCCCGGTCCAGTCGCCGAGCTTGGTCTGCTTGAACAGACGCGCGCTCGGATACCACACGCTGTCTTCGCGGTTTGCCATCCAGCGCCAGTCGTTGTTCGCCGGCAGGAACACCCACACGGGCTTGCCGAGCGCACCCGCCACATGCGCGACGGAGGTATCGACCGTCATCACCAGATCGAGCTGGTCGATGAGCGCGGCGGTATCGGCGAAATCATTCAGCGTGTCCGTCAGGTCGTAAGGTTTCAGCGCGCACTCCGCGTTCAAAAGCTGATCGCGCGCCGCGCCCTTCTGCAGCGAAAACCAGGCAACGTCCTTCACGTCCGCCAACGGTGAGAGCGCCGAAAACGGCATGGAACGGAACTGATCGTTGCCAAACGTCGGACTGCCCGCCCACACGATGCCGACTTTTTTGCGGCCCGCGGCCAGCATGTCTACTCGCGTCGGCCCCATGCCGATGCGCTCGGCGCTCAGGCTCATGTACGGAATGTCGGCGAGCGCGTGCGGAACAAGATGCGCGACGCGATGCGGCACGCTCATGGATGGCGTCCAGTAGTCGTATTCATGCGTCGGCCCCCGCGTGAATGCACTGCGAATTCCCCGCACGCTTTGCACCAGTTCCACGATATTCTCCGGCACCCGCATGTCGACGGTTGCGCCCATCTGCTCGAGCACCGTCACGTAACGTGCGAACTGGATCATGTCGCCGTGACCTTGTTCGCCGACCACCAGCAACGTCTTGCCCTGCAACGGCTCTCCGCGCCATTCGGGCACGCCCGGAACGTTCATTGGCTGATATTTGCTCGAACGCCAGCGCACCTCATGCAGCGCCCAGCCTTCCTTGAAGTTGCCACGGCGAAGCTGGAGCAGCGCGAGATTGTGCTGGGCATCGGCGTGATCAGGATTCATGTCGAGCGCTCGCCGATAGTACGGCTCCTCGTCCTCGAACAATCCTTGCGAGCTGACCGCTGCGCCAACGCACACGTGGATCTGCGGGTCATCGCGTAACGTCAATGCATGCCGGTATGCCGCCTCTGCCTCCGCAAACCGGCCGTGAAGCCCAAGCGTTGTGCCGAGGTTCACGCGTGCCTCGAAGTGATCCGGCCTCAGCGCGAGCGCGCGATGCAGGCTCGCCACCGCTTCATCGAAGCGCTTGAGCTCTCGCAGCGAGTTGCCTTCGCCGAAATGTGCTTCGAAGCTGTTGGGATTGCGACGCAGCGCCTCGCGGTACGTCGCCAGCGCCTCGTCGTAACGCTTTGCGGCGGCGAATGTAGAACCGAGGTTCAGGCGGCTATCGAAGAAATCGGGGTGCTGGGCGAGCAGCGTTTGAAACTGCTCGATGGCTTCGCTGAACAGACCTTGCTTTCGCAACGTCACGCCGAGGTTATTGCGGGCGTTGGCGAAATCCGGATCGAGCGCAAGCGCGCGCTCATGACACTCCACAGCATGCGGCAGGTCGCCCAGCGCCGTAGCCACCAGCCCGCGGTTGCTCCAGCACGCCGGTGCGTCCAGCGCGATGCCAAGCGCACGGTCCAGCAACTTCGCGGCTTGCAGGTCCTCGCCACGCTGATGCAAAAGGACGCCGAGGTAATGCAGCGCATCGACGTGATCGGGACGTTGCTGCAAGACCTGCCGGTAACCGCTTTCAGCCTCGGCCATCTGACCGGCCTGATGGTGACTGAAAGCTCGGGCATACGGTTCGGCGAGTTGGTTCATGGCAGGCGTTTTCAGCGAAGTGGATGACCTGTTCATCCTAATTCGCGTGTTATCGGCCAGCTATCGGATTAGTCTTATCCCTTGTTTCCCGATTTGAAGTTATGCATTTCGCGTCGGCGCGGATCAGTCTTTTTCGCCAGGCGAATGGAAACCCGGCTTGCCAATCTGGTCGGGCGTTTGCGGCACGCGGCGGAATCGCGATGTGTCGTAACCCATCTCGTCCAGGCGGCCGAGCAGTTCGCGATACTTCGCACCGCTGATGTTTGGCGAGCGCGCGAAAATCCAGCCGAGCTTGCGGTCCGAATATCCGATGATCGTGTACTGGTAGTCGTCATCCACGTAAAGCGTCTTCTGGCTTGCGTAGATTGGCCAGAAGATCCGCACGCTCCAATCCGCGTTGTTCGAACCCGGAACCACGGAATCCGTGAATTGATAGTGCTTCAGCGGGGCATCGAACGAATTCTTGTGCGCGTAATACGAGTCGTCGATCTTGCCGTCATCGCGCAACTTCCATTCGGCATAACTGCCAACGAAATCCTTCTCGGCGAAATACGGAATGTTCGCGATGATGTACCAGCGGCCCATGTAACGCGGGAGATCAACCGATGGCGCAAGCTTCAGTTCATTCGCTGCGCGCGGATTGGGATTGCGTGGCGAAGACATGCATGCGCTCAGAACAAGCGCTACTGCGGACAAAACAACGACAACGCGAAGAGCACGGGACATGAGCGCACCAAAGTTGTTAGGGCGTGTATGCATTGATACGCACGTCCGCCCTGACCGGTTTCACGGGATCAACAATGGCGCAAGTTACAGGCCCAGCGCTTCGATTGGCGTCAAATACGCCGTACCTTTACCTTCTTGCCCTTCACTTTTCCAGACGACAACCGGTTCACCGCTTTATCCGCGATATCCCGCGATACCGCCACGTAGGTGACCATATCCGTCACATTGATCTTGCCGATCTGCGAGCCTTCGAAACCGGCGTCGCCGGTGAGCGCGCCGAGCACGTCACCCGGACGGATCTTTTCCTTGCGGCCGCCAAGGATCTGCAATGTGGCCATGGGCGGCTGGAGGTGACCCGGCGTCGCCGGCGTCAGTTCGCTCAGCTTGTGCCATTCCACTTCTTTTTTCTGCGCCTGTTCGATCGAACTCACGCGCGCCATTTCATTCATGCTCGCGAGGCTCAGCGCCCAGCCTTCCTGATCCGCGCGGCCCGTTCGGCCAATGCGGTGAACGTGGATCTCCGGATCTTGCGTGACATCGACGTTGATCACCGCTTCCAGTTGCGCGATATCGAGGCCACGCGCGGCGACGTCGGTGGCGACCAGCACCGAGCAGCTTCGATTGGCGAACTGCACGAGCACCTGGTCGCGCTCGCGTTGTTCGAGTTCACCGTGCAGCGCCAGCGCGTGAAAACCTTGCGCGACGAGTACATCGAGCAGATCGCGGCATTGCTGCTTCGTGTTGCAGAACGCGAGCGTGCTCACCGGCTGGTAGTGATCGAGCAGGAGGCCAACGGCGTGCAGGCGCTCGTTGTCATCGACTTCGTAGAAACGCTGCTTGATCTTCGCATTCGTGTGCTGCTCGGTGAGCTTGATTTCCTGCGGTTTGCGCAGGAACTGCTGGCTCAGCTTCGCGATGCCCTCCGGATACGTCGCCGAAAACAGCAAGGTCTGGCGATCCTTCGGACATTGTTTGGCAACCGCGACGATGTCATCGAAAAAACCCATGTCGAGCATGCGGTCGGCTTCATCGAGTACGAGGGTCTTGAGCGCGCTCAGTTCCAGCGTGCCGCGTTCCAGGTGATCCATGAGACGTCCCGGCGTGCCCACGGCAATGTGGCAGCCGTGTTCGAGACTTGCGATCTGCGGGCGCATTGGCGAGCCGCCGCACAGCGTCAGGATCTTGATGTTGTCTTCCGCGCGCGCGATCCGGCGAATCTCCTGCGTCACCTGGTCGGCGAGTTCGCGCGTCGGGCACAGCACGAGCGCCTGCACGGAGAAAAGCTTCGGGTCGATCTTAGCGAGCAACGGCAATGCGAACGCGGCGGTCTTGCCGCTGCCCGTCTTCGCCTGCGCAATGAGATCGTGGCCCGCGAGCGCGAGCGGCAGGCTTGCGGCCTGGATCGGGGTCATCGTGAGATAACCGAGTTGTTCGAGGTTCGCCAGCATTGCCGGCGACAGCGGCAAGGCGCTGAATGAAGTGGGCGTGGTCATGAGCGTGTTTCTCTACTTCGCGGCAGGTTTCGGCGGGACCGAATTGTCCTGCTCGTAGGTGATGGTGCCGTCGGGCGCGTCGTGGCGCAGCACTTTATTGCGCGCGCCGCACATGGGGCAGCGGAACATCAGGCCCTGGCCTTCGTTCTTGATGAGCACGTCGGCGAGTTGCCATTCGGCGCCGCACGGCTGGTTTCGGCAGATAAACATGATTGGATTGAGCGTAATGGATGGGGTTGCGGCCTGAAAAGGGCGCCGATCCGGCCGGCGCGCACCGTTTTCGCGCAATAGAAGCCGAAGTGTACGCGTAGACGGTGGGATTACCTCGTTTTACGGCGTTTTTACGGGCCTCGCCGTCTTTAGCATCGGATCGATCCGTTAAACTGACATTTACTAAAACGATGCTCTGACCCGCCCTATCGATGCGAATCCTGCACACCTCGGACTGGCACCTAGGCCAGTATTTTCTCGGGCATTCACGACAGATCGAGCACCAGAAGCTAATCGAGTGGCTGGTCGAGCAGACCCGGGTGCATGGGGTCGATTCGGTTCTGATAGCCGGCGATATCTTCGATACCGGTGCGCCGCCCAGCTACGCCCGCGAGCTGTATTACTCGCTGATCCTGGCGCTGCGCGACGCCGGCGTCGGTCTGACGCTGCTCGCGGGTAATCATGACTCCGTTGCCGTGCTCGAGGAATCGCGCAACTTGCTGACGGCGTTGAATACAGTCGTGATTCCGTCCGTGCAGGACGACCCGAACGAACAGGTCCGCATCCTCAATACACGCGATGGCAACCCCGGCGCGATTGTCTGCGCAATTCCGTTCATTCGTCCGCGTGATGTCCTGCAGAGCATCGCGGGGCAAAGCGCGCGTGACAAACAGCAGTCGCTGCAAGACGCAATCCACGCGCATTACCAGGTGTTGTTCGCGTTGGCCGAGCAGAAGCGCGTTGAACTCGGTGCGCATTTGCCGATCATCGCAACCGGGCATTTGACGACGGTCGGTGCGAGCGCAAGTGAGTCCGTGCGCGAGATTTATGTCGGCGCGCTGGAGGCGTTCCCGACCGCCGCTTTTCCTGCGGCCGATTATATCGCGCTGGGGCATATTCATCGGCCGCAGAAGGTTGGCGGGTTCGAGCATATTCGCTACAGCGGGTCGCCGATTGCATTGAGCTTCGACGAAGCGCGGCAGCAGAAAGAGATGCTGCTTGTGGACGTTTCGGCGGATGGGCTTCAAAGCGTGACCGTGCTCGACGTTCCGTGCTTCCAGACCTTGTTGTCGGTCAAAGGATCGCTGAAGGAACTGGAAGCTGCAGTTGAGGCTGTTTCAGCCCAGGCGCGCGAAGGCGAGACGATATGGCTCGAAATCGTCGTTTCCGCCGATGACTATCTCAGCGATCTGCAAACGCGCATCCAGAAGATGACCGGGAACCTGCCCGTCGAAGTATTGCGCGTTCGTCGCGAGCGCTCGTCCACTTCGAGCACGTTGCAATCCCAGGCCAGGGAAACCTTGAACGAACTCACGCCCGACGATGTTTTCGCGCGCCGCTTGCAATCGGAAACCATCGACGATGACATGCGCTTGCAGCTTTTACAGATGTATCGCGAAGTCGTCGCGCAGATTGGCGAGGCCAATGCATGAAGATCTTGTCGTTGCGTTTGCGCAATCTGAACTCGCTCAAGGGCGAGTGGAAGATCGATTTCAGCCAGCCGCCGTTTCGCGATAACGGCCTGTTCGCCATCACCGGTCCGACGGGCGCCGGCAAGACAACCTTGCTCGATGCCATCTGTCTCGCGCTCTATCACCGCACGCCGCGAATGGATACGGTCTCGCAAGGCACGAACGAGCTGATGACGCGCCACACGTTCGAATGCCTCGCGGAAGTCGAGTTCGAAGTGAAGGGCGAGGGGTATCGCGCATTCTGGAGTCAGCGACGCGCACGCGATAAAACCGACGGCAATCTGCAGGCGCCAAAGGTCGAACTCGCGCGGCTGGACGGGACGATCCTGACGGAGCGCATCGTCGATAAACTGCGCAAGGTCGAAGAGATCACGGGGCTGGATTTCGGCCGCTTCACCAAATCGATGATGCTCGCCCAAGGCGGTTTCGCCGCGTTCCTGGAAGCGAAGGCGAATGAGCGCGCCGAGTTGCTTGAAGAGCTTACCGGCACCGATATCTATGGCACGATCTCACAGCACGTATTCGAGCGCACGCGGGATGAAAAGCTCGCGCTCGATACGCTTTTGGTCCGCGCCGACGGCGTTCAGTTGCTGACCGAAGAAGAGCGTAACGCGAAGCAGCAGGAAGTCATCGCGCTCGCCGCTCAGGAAATCACGCTGGGCAAACAAGCCGACGCAACACGTACGATGCACGCGTGGCGGGTGGCGTTATCGGACGCTGAAAAGCAGCTTGAACAGGCGTCGCTCAACCAGCAGCAGGCCGATGCAAAAATCGCCGATGCCAAGCCTTTGCTCGATCGCCTCGCCGCAAGCGAGCCTGCGGAAAAGCTGCGCGCTGATCACACGGCAATGCTCTCGGCGCGCGAGAGGCACGCGGAAACCTTGCGTCAAGCGGCGGTTGCGCGGAACGAAAAACAAGCCGCCGCGCTCGATGCCGCGCGGGGTTTGCGTTTGGCTTCTGTGATGGGAACGCGGGTGGCGCAGCTTCGTGAACACGGGTTGACTACCGTGTCGGCGGAAATCAAATCAATTCAGTCCACACTTGATCAACATCCGCATCGAAGCAAACTTGGTGAGCAAATCGTGCTTTGGCAACATCAATTCGATGCACGTCAACAGACGTTGAATGACATCGAATTGATTCGCACAAAGCATGTCGGATTGCGTGCGTCGATAGAGAAACAGGCGGGAGACATCAGCGCCAAGCTCAAAGCGATGTCCGACGCACTGGGCGCGGCAGAACTGGCGCGAAAAACTGAACGGGAACAGCTTGAGAAACTTTCGAGCATGCTCAGTGGGGAAAGCGAGGCGGACTTGAAGACACGTTGCCAGCGGCTTCAAGACCAGCATTATCTGTTCGGGAAACTGGTGGAAGTTGGTGAGGCAGTTACGCGCGGGACCCGTCAACTTGCTACGGACCGTGAAGAACTGGCGAAAAGAAACGCAGCGAGCTTGCTGCTCGCCGAGCAGCAAGCTCGCATTGCCAAAGACATCGAAACCCTCACTGAACAAGTCCAGGACAAACGCAAACTGCTTGATCAGGAGCGGCGCATTCTGGACCTTGCCGGACATCGCGCAGCATTGCAGCCTGGCGAAGCGTGTCCGTTGTGCGGATCGACGGAGCATCCGTCCATCGATGTTTATCAAACGCTCGATGTTTCATCGACCGAACATGCATTGAAGGAAAAAGACACAGCGTTGCGTGGCAAAGGCAAGGAGCTTCTCGCCGCAAATGTGGCAATCGCCGAATCGAATGCTAGTGTGAGCGCGCTCAAAAAGCGTATCGATACATGGCTGCAAGACGACAAGGGTTATGCCGAGAGCTGGCAGATGTTGTGCGCAGAACTTGGACTCGAAACAGTTGACCGTGACGCGCTCAGCGCGCTCGTGCAGCAACATACGGCGAAGTTGAAGTCGGCTCAGGAAACAATCGCGGCGGTGGATCAACAGAAGATATTGATTCATCAGCACGCGACCGCCGCGAACGTGGCGGAGCGGTTCGCGCTCGAACAGCAACATGCGTTGAAGATGAGCGAAGAGCGCCAGAACGCCGACGAAAAATCGCTGAAGGAAATGGCCGATCAAGCCGAAGCCCTGCAAACCGCGTTGCTCAAGAAAGACCGCACGCTCGATGAATCGGTTATTTCCGCCGGTCACGCGCGACCCGATTCGTGGACGCAATGGCAAGCGTGGCTTGCTGAACGCAATAACGAATGGAAGGCTTGGCAGAAGGCATCGGAGCGTGCTCGTGCATTGAATCAGCAGGCGGATCGCTTGAAACAAGCGCTCGAAACTGCATCGACTGACGCGGCAAAATGGTGCGTGCGCTGGACGGCTTGCGAGAAGGACTTCCGCGAGTTGCAAGCCGATCCAATCGCCGCGACCGACGATCCGGACGCGGCCTTCATATCCGCAATACACCGCTACGAAACTGCACGCGACAAAACCAGTTTGCTCGAAGGCACCGAGCGCACGCTGGCAACGCGTTTGAGAGAAGAGCAAGCGCACGCAGAGAAAACGTCGGCTGCGTGGTTGAATGCTTTGACCCGCAGCGTTTTCGCCGATGAACAATCGTTCCTGTCGGCGCTCCTGTCCCACGAAGAGCGCGACCGGTTGCAAACGCAGAAGCGCGAACTCGACGAACTATCGACAACGGTTCGCACACTGCGCGCGAACGCGGAAAACCGTCGCGCGGAATTGCTGAAAGACCCGAAGACGGATCAGGACGCCGAAGCGCTGAATCGCATGCTCGAAGATCTGGCCGCGTCTATAAAAATGCTAAGCGAACAACAAGGCGGCCTTCGGGCGACGCTTCAAGGCGACGACAAACGCCGCGTCGAACAACAGGCGTTGTACCGACAGATAGATACACAACGCGCCCAATACGACTTGTGGCAGCGCCTGAGCAGCCTGATCGGTTCCGCCGATGGCGCGAAGTATCGGAAGTTCGCGCAGGGCCTCACGCTCGATCATCTGATCTACCTCGCGAACCGCCAACTCATGCAATTGCATGGGCGCTATCAACTCAATCGAAAGCTTGCCGGCGAGCTGGAAATGGAAGTGCTCGACATGTGGCAAGGCGATATTGCACGCGATACACGCACGTTATCAGGCGGCGAAAGTTTCCTTGTGAGCCTGGCGCTTGCGCTGGCTTTATCGGATCTGGTGAGCTTCAAGACGTCCATCGATTCACTGTTCCTCGATGAAGGGTTCGGCACGCTCGATGGCGAAACGTTGGAGATTGCGCTCAATGCGCTCGATTCATTGAACGCGAGCGGCAAGATGATCGGCGTGATCAGCCATGTGGAAGCGCTCAAGGAGCGCATTCCGTTGCAGATCAAAGTGGCGAAAAGCGTGGGAATCGGATTTTCGACGGTGGAAGTCGTGGGCGCTTAAGACGCGGCTTTATTGACCACGATTTCTTTCGCCGCAAGCTTTTGCACAATGAAGAACGGCACGTCGAGACGCCATTCACCGTTTCGCACAACCGCGTCGTAGTCGAATAAAGGCTTTCCGTCGGCGGCGCTGAAAACAAGCTTTTGCGCGGCGCCATCGGCAAGCGAGCTGACACCGCCGATTGCCTGGTAACTCGTATTGCTGCCGACGTGAAACTTCTCGGTGTTCCATCGGTTCGGCGCGTGCGGCGGGAATGGTTTTGCGTCGTGGAAACCGAACAGGTCGTCGTGAGTCAGCACGCTTTTACGCAGCGTCGGCCAGACATTGGTGCGCAAATAATGCTGATCGATGAACCGGCCGCTTTCAGCGTTGGTGGCGGCAAATTGCTGCATCGATTGAACCGCGTTCTTCAATACGCTCCCGCAGCCTCCCCAGAGCCCCGCGAGAATCAGTTCGGTATGCGTGAAGTAATCGCGAAGGACGTGGAAGTAATACGGGCTTTCAATCCATTCCTGCACCGCGGCCGCTTCCCGCTCGGAGAGCAACGCGTCGGCATCGCGAAGCAGGAAGCGTTTGACCTTCGGATCGTCGATAACCAGAAAGCGCCACATCAACGGATGGACTCCCGACTCCGGACTCATGAACACGACGTCCGCGCCCGCATCCTTCAGCCGTTGCTGGACGTGCGCGGGGACGGTCGCATCGAGATAGACCCGGCACGTCCAGCCTTTGAACAGGTCGCGCGTCAATTCGGCATTCAGGACCGCCGGCTCGCAATATCGCGGATTCGCGCCGAACAGTGAATACGCGATGACATTCTCAGCAGGATTTTGGGGATTGAACGCAGGCGGCGCCTGGTCTGGAATTGATTCGCTTGGATTCGCGCCGCATTGCGTGTCGGAGGCACGCAGCGAGCGCAAACCGTATTCGCGCATCTCGTCGGTCTTCCCGAGCCAGCCGCACACTTCCACCAGGCCATCGAGCCAGGTCGACGCGGCAAGCAGTTTGCGCTGGCTCGCCGGCGCGTCGTGGATGCTCATGTAGACCTTGTACGCCTGGTCGAACGCGTTGATGCGCATCAGGCACAACGCGTAATCCGGCAGGATCGTCATGTTTCCCGGTGTGAGGGTGAGCGCTTCGGCCGCGAGATTTGCACCGCTTCGATAATCGCCCGCGGCATATGCCGCGCGAAATGCCTCCGCAATTCTGCCAAGACGCTCTTGATTGGCGGCGCTTGGCTGACGCATCCCGCCTCTTTGTCTTACGTGACGTACGTTGGATCGGTTCATGAGTTTCTAAGCTGTCGGGCGATCGGGCATTGTTCGTGCACGCTCATTGATAAGCAGTGCCGATGCGTTTCCGGGTAACCAGCCACTTTAAACGCGCCGACGTACCTTGCCGACGATCGGGACCGATTTTCACAATTTCACGTTGCGTAACCAGGCGCGGGAGTTTTGAGGCATGACCACGCTGCGATTGATTCTTGGCGATCAACTGAACCCGCTGCATAGCTGGTTTTCGGAGGTGGACGACGATGTCGTCTACGCGCTCATGGAAGTGCGTCAGGAAACGGACTACGTCCTGCATCACGCACAGAAAATCCTCGCGTTGTTCGCGGCCATGCGTGACTTCGCGCGCCGGTTGAAATCTGCCGGGCATCGTGTTCACTATCTTGCAATCGATGATCCGGATAACCGGCAAAGCATGCCCGCGAATCTCGACTGGATGATCGCGCAATACAAAGCGACTGCGTTCGAATGTCAGGCGCCGGATGAATGGCGACTCGACCGGCAATTGGCCGAGTATGCGAATCAGCTGGACATTCCGTGCTGGATGAAAGATACGGAGCACTTCTACACGCGCCGCAATGAAGCGGCCGAATATTTCGCCGACAAGAAGCAGTGGCTGATGGAAAATTTTTATCGGCGGATGCGGGTGAAGCATCGGGTCTTGATGAACGCCGATGATTCCCCTTCCGGCGGCCAGTGGAACTTCGATCACGACAATCGAAAATCGTGGCCTGGAAAGCCATCACAACCCGCTGATCCCCGCGTTGCGCACGATCATTCAGCGCTCTGGAAAACGATTGTCGACGCGGGCGTAAAGAGCTTCGGATCGCCGAATGAAGACCGTTTGCCGTGGCCGTTGAATCGCGATGAAGCGTTGGCGCAACTCGATTCGTTTATAGAAGATGCGCTTCCGGATTTCGGCGATTACCAGGACGCAATGAGCACGCATGCGCCGCGATTGTTCCATTCGCTGCTGTCGTTTTCGCTCAACGCGAAGATGCTGAATCCGCGCGAAGTGGTAGCCCGGGCGGAACGGGCGTATCGGGATGGACATGCATCGTTGCCAGCGGTCGAAGGGTTCATTCGGCAGATCATCGGCTGGCGCGAATTCATGCGCGGTGTGTATTGGACGCGGATGCCGGAGTACCGAAAATCGAATGTGTTCGGCAATACGCTCAAGCTACCAGTCTGGTTCTGGAACGGCGAGACGAACATGCGATGCTTGAAACATTCAATTGGGCAATCGCTTGAAAATGGACACGCGCACCATATACAACGGTTGATGGTTATCGGCAATTTTGCGCTGATCGCGGGAATTGATCCCGTTGAAGTGCACGAGTGGTATCTCGGCGTGTACGTGGACGCGTACGAATGGGTCGAGATGCCGAACGTGCTCGGCATGAGTCAGTTTGCCGATGGCGGCGGATTGGCGACGAAACCTTATGCGTCTAGCGCGGCGTATATCGACAAGATGAGCGATTACTGCAAGGGGTGCGCTTACGACAGGAAATCGCGGCTGGGCGAAACGGCTTGTCCGTTTAACGCGCTGTATTGGGATTTTTTTGAGCGCAATAGCGGGCGGTTGAAGGGAAATCCGAGGCTGGCGATGGTTTATAAGCAGTTGGACAGGATGGATGGGGAAGCGAAGGCCGGGCTTGAGGAAAGGGCGGGAAGCATCCGCGCGCGACTGGATGAACTTTGAGGCGGGCGCCTACCCTCACCGCTGTGCCGATGGCTCCGCGTCGTTGATGCCATCCACTGCTTTCTCGTTGCCGGCATAAACGGCCGCACTGCCGCGAGACTTGCGCATCGCGGCGCGCAGAATTCCGCGCGCCGCGAAACTCATCCCGCCCAGCAGGATCAACACGATCGCGATGCCCGCCATCCGTGCCGTTGCCGATTTTTCGATCAGCCGCGCCGTCCATATGTCCGGAAAGCGCCGGGCCGCGTTATCGAGCTGACCCGGCTCGGTCTTCGCGAAGTTGAGCGGCTGTCCACGGAGACCCTGCCAGAAACCCGTCCATATTCCATCGATGGAATAAAAGCCGCGCGCCTCCGGAATGTCCGCGTTAGGGAATTCGGCAACGACCGTGTTCCAGTTGACCGTCGCGGCCGGCAAGTTCCACGCTGCGGCGACGATCACCAGCGCCGTCGCGACATGCGGCAAACGGCTCTTGATCACCATAAACCCCGGCGCTGCCGCGATGAACCATATCGGCAACACGGGCAGCAAATAGCGCGGTCCCCAGCCGAACGCACCCCAGTTGACCATCTTGGCAATCAGCAACAGGTAGAGCACCGACCCGGCCATCGTTGCAACAATGAACTTTTGTTGAGGACGCGCCAAACCACGCCATGCGATCGGCAACAGCAGCGCGAGCAGCAGCGGCGGAGCATAAAACACGACCCCGTGATTGCCACTGAAGAAAAGACCAAGCAAGCCGCCTGGGATATTACCGGCGAGAGAATTGTTGCCGTTCAGGTAAAACGCGGTAGCGGTGGCCGGGCGTAGCAGCGACCCCGTGCGCACGAAGTTGTAGATGAAGTCGGGCAGCATGCAAGCCAAAAACGTCGCGCCAAGCACCACATATTTGCTCCATCGCGCGCGATCGGGCCATGCAAGGCATGCCAGCGTCACTGCCATGAAAGGCACGAGCGAAAAGCGAAAAGAACACAGCAGCGCGAGCGCCAGACCGGTTGCGGCGTATATGCGCTGGGTTGCATCGACGCGCTGCGTCTCGTGCAGGCAGTAAAGGAAGACGCACATCATCGCCGCAGCGGGCGCGACGTCCCATGCAACCTTCGCATAGGGCAGATAGAACGTGCCGGATGCGAATAGCAGGCTGAGCACGAATGCTTGCTTCGCGCCGTAGAAACGCGCCAGCAGCAGGCATAGGTACGTGGCGCCGATTGCGCTGACGAGCGCATAGATCAGGGCGGTGATCACCTTGGCGATCACGGGAGGATCGCGAAAAAGCTCATCGTTCGATGCGTGGCTCAGTTTCGCCGCGACCCACGCGCCCGGCAGCATCAACGCGAGCGCGCCGACGTCATGCGCTTCGTAGACGAGTCCGTTTGGACTCGGGACCCATCCAACGGTGGCCGCAGATTCCACTGTTCCCAGCTTGCCGGTGGTCGCAAGCAATTCGGCCGACTGCAACTGGCCGGCCGCGTCGCTGCTGCCGAGCCGTCCGCTCGACAACAACACGAAGAAGCAGACGAAAAAGAGGGATACATACCGGCGATACGCAGCCGGAGAAGGAGAACGATGCCCTGCGGGTTTCATGACCTACCTCTTGTCTGTTTCATGATATTGGGCATTTTCGTGTCGTGCATACGGCGCGGCGGTCCATCGCCTCAAGCCGGCGTTGCGCGCGCCGAGTAGAGCAGCCACACGCCGGCAATCAGCAAGGCTGCGCCGGAAATCGTCTTCATCGAGAGTCCGTCGCCGCTCCACAAACTGAACAGGAACAGTTCGATGACCGTGACCGCCACCATCACCGGATAGGCGACGCTCAGTTCGACGCGCTTCAACGCCAGCGCATACAGCAGGAAACCAATGCCGTACGCGCTCAACGCCGCCACACGCATCATGTTTGGCCGCGCGAGCACCAACGTGACGATGTCACTGGCGCCAACCACGGGATACTGGCTCGCGACGCGCAGCAGGATGCTCGCTAACGCGCTGCACGAGCCGCTGATCAGAAGTAACAGGATCGACATATAAGAGGGCCGGTCCGTTAGATGGCCAGCATCACTGACAGCACGCACAGACTGATGACAAGCAGGCTGGTGCGGTCCTTCACAGCGAACACGATTGGATCGTCGTTCATCTGGCCGCGAAACGCGAGCATCCACACCCGGCTGATCCAATACAGCAGCAAGCCAAAGAGCAACCAGAGCGCGGGCTTGCGGGTATAAAGCGCGGTGATCTCCGGCGAGTTCATATAAAGCGCGAGCACGAGTACGGCGGCATACGCCGATGCCGTACCGAATGCGCACAAAATCATGATGTCTTGCGCTAGGTACCCGCGTCCGGCCGCCGAACCAGCGGTCGAGCCGATGCGCACAAGCGCGTCGAGCTCGGTGTAGCGCTTGACCATCGCCAGGCTAAGGAAAAGTAAGCCAGAAAACAGCACGAGCCAGTACGACAACACGATGTCATCCGCTGCACCGCCCGCGAAGATTCGAGCGGTGTACAACGCAGCCAGGGTGAAGACATCGATCAGGATGTGACGTTTCAGGAAGAACGAATATGCAAGCGTAGCGGCAAAATACGCGCCGAGCACGAACGCAAACTTGGGTGGCAGCAGCGCGGCAAGCGCCGCGCTGCCCATCATCAGTGCAAGCGACAGTCCAAGGCCCAGGGAAACAGGAAGTTTCCCGGACGCAAACGGGCGGTTGCGCTTGCGCGCGTGCCGCCGATCAGCGTCGAGGTCGAGAAGGTCGTTAAGCAGATAGACCGACGAAGCGCACAGACTGAACGACGCGAACGCGATCCCCGCAGCCATAAGCGGGTCGACACTGGTAAAGCGGTGTGCGGCAAGCAGCGGCACGAAAATCAGCAGGTTCTTCACCCATTGATAGACGCGCATCTCCTTTACGATCAGTTTCAGCAGCTCACTCTTCTTCTCGAAGAAAATAATGCTGTCATTGACCTTCCCGGCCGCTGCGGCGATTTTTTTATGTCCTACGACAATCGCGCGGCGCGACTGCTTCCACACGGGCACATCGACCATTGCGTCGCCGCAATAATCGAATCCCCGAACGCCGAATTGACTGACTAAAGCGTTGGCCTTTTTACTGCCGGACAGATTAAGCACATTGGTGCTTGCCATCACGCCGGTGAAAATGCCGAAATGGTCTGCGATCGCTTGCGCGAGTGTCCAGTTGGCCGCCGTGCATAAATAGAGGTTCCTGCCGTGGGCTTTCTCGTCGCGCAAATACGCGAGCAACGCGGTGTTATACGGCAGCACCGCCACATCCATGACAACGCGACTGGCAATCTGCGTCTTCAGCCACGCTTTGCTTTTCAAAAGCCAGAAGAAACACATGAACACGTAAAGCGGATTCTTCTTAATCAGCAGAAGAAACGATTCGAGCAGCAGATCGGTATCTGTGAACGTGTGATCCAGATCGACGCAGAGTGCGATGTTTTCGGCGTCGATACGCATGCTATCAAGGTCGGTGCCGGTCCCGGACCCGGTCAGGCTGCTCGCTCCGTCGGCGCCAAGTGCACCCTTCAAATAGTACGGAGTATTCAGTTCGAGTGATAAAGGATTTTTACGCATCCACGATACTCCTGAAAGTTCGGAGCAGCTTAATGGGCGTAAAAACAAAGTTATGTTCGGTAAGTGACGTAAATCGTTCCTCTCTGCTTTGTGATCAAGTCAAACATACATGTGACAAATAACCGTCAATCTTGTTAAGTCAGTTATTTTGAGGCCGTTTGTCTGATTGAAATGAAATACAGGATTGTTTCGATTGAACGTGACCGCCGGCCGCGTTCTGGAACCAAACTTCTGCTGAATAAATGCTGCTTGGATAATTCCGGTTTTCAAAACATCAGCAGATAAAAAAGCGCCGCCGTCTTAACGACGGCAGCGCTTTCCATTGTTCATGAATGCACGGGAGCTAACCCGGCAGGTCTCCTCCCACGTGAACCATTAAACGTCAATATTCCCCGCCCGCAACGCATTCGACTCAATAAACGCGCGACGCGGTTCAACGTCGTCACCCATCAGCGTGGTAAAGATGCCGTCGGCCGCGATCGCATCCTCGATTTGAACGCGCAACAGACGCCGCACCGTCGGGTCCATTGTCGTTTCCCAAAGCTGCGACGGGTTCATCTCGCCCAGCCCCTTATACCGCTGCTTGGTCACGTTGCGTTCTGCATCCGCGATCAGCCACTTCATGGCGCTCTTGAAGTCGCTGACGGCCATCGACCGTTCGCCGCGCTTGATCAACGCGCCCGCCCCGATCAAGCCCTTGAACGTATTCGCCGTCGTCTGCAATTGCTTGTAGTCGGCGGTCAACTGGAAGTCTTCGTCGATAACCGATACCTTCACGTTCCCGTGATGCCGGCGATTGATATGCAACGACCGGATCTCGCGCACCGCGTCATACGCCGGCTCGACCGTCACTTCCGGCTTCAACGGGTCCGCACGCAACGCAGCCTGCAAGGCCGCAGCAGAAGCCACCGTCGATTCCTGTGTCGACAGATCCAGCACAATGCCGTCCATCACCGCTTCGAGTGCGTTCACGTCATAGAACCGGCTGACGCGATCCACCACCGCCTGCGCCAACAGGTAGGCACGCGCAAGTTCACCTAGTGCGTCGCCGGTAATCGGCGTCGCGCCTTCGCTCGGAATCAGCTCCGAGCCCTGCAGCGCCAACTTCAACATATGCTGGTTCAGCTCGTGCGTGTCCTTCAGATATCTCTCGTCCTTGCCCGCCTTGATCTTATACAGCGGCGGCTGCGCAATATAAATGAACCCGCGCTCGACGATCTCCGGCATCTGCCGGTAGAAGAACGTCAGCAGCAGCGTCCGGATGTGCGCACCGTCCACGTCCGCGTCGGTCATGATGATGATGCGGTGATAGCGCAGCTTGTCGAGGTTGTAGTCGTCCTTGCCGAGCCCTGTTCCGAGCGCGGTCACGAGCGTGACGATCTGCTCCGACGAAATCAGCTTGTCGAAACGCGCACGCTCCACATTGAGCACCTTCCCGCGCAGCGGCAGGATGGCCTGGAACTTCCGGTCACGCCCTTGCTTTGCCGATCCCCCTGCCGAGTCGCCCTCGACAATGTAGATCTCCGACTTCGCCGGATCCTTCTCCTGGCAATCGGCCAGCTTGCCCGGCAAGCCTACGCCGTCGAGCACGCCTTTACGACGCGTCATTTCACGCGCCTTGCGAGCGGCGTCGCGGGCACGCGCTGCATCGATAATCTTGTTCGTGATGATCTTCGCGTCGTTCGGCGTTTCTTGCAGGAAGTCCTCGAGCGCCTTCGCGACCACGTCTTCAACCGGCGCGCGCACTTCCGACGACACCAGCTTGTCCTTCGTCTGCGAGCTGAACTTCGGCTCCGGTACCTTCACCGACAACACGCACGACAAACCTTCACGCATGTCGTCGCCGCTCGTCTCGATCTTCGCTTTCTTCGCGATATCGTGATCCGTGATGTACTTGTTGAGCACCCGCGTCATCGCGGCGCGCAAGCCCGTCAGGTGCGTACCGCCATCGCGCTGCGGAATGTTGTTCGTGAAGCACAGCACGCTTTCGTTGTAGCTGTCGTTCCACTGCATGGCCACTTCGACCGTGACGTTGTCCTTCTCGCCCACCGCATGGAACACGGTCGGATGCAGCACTTGCTTGGTCTTGTTGATGTAATCGACGAAGCCCTTCACGCCGCCGACAAACGCAAAATCGTCTTCCTTGCCGCTGCGCTGATCGGTCAGGCGAATCCGCACGCCGTTATTCAGGAACGACAGTTCGCGCATGCGCTTGGCGAGAATGTCGTAGTGAAATTCGACGTTGCCGAAGATGGTGATGTCCGGCATGAAATGCACTTCGGTGCCGCGGTTTTCCGTGTCGCCGACTACGTGCATTGGTGAATACGTGATGCCGTTTTCGGTCACGAGTTCGCGGTTCTGCACCACGCCCTGATGGAATTCCATGAAGTGCTTCTTGCCGTCGCGACGCACGGTCAGGCGCAACCATTCGGACAGGCCGTTCACGCACGACACACCCACGCCGTGCAAGCCGCCCGACACCTTGTAGCTGTTCTGGTCGAACTTGCCGCCGGCGTGCAGCTCGGTCATCACGATCTCGGCGGCGCTGCGCTTGGGATCGTGCTTGTCGTCGAGCTTGAGGCCGGTCGGCACACCGCGGCCGTTGTCGGTCACGGAGATGGAGTTATCGGCGTGAATGGTGACGTGGATGTCGTTGCAATGTCCGGCGAGCGCTTCGTCGATCGAGTTGTCCAGCACTTCGAAAACGAGGTGATGCAAACCCGTGCCATCAGACGTATCGCCGATATACATACCCGGCCTCTTGCGGACCGCCTCCAGACCTTCGAGGATCTGGATGGAGGATGCGCCGTAAGCGTTGTCGGGTTGCGAAATAGGGTTTTCAGTCATGGGTTTTTTTCCGGTTCTGCGTCACTACAGGGTCGCTACTGGGTCAGTACTAGGTCGCTGGGCGGTCACTGCGGGGGTTGCTGCGCGGTCGCTGCACGAGACTTTTCGAAACACCTTAAAAATGCCAAAGGGGCAGTGCGCCCCTTGGAAAGTTTTTAGTTTTGGCCGCGTCAGATGCGCATTGGCATCACCACATATTTGAACTCGTCGTTCTCGGGAATCGTGATCAGGGCGCTCGAACTTGCGTCGCCCAGGCTCACTTGCAGCATGTCGATCTTCAGGTTCGCGAGCACGTCGAGCAGATACGTGACGTTGAAGCCAATGTCCACGCTGTCGCCCTGATACGCGATTTCCAGTTCTTCCTGCGCTTCTTCCTGGTCGGCGTTGGTCGACATGATCTTCAACTGGCCCGGCTCGATCAGGCAGCGCACGCCCTTGAACTTGTCCGATGTCAGAATCGCCGCGCGCTGCAGCGAACGCTGCAATTCTTCGCGGCCGATCAGGAACGTGTTCTTGTGCGACTTCGGGATCACGCGCTGGAAGTCGGGGAACTTGCCTTCCACGAGTTTCGACACGAGTTCGACCTGGCCGAACGTGAACTTGACCTGGCTCGCGGCAATGTCGATCACGAGCGAGTCGTCGATGTCTTCCAGCAAGCGCTGCAGTTCCAGGATGGTCTTGCGCGGGATGATGACTTCCTGGCGCGCATACGTGCCGCCTTCAATCTTCATCGATGAAAACGCAAGCCGGTGGCCGTCCGTTGCAACGGCCATCAACTGGTCGCCGTCGACCACCAGCAGCATGCCGTTCAGGTAGTAGCGGATGTCCTGCTGCGCCATGGCGAAGTGGACCATGCCAAGCAACTGCCGGAACGTCTTTTGCGGAACTGACAGGCTCGCGCCGAATTCGGTCGCCTGGTTGACGGTCGGGAACTCGTCGGCAGCAAGCGTCTGGAGCGCGAAGCGGCTTTTGCCGGAGCGCACGGTCAGCTTCTTGTCGGTGAGATCCAGCGACACTTCCCCTGGCGGCATGGCGCGCAGGATGTCAAGCAGCTTGCGCGCGGCGACGGTGGTCGCAACCTGATCGCTGCCGGTGCCGAAGTCGGCACGTGTGGTGATCTGAAGTTCGAGATCGGTCGAGAGGAACGACACGTCGGCGCCAGTCTTGGTGATCAGCAAATTGGCGAGGATCGGCAACGTATGACGGCGCTCGACGATTCCGCTCACGGTTTGCAGCGGCCTTAGGAGATTATCTCGTTCGGTCTTGACCAGTTGCATAGAGTTCCTTCGTTGAAATGTCGGCCGTCCGCCGCTTTCGCCACCGCTTTCATGGGCGCTTTGCCACCGCATGGATTGCTTTGGAACGGTCTCGTGTCACGTGCCTGCGGTCACTGCCGCCCGCACGTGCCAGGCTTACGCCAAAACGCCGCCCAGCGCCGCTGGACGGTCAAACCCATATTGTGCCTCAAAACCTGCCCTTACCCCGAAAATGGGGGCAATTTCGTCAATAAACAGGTCGTGTTTCCGGCATGAATTCAGGAACGCCCGGCTAGCCTTTGAGCGTCTGTTCGAGCACGTGCAATTCGTGGTTCAACTGGGCATCCGTGCCACGTTCGGCGGAGATTTTCCGCACCGCATGAAGCACAGTGGTGTGATCGCGGCCGCCGAACAATTCGCCGATTTCCGGCAGGCTTTTCTGCGTGAGTTCCTTGGCGAGATACATCGCGATCTGCCGCGGCCGCGCGATGTTCGCCGGGCGCTTCTTCGAGTACATGTCGGCGACTTTGATGTTGTAGAAGTCCGCCGCCGTCTTCTGGATGTTTTCCACCGAAATCTGCCGGTTTTGCACCGTCAGAAGGTCTTTCAGCGCTTCTTTCGTCAATTCGATGGAAATCTCGCGCCCGTGGAAGCGCGAAAACGCCAGGATCTTGCGCAGTGCGCCTTCGAGCTCGCGCACGTTCGAACGCAAATGTTTCGCGACAAAAAACGCCACGTCCTCGGACAAGCTCACGCCTTCCGATTGCGCCTTGCGCATCAGGATGGCCACGCGCATTTCGAGTTCCGGCGGCTCGATTGCAACCGTCAGGCCGGAGTCGAAGCGTGAGATCAACCGGTCATCGATGCCCGAAATCTCCTTCGGATAGGTATCGCTGGTGATGATCACCTGCGCCTTGTTCGCAACCAGCGCCTCGAACGCGTAGAAAAACTCTTCCTGCGTGCGCGATTTGCCGGAGAAGAACTGGATATCGTCGATCAGCAGCAGGTCGAGCGAATGGTAATAACGCTTGAAGTCGTCGAAGGCCTTGCGCTGGTAGGCCTTCACCACGTCCGACACGTATTGCTCCGCGTGAATGTAGCGGATGCGCGCGCCGGCCTTGTCCTGCAGCAACTGATTGCCAATGGCGTGGATCAAGTGCGTCTTGCCCAGCCCCACGCCGCCATACAGGAACAGCGGGTTGTACGAGATGCCGGGGTTGTCGGCGACCTGGATCGCGGCTGCGCGGGCGAGCTGGTTCGCTTTACCCGTCACGAAGTTATCGAAGGTGAGCACGGGGTTGAGCTTCGAGCGCTCGTAAGCCGAATCGTTTTCCCCATTCGATGACGCCGTGCCGCCCGGCCGCCATGTACGGCGCGCCGCGGCGGCTTCGTTCGCATCGAGGCTCGGGAGGTCGAGATCCGCGTGATCCGACTGGTCGTTGTGCTGCCGCGATTGCGCGTCCTGCGCGGCTTCCGCGGCAAGCGCATTGATGTGGGCGCTGGCGTTCGCGTGGCCGCCGTTCGGCCTGTCCGAAGAAGACGCTTCGACCTGCGGGCGCGGCGGCTGTTGTGCAGGCGACGATGCCGCCGGCACGGGCGCGGGCGCTCCGCCCATCGCCTTGCGCGCGGTGGCTTTGGGATCGAGGACGAACTGGATGTCGACGGGCGCCTTCCAGAAATCCCGGGCCAGGTCGGCAATACGGCCCGAAAACTGGCTTTTCACCCAGTCGAGCTTGAACCGGTTGGGCGCGGCGATGCGCAGCGTGCTCGCATCGGCGTCGAAATCAACGAGGGCCAGCGGTTTGATCCACGTGACGTACTGCTGCGGCGTGAGTTCGCGCTCCAGCAATGCGGAACAGTGTTGCCAAAAATCGGTCATCGAGTGCAGTCGTTAGGGTTGCCGCGAGTCCTGCCGCCGCCCTCGCCGCTGCCCGGCTGCAAAGCCTGGAGCGCGCGGGCGAGCATACCCCGAAGTCTTGCCCAGCCTGGCTTTGCAGGCGGTACAGAGGACCGGGACTACGTGCGGTTGCGTCGGATTGAGGGGAGATTCTAACGCCAAATGCAACCGCGGCGCGAGTTATCCACAGGGACGGACCATCTCGCGTACTGAATCAACTGACCTGTAGACTTCCCCTCGAAAACCGGGGGCATGCACCGTAACCTATTGACGGTCAATAGGAAAACGGTTTAAATAGCGGGTTCCGCAAAACCCGAATTCCTGTACCACCGGCCGGTGCGTCAATTTTTATGTCGCTTCGTTATGCCGCGCGGTCCGTTTTTACCCAAGTGAGACCAACATGAAACGCACTTACCAACCTTCCGTTACCCGCCGCAAGCGCACCCATGGCTTTCGCGTTCGCATGAAGACCGCGGGTGGCCGCAAGGTCATCAACGCTCGCCGTGCGAAGGGCCGCAAGCGCCTGGCAGTTTAAGGTCGCCGGGTTCAGGTCGCCATTGTCAGGGCCGCTTACGGCATCAACAGCGCCCGCCAGCATTCGCCCCGACGCGAGCGATGACCCGGAGGTGCACTGCATGACGCGCTCCGGACAGGAAATCGGTCAGTTGCAAGCACGAGCCGCGTTCCCCAAAGCCGCAAGGCTGCTGAAAACGGATGAATATTCATCCGTTTTTCGTTTGCGCCCTTGGCGCCGGTCCCCGCATTTCGTCCTGTACGGCAAGCCGACAGGCAACGAAGCGCGGCTTGGACTGGTTATCGGCAAGAAGTGTGCGCCGCGCGCGGTCACGCGCAACCTGATCAAGCGGCTCGCCCGTGAAGCCTTCAGGCTCAGGCGCGCGGAGCTTGGCGGCTGGGACATACTGCTGCGCATGCACGCCAAGATTGACCGCAAGGCCATGCCGAGCGCGAAATCGCCGCCGCTGCGCGCGTTGTGTCGCGAGGAGATCGACGGTCTGCTCGACCGTGCCGTGCGCGAAGCCGCGCGACGCATGGCGGAGCAAAGTGCATCGGCTATCGTCACGGATCCACCCACGCCTGCGGGCTCTTGAGCAGCGCCAGACTGAAAACCGGTCCCCGGACGAAGTCGCTGGTGCTAAATCCATGCAAACGGCACTGTTTGAAAAATCGGCAAAAGCGGCTTTGATCGCCTTATTGCGCTTTTACAAGGTTGCTGTGAGCCCCATGCTCGGCAACCGGTGCCGCTTTTACCCATCGTGTTCTGACTACGCGCGCGAAGCAATCCAGTATCATGGCGCCGCGCGTGGATCATTCCTCGCAGCAAAACGTCTGTGCCGCTGCCATCCGTTTTCGGCTGGCGGCATCGATCTGGTCCCCGTGCCCCCGTCCGCCGCCGGCTGCTTTCAGCAGGATGGCGTGTCAGCGGCCGGCCCGGTCGACGACTCTGCCCCGAGCCCATCGAATCCGCCTGATCCGTCTTCACTGACAGACAAGGCCAATCCGGTGAGTTCAAACCCAAACGGCGCCAATAACGCGCTCTTCGATCGACACTGAGACAACGCATGGATATCAAACGTACCGTCCTTTGGGTCATCTTTTTCATGTCGGCTGTCATGCTGTTCGACAACTGGCAACGTGACCATGGGCGTCAGTCGATGTTCTTCCCGAGCGCCGTCCCGACCAAGACGGCCGGCACGGCAGCACCGGGAACCACGACTCCGGGCACGCAAGCCTCCGACCTGCCCGCCACGACTGGCGCTCCGGGTTCGCCCGCAGCTCCCGGCGCCGCAGCGGTTCCTGGCGCAAACGCACCAGCCGCCAGCGCTGCACAACTGGTGAAGTTCACGACGGACGTGTATTCCGGCGACATCGACACACGTGGCGGCACGCTCTCGAAGCTTTCGCTCGTGAAGGAAGGCGACGGCAAGCAGCCCGACCTGTACATCACCCTGTTCGATCACACCGCCACGCACACGTACCTCGCGCGCACGGGCCTGCTCGGCGGCGATTTCCCGAACCACAATGACGTCTTCACGCTGGTTCCCGGCGGCCAGACGTCGATGGGCGAAGGCAACACGTTGTCGCTCGCGTTCGAGTCGCCGGTCAAGGGTGGCGTGAAAGTCATCAAGACCTACACGTTCACGCGCGGCAGCTATGTGATCAACGTCGACACGAAGGTGCAGAACGTCGGCACCGCGCCGGTCACGCCGCGCCTCTATATGGAACTCGTGCGTGACAGCTCGCCGGTGGAAACGCCGCGCTTCTCGCATACGTTTATCGGGCCGGCCGTTTATTCGGACCAGCATCATTTCCAGAAGATCGATTTCAGCGATATCGACAAGGGCAAGGCAACGTTTACGCCCTCCGCCGATAACGGCTGGATCGCGATGGTGCAGCATTATTTCGCGTCAGCATGGATTCCGCAGCAGGGCGTGAAGCGCGACATCTATGTGCAGAAGATCGATCCGGCGTTGTATCGCGTGGGCGTGCAGCAGCCGCTGCAGACCATCGCGCCGGGACAGACCGTCGACGTGCAAGCGCGCCTCTTCGCCGGTCCTGAAGAAGAGCGGATGCTGGAAGGCGTCGCACCGGGTCTTGAGCTGGTGAAAGACTACGGCATGGTGACGATCATCGCCAAGCCGCTGTTCTGGCTGCTCGAGAAGATCCATAGCTATGTGGGTAACTGGGGCTGGGCGATCATCCTGCTCACGCTGTTGATCAAGGCAGTGTTCTTCCCGTTGTCGGCAGCGAGCTACAAGTCGATGGCGCGCATGAAAACCATCACGCCGCGCATGACGCAGATCCGCGAGCGTTACAAGGGCGATCCGCAGAAGATGAACGCGGAACTGATGGCGCTTTACAAGACCGAAAAGGTCAATCCTTTCGGCGGATGTTTGCCGGTCGTGGTGCAGATTCCGGTGTTCATCTCTCTGTATTGGGTGCTGCTGTCGTCGGTGGAAATGCGCGGCGCGCCGTGGATTGGCTGGATTCACGATTTGTCGCAAGCCGATCCGTTCTTCATCTTGCCGGTGCTGATGGCTGTATCGATGTTCCTGCAAACGCGGTTGAATCCCACGCCGCCGGACCCGATTCAAGCCAAGATGATGATGTTCATGCCGCTGGCTTTCTCGGTCATGTTCTTCTTCTTCCCGTCAGGGCTCGTTTTGTACTATGTAGTGAACAACGTTCTTTCCATCGCCCAGCAGTACTACATCACGCGGATGATGGGGCAGAAGAAAGTGGCGAAGGCTTAAGGTCTTGCTGAATGGTTTGAAAGAAAACGCCCGGCTTGCCGGGCGTTTTCCTTTGGGAAATTGCTAAAGGCGTTTTACCGCTTGCTCCCCGCTCCATAAAACTGGTCAATGAGCTCTTCGAGCAAATACCGGTGATGCGGAGACAGCGCTTCGATCTTCGATGCAAGTTCCAGCGTTTCCTCAGACGCCGGATACTTTTCGTCGTGGGCAATGGGCTTTGGCGCGCTTTGTGGAGTACCACTTGGCGGCGGACCGTAATGCAACCAGTGTTGCTCGACCTTGAACCAGGCGGCGAGCGTGGCCAGTTTGTCGGCGGTGGGGATTGAACGCGCAGTCAGCCATTTGTGTGTTGTCTGAGCTGAAACAGGTTCACCGTGGTATCGCAAATTGAAATGCAAGGCGAGATCAGTTGCGCCGCGCATCTTCTCGGGCGCGCGTGTCATCGAAAATTTGAGCCGATCCGAAAAATCGGCTTTCTCTTGGGGTGTTGGCATAGGTCGCGATTGTGCGAGGCAAACGCACTTGCAAAGTCAACCACCTGCGCTAGATATGGCGCAAGTTCCGCATTTTTATCGAGTATGGGAAAAACAATCACAATTTCATCGTTGATTACCCAAACAGTGCAAACCCCTTAGCCGTGACATTTGCGTACACCGAAACGATGCACATCCCCGACTCACCCGCCAATCCATCATAGCCCACATAAGATAGATTAAGAATTGTCTTAGCGGGGTTGCTTAGCAAAGCGAAACCAAGTCGCCGCGCTACAATGCCGCGACTCATTACTTGCCTCATTGACTGCCGTTTAGTTCGAGAAAATCATGTCCAACAATGACTCCGATCCGATCGTTGCGATCGCCACCGCGCCGGGTCGTGGCGGTATCGGCGTGGTGCGGCTGTCGTTCGGGCGCTCGGGCGAAGCGGCCGCGAAACACGCCATGCTTGCGCTGTGCGGCCAGCTCCTCGACGCGCGTCACGCGACCTATGCGCCGTTCACTGATGCACACGGTGAAGCAATCGATCGCGGCATTGCGATGTACTTTCCCGCGCCCCATTCCTATACCGGCGAACATGTGCTCGAGCTGCAGGGACATGGTGGTCCGATCGTGCTGCAACTGCTGCTGCAGCGGGCTATCGATACCGGCCGCGATTTCGGTCTGCGGCTCGCCGAACCGGGCGAGTTCACGCGGCGCGCGTTCCTCAACGACAAGCTCGATCTTGCGCAGGCTGAAGCCGTCGCTGATCTGATCGAAGCAAGCACCGAGGCTGCGGCGCGATCGGCGGGCCGTTCACTCGATGGCGCATTCTCCCGCCAGATCCATGCGCTCGTGGAAGACGTCATCACGTTGCGGATGCTGGTCGAGGCGACGCTCGATTTCCCCGAAGAGGAGATCGACTTCCTCGAAGCTGCGGATGCTCGCGGCAAGCTTGCACGCATCCGCGCGCTGCTCGACAAGGTGCTCGCCGATGCACGCCAGGGCGCGCTGTTGCGCGAGGGGTTGTCGGTGGTGCTTGCGGGGCAGCCGAACGTGGGTAAGTCGTCGCTTTTGAATGCGCTGGCGGGTGCGGAGCTGGCTATCGTTACGCCGATTGCCGGCACTACACGCGACAAGGTCACGCAGACCATTCAGATAGAAGGCATTCCGATTCATGTCATCGATACCGCCGGCCTGCGCGAGACGCAGGACGAAGTCGAGCGCATTGGTATTGAAAGGACGTGGGGCGAAATTGGCCGCGCGGATGTGGTCCTGCATCTGCTCGATGCACGCGAAAAGCTGAGTGCTGACGATACCGCCATATCAGCGCGCTTTCCTGCGGGCGTGCCGGTCGTGCGCGTGTTGAACAAGGCGGATCTGGCGGGCGTGGTGGCATCGGCGTCAACTGCCGGCGACGAAGTGCGCGAGGTGCGTTTATCGGCGAAGACGGGCGATGGGATCGCACTGCTGCGCGACGAACTGCTGAAGATCGCTGGATGGCAGGCAGGCGCGGAAAGCATCTATTTGGCGCGCGAGCGGCATTTGATCGCGCTGCGCGCTGCTCGCGAGCATCTGGCGACTGCGGCGGATCACGCTGATCAGAACTCGCAGGCGCTGGATTTATTCGCCGAGGAGCTGAGACTCGCGCAGGATCAGTTGAATTCGATTACCGGCGAGTTCAGCTCGGACGATCTGCTTGGCGTGATTTTTAGCCGGTTTTGTATTGGGAAGTAGCATTCCCTAGTGTTCGGCCTGGAACACTCACCCCGCCTTCTTCCACGCCGCCGCAAACACCCCCGCGCCCATGAGCAACGCGCCGCCCGTCCGGTTCACCCCGCGCTGCACGCTCGGCCGCCTGATCGCCCGCCGCGCCACCGATGCCAGCATTGCGTAACCAAACGCATTCGCCGCCGCCAGCCCGACGAACGTCGCCTCCATGATTGCAATCTGCGAAACGCTGGCCACGTGTGGATCGATGAATTGCGGCAGGAACGCCACGAAGAAAATGATGCTTTTCGGGTTCAGCACCGTCACTGCATAGGCATGGGCAATGATCCTTCCCGTGCGCAACTCGGTCGGCGAGCGGACCGCGTCGGTATCGATCACGGGCGCGCGCCAGAGCTTGATGCCCAGATAGACGAGATAAGCGGCGCCGATCCATTTGACCACCATGAACATTTCCGCCGATGCCGCCAGCAGCACGCCGAGCCCGAGCATGGATGCGGTCATCGAGGTGAGGTCGCCCATCGCGACTCCGGCGGTTGTTGCAAAGGCATATTTCCGGCCGTGTCCCAGTGCATAGGACACCACGAGCAGCACGGTCGGTCCGGGTATCGCGACGAGGATCGCCGATGCGATTGCGAACGGCAGCCATTGGGCAAGTGTCATGTGAGCTCCCCTGAAAAAGAAGCACTGATTTATCCACGGCGGAACGGTCCTGGCAACCCTTTGTATAAAAAACATGCGTGCAGCCTTCGTCCGGCATCCTCTTGCACGTCCGAACTGCCTGATGTCAACGCCAAGTACATGAAAACAAAATGATTTCATCTGACAAAACCCTTTGCTGGTCACCTGCGGCGGCACCGGCACACAAAATGCTTGTTCTGTGACGGACTCTGACCAGCGATCAAGTCCAGTAATGCGAAGTGTCTCCTCCCTCATTCGTGAGGTTTAATGCCCGGTTTCATCAACCGGGCATTTTTTATGGCCACGCGGATTGCATCGCACCATTTAATACCGTTCATTCAAACATGTGCGCCTGGTGAAGATGCGGCAATTTGCCGTGTTGCGAACGCACACAAGTCATGCTTGCTCTCCTAGATTTCTCGTCTAGGATAAACGCTGCATATTAATAACTAGCCGCTGAATACATAGCTACGTCCCCAAAGATAGTTGCATGGAGGCTATAAATGAGAAAGAGTGCTGTCGCCTGCGCCGCGATGTTCTGCGTGTTCGCCCTGATAGGTTCGGTCCAGGCTCAGGACAAGGTAGTCCAGCCGCAACAAACATTCAGTTTCTTGCCTAATTCGTACGGATGTTTATCGAAGGATAAATTCGACTCCGCCGATCAGCACGCCCAAGCCGGCGAACAACAGAAAATGCAGGAATTCTTCTCCGGGTTTCAATGTCTGGCGACACCGGAAGATGCGAATTTCCGTGTAGTGCGCGTAATTGGTCACGACGTCGAATTCGTCAATGCCTCGAATAGCGATACTCAAGGCATGTGGACCGCAGATCGTTTTATCAAGCAATAAATATAAAGCTATAAATCAATCGGCGACGTCTGTCGCCGGTTTGCTTCACGCTCCCACAATGCCAGTCCGGCGTCCTGGTCCCGAACATCTGTCACGCTAATTTCCGCAACGAGCGAACGCGTTCGGTATCATCACGCGTCGGCGCACGCGAGCATTGGCTGCGTTTTCGCTGAATCCCGTTTCGAATCCCTTTTTCGGCCTCTCACCCGAGGCTTTCCGGTGTTGCATGGCCCTCAAATCCACAATCTATAAAGCTGAATTGCAGATCGCCGACATGGATCGGCACTACTACGGCGACCACGCACTGACCATCGCACGGCATCCGTCCGAGACCGACGACCGGATGATGGTGCGCGTCGCCGCCTTCGCGTTATTCGCAAGCGAGCGGCTGGAATTCACCAAAGGCCTGTCGGACACCGACGAACCCGACCTCTGGCAAAAGGATCTCACGGGGCAAATCGAAACGTGGATCGAGGTGGGTCAGCCGGAAGAGCGGCGCATTGCGAAGGCGAGCGGGCGCGCGGACCGGGTCATCGTGATTGCGTATGGCGGCCGGACATCGGAAATCTGGTGGCAGGGCGTGAGGTCGAAGGTCGAGCGGATGCAGAACGTGACCGTCTGGTCGCTCACCGATGGCGTCGCGGCGTCCCTCGGCGCACTGGCCGAACGGACGATGCGGCTGCAATGCACGATTCAGGACGGCGAGGTGTCGCTTGGGAGCGCGAGCGTGGATCCGGTTGCCATCGACTGGACGGTGTTCAAGGGCGCGCCGCGCTGACGCGGCGAACCGCTCAAGCCTCCGGCTCGGGCGGTCCCTTCAATTCGATCAGGTTGCCCTCCGGATCGAAAAAATACAGCGACGGGCCAAAACCTTCAGCGCCGTATCGGCGGGCTTCTTCGCCCAGACGCACGCCGTTCTCCGTGAGATGCGCCCGAAGTCCGGCGGCATCGAACGGTTCGACGCGCAAGCACACGTGATCCACGTTGTTCCCCGTGCCCGGCGTGCCGCTTTCCGGCCGGTCGATCCTGGCGCCCACAGCCAGCAAATCGATCAGCGAACGCCCGGCGCGCATCTGGATCAAGCCGAGTTCGCGCTGTTCCTTCTCGACCGGGCAGCCCAACACGGTGGCATAGAACTGGACCATGGCTTCAAGGTCTGCGCATCGAATCACGACGTGATCGATCTCGCGGATAGGGATCTGCATTGAATGTCTCCGGTTTTATCCGAAAATTCTAGCCTGCCGCGAAACGTGCAGACGAAAAAAAGCCCACTCGTTGCGGAGCGGGCTGAATCCATATCAGGAGGAGACATGGAGGAGACAGTTCCGATATTACACAGTGGGTTCGTACGTTGCAACACTTATCGTAGTAAAAACCCCTATGGTGCCAAAGTGTCGCATCTGCGCGTCATTCGCCATTCCGTCGCGATCACGTCGACGTCCGCCCCGATGACAGCGCAAGAACCGGCGCGACCCGTAAAACGCCCGTCGTTACAGTAATCACGTACCCTTCGTCTAGTGAGGAATGTGATGAAAACCAATCAGGAAACCGCCGCATTCGCCGATGCCGAATCCCGCTGGAACGCCATGTCCAGCCGGGATGCGGACGCCGATGGTGCCTTTTTCTACGCCGTGCGCACGACCGGCGTGTTCTGCCGGCCGTCGTGCGCGTCGCGGCCGCCGCGCCGTGAGAACGTCGAGTTTTTCGAGAACGTCCAGCAAGCTGAGGCAGCCGGTTACCGGGCGTGCAAACGGTGTCGGCCGGGCGGTTTGTCGCGGGAACTGGCGATCGTGGAGCGCGCGTGCAAAGTGCTCGATGCCGATCCGCAGGAACGCCTCACGCTCGCGCAATTGAGCGATGCCGTGCATGTCAGCCCTTTTCACCTGCAACGGTTGTTTTCGCGTGTGGTCGGCGTGTCGCCCCGGCAATATCAGGCGGCTCGGCGCGCGGACGCGTTGCGCGGCGCCCTGCAACGCGGCGACGACGTGACCCGCGCCACGCAGGACGCAGGTTTCGGATCGACATCGCGCATGTACGACGCCGCGCCCGCCGAGCTGGGGATGACGCCATCGGTTTATCGGCGCAAAGGCGCGGGGCTTGTCGTGAATTTCGCGACCGCGCAATCGGCGCTCGGCACGGTGCTGGTGGCGGCGACTGAAAAAGGCATCTGCAAAATCGCTTTCGGCGATGACCCCGCAGCACTCGAAGCGGATCTGGCGCTGGAATTATCCGAGGCAGAACGGATTGAGGATCAGGCGAGGCTCGCGCCGTTCATCGCGCAAATCGATGCCTATTTACGCGGCACGCGGGAGCACTTCGACCTGCCGCTCGATATCAGCGCGACCGCGTTCCAGCAGCGTGTATGGGATGCGCTGCAGCGGATTCCGTACGGTCAGACGCGCAGTTATAGCGATATCGCCAAGGCTGTCGGCTCGCCGCGTGCAGTGAGGGCGGTGGCGAGCGCATGCGCGTCGAATCCGGTGGCGCTCGCGATCCCGTGTCATCGCGTGGTGCATAAGGACGGGGCGCTTGCGGGGTATCGATGGGGAACGGCGCGCAAGGTGGCGTTGTTATCGGCGGAAAAGGAGCGCCGGGACGAAGCCGCGCGCGAAACGGCGGAGACGTCCTGATTGAAAACCGCGTCGGATAGTTCAGCAATCAAACCTGTTCGTCTGCAGCTTCCCTTCGTCGAGCCCTATGACTGGCCGCGCATCCTGCGTTTTTTTGCGGGACGCGCGACGCTGGGCGTCGAAACAGTTGAAGACGGCGCGTACAAACGCGCAATCGAATGGCTGGGCGAGCCGGGCACGCTCAGCGTCACGCGGCATGCAACGAAGCCGTGTCTTGTTGCCACAATTGATGGCGCGGCGAGCCGCCACGCAAAACCGATCGGCGAGCATTTGACGCGGATGTTCGACCTTCGCGCCGATGCAACCGCCATCGCCGCGCATCTTGCCCGCGATCCGTGGTTTGCGCCGCTCACGCAAGCCGTGCCCGGCCTGCGCGTGCCAGGCGCGTGGTCCGGTTTCGAGCTGGTCGTGCGCGCGATCGTCGGACAGCAGGTCAGCGTCAAGGCGGCATCGACGATCATTGGCCGGCTCGTCCAGCGCGCCGGTACGCCCGTTCCCGATCACGCTCATGCCGATACCGCCTGGCGTTTTCCCACGCCCGCCGCACTCGCCCGGGTCGATCTGGACAAGATCGGCATGCCCGGCAAACGCGTGGCCGCGCTGCAGGGTTTCGCGCGCGAGGTCGCGACGGGCGCCCTGCCGCTCGACGACCCTCGCGCGGATCGAGGTGAACTCCGGGCGGCGTTGCTGGCCATGCCGGGTATCGGGCCGTGGACGGTGGAGTACGTCGCGATGCGTGCCCTGCGCGATCCGGACGCGTGGCCTGGCACCGACCTGATCTTGATGCAGGCGCTCGCGGCGCGTGATCCGTCGATGGCTAAAGCCGCCGCTCTTCGCGCCCGGGCTGAGAACTGGCGGCCGTATCGTGCGTACGCCGCACTGCACGTGTGGAACGAGATCGCCGACCGGGCGGGATCGGCCAAGGGTGGCTGACCTAACGTCCTCGATCAGCCGATAACCCCGCCCAAGATCAGACATTAATTCCACGCTGGCGCAGCCAAACTGCAAACGCGGCGTCGGTCCGGGAAAAGTCATGCTGCGAGGGTAATGCCCGAAACCACCCCGAATTCGCGCAAACCCTTATCCGGCAAGGCTTCAAGCACGGCTTACACTGAGATGTTAAAGTGCCCGCTACCCAAAAATCCGATTTGGCGCGTGCTGTTTCGCGCCGAGCGCAAACGTCGCAGCAATGGCAAATACGAATTCCTCATCCTCCTCCCGCAGCGCCTTCCTGGAGCGCCTCGCAGCGCTGACCGCCGGTGAGCCCGGCGCCGCCTTGCGCCGGGGACTGCGCGGCATCGAGAAGGAGAGTCTGCGCGTCACGCGCAACGGCGCGCTTGCCACCACGCCGCATCCGCGGGCGTTCGGCTCCGCGCTCACGCATCCGCTCATCACGACCGATTACTCCGAGGCGTTGATCGAGCTGATCACGCCAGCCGATAACGACGTGGCGATCACGCTGGACAAGCTGGACGAGTTGCATCGTTTCGCTTACGCGCATCTCGGCGACGAACTCCTGTGGAACGACTCCATGCCCGGCCAGCTTCCGGCCGACCAGGAGATCCCGATCGGCAACTACGGAACGTCGAATATCGGCATGCTGAAGCATGTTTACCGTCGCGGGTTGTCGCTTCGATACGGCCGTACGATGCAATGTATTGCCGGGATCCACTACAACTATTCGCTGCACGAAGACGTGTGGCGCGCGTGGGCCGCACTTGACGGCCGCAGCACCACGCACATGGTCGACTTCCAGTCCGAGCGCTATTTCGCGCTGATCCGCAACTTCCGGCGCACGAGCTGGCTGCTCATGTACCTGTTCGGCGCGTCGCCGGCGCTGAACCGCCAGTTCCTGCGTGATCGCCCGAATACGCTTGACACGTTGGATGCAACCACGCTTTATCTGCCCTATGCGACCAGCCTGCGCATGAGCGATCTCGGTTACACGAACAACCCGGCGCAAGCCGCGCTGCTGCCTAGCTACGATACGCTCGACGGTTATCTCGATGTGCTCGCCAAGGCGGTCAGCGAGCCTCATCCGCCGTATGAAGCCATCGGCACGCAGCGCGACGGCGAATGGATTCAGATCAACACCAACGTACTGCAGATCGAAAACGAGTTCTACTCGACCATCCGGCCGAAGCGCGTCACGCAGCCGGGAGAACGGCCGTTGCATGCGTTGTCGTCGCGCGGCGTGCAGTACATCGAAGTGCGTTGCCTCGATATCGATCCGTTCGAGCCGACCGGGATCTCGCTGCAGACATCGCGTTTCATGGACGCGTATTTGTTGTATTGCGCGCTTGAAGACAGTCCGCTGTTGCCGCGCCCCGCCAATGAAGAAGCCAACGAAAACTTCGCGCGCATCACGAAGGAAGGCCGTAAGCCGGGCCTGACGCTGGCTCGCGATGGCCGGGAAGTGCCCATGCAAGGCTGGGCCGGCGAGTTGCTGGACGCAATCGAGCCGGTCGCGCGGGCGCTCGACAAACTGCACGGTATCAATGAGCACATCCTCGCGCTCGATGCCCAGCGGGCACGGCTGGCGGATGTATCGCTGACACCGTCCGCGCAGGTGCTGTCGATCATGCGCGAGCGCGGCCAAAGCTTCGATGCTTTCGCGCTCGAACTGAGCGAAAAGCACGCCGAATATTTCCGCAGCCGGCCGCTCGAGCCGGAAGTCGAGCGCAAGCTAGAAGCGCTCGCGGCCAAGTCGCTGGAGGATCAGGCAAGAATAGAACGCGATGAAATTGGTTCGTTCGATGCATTCGTCGGCGCGTATCGGGCTTATACGCTAAACCGCATCAGCGTCTAGTCCAGACCGTTCAAGCAGCTTTTCCCGCGTCGCGAGTCTTCACCAGCGGCAACCCTTACTGGTTTTGCAACAGTACGCAACGCACGGAAACGCTCGTGCTTGCGCCGGGTCTGAAATTAGCGACGAATCAGATTTGGCCGTTCCGCGCTCCTGCTTCTGCGAGCGTGACCGACCGGCTGAACGCTAATAAAGGAGCGGGGAACATGAAAACAAGCTTGATGAAAACGACGGGTATGGCTGGTGCCGCGGTGGCATTCGCGCTGCTCGGAGGGTGTTCGACGAACGGCCAGATTGCCGGCGAAACCATGGAACAGGCCACGGCGCCGCTCACTTGCACGAACAAGGCCGAATGCGACGCGTGGTGGGGCCGCGCGCAAGTCTGGGTGACCAACCATTCGGAATACAAGCTGCAGACGGTCACCGATTCGATCATCCAGACAACAGGTCCATCGGGCGGAAAACGCGCTCTCGCCTACCAGATCACCAAGACGCCCAGCAACGAGGGCACAGCGACCATCGGCTTTGCAGCGCATTGTGACAACATGCTCGGCTGCGAACCGAACCCCTGGAAGGCCGGCGCGGACTTCAAGCAGTTTGTGCGTGGCGGTCCATCGCAGATGGGTACGCGGTCCGGCGCCACGGCATCCAGCAATGCATTGCCCCCGGTCTCACCGGCGCCACCTGCCAAGCCGATACCGCCCGCGATGCCCGTGCAGGCAATGCCCCCGACGCTCGACAATCAACCGGGTCAGTCAGGCCAGAGCCAGACGCCTGAATAACCTGAAGCAACTCCAGAGAAACAGGGCCGCGTTCGGAAAAGGAACGCGGTTTTTTCACATTTGACTTGCCCAAACGCCCCCAGGACAACCCTATAGGCTCGATAGCCAAAACACTTGCATAGGCATACTTTCGTCCGAAGGCGGTTTTTCCCGATTCGCCGACCGATCAATGCGAAACAAAGTGACTCAACATGAGCACGAAGTTCCACAAACTGGGCCAACCGCGCGGCGACAAGGGTTATCTCCCTTATGGTCCACAGTCTCGCCCGCTGCCCGGGCGCCAGGACGGAAAAACAACATCGAAAAATATCGCAAGCTATCCGTCTTGAAAATCGATTGCATAGTCAATATTATTATAAGCACCGAGTTACGCGCCAAGGCGCCACCCGAGACTATGTTCTGACCGATTGAAAGCATCGAAAAAATTCGGTGCGCATATGGATTTACCGATGAACCGCGCTGCCCAAACTACCCGCCTCCTCGGCCGACGCTTCGGCCAGTCAGTCAGCTCTGCACTGCTGCATATCCTTCCGCCGAACCTGAGTTCGTGGAAACTCGCGCTCTACGTGATCGTGTTTTTGCTGCCGGGCGGATCGTTTGTCGTATTGGGTGCGGCGTGGTTCGAAAATCGACAGATGCGCAAGTCTGCGAAGCCGGCGGCAACCGTCGCCAAGCCCCTGCTGTGCAGCCCGAAGCGCTGCGACGCTTGAAGCAAGCGCATCACTGCGCGGCGTAACGGCTCGTAACTGAATCCGCGACACGCGTAAACCCAGTTTCCTTTCAAGCCGTTACCCTTACGTCTGCCCAAATGCGCGCCTTGCGCGCGCATTCAGTTACCATTTCGGACCCGTTTCGCCTGGCGCCATTGCCTTGCCGGAACGCGCAGCCTCCGACAGGAATCCAGAGCAGATGCCGTACACCCGAATCCCCGTGTTTTATCGACGATCCGCGCTTGTCGTGGTGTTGGCACTGGCCGGCTGTGTTGTCGGTCCGAACTACAAACGCCCCGACACTGCCATTCCCGCCGCCTACAAGGAGGCGCCCGAAGGCTGGAAAGTTGCGCAACCGGCTGACCGTATCGACCGTGGGAACTGGTGGACCATTTTCAACGACGCGCAACTCAACGACCTCGAAGGCCGGCTGAATACGTCGAACCAGACGATCGAGCAGTTTGCGGCGACGTATCGGCAGGCGCGCGCGCTGGTTTCGGAGGCGCGGTCTGCGTACTTCCCGACTGTGGGGTTATCGGCGTCGGGAACACGCTCAGGGTCCGGCAACCGGTCCACGAACTCGCAGTTCTCCAGCAGCGGCGTGAGCAATGCCTTCAACCTCGGGCTGGATGCATCTTGGGAACCGGATCTTTGGGGCACGGTCAGCCGCACGGTGAACGCTCAGCGTGCCGGCGAGCAAAGTGCCGCTGCCGACCTTGCGAACGCACGGCTCTCGGCGCAGGCCACGCTGGCACAAACATATTTCCAGTTGCGTTCGCTCGACGCGCAGCAAAAGCTCCTCGACGATACCGTCGCCGCCTATCAACGCACCTTGCAGCTCACGCAGAACCAGTACGCGCAAGGCACGATCGCGCGCTCGGACGTGATCCAGGCGCAGACGCAATTGCAATCGGCGCAGGCGGCGGCTATCGATAACGGCGTTTCGCGCGCCCAGTTCGAACATGCAATCGCGGTGCTGGTCGGCGAACCGGCATCGACGTTCAGCATTGCCGCATCTCCGCTCGATGCAACCCCGCCCGTGATTCCGTCCGATCTGCCATCGTCCATTCTGGAGCGGCGGCCGGACATCGCCTCGGCCGAGCGCAAGGCTGCGGCAGCGAACGAGCAGATTGGCGTGGAAATCGCGGCGTTTTTCCCGACGTTGACGCTGTCGGCATCGGGCGGATTCCAGAGTTCCGTGCTCTCGCAGTTGCTGCGCGCGCCGTCGCAGTTCTGGACGCTCGGGCCAAGCATTGCCGCCACGCTCTTCGATGGCGGCCTGCGGGCCGCTCGCACGGAAGCTGCGCGTGCGGCTTATGACGCGTCTGTCGCGTCTTATCGCCTGGCGGTGCTGACAGCGTTCCAGGACGTCGAGGACAACCTCGCGTCCATTCGCATTCTCGCCAACGAGATCGTGGTTCAGCAGCAGGCGGTGGCGTCGGCGCAGCAGGCGCTGGATATCGTGACGAACCAGTACAAGTCAGGCACGGTCGGATTCATCAACGTGCTCACTGCGCAGACCACGGCGTTCACCGCCCAGCAGAAGCTCGCGAGTATCGCGGGTCAGCGGATGGTGTCGTCGGTCGGGTTGATCAAGGCGCTGGGCGGCGGATGGGAAACCGCGCAGATGAACGAGGAGACCGGGACCGCTGCGGCGCCCGCCGCGCCCGCCAGCTCAATGCAGGATTCAAGCGCAAGGCTTACCACCGGTTCAGTTCTGGCCAAGCAGTAATCAAGGCGCGCCTGACCGGTTCAACGTCAGCTCGACGGTATCCGGGCCGGTATGGCGGCCAAGCAGGTTCAGAAGTCCTGCCAGGTTCTCGCGCGCTTCCGGCGCCGATGTCGCCACGCCGCTGAACGTGCTAGAGCCCTGCGCTACCGCCCCCTGCCCGGTCAGCATCAACGGCCCGCGCGTCGTTGTCAGGTTGATCGTGCCCGCCTGTCCTTCCGCTTGAAACACCACGCGATACGACCCGAGCGGCTTCACGCGCGAGACACGTGACGACATGTCGTCCAGCGTCACGATCACCTGCCCATAGGTGTTGCGTCCCAGCACGCGCCAGTCGGTCCACGTCAGACGCACGTTGCCGTCCGGATCGAGTGTATTGAACGGTGCGCCAAGACCGCTGAGCAAACTCGCCGGCACCGCGATGGAGCCGGACGAAAGCGTCGACTGTTTCGGGCTTGCATCGACGAGAACCGGGTCCGGCATCGCGTCCGTCTGGCCCATTTGCATGCGCACGTGCCCGGTGAATAACGGCCAGAAAGCGGTACGCCATTCAATGCGTCCTGGCAGCAAGGTCGCGCCTTCGCCGCCGCCGCCGGTTGCGAGCATCAACGTGGCCGAGCCTTTCCAGAGCGAACCGGCCGGGTCGACCAGATTGACGTGACCACCCGTGTTCTTGCCGAACTGCGGCACGATCCACGCGGCCGGCAGCATGACCAACAACGTAACGATCACCGATGCAACCGCCACCGCCAACCACGGCCAGGCAGCGAGAAGCCGTCGTGTTCCGTAGTTCATTGTCCCTGGGCCGGTTGCAGCGATGCCGTCAGATCCACCTGGCCATCGGGTTTTTGCGCCGTGATGTGCGCCTCGTTGACCTGCACCTTGTATTGCTTGCGGACATCGTCGAGCCAGACGGTCCACTCGGGGAACGACACGTTCTTCAACTGGAACTGCACGGCCGAACCGACGACCTGAACTTGCGTCGCGGGCATGTTGTTGTCGGCGAGGGACTTGGTCAGCGCATCGCGCAGCGCGCCGCCCGTCGGCGTGACGCCTTGCGCGCTGCCGGTCAGCGAACGCGCTTCATTGGCCTGCGCCGTCATTTGCGCGAGCTGGGCCTGCATACGCGGGAGCGATTCACGCAAGCGCGCGCGGCCTTCATACGCGGGCGCCCACAACACGAGATACACAATGACGATAGCCAGCGCAGCGCCGCCCCACATCAGGATGGTCTTTTCGCGCTGGGTCCGGGCGGACCAGAACTCGTTTGCGGTATCGGTGATTGCCTGTTTCATTGGCCGCTCCTGACGGACCACTTGCCCGTGTTGGTGTCGATCGCGCCCGTCAGTCCGTTCGCAACCAGACGCCGTTGCAAACCAGGATCGACCTTGGTTTCAGGCTTGAAGGTCACGTCGAGTTTCCTGTCGTGGTAATCCAGCGCCGCGATGCCGTTCACCGGAATGGGCCCGAGCGCGCGTGCGAATGAATCGGCGATGGACAGGAAATCCGACGGCGACAATTGTCCCGACGCCAGCCGCAGCCGGTCGAGCTGACGCGCCATCTGGTCGGGTGCATCGAGCACGACGGTGGTTTTCGGGAACGTGTTCAGCAGCAGCTCGGTCATCTGCGCATTGATCGCGTCGCGTTGGCGCGCGAGCTGGATCCACTGGATGTTGATCCCGATCATCGACACGATCAGCGCCCCGGCCAGCAGCGCGACCGGTACTTTCAGGCGCCGCATGGTCGCGCGGTCGAGCCGCCACGGCTGCGCGGCAAACTCGAACTGGCACAGGTCGAAGCGGTTGGTGAGCGCGTTGCGCGCGAGGATCTCGAACGGCAGCGGTTCTGCGCCGGGAATGGCCGCGCGGGAAGAAACCGATGCAAGCCGCGGCTCCGCGCCGGGTACATCGCGCAGGGTATAGAGCGTCATGGGCTGCGCGCCGGCGAGTGCGCCGAGCGTGGTCGTGACGGCATCGGCGGGAATCGCGAGGCCTTCGCCCAGCGCCGCGTGTTCGCCGCGCGCTATCGCGATCTCCACGCGTGGCGCGGCGTTCGGCGGCAGCGTCAGCGCATCGCCGCCAAGCAACGCGGGCGCGGTCGGGATCACCTCGCCCAGCACGCCCGCGACGAACGGATTCGGCACATCGGGATCGCTTTCGTGCAGCGGCAGGCAGCGCATCGCGGGCACGGCTTTCACATTCCGATGCCCGCCGTTCGCGAACGCTTCCATCAGGAAGCGGAACCAGCCGCGGTCGATGACCGCCATCACGCGCCGTCCGCTTGCAAGCGCAACAGGATCGACGGCGATGTGGCACGTCTGCGGATCCTGGATCAGTTGATCCTCGACCACGTTCGGCAGTGCCTGGCGCAAACGCGGCCCTTTCAGCGGCGGCAGCAGCGCGGCGGTCAGCAACAAGTCGCGCGCGGCGACGATCAGCACCGTCGCGCTCGCACGCGGCAAGAGCCCGAGCGCTGCACGGCCGGCGCGTTGCGTGACGTTGCGCTTGTCCAGCAGCAAAAACGGCAGCTCCGGCAAATTCCATTCTTCGGAGCGCACCGCCGGATCGCGCGGCGGCAGTAGGACGATCAATGTGCTCAAAGGCCGCTCTCTTCTCTTCGGGTATTGGTGTTTAGCGTTTCAAAGTGATTCACTGTACTTCGCATCAAAGCTGGTCGCGCACATAAACGATACGCGTCGTATGCGTCGCCGGATCCCGATACAGCAGGGTGGTCCGGTCCACTTCCGCGCGCTCGTGCTCCACGCGGCCGTGGATCAGGAAATACTTCGTTGTCACGTCCATCTGGTTCATATCGATGCCGTCCGTCTTCACGCCCGCACCGGTCAGCGCGAGCTGCACGTTGCCGACATCGTGGAAAAACACGGTCTCGCGCCGCGCCACGAACGCCTGCGCCTGCGAAAGCGACATGCCCGGCACCGTCGCCGCGACCACTTCGGCGGTCGCGGTGTTCATGTTCACCGACGTCGTGGTCGGCAGCACCGTCACGAACGGCCGCAATTTATCGACGATTTCCGGTGAGAAACCCGGGACGTCCATCAGCGATTCCACGTTGATCATCTGCAGCGGCGCGACCGGTGCGTTGCTGTCGGCATCAGCCAGGCCGGGGTCATCGGTGAAATTGCCGCCACCCGTGCCACCACCCGCCGCGAGTCCCTGGACCGCCGCCTGCTGCGACGCGGCCGCGGTCGTGCCTTGTGTCTGAAACCGCGTCGCCGACTGCGCCAGCCCGGCGCGCAACTGCAGCGCCACGGTTTTCGCAAGCGACCCGTTGAGCCCAAGCAACGTCAACAAGCGCTGAAACGACTGGATCTCTTCCACGTTGATGGTCAGCAAACCTGGCGTTGGCGTCGACACGAGATTGCGCAGGTTGAATTTGGCCTGCGCATCTTCAATCGATCCCGACAGATACGTCGATGCCCCCTGCTGCGCCCGCACTTCGCCAATCTGCCCGAGAAAGTCGGACAAGCGCGTTTTCGCGATCGGCACGCCCCACACGCCGCCGAGATACGTGACGGTCGGCGCGGTATCGGCTTCCGAACGCAGGATGAGGCGCGTCCAGTCGAGCGCGCTGCGCGAGATCCATTGCGCCTGCGACAGCAGCCGCTGGTTCTCGATACGGCGAATCTGCACTTCCTGCCGCCACAACAACCCGGACACGATGATCGCCGACAACGCCACCACCAGCAGCGCGCTGATGATCGCGACGCCTTTCTCCTTGCGGGTTGTCCGGATGCGTGAAGCGCGTTTCATGGTCATTCCCCGATCAGGAAAACGCGGGTGATCGGCGCCGCAAGATTGTGCGCGCCGACCGCAATCTGAATGCCCGTCACGGCACGCGGCAGGGGTGCGTTGCCGAGCTGCGGCACTTTCAGGTTGTTGTCGTTTTGCACGATCTGCGAGGTCACGTCCGCCATCCTCATCGTCCAGCCTGTTTTGGGCACGTATGCGCGCGTGGCGAAGGTCGCGACGCCGGCCATCAACGGAATCGATGACCAGCCATCTGCACCATCTCCCGCCGATAAAGCCCGCCGCACTTCGCCAATATTTCCAAGCGGCGGCGATGCAAACCGCACGACCAAACCATTGCTCAGCCGGTAACGGATCACTTGCAAACGCGGCGCCGCGCCTGCTCCATACACACCACGCACGATCTGCAGGGAATTGCCGCCAATCGCGACTGCCGCTTGTCCGGCTTCGTCGTCGGTTGCGGCCTGGCGCGCATCGATGCGCATCTGGTCGAACAGTTGCTGCACCACGCGCTCGTCTTCCATCGCGTTCGTGATGGTCGTGCGACCGCGCATGATCTGGTCGAGACCGCGCCACGACAGCACCGCGATTACCGCAAGGATCGCGATTGCGACCAGCATCTCGATCAGCGTAAAGCCACGCGCGCCACGTGGGCCACATGCGCCACGATCCTGGCGCCTAGAGCGAACGATTGGTTTCATTCGCCACCACCATGACCATTTGCGCGAGATTGCCGGGCCGGCCGGGCGATGTGACGAACACTTCCACTTTCCTGAAAATCGGATTCGGCGTGGACGTCACGCGGTCCGTGCACGTCAGCCTCAGGTTTCCCTGCGAACAATCGAACGTCTTCGTGCCGATATCCGGCCACGAATGCGTCAGCCGCAACTGCGCAAGTTCATTGTCGGCGCTCCATCCGGCGAGCAAGCGGTTGTGCAGATCGGCCTCGCCGGTCGCAAGAGAGCCCACTGCCCTGAGCGACGCCGCCAGCGCCACCGCGATGATCGCCAGCGCAACGAGCACTTCGATCATCGTGAAGCCGCGTGCGCGCCCAGGTCGTAAAAGCTTCGCCATCAGCGCACCCGATACCGGCCGTTGCCCGTACCCACGATCGTCGCCCGTCCGACTGCGGAGACGATGGTCACTTCCATGGGGGTATCGATTGCTTCCGTGCCGAACACCAGCCTGTTTGTTTCCTGATCCGAGCCCAGATACTGAATCGTCACTCCGGTCACGCCGCCTTCCCAGCGGCGCGGCCGCAGCAAGTCGTCGCGCAGCGGACGCCAGCCGTCTTCGGTCCGGACATCGAAACGAAAACCGCCGTCGAGCGGCTGCCATGCAATCGGCCGCGCGCGCACTTGCGCCTCGTCGCCCGCCGATTCGAACAGCAGCGCGAGCCGCTGCGCTTCCTCGTTCAGATCGGTGCGTGGATTGCGCGTGAGTTGCAGCGAAGCAAGCGACACCAGCAACCCTGCGATAACCAGCACCACCAGCATTTCCAGCAACGTGAAGCCAGCTTGCGGCCGCGCCTTCGCCGCGCGCTGCGGCTTAAACAAGGCTGAACGATACGGCTCGTGCTGCTGGTTCACGTCGGTTACTTCTATGAAAGTTGCTTAAAAGTGGCTCATTGCCACGAGCCGACATCGGCGTCGTTGCCTTCGCCGCCCGGCTTGTTGTCCGCGCCATAGCTGAACACGTCCACTTCGCCGTGCACGCCCGGGTTCAGATATTGATACTGCGCGCCCCACGGGTCGTTCGGGAGGCGTTCCAGATAACCACCGTCCTTCCAGTTGTTCGGGATCGGATCGTTGGTCGGTTTCTCAATCAGCGCGCGCAAGCCCTGCTCTTGCGTGGGATAACGGCCGTTATCCAGCCTGTACAGCTTCATGGCCTGCATGATCGTGCCGATATCCTGCTTCGCCGCCACCCGCCGCGCCTCGTCCGGACGGCTCATGATCTTCGGCACGATCAGCGCCGCGAGAATCCCGAGAATGGCGATCACCACCATGATTTCGATCAGCGTAAAGCCGCGCTGCCGTTTCTTCTGCGTGCCTTGCGCCGTCTGGAGTGCGTCGCGGCGCTTCATCAACATTTGCATGACTTGATCTTCCTTTCCAATTTGATGTCGTTCACGGCGCTCGCGTGTCAGGTAGCCGCACCGTTGAGTTCACTGTCTGCCCGCCGCCAACGCGCGGTTGTTGCGGGCAGGAAAGCATTCTATAGGTCTGGCGTAAGGTGATTCCGCTTCAACGCCCGCCCTCGTTCGCTCCCTTTGATCTCGCGCGGTATCAGCGCACATAAATCGTCGGTCCCGGCGCATTCGGCGGCAGGAAGACTTCGGAGAGCGCGCCTTTTCTGTCGATGATGATCGAGCGCGCCCGCACTTCCTTGATCGTCACGCCCTGGGTAAGCGGACCGCCGAGCGAAATGGCCTTTGCCGGCTCGCCGCCATAACTGACGATAGCCGCCGCGCCGTGCTGCAGCGAAAGAATCCCGAACAGATGCACGTCCTGGTTTTCCTGACGCTTCAACTGGCCGCCGAACAAGGTGGCCGCAAGTTCAGTGGATGGCGCGCGCCCTGCCGCCGCCGCCGGCAATGGCGCACTCTGATGCGATGTCAGCGTGACGATCCACCAGGTCAGCGTCGCGCAAAAAACAGCGAGCGCGACGAGCGTAAGAAGGCGGGTTTGGAGGGCGTTCATAGGGTCGACTTCTTCACTGCACCAGATTATTCAATTCGATGATCGGCAACATCACCGCCAGCACGATCACGAGTACGACGCCGCCCATCGCGAGGATCAGGAGCGGTTCCAGCAGGCTTGTCAGGAACATCGTGCGGCGTTCGAGTTCGCGTGCTTCGCCTTCGGACGCGCGGTCGAGCATGGTCGTGACATCGCCGGTTGCTTCGCCGGAACGGATCAGATGGACCAGCACCGGCGGAAACGTCTTCGTGTTGCCGAGCGCGCGCGACAACGACGTGCCTTCGCGTACCCGGATGATCGCGTCTTCCACGTTTTCGCTCATCGCGCGATTGCTCAGCGTTTCGCCGGCGGCCTGCAGTGCACGCAGGATCGGCACGCCGGCCGCCGTCAGGATGGCGAGCGTGCTGGCAAAACGCACGGTGTTATAACCGCGCACCAGCTTGCCGAGCAGCGGCGCAGTCAGAAGCCATCGGTCGAACGCCATGCGTGGTCCGGGCCGGGCAAGCAACTGCTTGATGAACCAGCTAATTGCGATCACGCCGATCAACATGGCCCACCAGTAATTCCGGACGAAACCGGAAAGCGCCATCATCGCGATGGTCAAGAACGGGAGCGACTGCTTCGTGCTTGCGAACACGTTCACCACTTGCGGCACGACGTAGCTCAGCAAGAACGTCACGATCCCGAACGCGATCAACGTGACGATCGCCGGATACGTGAACGCGAGCACGATCTTCTGCTTGAGCGCATTGCGCTGTTCGATGTAATCCGCGAGCCGCGACAACACGAGGCCAAGCTTGCCGGTATGTTCGCCGGCAGCCACGAGCGCCCGATAAATCTCCGGGAAGTCGCGCGGATGTTCGGCGAGCGCATTGGCAAACGAATGGCCGCCGAGCACTTCGGCGCGGATCGCGGCCATCAGTTCGCGGATGTAATCGCGCTCCGATTGCTCGGTCAGGACCGACAGCGTCTCGCCGAGCGGCAATCCCGCGATCAGCAAGCTGGCGAGTTGCCGCGTGAGAATGGCCTGCTCGCGCTGCGACAAACGTTTTCCCAGCGAAAGACGCTGCTTGCGCTCACCGCGCGTACGCAACCCCGCCGCTTCCACGACGAGCGGCGTCAACCCTTGCGTGCGCAACTGGCTGCGCGCGGAGCGGGCGCTGTCGGCATCGAGTACGCCTGTTTGCGACTTGCCCGCCTGATCGATAGCTTCAAAACGAAACGCCGGCATGGATGTTTAATCTCCGCCCGTCACGCGCAGCACTTCTTCCAGCGAAGTTGCGCCAGTCGCCAGCCATCGGTTCGCGTCTTCGCGCAGCGTGCGCATGCCTTGTTCGCGACCGGCCGTCAAAATTTCGGCATCCGATGCATTGCGGTGAATCAGCGCGCGGATGGCATCGTCCAGCAGCAGCAGTTCGTACACGCCGCGACGTCCTGCGTATCCCGAGTTGCCGCATTTATCGCAGCCGACCGCATGCCAGTGCATATGGCCGTTTTCGGTACGCTGTTCCTTGCACACCGGACACAACTGGCGCACGAGCCGCTGCGCCAGAACGCCGAGCAGCGACGACGCCAGCAAATACGGTTCGACGCCCATATCGGTGAGACGTGTCACCGCCGATGCCGCGTCGTTCGTGTGCAGCGTCGCGAGCACGAGGTGACCCGTAAGCGATGCCTGCACCGCAATCTGCGCCGTCTCCAGATCGCGGATTTCCCCGATCATGATGATGTCCGGGTCCTGCCGCAAAATGGACCGCAACGCACGCGCGAAGGTCATGCCGATGCGCTCGTTCACCTGCGTCTGGCCGATCCCGCCCAGGTCGTACTCGATAGGATCTTCCACCGTCATGATGTTGGTGGTCGCCGTCTCGAGCCGCGACATGGCGGCGTAAAGCGTGGTTGTCTTGCCGGAACCGGTCGGTCCCGTTACGAGCACGATGCCGTGCGGACGGCCGATCAGCTTGTCGAAGTGCACCAGCGTATCGCGCGCCATGCCGAGCGTTTCGAGGTTCAGGCGTTGCGCGTCTTTTTCCAGCAGACGCAGCACCGCGCGTTCGCCGTGACCGGTCGGCAAGGTGGATACGCGCACGTCGACCGGACGGCCGCCCACGCGCAACGTGATCCGTCCGTCTTGCGGCAAGCGTTTTTCGGCAATGTCCAGTTGCGCCATGATCTTGATCCGCGAGATCAGCGCGCCATGCAGTGCTTTCTTCGGGCGCACGACGTCGCGCAAGGTGCCATCGACGCGAAAACGCACGACGGACGACGTCTCGAACGGTTCAATATGAATATCCGATGCCTGTTCGCGCGCCGCCTGCGTCAGCAGCGCGTTGATCATGCGGATGATCGGCGCGTCGTCTTCCGACTCGAGCAAATCCTCGATCTCGGGAATGTCCTGCATCAACCGCGACAGATCGACTTCGCCTTCCACTTCGCCAACGACCTGCGCCGCGCTGCCGTCGTTGCGCGCGTAGGCCGAGTTGATCGCCGCCGAAAGCTCGTCCACCGGCAAGCGCACGATCGACACAGCGCCGAAGTTGCGCGCGACTTCGGCGAGTGCGGCGTCGCTGGTTTTATCGCTGATCCATACCTCGATGCTGTCCGCATGCTGGTGCGCGACGAGGATCTGCCCCGTGCGCGCGAACGCGTACGGAATCAGCCGGGCCGCAAGCGGCGACGGAACACTCGTGACAACATTCGATGCGGACAGGTTCAACGTACTCACGGCTTGGCTCCTGCGTCGCCATTGAGCGGCACGCCCGGCGCCGGATTGTTGTTCGGCACAGCGTAGTTGTTCACGTTCGCGGGCTGTTGCGGCTGCGGCGGCTGTTGATACGGCTGTTGTTGCCCCTGGTATTGCGGTTGCCCCTGATATTGCTGCTCGAGCGGCTGCTGCTGGCCTTTTGGGGGCGCCGCTTGCGGCAAGGTCGCGCTGCCGCCTTGCGACGGCGATCGCGTCATGTTGTTCCAGTCGAACAGGTTCTTCGATGGTACGCCGCCCTGACTCGGACCAATCGGTGCCGGCGGCAGGACAGGAACGTCGCGATCCTTTTCGATGCGGTTATCGGAGATCGAGTTGTACTGTTGCTGACGCAGGTTGTCGTAACGATCGTTCGAAATCTGCGAGCTCGTAGCCTGGTCGCGCACGATCACCGGGCGCAGGAACACCATCAGGTTGGTTTTCGTCCGCGTCTTCTGCTCGCTGCGGAACAACTGCCCGATCCATGGAATGTCGCCAAGCAACGGAATCTTGCTGTTGCTCGTGTTGTACTGATCCTGCATCAAACCGCCCAGCACCACGATCTCGCCGTCATCGGCAAGAATGGTCGACTGGATGGAACGCGTATTGATGGTCACGCCGCCGGGATTGTTGGTCGTGGTGGTATCGACGCTGGAATCTTCCTGATAAAGCTGGAGCTTCAGGATGCCGTCCTGCGTGATCTGCGGCTTCACGTGCAGCGTCACGCCTACATCGCGTCGATCGAACGTGTTGAACGCGGACACCGACGTGCCCGTGTTCGCCGTCGGCGTGGCGTACGAACCGGTCACGACCGGAACGTTCTGGCCGACCACGATCTTCGCTTCCTCATTGTCGAGCGTGATGAGGTTAGGCGTGGAAAGAATGTTCGCATCCGCCGATGTCGACAGCGCCTGCAGCAAACCGCCGAGGCCGAAGAAGTTGCCGAACTTGTGCAACAAGCCGATGTTCAAGCCCTGCGAAAGCAGCCCGGTCTGTCCTGCCAGCGCTGATGGATTGCTGCCGGCGGCGTACGCGGCGGCGGTCAGGTCGACAATGTTGCTCGTTCCCGTGCCGAAGCTCGTACCGCCGTAAACGCCGTTGTTTCCGCTGTTCGAAAGCAGCGCGCCCTGCCACTGAATCCCGAGGTTTGCGCCCGTCGTGGCGGAAAGCTCCACGATCAGCGCTTCAATATAGACCTGCGGACGGCGTGCATCGAGTTGGTCGATCACTGCGCGCAAGTTGCGGTACACCGGGTCCGACGCCGTGATGATCAGCGAGTTCGTGGATGTATCGGCCTGGATCATGCCGTTTCCGGGCTGATCGTTGCTGCTGCTGTCGTTATTGTTGTTCCCAAAACCTTTGTCGCTGCTCTGACCGCCGCCGCCCATCGGGTTGCTGCTCGATGCCGAACTGCTGCCGCCCAGGCCGCCCGGCAACGGCGGCAAGCCGTTCGTGCCGGTTGACGAGCTGGAACCGCTGTTCTGTCCGAACGATCCGCCAGAGTTGCTCGACGACCCCGATCCCGACGAAGACGACGACGAGCTGTCGCCGCCCTTGCCCATCATTGCGCGCAAGGTTTTCGCAAGCCGCGTGGCGTCCGCGTTGCGCAGCGTCACCACATGCATGTTGCCGGGCTGCGTGGTCGCGGAATCGAGCTTGCGCGCAAGCGTCTTCGCGGCCTCGAGCCGGGCGCTGCTGGAGGCGCGCAGCAACAGCGAGTTCGTGCGTGAGTCGGCGGTGACGGTGACTTTCAGCGTGGCGTCGGTGCTGCCGATCGAACCGGGATCCAGCAGCTTGCTCATCTGCTCGGCGACATCGAGCGCGTTTGCATTCTTCAGCGTGACGACGTCGACCTGACGGCCCGCCGCTGTATCGATACCCGCGATGATGCTGCCGATACGCCGCACGTTGTCGGCGTAATCGGTCACGACCAGCGTGTTGTTCGCCGGATAAGCGGCGATAGTGTTATTCGGCGAGATCAGCGGCCGCAACACCGGCAACACGTTGTTGGCCGATTCGTTATGCAGTTCGAAGACCTGCGTGATGACTTGGTCGCCCCGCGCGGTCGGCGCGTTGCCAATGTAAGTCGGGACGCCCTGCAGCTTGGCATCGGCTTCCGGCACGACCTTCAGTACTCCGTGATCCTGCACGAGCGCGAAGCCCTGCATCCGCAATGCGGACTGCAGCGTCTTCAAGGCCTGGTCCTCCGGTACCGGATTCTCCGAGACCAGGTTCAATTGCCCTTTGACCCGAGGGTCGACGATGATCGTTTTTCCCGTCGCGGCGCCGATCGCTCTCGCGACCTGATCGATATCCGCATTGACGAAATTGAGTGTCACTTGTGCGTGCGCGAGTTGCGTAGTGACAAGACCAGCCACCAGCAAGGCCGTCGCCGCGCGACGCAATGCAATACGTTTTCTTCTCATGGAGTGTGATGTCTAGACCTGCTGATAACGTTGCGTCCGGCCCACCGCTTTTAGCGTCAATTCGACACTTTTACCGCCACGATGATCCGATGCGAACGTTTCCAGGGCCGGTGCCCGGGCAATGCCATATCCCAAAAACGTGAACCATAGCAGCTTTTGATGTCGGTTTTGTCACAACAGCACTATCGATTGGCTGACGACACGTAATTTTCAAAAACACCTGAAGGATCAAACAGTTCCATCGGATGAAAGTAAATTTTCCTTAATCTTTCTGTCGCTTTTTTGTCATCCTTACTGCCACAAGGGCTTAAGAATCGTCATATTTTTGCCGCTTCCCTTATTTAGGCGATGAGTTGCAGTCTAAGCCGCCTATAAAGCAAAGATCACATGAAACCTTTGCTTGCAAAAAAATTTGACGTTCTTGGCGTCGTTCGGCTGGCGTATGTCGGATGGCCGAATTTAAAACGCAATAGTCTGCCGGTATGATACGGGCGGAACGGCGTGACGGATGCGCTTCGTGCGGGTGGGTTTTCCCGTGTTTTCAGTACCTTACCTAGTGTTACCCCGCCTTACCCAGCTTTGCCGGGCGCCCGCGACGTTGTCTTGCGAGCCTTGCAAAACAAAAACGGCGTGCGAATGCGTATCGATATTTCGCATGCTGTTGATTGAGTGGAACTGACGATGATGAAACTTGTGTTGCAATTTCTTGCGCTTGGATTTGCCGGCCTGCTTGTGGCCGCGCCTGCGCACGCGGACTGCTTTGACGAAGCCGCCAAGTACCAGAAAGTGAACCCGTTGATCCTGCGGGCGATTGCATGGCAGGAGTCGCACAACAAGCCGGACGCCATGAACAAGAACGCGAACGGTTCGATTGATTACGGTCTGATGCAGATCAACTCCATTCACCTGGGCCAGCTCGCGCAGTACGGCATCTCGACCACGACGCTGATGGAACCATGCAAATCGGTGTATGTAGCGGCGTGGCATTTGCGCCAGAAGATGAACAAGTATGGCAATACCTGGCAGGCAGTTGGCGCTTACCACTCGGAAACGCCAACGTTGCGTGATCAGTATTCAAAAGACATCATCGCCATTCTCGGCAAGTGGAAACTGCTGACCGCATCGCGCTAGGTCTTCTGAATTCCCTTTTCAGTTCAATCATATTTCATCGCGTGGCGCGGCATTCCAGCCGCGTTTGATGCACAATTCCGCGTTCCAGCTCGCCGTCTGAACAAGCGATCTTTCTTGAAAGCGCCCCGCGTCGTCCGCGGCCGCGCGCGCGAAATCGCGCCTTTCTTTCGATGCCATCGCGATGAACCAACCATTGCCAGTCACCGTGCTTGCCGGTTTGCCAGGCGCAGGCAAGACTACGCTCGTCAGCCATCTGCTCTCCGCTAGCGCCGATCACGCCGGTTCGCGCATCGCGGTGGTATCGGGCGAAACCGGCGGTCTTTCGGATGAGATCGCGCGCGTCGCGGCCGGACATCGATTCGATGCAATCGTGGTCGAAGCATCGGGCCAGGAAGATCCGCAGAACATCGCCGAAAACCTCGTCTTCGATAACGACATCGCCCGTCTCGACACCGTCGTGACCGTGGTCGACGCGCAAAACTTCCAGCGCGATTTCGCATCGACGGACGTGCTCGGCCACGATGACGAAGGCGATCGCACAGTGGTGGAAACGCTGGTCGCGCAGATCGAATTCTGCGATGTGATCGTCATCAACAAGACGGACCTCATCGGTGCGCCTGCGTTGACCGAGCTGCGCGACACGCTGCACGCGCTCAACCCGCGCGCCGTGTTGATCGATGCGCAGTTCGGCGTCGTGCCGTTGAAAGACGTGGTGAATACCGACCGTTTCGACTTCGACGCAACATCGAGCGCGCCCGGCTGGCTCGAAATGTTGAACGCGGAGCCGGACGCCACGCCGCTGGTTCCCGAAAATGAGTCCGGTATCAGCGGCTTTGTGTATCGGGCGCGGCGGCCGTTTCATCCTGAACGGCTCTGGTCGCTATTGCACCGGGAATGGACCGGCGTATTGCGGTCGAAAGGCTTCTTCTGGCTCGCAACGCGCAGCGATATCGGCGGATCGCTTTCACAAGCCGGCAGCGCGCTGCGGCATGGTCCCGCGGGCATGTGGTGGGCTGCTCAGGATCGCAGCGAATGGCCGACTGGCGACGCCGAACTCGAAGCCGAGATCGCTGCCGACTGGTTTGGCGACGCGGACGACATGAGCATTGGCGACCGGCGTCAGGAACTGGCTATGATCGGCACGGCGCTGGATGAAGCGCATTGGCGCAGCGTCTTCGACGCCTGCCTGCTCACTGATTCAGAATGGTCGCAAGGCGCAGAGGCATGGGCTGTGTTCGGCGATCCGTTTCCATCGTGGGAAATGGACGATGACGATCACGACCACGACCACGATCACGGCGATGACTGCGATTGCGGCGCCCACGGACATGACCACTGACCACCACAGAGCACGAGACGAAAAAAAACCCGCCGGCGACTGATGCCCGTACGGGTTACGTGCGCTGAACTACGGTTCAGCGCGGACAATCGGCTACGACTTACCGCTTGTTCACTGCGTCCTTGAATGCCTTGCCAGCCGTGAACTTGACGGTCTTGGCTGCCGGAATCTTGATGGATTCGCCGGTTTTCGGGTTGCGGCCGGTGCGCGCTGCGCGCTTGCCCGAGCCGAAGCTGCCGAAGCCAATCAACTGCACGGCGTCGCCCTTCGAGACAGCCTTCTTGACCACTTCGAGCAACGTGTCCAGCGTTTCGCCGGTTTGAGCCTTGCTGGCGCCGGTCTGAGCGGCCACGGCGTCGATCAGTTCCTGTTTATTCATTAAGGTT
>Ga0153932_1000056_pt1 | contig 77408 bp, 76 predicted proteins | sample TSNJ016MetaG_FD_102273 | JGI IMG/M metagenome (GOLD analysis project Ga0153932, IMG submission 102273) | Attine ant fungus gardens microbial communities from New Jersey, USA - TSNJ016 MetaG | ecosystem: Host-associated > Fungi > Mycelium > Unclassified | place: USA: New Jersey, Wharton State... | reverse complement strand
TTTTCCATGCGTTCGAGCGCCTTGACCCGGCTCTGCGCCTGCTTCGCCTTCGAGGCCGTGGCCTTGAAACGGTCGATGAATTTCTGCAGGTGGGCGATCTTGTCCGCCTGCTTGGCCATCGAGGCCTGCTGCAGCAACATCTGCTCGGCGCGCATCTCTTCGAACTTGCTGTAATTGCCGCCATAACGCACGAGCTTGGCGTTGTCGACGTGCACCGTCACCTGCGTCACCGCGTCAAGGAATTCGCGATCGTGGCTGATCACGACCATGGTTCCCTGGTAGCGCTTGAGCCACGCTTCCAGCCAGACCAGCGCGTCGAGGTCGAGGTGATTGGTCGGTTCGTCGAGCAGCAGCAAGTCGGACGGGCACATGAGCGCGCGTGCCAGTTGCAGTCGCATGCGCCAGCCGCCGGAGAAACTGTTGACCGGCTGGCTAAGCTGCGCAGCACTGAAGCCCAAGCCCTGGATCAGCGCTTCGGCCCGTGCGGGGGCATCGTGTGCGCCAGCATCGTGCAGCTCCATGTAGGCGTGCGCCATGCGCATGCCATCGTCGCTCGCCTCGGCGGCCGCCACTTCGGCCTGCGCGGCCAGCAGCACGGTGTCACCGTCGACTACGAAGTCCGTCGCACTCTGCTCGGTCTCCGGCATCTCCTGCGCGACCTGGCCCATCTTCCACGTAGCAGGAATCGAGAACTCGCCGCCGTCTTCGTGCAGCGTGCCGTTGAGAAGGCCGAAGAATGACGACTTGCCGGCACCATTGCGGCCGACAAGGCCAATCTTTTCGCCGGGAGTGAAGGTGACGGACGCGCTGTCGAGTACGACATTGACGCCGCGGCGCAGGGTGACATTACGGACGGAAATCATAAGGAGTTACTTCGAAGAGGACACGCATGATAGCCGACCGACGTACAGGGCGGTCTCTTTTCTGGCGGTACGAGTGAAGAGCCGCTTGCGTTTTGCGGCGCCTGCCGGCCACAAAGCAAGGTGGGCACTGGCGCAATGGGCGTTTCGGCTGCGGGGCCACGAACGAACGGTCGGCGCGCTCCACAACGGTCATTTACGTGTAAAGAGCAGGGATTAATAAGTGCACGACCATCCGAGCGGTGCTAGCTATCGGGGAGAGGGTTCGATCACTGTTGCGGCTGCGGGTTGTTGAAGGGGCGCAATGTAGTCGGCGGTTCCTTCAATCCTGTGGACGTCGAGGAGGACTCGAAGCGCTGAAGGTGTCGTAGCCGGTGGTGTGTGCACATCGTTCGTGCGACGTGACAGGTCGTGCTTGCCGTACTGCTCACTCCTTGCTCTCAGGAAAGAGGCATCCGCCTTCACGGACCAGCGCTTTCACCTCCTCGCTCACTTCCTTGGGGTTTCGATTCAATCGAGCGATGAACTCCTTGCAGCGTCGCACGTACGGTTTCGAATCGTGCTTCGCACTCCAAATGACTATGTTGAACACGATGGGAATGAGGTCCAGCCCCTTCTCTGTCAGCTTGTAGAAGTCACGGCGCCTGTTGTCGGGGCTGGGCGCCCGCGAGAGAATTCCTTGCTCCTCAAGAAAGGCAAGGCGGGAAGCAAGGACATTGGCCGCGTTTATATACAATTCTTCCCGTATGCTGCGCACGGACTGCGTGGTCGGAATTAGCTCTACATTCAGCAATCAATCAGTATTAGAAGGCTGTCAGTAAATCCGACAAGCGGAACCCCCTCGTCGAAGTGGGCCGCAATCAGGGAGGAACCGACACCTGATTGGCCAAACAGCGGTGCGGGCGGGTGACGCCTCGTGGCCGAACCAGGCCGATCAGACAACGAGAACCCGGCTCGCGACCAACGTGCAGTAAAGTCCGAATAGGATCGGATCGCACCACGACAACAACCGCTTACGCCGAATTCAAAATGACTGCCTTACAACGCCCGGCCGGTGCCCTCCTCTTGCTGGTGGATCTTCAGAAAGCAATAGACCACCCAAGCTGGGGGCAGAGAAACAATCCGCTTGCGGAAGTTCAGATTGCACGTTTGCTTCAGCACTGGCGGAGTAACGGCTGGCCGGTATGGCACATTCGGCACGACTCCACCGAACCTGGCTCGCATTATCGACCCGGGCAGAGCGGGCATGACTTCAAGCCTGAGGCCACTCCCGTCGCCGGCGAGCCGGTGATCCCGAAATCGACCAACAATGCGTTTCTAGGTACAAATTTGGAAGCGCGGCTTCGCGCTCAAGACCATGACACGCTAGTGGTAGCTGGCGTCATCACCAATAATTCTGTAGAGGCGACGGTTCGCATGGCCGGCAACCTAGGCTTCACAACCTACCTCGTAGCCGATGGCTGCTTTACGTTTGATCGAAGGGATTGGAATGGCACCTTGAGAAGCGCGGACGACGTACACGCGATGTCGCTTGCCAATCTCGACCCGGAATACTGCACCGTGATCACTGCCGGGATGTTGCTGGATACGGACAAGTGAGTTGAATCACTGTCACATTCGTCGCATTCGAAGCGAACGAATCCGTCATCGATTGAAACCGCACACGACACGATGATGCCGTCGTTCGCGCAATCATGGTTGTAATCAAACCAGGAGACACCCGAGAACATCAGTTTCAGCCGGGCGGGAGGTTGTCCGACCTGACTGTCGTTCGCAGGGTCAATGCGGCTTGGTCGCCGAGACCACAACGCATACCTTCGTTCCTTTAGACGAACCGACCGGCACTGATCTCGACTGATGCAACACCGGATCGTGCAGATGATGCGTTTCGCTCAGGAATCCGAGAGTTGCAGACTCGGAGTCGACTTCCTTCACCGTCAGACATATGAGCCGAAACGGTCGGTCGTGAAAGACTGATTGCAGTCAGCCAATCGCCCCGACTTCATCGCCTTGCAGGTGCGCGACCTCGTTGCGTCCCGCAAGTTCTACGTCGAAACTTTCGGTTTTGAAGCCTCGACGCACTGTCCTCCTGGAGCGATCATTTTCAAGACCGACCCCGTCCGGTTGGCGCTGCGAGAGCCCCTGCACGCGCTTCCCGAAGCGGGGCCACTTGGTGTTGGCATGGTGCTCTGGATCGCCTGCACCGACACTGATGCGCTGCACGACCTCGTTGCAGAGCGGGGCGGTGTGATCCAGAGCCCGCTTGCCGACGGCCCCTTCGGCCGCTTCTTTGTCGCCGGCGATCCGGATGCCTACGCGATCACCTTTCATACGGCGCGGAACTGACCGCAGTCCACGCAATCGATGCGTCAATCCGTTTGCTGGACCGACACCCGTCTTTTTTTCTCCTGCCACAAACTTTTCATTTACCAAATATAAGCTTTACGTTTTCCAGCAGCTCGACAAAAAAAGGAGACGGGGCGATGTTCAACAAGAAGACGTGTGTGGGACTGACTTTGACATTGGCGCTTGGTGCCTGCGGCGGCGATGATGCGCCCGAGAGTTCCGCCAGCACTCAGCAAGGTACCCAGCTTTTCAGCCAATCCATTGCTCCGTATTCAAGTTGGGGTAACGTGCCCATCGTCGGCACGGGCTACGGCTCGGCATTGACGCCCGCCCCCAACCGGGCCGGCTATTTCTACGGCATGACAGATCGCGGTCCCAACGTCACCGCGCCCGACGGCACCAACAAGATCGAGCCGGATCTGGCATTCCAACCGGCAATCGCCCTGTTTCAACTCGTCAACGGCAAGGCTGACGTTTCCAGGGTCATCGGTCTTTCACTGGCTGACGGCACGCCCATGAATGGCCGCGTCAATCCCGAGGCAACCACTGCCGAGATCATCTACGACTTGAACGGCAACGCGCTGCCCCCAAGCGTGGCCGGGCTCGATCCCGAAGGCCTCGTGGCCATGCCCGACGGCACCTTCTGGGTCTCCGACGAGTATGGTCCCTATATTGTTCACTTCGACGCGAACGGCAAGGAGATCTCCCGGCTCAACCCCTACTCCACCGCCTCGTCGGGCAACAACCTGCCGCTGCCCGGCGAACTGAAGAAACGCAAGCCGAACAAGGGCATGGAAGGTCTCACCCTCACGCCTGACGGCAAGTACCTCGTTGGCATCATGCAGTCACCGTTGGACAAGAATGGCGCGGCAGCGGTCGCCTCCGGCAAGGGTGCAATCACACGCGTCGTCAAAGTCTCCCTAGCCGACCCGATAACCGACGTGCACGAATATTTGTATTCCCTGCACACCAACGGCGCAGGCAATCCCGAGGGTCAGGCCGTGAGCGAGATCACGGCGCTCACAGACGGCACGTTCATCGTTGACGAGCGGGACGGTAACTTCGAGGGCACCAGCGACGGCACGGCGAGCGGCAAGGCCAGGGCCGACAAGAACCTGTGGAAGCTCGACCTGAGCCAGGCCACTGATGTCGGCCCGAAATCCCCTCTTATAGGCACCACCATCGCCGGCGGAGCGGTAATCTACAATTCGACCAATGGCCTCACGGTGGGTGGCAAGACCATCGAAGACCTTGCGGGCACGGTTGACGCGCCTGCCGCTGTGCAAGCGCTGAGCAAGGCCGGCATCACAGTCGGCACCGAGGCAATGTTCCTCAACTATGCCGCGCTCTTCACTGCCATCGATCCGAAAGGCATGTACTTTGGCCACGACAAGGTCGAGGGGGTGGCGATCGATCCGGCGGATCCGACCAAGATCTACCTGTCGAACGACTCGGACTTCGGCATCACGGACGAGCCGAGCACGGTATCAATGGCCACGGCCTCGAACCCCTTCCCGCCCAGCGAGAAGTTCCTGCCAGATGGCAAGACCCAGGACTTCGGCGAGATCGTCAAGATCGACATGACGCAAGTGCCTGCCAAGTTCAAGCAGTAAGCCGGCAAGCATCGTCTTCGCGGCCGGCCAATCAGCGATTCAGGGCTTGCTACAACCAGGAAGTCCTGAATCGAGCGATTCGTGGACTTCAGCCGCGTCCCTGATGAAATCCTTGGTCAGCTCAGCATCCTGCAAGCTGCTGAGAGGCGCAGCGAGCCGATAGCAAGCGCTAGCAGGACTGCCTATTTGAAACCCGTCACCGCATGCGGCACATAGCGCTCTTCGAGCAGTTGGATTTCGTCCGTAGTCAATTTAAGCGAGACGGCCGCGACCGCATCGCTCAGATGGTGCAGCTTGGTCGCGCCGACAATTGGCGCCGTGACCGGTTTCTTCTGCAGCACCCACGCAAGCGCGACCTGCGCCCGCGGCACACCTCGCTTCGTCGCAATCTCGCTCACCCGTTCGACGATCTGACGGTCTGCCTCTTCGGTCGCGGCATAGAGGGTGCGGCCGAATTCGTCGGTCTCCGAGCGTGCGCTGCTACTGTTCCAGTCACGCGTCAGACGGCCCCGTGCGAGCGGGCTCCACGGTATCACGCCGATACCTTCGCTTTCGCACAGCGGCAACATCTCGCGTTCTTCTTCCCGATACAGCAGGTTCACGTAGTTCTGCATCGTTACAAAGCGGGTCCAGCCATGGCGTTCGGAGACATGCAGTGCTTTGGAAAATTGCCACGCATACATGGTCGAGGCGCCGATATAACGCGCCTTGCCAGCTTTGACGACATCGTGCAAAGCCTCCATTGTTTCTTCGATCGGCGTGGTGTCATCCCAGCGGTGGATCTGATACAGATCGACGTAGTCAGTGCCGAGGCGCCTCAGGCTCGCGTCGATTTCCGCCATGATCGCCTTGCGCGACAACCCCGCGCCGTTCGGTCCCGGACGCATCCGGCCGTGGACCTTAGTGGCGAGCACGATCTCGTCGCGGCTTGCGAAATCCTTGAGGACGCGGCCCACGATCTCTTCGCTGGTGCCGTCCGAATAGACGTTAGCCGTATCGAAGAAGTTGATGCCGAGATCAAGCGCTTGTTTGATGAAAGGGCGTGCAGCGTCGTTGTCAAGCGACCATGGATGCGGGCCGCGGTCAGGCACACCATAGCTCATGCAGCCAAGGCACAAACGTGACACATCGAGACCTGTGCGGCCAAGTTTCACATATTCCATTGTGCAACTCCTGTGGAAAGTGCCGAATGGTTCTGGCAAAAAACTCAGGTTAGCCTTTGCATTTGGCGAGGCAAATAGGGGATGCGGTATGAAGCATAAACTTTTACTTCAGATCTGAAGCGGCAGTTCGCGACGAGCCGGTCAGATGAAGGTTTCGTGTGAGCAGCGGACACATTCGCCAGAGACGACCTCGCTCGCGCAAATGCCAGCCGGTTCCAACGCTGGAGTCAATTATCCTCTCACATCAGGGTTGGCGTTTGCCGCGGCCACCGGCGGGTTTGCCAGCGGACTCATGTGAACCCGCAACCGGCTTGCTGACGGCTTTGCCGCGTGGCTTTTGCACGTTGAACGGGTTAGCGCCGGAGAGGCTAGTGTTGTCACTCCCGGTCACAGCGCGTTGAACCCGAGGCTTGCGATCGTTTCTGCCACCTTGCGGTCGCGGCTTTTTGCTGAGCACCGGCACGACGGCCGCCACAGCTTGCGGCAATTTCGGCTTTTTAGGTTTTTTGGGTTTCTTGATGATCTGTCCCGTCGCGCTGGTTTGCGGCACGCGGTGTTCGGCTTCGAAACCCGGCTCTTCTTCACGGCGCAGCGTTTGCCGGATCAGCGCTTCAATCGCGGCCAGTTGCGGCGCTTCGTCGGCGCATACAAGGGAGACTGCCATACCGCTTGCGCCTGCGCGACCGGTACGGCCGATACGGTGCACATAGTCTTGAGCCACGATCGGCAGATCGACGTTGATCACCAGCGGCAGGTCGTCGATATCCAGCCCGCGCGCAGCTACGTCGGTGGCTACCAGCATCTGTACTTCGCCCGTCTTGAAGCGCTTGAGCGCACGCAGGCGAGCGGGTTGCGGTTTATCGCCATGGATGGTGTCGATCGAATAACCCGCTTCGTCCAGCATGGCCGCCAGGTAATCCACGCCATTGCGGGTTTTGACGAACACCAGTGCGTGCTCCCAGTTGTTCTGGGCCACAAGGTGCATGAAGAGCTCAGGCTTGTTCTTTTTATCGACCGGCACCACCCATTGCTTGATCTTGCTGGCCGTGGCATTGGGCGCGCCGACACTGATGTTGACCGGGCTGCGGAGGATGGCGGCGGCCATGGCGCGGATATCATCGGTAAAGGTAGCGGAGAACAGCAGGGTTTGGCGCCGAGCGGGCAAGGCAGCGAAGACGGCGTTGAGTTCGCGCGCAAAGCCCAGATCCAGCATGCGGTCGGCTTCATCCAGCACGAGCGTTTGTATCTGGTCAAACTGCACTGCGTTCTGGCGATTCAGATCCAGCAAACGGCCGGGCGTGGCGACAAGCACATCCACGCCTTTGCGTAACGTCATCATCTGCGGATTGATACTCACACCGCCGTATGCGGCAAGAAATCGTAAGTCGAGGCCGTGGCCGTAATCGATAAAGCTTTGCAGCACTTGTTCAGCCAGTTCGCGCGTGGGCACCAGCACCAGAACACGCGCGCGGTTGCTGGACACCGCGGGGCCGTGTTGCACCAGTTGTTGCAACAGCGGCAACGCAAAACCCGCCGTTTTGCCAGTGCCGGTCTGTGCCGCAGCCATCACGTCCTTGCCGCTGAGCACAGCGGGAATCGCCTGGGCCTGCACTGGCGTGGGTGTCTGGTAATGGAGGTCCTTCACATTACGCAGCAAGGGATCAATCAGGCCAAGCGAGGCAAAAGACATTGGCGAATTCCGGGATAAAGCCGCAATTCTAGCGTTATCGCCTGGTGGCGCGGCGCACGATCAAATGGTCATCACCACGGAATCTGCTCCTGATCGAAGTAGAACCGTCCTGAGATGCCCGACGGGTTGCGGGTTGCCAACCAGACAACACCGGCCGCCGCCTGTTCCACGTGGCGATACCCGGAATGGTTGTTGAAGTCGGTGGCGGTGTAGCCCGGATCGATGGCATCGACACGAATCCCAAAAGACGCAAACTCTTTTGCAAAAGCCACGGTAATTGCGTTAAGTGCCGACTTGGAACTGTTGTAACCGAGAATGTTGACCCCATAGAACTGGTTATCCGGATCTGACAGCCAGCCTAGCGAGCCAAGTCCGCTGCTCACCATGACGACGACGCCGTGGCCGGCGGCTTTTAGCAGTGGCAAAAACGCCTGGGTCACACGGACTGGACCAAACACATTGGTCTCGTACACGGCACGAATGTCGCTGATTGGCTGCTGGCTTGGCGTCGTGTGCGCCATTCCTGAAATACCGGCGTTGTTGATCAGCACATCCAGCCTTCCGTCCTCGTCTTGCACATGCGCAGCAGCAGCCAGCACACTGTCGTCCTGGGTCACATCGATAGAAAGAAACCGAACGTCATGACCCTGCGCTACCAGCGATTCCGCCGCTGCTGTGCCGCGTGCGATATCGCGGCACCCGAGCCAGATCCGGTGGCCCAGATGACCTAGTTGTCGAGCCGTTTCGTAACCAATGCTCTTGTTAGCACCAGTAATCAGGATTGTTTTGCTTGTCATCTTTTGATCCTCAGGAAAGTCTGGAATCACTTTAGGTCCGTTCGCCGGGTTTGATAACTCGCCCGGAACCGAATAGACTGATCGCCATGCCGAACAATCATGACGAATCCAGTCTGGATCTACTGTCGATTTTCCTGGCCGTACTGGAGGCCGGCGGCTTCAGGGCCGCGGCTCGCCGGCTCGGCTTGTCCTCGTCGACAGTCAGCGAAAGGATCGTGCAGCTGGAAACCCAGTTGGGTGTACCGCTGCTGATTCGCACCACACGCAGCGTCACGCCGACAGAAACGGGGCGCGCGCTCGCCGCCCGCATTTCGCCACTACTGGCAGAAACGCGCGCAGCGTTGCACGACGCGGCAAGCTCCCAGCGCGAGGTACGGGGCCTTCTCAAGATCAACGTGACGGGCGCGGTGATGGTCGACATCTTGCCGCCCATCATCGACCGGTTCCTGCAAAGACATCCTGAGGTCCGCGTGGAAATCATGGTGGACGACCGGCTCGTCGATATTGTGGCGGCCGGTTGCGATGCCGGGATTCGTTACGGCGAGCATTTGGCGCAGGACACTATCGCTGTGCCGATCGGACCCCGTCAGCAGCGAATCGCATGGGCCGCGGCACCCTCATATCTCGCAGCGCGCGGCGCCCCGCAACATCCGGACGACCTACTGGATCACGAGTGCATACGGCTGCGTTTCTCAAGTGGTGCCCTCGTCGCGTGGCAATTCGAGCGCGGCGACGAAACCGTAAGAGTCGATCCGCCTGGACGGCTCATCGTCGGCGTGGATGGCGTTTCGGCAGCAATCGGTCTCGCTTGTGGCGGACGAGGCATCATCGGCACGTTCGAAAACTGGCTGGCTCCATGCCTGCAAAGCGGCGAGTTGCAACCTGTCTTACATGATTGGTGGACTGAGTTCGAAGGTCCTCAGTTGTATTTTTCGAGCAGATTCACGTCCGCCCCGCTACGAGCGTTAATTGAACTGGTCAAGGAAGAACGGATAGCTTCCGTTAGTTCAACGCGTCGCGGCGAACATCGCAACTGAGTCATGCTGCGCATCGAGATGGCCGAGTGCCGGAACGCCTGACCGCGAATCGGGCGACCTGCCGGATGCTCATTGGCTCGACCTCCTTGGGGCAAATTGTGCAGCGCTGCTAGCGCACATGATGCCCCCGTGCAGCCTTGGAAAGCGCTGGCGTCTGGCGCGATTCATCTGCCAGCGTGTCCGCTCCGCTTCAAAACGGCACGACGAGCTTTGCCCAGATGCTCGTGCCCTCTGTACGATTGCGCGCGGCAAACTCCTTCAGGACCTTGAGGTCGACGCCGACCTTGCTGAACTGATAATGCGCTGCCGGACCTATGGCGGCTACGCGGCCGCGATACCCGTCTCCATCGACAGGCCGGCCGTGCTGGTAGTCGTCTGTTGTTTGGTTCACGTAGTACCCGTTGACGCCGAGACGCAGGTCTTTCGTCACCGCATGACTCACCGAATAATCAAAGTGAAAAATCTGCCCCGACCGGTAGTCAGTATCCGCGTTGCGCACGTTGAACGTGTAGGTGATTTTTGCTGACACTTCGATCCCGTTTGCAGGCAGATAGGTGAATGCGACAATCGGGCGGACCGAGTAGTAGTTGCCGCCGATGTTCAGGCCGCGTGCCATGTCATAGCCGCCAACGGGCAGCACAATGTCAACCGCGAGCAGCGGGTGGAACGCGCCAAACTCCCAGCCTATAGTCGAGCCTAGCGTGATGTCGCCCACGCCGTTGCGATGGTCCTTGCCAGACGCCGAACTACTCTGTAGCGATGCAACATCGCCAATGGCAAAAGCGCCTGCTCTGCCACCCGCGAATTTCAGGTTCGACATATAGAAGAGCCGTGCCGCTAGCACCTCGGCCGAGAAGTTGAAGCCCGGGATCGAAGAATTACCATGGCTGTCATTGAACCGGCTCGCGTGATAGTAGTTGGTGTAAAGCACGCCATACCAGCCCGGCCGAGGCAACATGCCCGCAAAGAACCCCTCCGAGCCCTGCCCGATGTTGTCGCCGCCGCCTTCGGTCGCGAAAGCAAGCGTCGAGAATGCCGCGGCAAGCGTGACCAGACCGGCGAGAATGCGTTTCTTGAGCGTTGTCATGCGTGTCATTGCCAAACAGCAGTCTTCACTGAAAGATTTTTATATTCATTAGGATTACGATGTTATATGACCCCTCTACACCATGCGAGATCAACCGGGACACGCCCGCACGCTGTGGCTTCAAACCATCTTTACGCCGAGCGGAGGAAAGCGTCCGCCGGAATGCCAAGTGCTTCTTCGAAGATCATGCTGCGCCGCGTGTATCGGGTGCCGCTGTCGGGATGCTGATTGTGTTTCATTGGTACATCCGTATGGAATTGGGGCGGATGCGCATTTAGCTGTGTTTCGTCAGCGCCTGCACCAGCGAGTTGCCAAAGAGTGTCAGGCTGACTCCTGTCAGCATGACCAGCCCTCCCGCAAGCTTGACAGTTGATACCTGACGGGTCATGACGCCGACCAGTCCGAAGTGGTCGATCGCGAGCGATGAAAGCAATTGCCCGGCAATCACCAGCGCCAGCATGTTTGCGAGACCAATCCGTGGCGCGAGCAGTACCGTGCAGAAGATGGCGGCCGCGCCAAGCAGACCGCCGCTGAAGCGCCAGATCGGTTGCGAAGGCAGGCTTGCGACGGCTGCAAGAAGCCCTCCCTTGCTCACGGCGATCGCCGCGAGTGCCACGGTGCCAATCGAAAACGACACAAGGGCCGCTGCCACCACGTTCCCGCCAAGGCCGCCTGCGAGTTGGCTGTTGACCGCCGCCTGAACCGAAATGGCCGAGCCGGCACAAAATGCAATGAGCAGGAAAATCAGGTTCATGTCATACCCATTTCATTTGGTCTCAGGCCTGCGCGACTTTCGGTGACGCGTCCGCGAACAGGTCCGGGACGTACCCGACGCCGGCGAACAGATGCGCACGGGAAGCTTCCGTTGCCTGCTTGAGCGCAGGGAAATCCAGTCCGAGCAGTTTGCCGCCCGACTTCCGGACCCGGCCGCCCACGATCACCGTGTCCACATTGCTGCGCTCCGCAGCGTGAACGATGGTGCCAATGGCATTGTTCGACGGATACAGGTTCAGGTCGTCGGCGCGGATCAGCACGATGTCAGCCTTCTTTCCCGGGCGCAGAGATCCCGTTTTTGCGTCCAGGCCTGCCACGCGTGCACCGTTTATGGTTGCGGACTCGAGGATGCTGCGTACCGACACGGCCGCGGGTGCCGTCTCGTCACCCTTGAAACGACGATTCTGTGCATGCGCACGCTGCATGAAGTAAGCGGCGCGCATTTCGGCAAACATGTCTCCGCCGTATGAAGCCTCAACGTCGATACTGATCGCCGGCGCAATGCCATGGTCGATCGCGCGCTGGTACACACACAGGCCTTCCTCCAGACCGTACTGCGCATCCGAGCGAGGACAGACGTCGACGTTCACGCCAGCCTCACGCAGGATTTCCCATTGCTCGTCGGAGAGGCCCGTGCAGTGATTGAAAATGTTGTCCGGCCCGAGAAGCCCTTCTTCCTGGAGGCCCGGCAGCAGCTTGCCCATGTCTTCGCCAAGGAACTCGGTGATGACGCGCAGGCCCACCGCCCGCGCCGCTGCCCATGTTTCGCGGTCCCACTGCGACATCATGGCCATCGTGACCAGCCGGTCGTCCGAATCGAGGCGCTCCCGTTTCAGCCGCCCGAGGTCTTGCGGCCAGTGCTGGGCCCATTCGCCTGCGAGCGGTTTGCCCGGCGCGTACACCGCGCGGATGCCGGCGTCTTCGAGTGCATCGACTGAGGCATCCGAGTGCGCCGGGCTTCGGGCGTTGTGCGAATTGTCGACCATGGTGGTGATGCCGGAGTCGATCGCGCCCAGTGCCGTAATGAGGTTGCCAACATACATGTCTTCCGGACGGTAGTGCGTCGCGAACGAGAAGTGCGTCGATCGCAGATAGTCCATCAGGGTCGGCGAGTTCGGGTCGATACGGCGCAACTGACCTTCCCACGCATGACGATGCGAGTCGACAAAACCAGGCATGACAATCATGTCGGTGGCGTCGATGATTTCAGCCCCGTCGGCGTCGATCGAGGGTGCAATCGCGGCAATTCGGTCGCCTTCGATGAGGAGGTCACCGCGCGTGAGATCGCCCACTTCCTTGTCCATGCTGACGATCGAACCGCCCTTGATAAGGATCCGTTGCCGGGCGTCGACCGGTTCGAGCGGCCTAGTGATAGAGCGAAGGTGTTCCCAGGTGGCCGGTGGGTAATTATCGAGTGACATTGTTCGGTTCCAGCGAATGATTGGGAAAGTTGCCCGTCGCAGGACGGGCGAGGAGATTCAGCTGAGGCCCCGGCGCCACGTTTCAGGCGTTGGTGTTCGCATGCCCCATTTGCAATGGACTCGAATGTAGTTGCGCGCATCGCCCATAACAATCACCTATAATTTTCACACTCTGTGAAGCTGGAGATACATAATGAGAGGAAGCGATTTTGCCGATGTCCGGGCCTTTGTATCGGTCGCCGAACAGGGTTCGTTTGCCCGCGCTGCCGGACAATTGGCGGTGTCACCTTCTGCACTGAGTCAGACCATTCGCGGTTTTGAGGAACGGCTCGGCGTGCGGCTCTTCAATCGCACGACGCGCAGCACCAGCCTGACAGAAGCCGGCGCCCGGCTGCTCGCGCGCATGCAGCCACTTCTCGCCGAATTTGATGCGGCACTCGAAGATGCGGCCGAGAACCAGGAGAAACCGTCGGGTACGCTGCGCGTATGCGCGCCGCAAATGGCGATCATTCACCTGCTGCAGCCCATGCTCGGTGTGTTTCAGCAGCGGTATCCCGACGTCGTGCTTGACCTGACGAGCGACGAGAGCCTTGGGGATATCGTTGCGCGCGGCTTTGACGCGGGTATCCGCCTTGGAGAGCACGTCGACCAGGACATGGTTGCGGTACGCGTGGGTCCCGACTTGCGCCAGATTGCGGTTGCTTCCCCTGAGTATCTGGAAAAGCATGGTGTGCCGCACACGCCTCACGATCTGCACGATCATCGGTGCATCAACTGGCGCCGCGCCGGGCAGACCAGTGTCTACAACTGGGAATTTGCCAAGGACGGACAGTGGTTCGATGTTTCCGTCAAAGGCACTTTGATTGTCAACGACTGTGCGGTTGCGCTTCAGGCAGCAACGGACGGACTGGGCATCACGGTGTGGACGGAAGACTGGATGGGACCTCAATTGAGGTCAGGGTGTCTCGTACCCTTGCTGCAAGAGTGGTCTCCGTTTTTCCAGGGGTTCTACCTCTATCACCCGAGCCGCACTCGCATGCCCGCAGCACTGCGCGCATTCATCGACGTGGTCAAAGGCGTCTCGATGGGAACAGGCGCCACACGCTCGCAACTTCCCGAAATGCTCGCACCCGGACTGCCGTCCGACGGCCAACGAGTCGAAGCGGCCTGATTGCTTGATTCGAAAATCGTCGACTGATTCGATTACGGGACCGCCCGGCTCCATTCGCATTGGGAACCTGTAGACGAAGCGGACGCACTTTTCTGTTTGTTCAGGCGAACGGCAGTCAAGCCGGCAAACAGTCCGTCAGTGAATTCGTTACCCAGATGAAGTGCGTTGGTCTAAGCACCGATCATGCTCAGCAGCTGTTCCAGCAATTCGACTCATCTGCGGACGGAGTCGTGTCCATGGACGAGTGTGCATTTGGGGACGTCATGAAACCGAATGTGAGAGACGCAATTCCTGTCGGATCTCATTCGCCGCGTGGCGCTCGCCGAGGGCTAACGCGCAGCAGCGAAATTCAATCGTTCCAAAAATAGAACAATGCTCGTCGATATTGCCCGCTACCCGAGCCTCGCACACACGGGTAGCATGCGTCGGTTGATCAACGTTCGCGTCCAACGTGTGCTTGATCTGGATCTCGCCACGGACGCTGCAAGGAGCCATCGAATGCCCAGCCGTACGCTGAAAGCGATCCATCGCGCGCATCGCGATGATATCGCCGACCTGACCACCCGCCGTCCTCTGCCGGGGCCGGCACTGCCGCATCTGAATCCCTTCCTCTTCCTGAATCACCACGGCCCGCAGAAGTACGCACCGCACAATGGCGGATTGCCGTTTGGGCCACATCCGCATCGCGGATTCGAAACGGTGACTTTCGTGCTCGACGGTAGCCTTGCGCATTCGGATACCGGTGGACACGAGAGTGTCATCGACGCCGGCGGCGTCCAGTGGATGACCGCTGGCAGTGGCCTTATCCATGCGGAACTCTCGCCGCGTTCGTTCAAGGAGCATGGTGGCCAGCTTGAAATCCTGCAGCTATGGCTGAACCTGCCGGCGCGCCTCAAGATGACGTTGCCTCGCTACGTCGGCTTGCAGGAGAACGATATCCCCGTGGTGAGCACGCCTGACGGTGCCGCGCAGGTCCAGTTGATTTCGGGTGAATGGCAAGGCGTGCAAGGACCTGTCGAATCGCTCACGAACACCTTCATGGGCGTCATCCGCATGTCGGCTGGCGGCCGGGTCAGATTCGAGAATGTAGGGAGTCGCCAGATCTTTCTTTACGCGGTTCGCGGCAAGGTTGCGATCGGAGGGCAACAGGTTTCGGCGTTCAACCTGGCTGAACTGCACGACGACGGTGACACGCTCGAGATCACTGCCGCGGACGAATCTATCCTGCTTTTTGGTCATGCGGAAGCGATCGATGAACCCATCGCAGCTCGCGGTCCGTTCGTCATGAACACGCAGGAAGAACTGAATCAGGCTGTAGTCGATTTCCACGCGGGCAAGTTCAACGTACCCGCCGCATAGCTGATGACCGATTACGACTGACCCGCCACCCGGTTTCGGCCGGCCGCTTTCGCCGCATAAAGGGACTTGTCGGCGGCGGCGAGCAGGTCGTGCATCGACGCTAACGCGTGCGATAAAGACGCGCAACCAAGACTCACGGTCACCGCCTGCTCGCCCACGGCGGTATCGATCCGGCTGGCTTCGATGTTGGCCCGGATGCCTTCCGCGATCAGCGCCGCAGCATCCGCCGGCGTACCGCGCAGCATCAGGCAAAATTCCTCGCCTCCGAGTCGCGCAATCACATCGATAGAGCGAAGCGAACGCCTCGCCTCCGCGACAATCCTTTCCAGCACCTTATCGCCTGCCTGGTGCCCTGCTGTGTCGTTGATTTTCTTGAAGTGATCCGCATCGATCATCACGAACGAAAGCGGTTTGCCCAAGCGCTTCGACCGCGCAACTTCCTTCTCTGCGACCTTGAAAAAATGGGCGCGATTCATCGCTCCGGTCAGATGATCGGTCGTCAAAAGACGCGTGAGTTCGTCGCTGCTTATTTTCCTTTCCGATACGTCGCGCAGGACAACCGAATAACCGGCGAATTCGCCGTCGTCCTCGCGAAGTACCGCAACGAGGATCTGAGCCGCGTAACGCCGGCCATCCTTGCCTTGGCACCAGCACTCCTGCACGTGCCAGCCTTCCTCGCGCGTGAGAGCAATGTGCTCCGGACTACGATAGGCGTCGATGTCGTCAGACGCGTAAAAGCGATCTAGTGAATGGCCGACAACGTCGGTCTCGGCATAGCCCGTCATTTGCTCGATGGACGGGTTCCAGGAGTCCACGTGTCCGTTGGCGTCGAGGGTAAAAAACGCGAAGTCGTTCACGCTCGTAAAGATACCCGCAAGCCACGACTCATTCTGCCTTGCCCGGCGCTCCGCTTCGACCTGACGCGAGATATCGGTCAGCGTCGTCATCAAGGTGCTTTCGTTTATCTTCAGGATGTTGCAGGACAGGACGGTCGATCGCTCGCGATCGGGCGTCACCACGATCCGATGCCCCTCGCACACCGGGCCACGCTCCCCATTGAAGCTCGACACCAGATTACGAAGCTCTGGCGCCACGTGGCTCAGGCTTTCAAATATGTTTGTGACGCCGAGCAGCCCCGCGAGCGGCATCAGCAATTGGACCGATAAGGGGTTGAGCATGTCGACTTCACCAGTCAGCGAGCTGCGAATGATGCCGATTGGCGACAAGTACATGAACGACAGCAACGCTTCGTGTTCTTCCTCGAGCGAGCCGGCCGCTGCAGCCGGCGTCATGTTGCTGCCTTGCGCTCGACCAGCAGGAAGCGAGTCGAGCCGTGAGCGGATTGAAGCAGCCTCAGGCGAACAGGCGTGGGTCTCATGCGCAATGTGAGGACGTAGGGAACGATCACGTCGAGCTCAGGCTCGTCCTGAAACCGCTGGGCGATCATGAAGTTGTTCATACAAGGCGCGACTTCCTCGAAGACATGCTTGCCGATGACCCGCGCCGGGCTCAGGCCCGCGCTCGCGGCTTCCACGGCGTTGTACGAACTGACGACGTAATCCGCGCCAAACCCAATGAGGCCAAAGGAATACCCGTCCAGCTTTTGACTGTCAGCGGTGCTCAAGTCTTCGAATAGAACGGTATCGAATTGCTTGTCTACCTTGTCGTTGTCGCTGATCATTTGTTGCGTTCTCCGTCCATGGCAATCAGAATCTTCAAGGCGTATTTACGGCAGCAGCGGCCGTACCTTTAGCGGGGGAATGCCATGGACCAGTGCAATAATCCCTGTCTGCGGTCGCCAGAACGCATGCGCGGTGAATGCTTCACGGTGTCAGGCGCAAAACCAACGTACGAATATGAAAAACCGAGCGGACAGATCAATGCTGCGTGAGGAGACAGCGGGGTCCGGATTCCGGCCCGTCGCCGTGCATGTCGGCGCGCCAGGCATCGAGCAAATCGGTGATGCCTGGTATTTGGAGCCACTCGACCCGCTGCGTCCGTACCCCGAACGACTGACCGACTGCCTGGTCGGCGGCGCGCTGCGGCATCCTGAGCGATGGCTTGCTGCCAGTCGCAACATCACCGGATCGTGGACGGGCATTTCATATGCGTTGATGCTCGAGCGTGCTCGTTCGATCGGTCAAGGTCTGCTGGACCTGAAACTGCCCTCCGGCCGTCCCATTGTGATCCTGTCGGGCAACAGCCTCGAACATTTGCAACTCATGCTCGGTGCAATGTTCGCGGGCATCCCGGTTGCGCCGCTTTCACCCGCCTGGGCGCTGCCGCTCAATGGGTTCGTCAGATTGCAGAACGCGATCGGCTTCCTCGATCCTGCCATGGTGTTTGCGGACGAATACTCACTGTACGCCGAAGCGATCGAGGCGGCCGTGCATCCCGATGTAATTGTTGTCAGCCGCGAACAGACCGGCCGGTCTTTGTCCTTCGACACGTTGTGCGAGGTGGATCCGACCATAATCGATACGGTTCATGGCAGTATCGGCCCGGACACCATTGCGAAGATCCTCTTTACCTCCGGCTCGACGAACTTGCCGAAGCCCGTGCCGACCACGCATCGCATGCTTTGCAGTAACCAGCAGATGCTGCTGCAGACCTTTCCTCAATTCGCAATCGAGCCGCCCGTGCTGGTGGACTGGCTGCCGTGGCACCATACCTATGGCGGAAGTCACAACGTGGGCATCGCGCTGTATAACGGCGGAACGCTTTACATCGACGAAGGAAAGCCGATAGCGGAGCGTTTCGGGCAGACGCTGCGCAACCTTCGCGACATCGCGCCAACTGCCTATTTCAATGTGCCCAAGGGATGGGAAGACCTGGTCGCGGCGCTCGAGGTGGATGCAGGCTTGGGCCATCACTTTTTCTCGCGGCTCAAGCTGATGTTCTTCGCGGGCGCTGGACTATCCAGGACAGTCCGCGATCGCATGGAAGAGGTGAGCAAGCGGTACTGCGGCGAACGTGTGCGCGTGGTATCGGGACTCGGGATGACCGAAACCTCGCCGGCATGCCTGTTTACCATTGGCGACGTACAGCAGGAGCGGTATATCGGCCTGCCTGCGCCGGGATGCAAGGTAAAGCTCGCACCTGTCCACGGAAAGCTGGAGCTTCGGTATCGCGGCCCGCACGTCATGCATCAGTACATGACGGCCCCCGCGAATTCGCTGACAGGCGCTTTCGATGCGGAAGGCTTCTTCTGCAGCGGCGACGCGGCCGTTTTTTACGACCCGGTTCGTCCCGAACTCGGACTGCTGTTCGACGGACGCTTAGCCGACGATTTCAAGCTGAATACCGGGGTCTTCATCAATGCAACAGCGCTACGTGAGAGGGCGGTGGCTCTCGGTGCGCCCTATGTCCGTGACGCGATACCCGCCGGCATGGGCCATAGCGAGGTGGGTCTGCTCGTTTTTCCGGACGTCGTCGCCTGCGCAACACTTGGGGAAACTTTCGAATCGGGCATTCATTCGTCGTCGCAGGTGCGCGCCTACTTCGCGGACCTGCTGCAAACGCTGAACAAAGGGTCCACCGGCAGCGCCAGCCGCATCGCTTGGCTTCACTTGCTGGAAACCGCTCCCTGCGCGGAAGCAGGAGAGTTGACCGACAAAGGAACCATCAGCATGCGCGCGGTCTTGGCGCATCGTTCTGCTTTGGTGGAGACGCTCTTTGCGGAAGCACTCGACGGCGTGCGCACGCTAAGGGCAGATCAGACGCACATGAAGTGAGCGCACGTGCTAATGCGTGAACGAATTTTCGCTGAGTTCCGGAATCGTTTTGAACGCAGGCTTGGCAAAGAGATATCCCTGCATCAGCGTGACGCCATGCGCTTCGAAAAAATCGCGCTCGCCATGGGACTCGATGCCCTCCGCGATAACCTTGACGCCCAGATCGCGGCAAATGGCCACTACCCCGCGAACAATATGTTGCCGCACAACGTCGACGTCGATGCCGCGAACCAGTTCCATATCCAGCTTGATGAGGTCGGGCTGGAAATCTGCCAGAAGCGTCAGTCCGGAGTATCCGGCGCCGAAGTCATCGATCGCCGTTTGAAAACCGAAGCGCTTGTAGGCTTTGAAGATGTCGACCAGATGAGGCCGGCTGACGATATTCTCGCCTTCCACGGTCTCGAAGATGATCCGGTCTATGGGAAAGCCGTACTTCTCCGCTGCCGCGAGCGTGCTTTGAATACACGCTTCGGGGCGGTAGACCGCGTTGGGCATGAAATTTATCGATAAAAACGAGTCGAGGCTTAGCGCGGCAGCCTGGGCGATAGCCGTGGTTCGGCATAATTGATCGAATGCGTACCTGTTGCCTTCGTCAATTTTGGAAAGCACGGAGTGCGCGCCCTCACCGTTGGGACCCCGCACGAGCGCCTCACATGCGTAGGTCGTTTCGGACGCGGTATCGACAATCGGTTGAAACGCAAAAGCTAACTCAATGCCTACACTTGCGTCGGATCGGCATCCGGTACAACTGACCTTTTCACTGTGGATAGGAAACGAACCAGCACCTGGAGTCGGGGGCATGACATGAACCTTTTACTTCGAAATTTCTGAAATCCGAACGAGTGGAAGAAGCTCGAATCATTTCTAACGGCCGCATCGGTGCGAAACTTTAAGGGGTTCCAGCGAACTATGTGTATCGGTGGCTAGCAGACTCATTCGATGGCATAGCGTTTGCAAGAGATGCCGATACACAGAAATCGTGCTCACCGGCGAGAATCACCATGAATTTGCAATCCTTCAGGCTGTCACCCCGTATTACCACAATGATAAAGCTGGACCACACCCACGTCCTGGCGGCTTTTCACCGATACCGCACCGATGCGCCTCACTGGCGCAAAACAGCGATCGTCAACACCATCTGCGCAGCGCTCGAAATTCACGCGCAACTCGAAGAAGAAATCTTCTACCCCGCGCTTCGCGCTGCAAAACCGACCGCTATTGCAATCGATAAAAGCGTTCCCGAGCACAACGCGATGCGCGAACACATCGCCAAGTTGCGCACGATGGACCCAATGACGCCCGAGTACGACGACACGGTCATGGAGTTGATGCGGGAAGTGATTCATCACGTAGCCGACGAGGAAACCATCCTGCTTCCCATGGCAGAGGACATTCTTGCCTCCGAGCTTCGCCGTCTCGGCGCACGAATGAACACGCGCCGGCTGCAACTGGTGGCAGGCCGCCCCGCCGAGATTGCGGTCAACAGCGCGGGCGCTTTCCCAATCCTCGCGCTATCCCTGGCGAGCCTGACTCTGCTCGCGGTGCTGGCAGGTTCCCGTAATATCGCGCAAGCGCCAGGAGGCGTTCGATGAAAACGGCATTTGTTTTCGATCTCGATGGAACGCTGATTGACAGCGTTTATCAACACGTCATCGCATGGAGCGAAGCGTTGACCGGCGAAGGCTTCAATCTGCCAATCTCGCGGATTCATCGGAAGATTGGCATGAGCAGCGAATTGTTTGCAAAGCAAATATTCAAGGAGCTGGGAGGCGACGTCACGGCCGAGAGTATCGCACGCGTGAAAGAACGCCAAGCCGAGGTATTTGGCAAACAGGAGTCGCAAATCCAGCCCTTGCCAGGCGCCCGCGCGCTTTTAGATGCGTTGAGCCAGGCAAACATTCCTTGGGCGATCGCCACTAGTGGCAGCCCCGATGCGACAGCATCCAACCTCAAGAAGCTAGGCATCGACCCCGAAAAAGCGACGGTTCTGACCGGCGACGAAGTCAGCCAGGGAAAGCCTGAGCCGGACGTCTTCTTGGCCGCGGCCGAGCGTTTGGGCGTGCCTATCGAGCGCGTCTATGTAGTCGGCGACAGCACATGGGACCTGCTTGGCGCGCGGCGTTGTCACGCACTGGGCCTTGGCTTGAAATCGGGCGGAGTGGGAGAGGAAGAATTGCAACGAGCAGGCGCGATCCGCGTATATGAAGACCCTGCCGATTTGCTGGACCATCTGGACGAGCTGGCGACGCATCCGGAATAACGTCACGCGATCAACCAGAGAGGTCCCGTTTGAATCGCTAGACATTTCGCGGCAGATCATATTGGGCTTAGGGCGCTCTCAGGGCGGCCTCTTTTTTTCCGTTTGCGAGCTTATCGAGTGCGCTGAACGGGAAAAACTTGCCGATCGCGAGATGCGGACCTTCGTGGCACGCCGAATGCAAGGCGGCAGTTGCAGTTATATAAAACGGCAATTTCTCGCCACGATGGCGGCAATGGCCTCGCGACTGTCGGCGAGGATAAGGCCGACGTCGCGGTCTTGCTGGCACTGATTTCGGCTTGGGATAGGCAGCAATTTAACAACGCAACCAGGTATCAAGCGGTCGATACGCGGTTTGCAATTGACCATCGGAGATGGAAATGGACAAAGTTAAGGTCGAGGGTGTAAAGGAGCAGCTCAAAGGGGTTGCTGATTTCACGGTAGGCAAGCTCACTGGCAAAGAAGATCTCGAACTCAAGGGACAAGTCGAGATTACGAACGGCTCGAATAAAAAAGATCTGGCGGACTTCAAAGACAACATAAACAAAGGCGCTGTCGATCCGGACAATCCGTCAAATGACTAAAGCAAAACGCGTTGCGACCTGCAGCGACCTTTTGCCATCGAGTCGGAATGCCCCCGTCAAGCTTGAAGCATGACGGGCATTTCATCACATCAACAACGCTGCACCTTTCAGTTCGATCGCCGGAGGAATCCCATGCGACAAGCTGGAATCAAACCCAAGTTATTGTTTTCCCGCAACGATGCCATCGTTACCGCACGTGAAGCCAGGAGCCATGACGACTATGCAATCTATGCCACTTATCGATTGATGCATGGCCGCTTCGTGGGTTCGCTCAAGGTTGTCAGGAAGACCGATAGCCGCCTCCTTTTTCCTTTTGAAGGCGCCCCCGCAATTGGTCCCTTCGACGACAAGGAGCAAGCGCTTCGCGCAGCGACGGCGCTCGGCATGCAGATCGTTGAAGCTGACATCGCAAATCCGGAGACGTAAGTTCCGCTGCACCGCGATCTGACTGCCATCTGCCATGTCTCGCCCGATCATGAAACCTCTGCGCTTGCACGACGGCTGTTCGACGGCGTCGCCTCGTCGTACTTGCGCCAGATACGTCGCATGTGCCGTGCAGACCCGAAACCAGCACGCTCGGCCACCGCCTCCATGTCGAGCGAAGATTGGGCGATCAATTCGCGTGCGAGCGCTACACGCAGGCCGTGAATGTAGTCTATCGGGCTCATTCCGGCATATTCATGGAATAGACGCGCCAAGTGCCGCGTGCTACTGCAAGCAATGCTCGCCATCTGCGCTAAATTCCATTCGCGCGCCGGGTCGACCGCAATTGCATCTTGTACCCGATGCAGCGCAGGATGCAGATGGTTGCGGCCGGTGATCCATGGCGACAACTGAGGATCGGTGCCGGTACGGCGCATGTAGACCACCATGTCACGCGCGACTGCGCACGCTGCGCGCGGGCCTGCGAGTTCAGCGAGCATTTGGAGCATCAGGTCGATTCCGGCCGTGATGCCGGCACTGGTGCTGATCAAACCGTCCGACACATAAAGCCGGTTCTCCAGTACTTTCGCAGTGGGTGCAATGGCTTGCAACGCGTCACACAACGCATGATGAGTGGTGCACCGCCGCCCATTCAGCAGTCCCGCACGCGCCGCAATCAAAGCCCCCGAACACACGCACATCACGCGGTTCTTGATGGGCGCGACTACGTGGGTCAGCCAGTCCGTGACCGCGTTGGACGCCGCATCGAATGTTCGCCGCCTGATGGTATCGATGGACGAACTCACTCCGACGATCACAACGATCGCGTCTGCGGGAAGCGATTCGGGCAACGGCTTGATACCCTCAAGCGTCAAGCCGATCGAAGTCTGCACGCAAGCAACCGGGCCGACGTAGCTCAGTTGGAAGCGGCGGATGGGGCCACCCGCTTCCTCTGCATTGAGTTGCGATGCGAGCCTCAATACTTCCGCAGGACCCGCGAGATCGAGCATCAGCACGTTGGGCAGCAGCACGAACAACACCGGAATCGCACGGTCCTTCGCGTGACCGGTACGAGTTCTCAGCTTCATTGGACCGCTTTCCTTTCGTTGCGACAACTTCTGCATCTGTCGTACCGGTTTCAGTGATTCACATCGTGTATGCAATGAGCGCTCGCGTCTTCGAAACTACGCGACCAAGGGTCGAGGCAACGCCTCGAGTGCTTCTCCAACAGTCGCAATACGAGCGAAGCGTCCCTCGAGCACGAGTTCAGTGCGCTCGCGGATGTCTTGTGGAGTGTACGTCCGCCCGCTACGAGGATGGGTCATTGCAAAGGTCAGCGTCGCTTCGCTAACGAAGTCGACTTCAAAGCCGCTATCGGATGCGTGGCGCGAGGTCGTTTCGCAGCATTGCTCCGTTCTGATCCCGCTGACGATCAATCGTCCGATTCCCTGTGCGATCAGCCAGGACGCGAGCGCAGTGCCCGCAAGCGCGCTGTGGCGATGCTTGTGGAATGTCACAGCCGGTGCGATCGACAGTTCGTCCAGCGTCCTGACATGGCCGGACGCGAGTGAAAACGCCCCCTGCTCTTCAACATGGAATATACGGACCACCGTTACGCCGTGCGCAACGCAGCCGTCAATCAACGCCTGCTGCCGGTCGATATATGAGGACAGGTCTGTTTCGGACCAATAGGAAGTGTGCCGGAATGATTCCTGTGCGTCGATTACGATGAGTGCAGTGTTGGTCATGGGGTTTCGTTGTACGTCTCTTTTCGTTGCAGGATGGCCCTCATGCTAAAGCGAGGGCGACCTTCACGCGAGGCCTGATGCGGACGAGTACAGGACGTTTTCGGACATTCCTGACGCTGTCAGCCGAACCTCGGGTCTGCCACTGCGGAAGGCTCTCGCGAGCGGCGCGAAGCGTGCCGTGGACACTAGCGAATCTTCTGCCGGACAATACCCCGAACTGGACCGCCTAAAGGGGAACGTCCTGAATGAGAGCGGAACGCACCGCACGGATCCGGCGGTCGACAAAATAACCGCCGCCTTCCGTGTATCGAAGATAGAGCCGGGTGCATTGCGTGCACTGCCATACGGTGCAGCGGTTGTATGGAAAGTATCGCGGTGCGATAGGTGCTTCTGATGACCAGTAATCGACGCCTTGGGGCAGGTATTCCTGATAGCTCGGCTCAGGGTCGCTGGCTACGCAAAGCGTGCCCACTTCCTGAAGCCGCTCCTCGTCGAGGGAAACTGGCTGCGAGTTCCAGCCGTCAAGCGGCGTTCGCGTGCAATTGCATGGCGCCGCGGCGTGCGATTGCGCGGCTAATGCGATCGTTAGAAGAGCTGGAGCGTCGAGATAGTCTGACATGTGCGTTTGGCGTGCGTGCATGAAGAAGGTCTCACGATGATACAAGAACGCCTGTGCGCATCACTTGTGGAACGCTCCAAAACAAAATCTTTACTGACAGGCGTCCGCTGCCGTTAACATCATCAGGCACTCCCGCAACCGCAAAGCCACAAAATCAAAACCGCCGCCAAATGACCGACCAAGACAGTCCCGACAGCAAGCAAGACAATCCAGGTAACCTGAAGGCCGCCTTCCTGTCGCACGGCGCGTCCCTGGCTGCGCCCACCCGTGTTCTCGGAGACGACGACAGCGCCATTTACCGGACCTTGCTCGAATCCACCAAAGCGATCCCGTGGAAAATCGACTGGGCCACCATGGAATTTGCCTACATCGGCCCGCAGATCGAAGGACTGTTAGGCTGGCCACCGTCGAGCTGGAAAAGCGTCAACGACTGGGCGGAACGCATGCATCCAGACGACCGCGAATCGGTCGTGGACTTCTGCGTCGCGCAATCGAAGGCCGGCTCCGATCATGAAGCTGATTACCGGGCGCTCACACGCGACGGCGGTTATGTCTGGCTGCGCGACGTCGTGCACGTGGTGCGCAATGCGAATGGCGAAGTCGATTCCCTGGTCGGCTTCATGTTCGATATCAGCGAACGCAAACGCAACGAAGAAAAGCTCGCGCAATTGCAAACAGAACTGGAAAGACTGTCATTCCACGACAGCCTCACCGACGCGGGCAATCGCCGCATGTTCGACGGCGTCATGGAGCGCGAATGGGCTGCGGCGAAGGCTTCGGGCACGCCACTTTCGCTGATCATGGCCGATATCGATTTCTTCAAGTCATACAACGACTACTACGGGCATCTGCAAGGCGACGAGTGCCTCAAGCACGTCGCCCGTGTGCTGGGCGAAGCGGCCGGCCAGGACGCTTTCCTTGCGCGATTCGGCGGCGAGGAATTCATCCTGGTCCTAGCCAATACGCCCGCCGAAAAGGCCGTGAGGATCGCCGAACGCTGCCGCGCGCTGATCTCGGACGAGGCGATTGCGCACGTGCGCTCACCCCATAACCAGCGTGTGACAGCGAGCTTTGGTGTGGGCACGATCGTCCCGACTGACCGAATGGATGCAACGGCGTTCATCAATCTCGTCGATGCCCAGTTGTACCAGGCGAAAGACAATGGCCGTAATCGAATTGCGGCGGTGGATCACGCGGGTATCGGCGGCGAAGCGTTCAAGTCGCACTCGCGATAACGCTCGATAACCCGCGACAACGCCAGTCTCTGCTTCACTCCGGCGTCGCGTTGCACGGAACCGGCACCGCCGACGCGGTCTCCTTGCGCGCGCCAATGCTCAACAGCGCCACGAGCCCCAGCAGCGAAAGCGAGCCGCCGAGCAAGAAGTCGGCGGGAATGCCGGCGCGATCGACCACCGTTCCGCCGACCAGCGACCCCGCCGCAATCGCGAGCTGAATGATGCTGACGAAGAGCGCCGAACCTGCTTCCGGTTGATCCGGCGTCGCGCGCTGGATCCAGACGCTGAAGCAAAGCGGAAGCGCGCCGAACGCGATACCCCATGCCAGCACGATCGCGCTTACGCCCAGTTGCCAATGCTGAAACACGGGCATCAGCAACAACGCGGCCGCCAGGATGAAGATCATTGTCGCCGTCGTCATCTTGAGGTTCTTGACCACGGTCGCCGATGCCGCAAAGTTCGACACGAATCCGATCACACCGAAGCCGAGCAATAACCAGGTGATCGTCGATATGTCGAGATGCGCATCGCCAAGCAAAAATGGTGTGACGTATGTAAAGGACGCAAAGTGGCCGGCGAAAACAAGGGCCACCATCAGCAGGCTCTTCCTCGAATGCGATTGCTTAAGCAATCTCGTGAGATCGCTGAAGCGCAGTGCTGTCGATGACGGCAGCGACGGCACCATCAGCAACTGCGCAATGAGGGCCACGGCGACGAGGCCACCGGTTGCCATGAACGATACCCGCCACGACGCAAGCCCCGCAATGAACGTCCCCAGCGGCACGCCAATGACGGTCGCGCAGGTGACGCCGGTGAGTATCGTTGCCATTGCCCTGGCTGCGTCCCGGGGTTCGACGAGCCGCCTTGCAGCGGATGTCGCCAGCGTCCAGAAACCGCCCAGCGCGGCGCCGAGCAACGCGCGCCCTACCAGCATCACGCCAAAGTTGGGAGCGAATGCGGATAACAGGTTCGATGCCAGCAACATCGCCGTCAGCAGTAGAAAAACATGCCGTCGATCCATGCGCCCGGCTCCCAGCATCAGCCCGGGCGCCGATATCGCTGCGATGATGCCGGGCGTCGTCACCATCAGGCCCGCGGTACCGGGCAAGACGCCCAGTTCGCGCGATACATAAGGCAGAAGTCCCACCGGCAGGAACTCGGTCGTGACAAATGCAAATGCGCCGAGCGTCACCGCCGCCACCGATAACCACTGGCGCAGCGAGGAAGGGGTGTCGCTTTCGGGCAGGACGTCGCCGATAGAGGATGTGTTTTCCGTCAACATGATTTGGCTTGAAGAGCGTACAGAAGATGGGTTCGTTAAGCGGTATGCGCATCGCCAACGAAAGCTTGCTGCAACATAACATCGCATTAAACGGCTCGCTGAAACCATCCCCTGCTGACCGTGTGGGTAAGACTTTGCCTGCTTGCGAATGGCGGCGAGACACCTGTTCAAAGGCGTACTTCAGAGCAAAAAGAAAACCGGAGTCGGCCAGTTTGTCTCCCGAGGATCGAGGACAAGGACGGCACAAGCCTGGATGGCGGCACGAGTTTTGGCTCTACGTTCCGGCAAACACGAACGGGTGACGAGATTCGAGAATGACTGCGCAATGCGCGCATTGAAGGGACGTTGTAGTGCTCTTGCGTCTATACGACCCGGTAGCGCTCAATCACGCTCATCCGCCCTGATCGCGCGATGCAAGGCGGGACGCCAGCCAAACCGGAACAGCGCTTCGGCCAGCACGAACAAAGGCCCGATCATCAGGCCGATGACATCGTCCACGAAAGCCGGCTTGCGATGCTCATACGCCATATGTCCCACGAACTGCAGCGCCCATCCAGTCAGGAAGAGCCCTGCCCCCGTGACCAGCCAGACAACCGTGGACTGTGCGGCGAGCCATTGCCCGGCGGCCAGGCACAGCACGGAAACGATCGCCATGATCACGCCAAGCTGGATATCGAGGACAAGATAGTAGAGCGTCGCCGCGAGGAACAAGGCGCACGCCGGCGAAAGCGCAAACGGCAGCACGGCGGTCATCCACACGGGCCGGCTGAGAAGCACCGCGAGCGCAAGGACGATCATGGGAATGCCTACGAAATGCGTGGCGACGTTACGACGGTCGCGATGATAGGCCGCGTATTGAGTGAGTTGCTCCGTCAGCGTTTTCAAGGGCGTCTCCCGGTTGAACGGCATTTCATGGCCACGCGCGCTAAACGATCCGCTGCATATACAAAGGCAGGTCGGGTTCGGGCAGCACCGCTAGCACCTTGAGCCGCTGCAAGGTCCGCTTCTGCGCCGCATGCAGGTGCAGCAGGAGCGCCCGCGCGGCGGTATCGATATCTGCGTCTCGCAGCGCGAATAAAACCGCGCGATGCTCGATCAGCGTAGCAAGTTCCGGATGCAGATTGAACGCGTTGAAAAACGCATGATTCACCGTGAGCGGCATCAGCGCCCGGTCGATAGTGACCAGCAGCTTCTTGTTGGGTGCATGCTGCAAAAAGTCCACGTGCAAGGTGGTTTCGAGTTGCTGAAGGCCATCGGCATCGATCGAATCAGGATCGAGGATCGCCCGTTCAATTTCATCACACGCAGCATCGATCGTCTCGCGTGAAAGCTTCGCATAGCCGGCGCGCAACGCCGCCGGTTCGAGCAATACACGCAGCTCGTAATCCTGAGCCACCGCCCGCGCGGTCAGCGGCCCGGCAAGCCAGTGCGAGTAAGCGGATTTCTCCACGAGACCAAAATCGCGCAGCCGGCTCAGTGCTTCGCGTACGGCGCCACGGCTGACGCCGAACACCTCGGCAGCAAGGCTTTCATCGATCCGATAATGCCCGAATGCAACCGCAATCGAAACGGCCGCTTCCAGCGCGTGATAGATCCGCTCGCTGTTGGACGGCAGTTCGAGCGGCGCCTGTGCCTCCTCGAAACCGAGCGCGGCTTCCGAAAGCGGTGCCCGGACGGGGTCGGGGATGCGGCCATTGGGATGCGCAACGAGGTAACCGCGCCCTTCGAAGGTATGCAGCAAACCTCCGGCGTGCAGCATCTCGAACGCCTTGCGCACAGGCACGCGGCTCGTGCCGAAAATACGCGCGACAGGTCCTTCGAGGAGCACGAGCCCGGGCACGATACGGCCAAGCGCAATTGCGCTTTTCAACTGGTCGTGGATCAGCCGGTAGCGCAGCCGCGTGTCGGTGTCGCCCGATGTTTCCTGCGCAGGATCGGACGCAGACCCAGACGCAGACCCTGCCATGGAGTCTGGCGCGCGGATGTCGGATTTTTCAGTGCGGCCCGGCTGCTTGAGCGCGCCGCGTGCGCTTCTTGTCATCGTTGGATCATGGTTGCTGCCGGCGTTGTTCCATCAGGCGCGCATGAAATCGTTCCAGCGTCGCACCAGGTAATTATGCTCGTCCATCACGGAATCCCACACGGCGATACGGCCCATGCGCGCCATGTAGTTGCCGCCGTCGCGCTGCTGGCCGGCGGCCACCAGATGCCGGCTGACCGGCCCGGGAAGTTCGGCGGCCGCGGGCTTGCCATCGTACCAGTAAGCCCATTCTGCGTCGTCAAGATGCTCGCGTGAACGTTCGGGGTTCGAGATGTAGAAACCTTGCCGCGCCATGGTCGCGCCGGCCCAGCCGTCGAGCCACCAGTTGAGGTACTCATAAGCGGCGTCCAGCACCCGGCCGCGCGCGAGACGCGAAAGCGCCATGCCGCCGAACCACGCACGATACCCCTCCTGCGGACTCGCCAGCCGGAAGCGCAGCCCCGCGCGCTCGAGTTCCACGGTCGCCGGCGACCAGATACTCTGGATCGCGACCTTGTTCGCAATCATCAGTTGCGCGGCCTCGGCGAAGGTGGACCAGAAGCCCGCGAAATGCCCGCGCTGCTTGAAACCGATCAGCGTATCGATCAACGCGTCGATCTCCTCGATACTCAGGTTGCCGATATCGGCGAACTTCATCAGCCCGGCGGCCTCGACGGCCAGGGCGGCATCGATGGCGCCAATCGCCGCGTCCGCCTGCAGCGCGACCCGGCCGCTCAGTTCGGGCGCGAGCAGCCACGCCCAGCTTTCCGGCGTGCCTTGCAGCGCGGGCGGCAATGCGTCTTCCAGATAAACGAAACTGTCGGCGTTATGCGTGAGCGGCAACATGCTGATGCGCTCCGTGGGCGTGCGCGCGAGCGAGTTATCGGGCTGCACGTAAAGCCGGTCGACGGGCACGCTGCCCGCGTTGGTACACGCGTGATTGGCGAGCTGGCCAGTTCGCGGCAGGGAATTGATCTCGTCCCAGCGGCGGATACGCGAGACATTGATGGGCTGCAGCGCACGCGCCGGCCACAGGCAGTCGATGCTGTGAAACCACTGGTCGTAGACCTCGTAGCGATCGGGATGCATGACGCCCGCGCGCTGGACCGCAAAACCATCGTCGACGATAAACCGCAACTTGATGCCAAGCTCCTGCTCGGCCTGCTTGCGGATATGTTCCTGCAACGTGACGGTAGTGCCGAGCACGCGCAATTCGACTTTTCCCGGATGAATCGCGGCCGAGGCGGGAGAACTGGACTTGGGCGACGCTGGCTTCGCTTTCAATGAACGGCTTCTTCCAGATGGTGTTGGAACCGCGCATACGACGCTTCTATTGCGTCGCGGCCGAGACCTTCGGTGATGAACACGAGCCGGGAACAGCGCCGCGGACCCTCGCCCGCCGGCGGCCATGCATCCAGGTGCAGCACGGGATGAACGAGATGCTGCACCGCATGCAGCACGGCCGGACGGTCCGAGTCTGCAATGCAGAGCAGCCCCTTCACACGCAAAATCTTATCACCGTGACGGTTGAGAAGCATCGTGAACCAGAGGGTGAAGACCTGCCAGTCGAGAGGTATATCGACCTGCATGCAGAAGGATTGAATGGTCGATGCCTGCTCGCCGCGATGCGCAAGCGCGCCTTTCACAGCAGCGCGACGCTGGGCGCCCCCAATCCGCCCGATCAGATCAATGGAACTCGCCGATGCAAACAGCATGTCAAGGAGCGCCCGCCCGTCATGGCCATCCACGCCTTGTGCGGTCGCTGCATCGCCGCGGATCAGCACGTCGGCGGCCGGATTGAGCGCCGTGAGCATGCGGGCCAGTTCCGTGAGCCGGAGTTCATCGACGAGATCCGGTTTGCTGATGAGCAAGCGGTCGGCCGCCGTCACTTGCGCGAGCCATTCAGGATACCGTGCGTGCTGCTCGTGCGCGTTCACTGCATCGACCACGGTGATCGTCGCGTTGAGCGCATAGTGGCTGCGGATCACCGGATCGGCGAGCAAGGTTGCGATGATCGGCGCAGGCGTCGCCAGTCCCGTTGTCTCCAGCACCACGCGAGAGAACGGCGGCACGTCGCCACGCGCGCGCTGTGAAAAAAGCGTGGCGAGCGCGTCTTTCAACTCGCCGCGAATGGAGCAGCAGACGCAACCGTTATCGAGCAGGACGGTGCGTGCATCGACTTCACCTATCAGCAGATGGTCCAGGCCGACATCGCCGAACTCGTTGACGAGGACCGCCGTGTCACGCGCGGCGTCGCCTTGCAGGACATCGGCGAGCAAGGTCGATTTTCCGCTGCCGAGAAAGCCCGTCACGAGCGTGAGCGGCAGGATGTCGTAAGCGAGGCTCATGGGGCGGCCTTATCGTTACCGATGTCGGTGAAGAGCGTCAGTGGATCGAGCGGCTGCCCGAGCATGCGCTCGGCGACTCGCCACACTTGCGAAAAATCACTGACCAGTTCGCTCGCGCCCGTGGGCGACGACAACAGGAACGACTGCCCGTGAAAGTCATCGAGTTTCAGCCGCAACGGCACCAGCACGCGATTGGCGAGCGCGGCTTGGATAAGGCGTTGGCGCCGCGGGTTCGCGCCTGCCGCCGGCGCGGTCGTGTTCGACCAATGGTTACCGCCGCCAAGCAGTCCGCACATGCCGCACATGCTTGTTCCTCCTGAAGATCAGTGATGCATCACGGCATGACATCGCCGGAATTCGGTCCGAGCGTCTGGCCCACGAAAATATTGCCGCCGGGATCGGACGCCAGCAGCAAAGCCGTCGGCGCAACCTCATCAGCAAGACCGAAACGGCGCAACGGCAATTCCGCGGACTTGGCTTTTTTCCACGCTTCGCTGATGCCGTCCACGAGCGGCGTCTCGATCGGTCCCGGCGCGATTGCGTTGACGAGCACGTTGTCGGGCGCCACTTCCAGCGCGAGCGATTTCGTAAAGCCGATCACGCCCGCCTTCGCCGCCGAGTAATGGCACAGCTCCGCGCCGCCCTTGATGCCGAGCTGCGACGCAATGTTGATCACGCGGCCCCAGCGTTGCGCGGTCATGAACGGCAGCGCGCGCCGCGTACACAAGAATACGCTGCGCAAGTCGACGCGCATCATGTCGTCCCACATCTCGGTCGTGAGGTCCGTGCAGCGCGCCTGGGTGAGCATGCCGGCGTTGTTCACGAGGATATCGATGCCGCCGAACGCTTCAATACATGTATCGATAATGCGGTTCGCCTCCGCTTCAACGCCCACGTCGGCCTGCACCGTTTCCACGGTTGCACCGGCCGCGCGACATAGACCGGCCTGAATCGCAAGGCGCGCCGCGTCGCGATCGGCAAGCAGCAAACGCGCCCCCGCCGATGCATACAGCTTCGCAATCGCCGCGCCAATGCCGCTCGCCGCGCCCGTGACGACCGCGCGGCGGCCATCGAGTGAAAACAAAGTGGTCATTCGAATTCTCCCTAGCCCGGCCAGCGCACGGTGAGGCCGCCGTCGGCGATGATCGACTGGCCCGTGATGTAGGACGCGTCATCGCTTGTCAGGAAGCGGATCAGCGCCGCGATCTCGGAGGGCCGCCCGACTCGTTTTAACGGAATCGTGCGCGCCGCCTCGCGCAGGCCATCGGGACCGAGCGAGTTGACGGCATCGAGCGATTGGGGCGTTTCGACCAGCCCGGGAATCACGGCGTTGCAGCGCACACCGCGCGGAGCCAGCTCCATTGCGACCGCCCGGCACAGACCCGGCACGCCTGCTTTCGCAGCAGAATAATGCGCATGGTGTTCCCAACCGTACACACCCCCGGCAATGGATGAAACCGCGACCATCGAACCATGATCCTCGATATGACGCGCCGCCGCGCGGAAGGTCCGCATCACGCCGCTCAGGTCGACGTCGAGCATCTCGAACCACTGGTTGTCGCTCATCTCGGTGAGCGCCGCCTGGCGCAGCAAGCCCGCGTTGGCGACCGCGTAGTCAAGCCTGCCGAAACGCTCCACGGCGAGCGTGGCGAAGGCCTCGACTTCGTCAGCCGACGTCACGTTGACCGGCTGCATCACGCACTCGCCGCCCGCGTCGCGCACCGCTTGTTCCGTCTGCGAAGGATCGTGCGGATCGCCGGGAAAATAACCGCCGACCACTGCCACGCCAGCCTTTGCGTAAGCGACGGCAAGCGCGTGGCCAATCCCGCTTGCCGCACCGGTCACGATCGCGACCCGCCGCACTCCTTTGTTCTGTACCCCTTGTTCCGCGCTCATTTGACTTCCTCGGGATTGACGTGTTTTGCAAAGAAGATCAGCACGCCGGACAGGAAGCACGGCACGGCGCCGAACCAGATCGCAGCGTGCATCCAGTCGCCGCCGTGGTTGAGCATCGCGGTGACGCCGACGCCCGCGAGAATCGCGCCGATTGGACCCATCGCGTGGACGATCGAGCTGCCCGTGCCGCGAATGGACGTCGGATAACTTTCTCCGATAAAAAACAGCGCCGCCGAATACGGCCCGATCAGGAAGAAGAGCCCGAGGCTATACAACGCGACCACCACGCCTGTGCTGCTCGGCCCGAGCAGCATGCCGGCGAATGCGAGCCCGCCGAGCATCCAGCCGATTGCAAGCGTATTGCGGCGGCCGATCTTGTCGCCAATCCAGCCGTGGCTCAGATACCCGCAGTAGCCGATCACGTTCGACAACACGAGGATCAGGAGCGAGTTCTCGAACGACACGTTGTGCACGCGCGTGAGCACGGTGGTGCCGAGCACGCTGAAGACCTGGATGGCGGACCAATTCAGCAGGATCCCGCCGCCCAGCACGAGCGTCGCGCGCAGCGACGTACCGCGAAACGCTTCACGCAGCCCGGCGCGGCTGTGCTGCTCGTAGTCCACGCTATGTTCGCCGGCGAGCGCCCGTGCGCCGTGGTCATCGCCTGATTCGCGCAAAGTCTTGATGCGCTTGTGCAGCAGGAATTGCGGGCTCTCCTTGAGGCGGCGCGTCATGAAGAAGATCACGATGGCAGGAAACGTCGCGAAGATGAAGCAGCCCTGCCAGCCGATGCGCGGCAACAGCACGGCCGTCAGTCCCGACGCAATCAGTGCACCGATCGGCCAGCCGCCTTGCACGAGGCTATAAATAAAGCCCTTGTTGCGGTTCAGGCGCGGATCGTTGGCGGCCGAATATAGCTCGTTGAGGTAGGTTGCATTCACGGTTTCCTCGGCGTAGCCCAGGCCCGAAAGCGAGCGGATCAGCACGAGCGGCCATTGTCCGAGCGCTCCGCCGACAACCGTCAGGCCAGAACACAGGGCCGCGCCCGCCACCGTCCAGAGCAGTCCCGCCTTGCGCCCGGCACGGTCGAGCACCGGTCCAATCGCAAACGCGATCACTGCCGTGCCGATGGCAACCAGCGTCGCGATCTCGGCTTGCATCGCGGCATCCCAGCCATAGTGCTTGCCGATCTCCGGCAACAGCGTGCCAAACAAGATGAAGTCGTAGACAGCGAACACCCAGGCGAAAAACGCGACGATGGTGGCGCGTTTGACATCGACCGGCAGGATCTTTTCCAGCTTGAATCCGGACGCAGCGAGCGGATTTTCTTTCATCATGGCTCTCTTCGAAGAGTGGGTGCAGCGGATTATTTGCCGCGCGGGAAGCGGGCCAGGAAGTCGTCGGCGATTTCGTCGCAGGTGCAGAACCGCACCCCTTCGTGACCACGGAAGTACTCGATCAGCCGCTCGAGCATCAGGAGCACTTGCGGGCGGCCGGAAACGTCGGGGTGAATGGTGATCGGGAACACGGCGTAGTCGTCATGCTCGCGATACACCCAGTCGAACTGATCACGCCACATCTGCTCGATATCACGCGGGTTCACGAAGCCGTGGCTGTTGGGCGACTTCTTGATGAACATCATTGGCGGCAGGTCATCGAGATACCAGTTCGCCGGAATCTCGACCAGATCGGTTTCCTGACCGCGTACGAGCGGCTTCATCCACGCGCTCGGATGCTTGCTGTAGTCGATCTTGGTCCACGTATCGCCCACGCGCACGTAGTACGGGTGGAAGTCGTTGTGCATCAGGCTGTGGTCGTACTTGATGCCCTTCTTGACCAGCAACTCGTTCGATACCGGGCTGAACTCCCACCACGGCGCCACGTATCCGGTCGGGCGACGGCCGGACAACTGCGTCACCAGTTCAATGCTGCGATCGAGCACGGCCTCTTCCTGTTCCGGTGTCATCGCGATCGGGTTCTCGTGGCTGTAGCCGTGAATGCCGATCTCGTGTCCGGCGTCCGCGACGGCTTTCATCTGCTCCGGGAATGTTTCGATGGAATGACCTGGAATGAACCACGTTGTCCTGATCTTTTCGCGCTCGAAGAGCTTGAGCAGGCGCATCGATCCGACTTCGCCCGCGAACAGGCCCCGGGAAATATCGTCGGGTGAATCCTCGCCGCTGTATGAACCGAGCCATCCGGCAACAGCGTCCACGTCAATACCAAATGCCACCAGGATTTCCTTGGCCATCGTTTTGCTCCTTCGTTTGAATGGGGTGCGGTGTAATGCAAGTGCTATGGCGGTGACGACGGGCGACAGCGCATCGCTCGGGATAAATGTACGTCGTCAACAACATTCATTTTTATTAGATGAGCACAAAAACACGCCGGATAGAGGGGGTTTACCCTTGTCTGTTTTTGATCTCGCCAACGTTCCGCGCTCAACGAAAGCCGCGCGGTCTGCACAAATACTGTAAGAAACGGATAATGCGTTTCGTAATGGCTTATTCAGATTCGTTCACATGGTATTCATCACTTCCCTTCGTGCAGGCATGACTTCGGAGTTCAAATTTGAATCCTTATCTTTTCCATTTCTCGACAGACGCCTATTCCGAGGACCAGCGGTTCGACGTATGGCGGGACGAAGTCAATGCGATATTCGACGTGGGCATCGAAAAACCGGCTTCCCAGCGTTTTAACTACAATTTGTCGACCGGTTACATCGGTTCGCTGTTAATGGGATGCGGCACGTGGGCAGGTGAGGATGATCCGGTTGCGTATAGCGTCAAACGTCCGTCGCAAATGATTCGACGGGATGGACTGGATCACTTCTACCTTTGTCTCGGCATTACACATTCATTGTCGGGATATGCCGCCCGGGCGACGATCAATGCAGAGCCGTCGAAGATTTATATCCTCGATCTCGCGCGGGAACTCGATTCGGAGATCATTGCCGGCGACACGATCATATTGACGATCGCACGTGATCTTCTCGATCCGCGCATCAAGTCGGCGAACCTGCACGGAACCGTACTGGAAGGCGCGCTCAGCACGCTGCTCGGCGATCACATGCATGCGCTGCGCAGGCAGTTGCCCAACCTGGCGCCAGCGGAAATGCCTTATGTGGAACAAGCGACGCTCGCCATGGTTTCGGCCGCCCTCGCGCCATGTATCGCAACATTGGCGGACGCGGAAAACGAGATCAATCAAACTGTCTTTAACCGGGTGCGCCGGTTTATCGATGCAAACCTAAAATCGGCCGATCTCACACCCTCATTGATTTGCCGCGATGTCGGCATTTCCCGAGCACAGCTTTACCGGTTGTTTAGTCGTGAATCGGGCGTTGTTTCGTACATTCAACAACGTCGGCTCGACAAAATCCGCCAGATACTCGAAAGCCCGGCTGGTGCGGGTTATCGGATTTCCACCCTTGCTTTCGGATACGGCTTTAAAAGTGAATCGCACTTCAGCCGGACATTTCGCCAGGCATTCGGCTATTCGCCCCGTGAGGCGCGCGACCGGGGATCTTCGTTTGAGAAATCCGCTTCTAGTCCCACCGATACAGCCCAATACGCTGGCTCATTAAAAGAGGTACTCGGAAAGCTTGATTGATTCGCCGCTTTTGAGACGCTCAGGCAGGTTTTGGAGACTGTGAGGCAAATTGGATCGCCGCCTCGCTGTTACCATTTTCTCGCCTTATTCGTCAGGCTTATTCGTCAGGCTAAAGTGTTTCAATAAACAAAGCGCATCGGGGAACAAGATGAAGTCTCGCTGGCTGGCGCTGTGCGCCGCCCTGGCGCTGGCAGCCTGCGCCCAAAATCCGTCACACAGCGATCAAGTCCGGATTTGCAACGACCAGGGTTGCAGCAACCGCTCAAAAAGTCAGGTGTCGTTCGAGGCATCAGGAAACGGCAATGACGCGGACACCGATGGCCGCATCACCGCGCTTAAGTCGGCGGCGCAAAAAGAGCCTCGCGCGGCCTACGACCTGGGGCTCCGGTATTTCCGCGGCGACGGTGTGCGTCAGGATAGTTATCAAGCGCTTGTGTGGATGCGAAAGGCCGCTGAAGGCGGCGATCTCGAAGCGCAGAAAGCGCTGGGAAATTTCTATTTGTTCGGGCTCGAAGAGATGGGATCAGATCCCCGCGAGGCCGAGAAATGGCTGCTGATTGCATCGGGGCGAGGCGATGCTGAGTCGCGCAAACTTCTTGAGCAAGCGAGAGCTGCAAAGAAGTCAGAGGAGACCTACTACAAATGGCAAACCGAATGGCGAGCAGTCTATTACGGCTATTGGTCTTCGGGCTACCCGTACTACGGTCGCTGGCAGCAGCGTAGCTGGTACGGATACTAAGCATTCCTTTTTAGACGGTTGGTTGCGGCTTCTCGCGAAGCCGGGCGAGCCGCATGCCGATCACTCACACCGCAGCTAATAACATGACTCTCAGTTCAGAATTTCCCGGCGTGAAAAAAGTACTTGCGGTCCTCCTGACGGTATCGCTAAGCGCTTGCGGCGGCATGGTATCCACGGGCGGTCAGAGCGCGGGTGTCTCGGGCGCAGCGGGTGGCGCGACGAGCGCCGGCGCCGATGAAACGCTTGAACGTTGCACTGCGCCCCTCGGCACGATCGCGGTCGATGACGGCCGCAACGCCGACTGGTTCGGCGCGTTCGGCAGCGCCACGCAAGTGACGTCGATCGACCCGTTGCTGCGGCTCGCGGTACAGCAGTCGAACTGCTTTGTGATCACGTCCATCGGCAACCAGAAATCCGATGCGCGCATTTCGCGCATCACGTCGCTGCAGCGCAATTCGGGGGAATATCGGGCGGGATCGAAACAGCAGAAAGGACAGCGCGTCGCGGCCGATTACTACATGGAACCACAGATCGTCATCAACGACTCGGCCATTGGCGGCGTCACCGGCGTGCTCGGTGGCCTGGTCGGCAATGCTGCGATTGCCAGGCTGGCGGGCGGCATGCAGAGCCGGGCGTCCGTCGTGACCCTGACGCTGTTCGACGTACGCTCGGCGGTCCAGATTTCAGCCGCCGAAGGTAACGCGACGGCGACCAACTATGGCGCGGCGTTGTCGGGACTGGGCGGCGGCGCTGCGGGCGGTCTGGGCGGCTTTTCGAAGACGCCGGAAGGCAAGGCGACGGTGGCGGCGTTTATCGATGCCTACAACAAGATGGTCGTCGCCCTGCGCAGCTACAAGGCGCAGGACGTTCAAGGTGGACTGGGCCGCGGTGGTCAATTGAAGGTCAACTGAAGATCAACTGAATTGCCGGAGACGGCCGTGCCGGCATGCCTGAGAGGAGCGTTGTGATGAAAAGCCGTATCAAACGGTTGTTGAAGCTTGCGAGCGTCATTGTGTTCCCTGCAGTGGCGCTCGCAACCTCCCTTCCCGCCCGCGCACTCACGCCCGCGGATCAGAAAGAGGTTCAAAACTTCACGCTCACTGACGACTTCCTCAAGCGCTTCGAAGCAGCCGCCGCTGAAGGCGGCGCGCGGGCCGAAGAAAATGATCCGAAAAAGGCCGCGGCGATGCTGTCATTGATCGATGCAATGAGCGCGTCGATTGCAAAGACGCCCGCGAGCAAGGCCGCGCTCGACAGACACGGCCTGACTCCGCGTCAGGCCGCGCTCGGCGCGATCGTCCTGATGCGCGTGCAGATGACAGACGAAATGCTCGCCGATCCAAAGCAGGCGAAATACGTCGATAAAGCCAAGATCCCCAGCGCCGAGAACATGGCGTTCTACCACGCGCACAAGGCTGAAATCGTAAAGGCATTCCAGCGTGGTAAGGATGACTGATCATATTTTCCGATACTGCGCTCCCTCGCGCAGCATGATCTGAATCTGCGCGACGCCCTTAGGCCATCTCCTCCACCAGCAAGTGTTCCAGAATGGCCTTCATCAGGCCAGGGAACCGGCTTTCCAGTTCATCGAGCCGCAACGTATTCTGGTGAACCGTGCCGGCCACCCGCGTCTGCACGAGACCCGCGTCGCGCAAGATCCTGAAGTGATGCGACATGCTCGACTTCGGGCGGCCGCCGTCCAGTTCGCCGCACGTGGCCTCGGTGACGCGCGCCAGATGCCGCACGATGTCCAGACGCACCGGGTCACTAAGAGCATTGAAAATCCGCTCGAGGGCGAAGTCCTTGGGGGCGGGATGGTTATAGTTGCGCATAAAGCAAATGGTAAAGGATTCTGCGATACTCCGGTTATTCGATTTTTATCGAACTATCGAAACAGCGCATTTTTTGGAGCCTCGCAGATGCCGACATTGTTTGAGCCGTTCAAGCTGAAAGACGTTTCCCTTCGCAACCGCATCGCCGTTCCGCCAATGTGCCAGTACATGGCCGACGACGGGCTGATCAACGACTGGCATCGCGTGCATCTGGCTGCGCTTGCGCGTGGGGGCGCCGGACTCGTGATCGTGGAAGCGACGGCGGTGTCGCCGGAAGGCCGCATTACGCCGGGCTGCACGGGACTTTGGAACGACGAACAGGCGCAAGCCTTCGTGCCGGTGGTGGCGTCCATCAAGGCGGCAGGCGCCGTGCCCGGCATCCAGATCGGTCACGCGGGCCGCAAGGCGAGCGCCAACCGTCCGTGGGAAGGCGACGACCATATCGCGGAAAGCGATCCACGCGGCTGGGCGACCATCGCGCCGTCGGCGGTTGCGTTTGGCGGCGGCTTGTCCAAGGTGCCGAAAGCCATGACGCTCGACGATATCGCGCGCGTGCGCCAGGATTTCGTGGCCGCTGCAAAGCGCGCACGCGACGCGGGTTTCGAATGGCTGGAGCTGCACTTCGCGCACGGCTATCTGGGCCAGAGTTTCTTCTCGACGCATTCGAACCAGCGCGATGACGCTTACGGCGGCAGCCTTGAAAACCGCAGCCGCTTCCTGCTGGAAACGCTTGCCGCGGTGCGCGAAGTGTGGCCCGAGCATCTGCCGCTGACGGCGCGTTTCGGCGTGATCGAATACGACGGACGCGATGAGGAGACGCTTGCAGAGTCCATCGAACTGGCCCGCAATTTCAAGCGTGGTGGTCTGGATTTGCTCAGCGTCAGCGTCGGGTTCTCGACGCCGACCGCGAACATTCCGTGGGCGCCGGCGTTCCTTGCGCCTGTCGCCGAGCGCGTACGTCGTGAAGCGCAGCTTCCGGTTGCATCGGCGTGGGGAATCGATACCCCCGAACTCGCCGATGGCACCGTTCGCGACAACCAGCTCGACCTGGTGATGGTCGGCCGCGCGCATCTGGCCAATCCGCACTGGCCGTACTACGCGGCGAAGAAGCTGGGGATCGAACGTGCAGCCTGGACGCTGCCGGCGCCCTACGCGCACTGGCTGGAGCGTTACGCGGTCAGCTAATAGTTCGATGCCCTCGCTGGGCCGGCGCATGACGGCCGGTCCGCGTTCAGGCAAACCGATGATCCTCCAGCGCATGGCGGCACACCTGCAACATCCGCTGAACAACGGTACTTGCCGGGTTCAGTTTCATGTCGCCGGTGAAAAGGCCCTGCACATCGGCGCGTTTCAACGCAATGCCGACGCCGATCAGATCGCGTTGTGCAATTTGCAACGCGAGCTGCCCAAGGCGAACACGGTCGAGCCACGGTAAATGGAGGTGGTTGCTCGAAAGCCATGACCGGCATGCGATCACGACATGATCCACGCGCCAGTCACTCGTGAGCGCGTACGTCGCCGCTGCCGTGGCGACGACATAACACAGTAATTCAGCGTGCGCCTCGGGAAGGAGGCTCATATCACCTGTTTCCATACTTGCACTTTTTACAATGAACGCCGGATGGTCGTAGCAACGACCCCGCTATCCTGCCACGACAAATCGCTGCCGGAACAGTTTATCGGCTGGCGTAGGTGTTGAAATTTGGGGCGCGGTCATTGCGCACGCGACATCGCAAGAGCTTACCCATATGAGGCCGAATTTGCAGAAACAACAGCGCGGTCCGTACCAGCTTCACGAAACGATCGCGCTCAGATAAGACGGCAGTTCCGGCTGTTCAAGGCGGCTGACGAGATCGAAACGCAGCATCCAGCGGGTATCGGCTTCGTCCAGATGCTTTTGCAGTTCCTTTGCAGCGCGCGCCGGCTTGTTTGCAAGGAGCGCATCGATTATGCGCAGGTGCTCGGCAAACGCGTTGTCGATAAGCTCGCCCGGTATGCTCAAGTAAGGGTCCGCAAGATAACGCGTCGGCACGAACAGCACATGCGTGCGCGCGAGCGCCTGGACGATCTCGCGATTCGGACAATGCGAAAGCAGATCGATATGCAGATCCGTTTCCGCCGTGTCCATATCCGAGCCGCCACGCGCTATTTCAGCCTCCAGACGCTCGCGCATGATCTCCAGCTTTTCACGGCTGACAAAGGGGGCCGCGTGCATCAGGGCAGTCGGTTCGAGCAGCCGCCGCATTTCAAACAAATGCCCGATGCGCTCGGCCGTCACGCGTTCGGCAACCCAGTGGCCAATGCGATCCTTCGATAACGCGCCCACGCTGTGCATGCGCGCCATCACATCGCGTGCGACGGTGCGGCTGACGTTGAAATGCTGCGCGAGGCGCTCTTCCGTGATGCGCACGGAACCAAACAACACGCGCGTGCACAGTTCCCGCTCCACAGCCGCGTACATTCGCTCCCATTGCGGCGTGCTGGTCAGTTCGAGTTTGTCGAGGGTGGCGGAGCGGCCATCGGGACAGCCCTCCGGTCCACCGGCTACGAGATAACCGCGCCCTTCGTTCTCTGTCACGAGTTTGTCGGCGCACAGCGCGGCCAACGCCGAGCGCGCCGGCGACCGGCTGATGCTGAAAGATTTCGCCACTTGCGCTTCCAGCAGTTTTTCGCCCGGCAGGATGCGCCCGGACTCGATCATCTCTCTTAACAGAAGATAGACGCGCCGATGAATCGAAGCGCTGGCTTCGGCGGACGGCTCGGCCTCTGGTGTGACGATTAAGGAACTCATAGTGGGTCGTGACGCGCGGTCGGAAGATCAAGCGTTACTCTAGCGCATCGCTGCGCGGACGGGAGCAACACGGCACGCGTGGTTACGTCGCGAGGAAACGTCCGATCTCGCGATTGATGAATTCTGCCGATTGCGGGTCGGCGTCGGTGGCCGCCAAGTGTCCGCTCGTCGATGGCAACCGCAGGAACCTACAGTCGGGAATCACCCTCGCCGCCCATTCCGCTGCTTCAACCGGGTTGTACAGATCCAGTCCGGGCGCGCCGATCATCGTCCGCGCGTGGATGGATTGCAGCGCGCGTTCCGTATCGCCGGTGAATCCCGGAGTAGTACCCACATCGTGCGCGTCGTACGCCCAAGATTGATAGATCCAGTCCAGCGGATCGCTTTGCTGCGCGCCCCACCAGGCTGCGCGTTGGCTTATCCAGTCAGGAACGCTGGCCGCATCTGGAACGTCCCGGGCGAAACGTTCCGGCGTGCGCATCGCGAAGATATGCATGATCGCAATCCACGCTTCCATGCCGCCGTTTCCTGTTTCAAGGCATAAGCGTGCAGCGTGGTTCATCGCAGCGGCCCACGGTGCGGTCTTCGCCATCGGCGTGAGCGCGACGATATTGCGCATGAAGCGCGGATAGGAGACGCCCCATTGCAACGCCTGCATGCCGCCCATGGATGCGCCCACCACACATTCCAAGTTACGTACGCCGAGGCGTTCGAGCAACGCCATCTGGCTTTGGACCATATCGCGGATGGTAAAGCGAGGGAACTGGCGGCCGGGTTGTGTCTGCGAGTTGGACGGAGAACTCGACAAGCCGTTGCCAATTGCATCGATCACCACAACCGTGACTTGCGCGGGATCAAATGCACGCTCACGTCCAATAAGGAAATCGAGCCGGTGATGCGTACTGCCGATCGCGCAGAGGCCGAGCACGACCGGCCGCGATGTATCGGCAAGATCGCCATGAAGGACGTACGAGAGTTCCAGGTAATCGATGCACTCGCCCGATTCCAGCCCGAACGCTCCGAGCGCGCACATGTGATGCGCCGATTCAATCCATCCGGGTTGCATTGGAGGATGAGGCATGTTCAGAACTCGACGACGGAACGGATGTCGATACCACGCGCGAGCCGGTCCAGTCCCGTGTTGATATCGGCGAGTTTGATGCGGTCCGTGATGTATTCGTCGAGCAGCAAGGTCCCTTTGAAATACGCATCGACCAGCATGGGGAAATCGCGTTCGGGCACCGCGCCGCCGTAACTTGCACGCACGATGCGCTTCTCGCCCATCAACGTTCCCCAGCGCAAGGCAAGGTTTTCCTGCGCGGGCAATTTGCCGAGCCAGACCACGTTGCCGCCGACACGCACGAGTTCCAGACTCGCCTGGAACGCGGCCGGATTGCCCGCGGCCTCGAACACATAATCGGCGCCTCGGCCCGATGTCAATTCGGCAAGCGCGTTGTTGAGATGCTCGTTGGCAAGCAAGGTATGCGTTGCACCAAATACCGTTGCGATCTTCAGCTTGCCAGGATCGCGGTCAACGGCAAAGATTTTTTCCGCGCCGGCAAGCCTCGCGCCCTGTATGGCCGATAACCCGACTGACCCGCATCCGATCACGCAGACGGAACTCCCGGCTTCGACCTTGGCCACGTTCAGCACAGCGCCCACGCCCGTCATCACGCCGCATCCGATCAGGCACGCGCGGTCGAACGGCATCTCCTTCGATATCGGCACCGCGCAGTCCTCCGTCACCACGCACAACTCCGCGAAGCTTCCCGAGTACATGAGCTGATGCACGGGCTGGTCACCGAGAAAAAGGCGCGGCCGGCCATCGAAATGCCATGCCAACGGCGCCCGGTCACGATACTGCTGGCAGAGTATCGATTGCTGCCTCATGCAATAGAAGCAGCCGTTGCAATGCGGATTCCACGATGTAATCACGTGGTCACCCACCGCGAGATTCGTCACCGCCTTCCCTACCCACTGCACGACGCCCGCCGCTTCATGGCCGGGCACGAACGGAACAGGCACGCCAAGGTCGCCGCGTACCGCTTCGAGGTCCGTGTGGCAAAGACTGGTGGCGCGCACGTTGACTACGACATCGTTATCGGCGAGCGCACCCAGTGTCAGGCGTTCGATGCTCAACGGCCGGCCGGTCCCGGTCAATACTGCTGCGGCGAAATTCATAGGCTCGTAAGTTCAGCGACGCTGCGCCGCGCCCTTGTAGAGGATCTGCTGGTTGCGCTCGCCGATCTGTTGATGGAGTGCGACGAACTCAGGTTCGAGATCGACCGTTGGCCGTGGTTCGTGCTCGAAGGTATTGAACGTGTCGACACCACGCACGAGCGTCGCGCTGTCATCGCCTTCGAGTTGGCGGACATAAGTCGGAATGTAGCGGATCGCATAACCAATGCGGCGTTTGTCGGAAGCGTTTGGCGGCGAGCCGTGCACAATCCGGACGTGGTGCAGCGACATCTCGCCGGGCTCCAGTTCGATCGATACCGCCTGCGCCTGATCCACGTCCACCGCGACTTCCTGCCCGCGCGTCAGCAGGTTATGTTCGGAGAACGTATCGCGATGGGGAATCTGGTCGAGCAGATGCGTCCCGGGGATGACCTGCATGGCGCCGTTCGCTTTATTGCTTTCCGATAACGCCACCCAGGCCGTCACCACGTCCGGCTTCGAAAGCCCCCAGTATGTCGAATCCTGATGCCATGAAACGAAGGCCGGATCGCGCGCGTCCTTGATAAAGAAACTGCTTGCCCAGCACAGCAGGTTTTCGCCGTAGAGGTCGTCTATGGCGTCGACGAGCTCACGTTTCCTGACAAGGTCGTTCAGCCACGAAAACAGCAAGTGGCTCTTCACGTTCAGCGCTTTCTTGCGCAGCTTGTCGTTGCCATGCTCGAAGTCTTCCAGACGTTCGCGCAATTCAAGCGCCTGCGCCACGGACATTACGCGTACCGGCGCAACGTACCCGAATTCCTTGAAGTGCTGGACCTGCTCTGCGGTGAGTGCTTTCAACATGTATCGTCTCCGGTTATAGCTTTGAGTGCTCACGCCGCCTGGACGGCTGCGAGGCGCTCCGTCTGTGGTTGCGCGGCGGTCGCCGGCGCATGCAAGTGGCCGCCCGATGTCAGCGCGCGGCAGTCGACCCTGCGCACATCCGTGATACCGCACAGCGCCATGGTCAGGTCCAGTTCGCTGCGAATGATCTCGAGGCAGCGCGTCACGCCCGCTTCCCCTTGCGCGCCGAGTCCATACAGGAAAGCCCGGCCTATGTACACCGCGCTTGCGCCGCACGCGAGCGCCTTCAGCACATCCTGGCCTGAGCGGATGCCGCCATCCATGTGGACTTCCATCTCGCCGCGAACGGCATCGGCAATATGAGGCAATGCGCAAATCGTCGATAACGCTCCGTCGAGCTGACGTCCTCCATGATTCGATACCACCAGTGCGTCGGCGCCGCAGCGCGCGGCCATCAAGGCGTCTTCAGGATCAAGGATGCCCTTCACGATCAGCTTGCCTTTCCACAGGCGCCGCACCCATTCCACGTCCTTCCATGTAAGGGTTGCATCGAACTGATCGGTGGCCCAGTCAGCCATGGAAGCAATACCGGTCACACCGGGCGCGTGTCCTACGATGTTGCCGAAGGTCCTCCGCGTTGTACCCAGCATGCCGGCGCACCATCGCGGACGGCTCATCATGTTCACGAGATTGCGTGGCGTAAGTTTCGGCGGCGCCGACAAACCGTTCTTGCGGTCCTTGTGACGTTGCCCCTGGATCTGCAGATCGAGCGTCAGCACGAGCGCGGAACATCCGGCTGCCTCTGCACGTTTGATCAGGCTCGCGATAAACCCGCGGTCCCGCATCATGTAGAGCTGAAACCAGAACGGCCGCGTGGTCGCGCCGGCAACATCTTCGATAGAGCAGATGCTCATGGTCGATAACGTGAACGGCACGCCGAAGCGCTCTGCCGCACGCGCCGCGAGGATCTCGCCGTCGGCGTGCTGCATGCCGGTCAGGCCGGTCGGCGCCAGCGCCACGGGCATGGTGACAGGCGTGCCTGCCATCGTCGTGGCGAGGTTGCGGTGACTGAAGTCCACCGCCACGCGCTGGCGAAAATGCAACTTGGCGAAATCGTCGGAATTCGCGCGATACGTGGATTCGGTCCACGAACCGGCATCGACATAGTCGTAGAACATCTTCGGCACGCGCCGTTTCGCCTCGATCCGCAGTTCTTCGACAGTCGCGAAATAAGTCATCTTGAGTGTCCGTGAAAGTGACGCCTGCTGCTTCAGCTTCGCGCCGGTTCAGCTTCGAATGACAATTGTTCCTTGGGCGAGCGCACGAAAATCGCCACGGATATCGCGCCGAGTGCTGCAATCAAGCCGGTCAGCAGGAACGCGCTCTTGAAGTTGCCCGACCATTGCACTAGAAACCCGGTCGCGGCTGGAGCCACGATGCCCGCCAGATTCGCAATCAGATGCACGAAGCCGCTTACCGCACCGACGCGGTTCTTCTCGACGGTATCGAGAATGATCGCGAAGTACGTGTTGAACGATGCATACATGAAGAAGACCGCCACGGCCATCAGCGTGACAGCGGACGTCAGGTCAGTGACGGCGCCCGTCGCCGCGATGCACACCGCGCCCGCAGCCAGGCTCGTGATCAGCACGAGTTTGCGCGCGAAGATCGCCCGGCCCGTCTTCTTGTAGATCCAGTCGCACACGAAGCCGCCCGCCACCAGTCCGGTCGTTCCGACCAGCCACGGGATCACGGTCACCACCGACATCTTCTGGATGCTGAGGTGATGCGCCATCGTCAGGTAGCTGGGGAACCACGAAAGAAAGAAGTACAGGATGTACGCGTAGCCAAAGAATGCGAAGGCCGTCGCGAGGATGCCGGGGCGCAGGATATAGCTCATCAGCGGACCCGTTTCGCCGGCCGGGCCATGCTGGACTTCGGCGCGTTCCTGACGCGCGTCGAGGCCGGATTCGGGCGCAACATCGGGCTTGTCTTTCGCCCACACCATCCACGCGATGACCCACAGCACGCCAACCGACGCGATCACGACAAACGATGTCCGCCATCCCGCGCTCACGGCGATAAAGCCGACAATCGGCCCAGCAAGCGCTGCGCCGAACGACTGGCCCGAATTGGCGACGCCAATGGCTGTCGCCTGATCCTTGCGCGCAAACCAGTTCGAAACGAGTTTGTTGATGTTCGCGCAGTATGGGCCTTCGCCCATGCCAAAGATCACGCGCACGACCAGCAGACTCGCGATGCTGAACACGCCCGCCGTGAGGCCGCAAAAGAGCGACCAGACCAGCATGGAAACGCTCAATACTGCCTTCGGACCAAATCGATCCGACGCGTAGCCGCCCACGAAGCAGAACAATGCATAGCCGACGAAGAAGCTGCTGAAGACAACGCCGAGTTGCGCCGGATCCAGATGCAGATCCCTGGAAATCAACGGCGCAGTGATCGATAAAGCCGCACGGTCGAGGTAACTGATCATCCCGCCGACGAATAACAAAGTGATGAGTACCCAACGAGGCCGCTGTTGCGTCATGAACGTCTCCAGAATGATGGCGTCCGCTCTTTTGCCGGCTGGCCACGTGGAATCGGATGTCTGGAACGTTCTTTGGCAAAAACGTCCTGTGCATCCAAAGTACATTCACTCTAGTAACCGGCCACTTCGATGTCAACGAAATCTTGAAGCGGGTTTACCCGCTTTCAAGCAGTTTCATGGATTGAACGCGGACACCACCGCATCGATAAACACACGCACTCGCGTCGGCATCATCCGCGCGCCGGGCGTCACGACGTTGACCGCGAGCGGCGCAGGGCGGAATTCGGGCAATAACTCAACAAGCGTGTCCTCCCTGATGTGACGCTCGACCATGTGCTCGGGCACTTGAGCGATCGCCGCACCGTCAAGCAGCGCTTCGACCATGGCGTCGCCGTGACTTAGCGAAAACCTTGAGCGGGGGCGCAGTTGGATGTTCTTCCCATCGACGATGAATTCAAGCGGGCGATCTCGCCCATTGGTAGGCATCCTGAACACTATGACAGGACGCTCGTCTACCTCTGCGACTGACCGCGGTGCGCCATTCGCGGTCACATACGCGGGGCTTGCGCATAGCACCAGATGCTGACGATCGATCGTGCGTGCAACCAGGCTCGAGTCGTCCAGCGTGCCGAGTCGCACCACGGCGTCCAGCCCTTCGTTCACCGGGTTCACACGCTCGTCGGTCAGGCGCATGTCGACGTTGAGCAGCGGATGCGCTGCGAGCAAACGATTGAGAACGGGCACGATCTTGCGGGTTCCATAGCCTATTGGCGCACCAATACGCAGGGTTCCTGAAGGCGCTTCGGGCGATTGCGTGGCCGATAATTCCAGCGATTCGATCTCTTCCAGCACGCGTGCGCAGCGCGCGAACAGCGCATCGCCTTCCTCTGTGAGACGAACCGCTCGCGTTGTCCGGTGGAACAGGCGCACGCGGAGATCGCTTTCCAGACGCGCCACGCTTTTCGCGACCGACGACGGCGCGAGACCCAGTTCACGCGCGGCTGCCGCGAAACTGCCGTTCCTGGCAACCGCTGCAAAACTCATGAATTGTCTGAGGTTTTTCATCGGAAATTCACGGTATGTTGCCGTGAATGTTACGGCAGCGGCGGCTATATTTCTTGAACGACGCGCGGCCTATAGTGAAGGTCGTGTGATCAATTCAAGAGGAACATCATGTTCGTGCTGAACACTCAAGCGCCCGAGTACAACTTTGCCGGCACGCGCGTACGCCTGCTGATTTCCGGAAAAGACACCGCCGGCGTCTTCTGCATGATGGAGATCTTCGGACCTCCTCACCGGGCAACGCCGTTGCATGTCCATGACCGCGAGGAAGAGACCATCACGGTGCTGGAAGGTGTGGTCGATGTCACCATCGACGGACAGCAGGTCAGCGTGCATGCCGGCGAGACTGCGCTCCTGCCGCGAAACGTGCCGCATCGGCTGGCGAACAACACGGACCTGCCGTCGCGATACATGCTGGTCTGTACGCCCGCCGGCTTCGACGATTTCGTCGATTCATGCGCCCATGCGCAAACGGGTCCTGTCACACCTACCCCGCCGCAACCCGAAGACATCAAGCGGATGATCGATGCCGCACCGCGTTTCGGGATTACGTTGCTGCCGGGATGAACAGTCCTGCTAAAGCGCGCCCGATGCGCCTTGTCACTCCTGCGACAGCCGCTCACGCGCCAACCGCGCCGCGGCCAGATCCCAAGCGGCGCATCCGACGCTCTTGAACACCACGGGCCGATCAGCAGACCTGCTCCATGATCCACCAATAACTGCAGCCAGCGCCCCAACCGCGGTCCAGTCGATGCCTGCCTGGATCAGATCTCCCGCTTCGTTTTTCGCCCCGGCGGGATCGTCCACAATCACATCGCTGCCATGCACGATGGACGCCGCAATCTCCGCCCCGTCCGGCGTGAATGCACCGACACCAACGACCAGCCGTGCCACACGCGCGGCATCGTGATAAACCGGCTTCCTGCTTGTCGTGAGCGTGACGACTACATCGATATCATCCGGCACGACGTCGTTATCGAGCGCCACCATTGCGTTGCGTGCCGCCGCAAAACGCTGGGCCGATTCCAGCGATGAACCCTTCACGTAAAGCGTGGCATCAGGAAACAGCGCGGCAAACGCTTCGGCATGATTGCTTGCCTGCTTGCCGGTGCCGATCAGCAGGATCGCTTTCACGCTGCGTGCAAGACTCCGGATACCAAGCGCCGAGATTGCGGCGGTCCGCCTGCCTGTGACCGTCGGGCCATCGAGCGTGAAAAGCGCCTGTCCGGTGATCGAATCGTATGCCGTAACCTGCCCGTGAATGGTCGGCAATCCCATTGCGCCGTTTCCCGGACATACGTTCACGAGCTTGTGAATGGCGAGATCCGAGGCGCTTGCGGGCATCGACAACATCACGCCCTTCGCCTGCAACGGAACGACTTGTCTTTCCGGGCTCACGATCTTTCCTGCGCCATATTCCGTTACCGCAATGCTCAAGGCAGCCACGAGTTCGGGATAAGGAAGCAGCGCCGCGGTCTCTTGTTCATCGAAAAATCGGATCATGTTCATCGCACCAGGAAGCCGTAGGTGAGCGGATCGCGATCGTCGATGATCCAGTTCGCGAACCCGCAAATATATGCGTTGCCTTCGATCTCGGGAATGACGGCGTCGAAGGGACCGAGCTTCGTTTCGCTCAGCACGCGGCCTTTGAACACGGTGCCGATCACCGACTCGTTGACGAGCGTTTCGTCGCGTCCCAGCAAACCGCGCGAGTACAGTTGCGCGACGCGGCCGGCCGTGCCCGATCCCGTAGGCGACCGGTCCACTTCGCGGTCGGCGAACACACAGCAATTTGCCTGCGACGAACCCGCGTGCCGCGCCTCGTTCGCGACGATCGTGCCGTAGATATGGTTCAGCTCGGGAATCTCCGGATGCACGACCTTCACCGCCTTGTTGGCCGCAGCCTTCACCTCAGCGCCGAACTGGATCAGTTTGTCGACCGCAGATTCGCGGATCGGCAAGTCGAAAGGCGCGCCATCGGTATAGAAATAAAAGGCGCCCCCAAAAGCGATGTCGCCCGTCACGCTGCCAAAGGACGGCGTATGCACCGTCACGTCGCGTTGCCAGATGAAGGACGGCACGTTGACGAACCGCACGTTGCCTGCGTGGTTGCCGTCCCACTGCACGAACGCCTCGATGAACCCGCACGGCGCGTCGATACCCACGCGGGTCTCGGGCTCCTTGCGCTCGATCCATCCCAGCTCGACGGCCGCCGTTGCAAGCCCGATCACGCCATGGCCGCAATGATCGCTGTAGCCTTCGTTGTGAACGAAGATGATGCCGAAATCGGCGCCCTCACTCACGGGCTCAGTGAGATAACCGCCGTACATGTCGGCGTGACCGCGCGGTTCGAACATCAGCGCGCGGCGGATGTGGTCGGCGTGTTCCTTGAGCCATGCGCGACGCGCGACGATCGTCTTGCCTTGCATCTTCGGCAAGCCGCTCGTCACGATGCGAAACGCCTCCCCGCCGGTATGAACTTCGACCGTGCTGATTGCATTCGTGATTTTCATTTCGCGTCCAGTCCGCTCACTGCCCGTAAGCGACCGGCAAGCCGTCCTTGATTGCGTACACGGTGGTGGGCGCGCCTTTCAGGTCGCCCTTGGCGTCAAACGAATAGGTTCCCGCGATGCCCTTGTAGTTCGTCTTCGAGAGCTGTTCGATCAGCTTGGCCTTGTCCGTGGTGGTACCGGCTTTGACCATGGCATCGGCGAGCAGCATCATGCCGTCGTAATAGCTGACGGCGTAGACCTGCGTGTCCGTGTGATACGTGTCCTTGTAGCGCTTCACGAAGTCACGCCCCGCAGCAGTCTTCTCGAGGGACGTGCCGCCTTGCGCGCAATACACGATCGATGCCGCGTCGCCCGCGATCTTGCCCATGTCGGCGGAACAGATGCCGTCGCCGCCGAGCAGCTTCGCGCGCAATCCGCGCTGGCGCATTTGCTTGGCCATCGGCGCGCCTTGCGCTGCATATCCGCCGAAGAAAATGACGTCGGGGTTCTTCGCCTTGATGCTCGTCAGGATGCCGAGGAAATCGGTTGCGCTGGAGTTGGTGTACTGGCTGTCGACAATCTGGATGCCTTGCGCCTTCGCCACGTTCACGAACTGCTCGGCGACGCCCTGGCCGTAAGCGGTGCGATCGTCGATAACCGCTGCCGTCTTTGCCTTCAGCGTCTTCTTCGCAAACACGGCCATGGCGCCGCCGAGTTGTTCGTCGCTTGCGCCAATGCGGAAGATGTTCTTGAAGCCCTGTGTGGTCAGCGCGGGATTCGATGCAACCGGCAGCATGGGGATGCCGGCGGTGTTGAAGACGCGCGACGCGGGAATTGCGACGCCGGAATTGTACGGCCCGAGCACGGCGACCACGCCACCATCGGCAAGTTTTTGGGCTATCTGAACGCCAATCTTCGGGTCAGCCTGGTCATCTTCCGAATCCAGTTTGAACGTTACCTTCTTTCCCGCCACCGTCACGCCCTTCTTGTCCAGATCCTCGAGCGCAAGGCGCGCGCCGTTTTCGTTGTCCTTGCCGTTGACCGCTTGCGGGCCGGTCAGCGGCGCCGAATGACCGATCGTCACCACCTCTTGCGAGTGGGCGCCCATGCTTGCCAGGGTCGCTGCGGCGACCATAAAACCTGCGACAGCCTTATTCATTTATTTCACTCCGTGTGGGACTATACTGGTCTTTATTGCAGACCAGTTAATGTATGCCACAACTGGTCATGCCCGCAACCATTTCAAAATAAGCAGAGCTATTCTGGTTTGGCTTTTGACCACGTAGTTTGATTTAGATAAGCGAGATCGACGAATGTCAGCGGTGCACGCCGAACTGGACGGCTCGTTCCGGCCCAGACAAATCTATGAACAGGTATCGCAGAAAATTCGCGATGAGATCGCGGCCGGCCGCTTCATGCCCGAGTCGCGGCTGCCCTCGGAACGCGACCTCGCCGCGTTGTTCGGTGTAGGGCGTCCCGCCGTGCGCGAGGCGATCGGCGCGTTGCAGAACGAAGGGCTGGTCGTCACCAAACGGAACTCGGGCACGTTCGTGTGCGGTGACGCGTTCGCCCGCCTGTCGAACGGAAGCGCGAACGGCACGGAAACCGCCGACTTCAGCCCGAGCTCCACGCTCGACGTACGGATGGTTCTGGAGCCGGCCATCGCGCGCCGTGCCGCCGTTCGTGGCCAGCGCGACAGCCTCGCCGAACATTATCTCGATCAGATGGAGAGCGTCTACGACATCGACGATCCCGCGCAGCGCGCGTTATGGAACAGCAGCGACCGGTTGTTCCACCGGCAGCTTGCCGTGATGACGGGCGACGCGTTGATGGTCAAGATCGCCGATGAAGTCGCGAGTTCGATGGACCAGCCGTTGTGGAAACGCCTGAAGGACGAAGGCATCTACGACGCAGGCCGCATTCGGCTGTATGTGGCCGAACATCGGCTGATCTATGAGGCGGTGATCCAGGGCGACGCCGATGCCGCCGCGTTCTATGTCGAGCAGCATATCAAGCGTGTGGAGCGTGACATCGCGCCGAAGTGAGTGTGTGGGATCACCCTGGATTCTTCAGCACCAGCCGCGCCTCCAGGCCGCCATCTGGTGCGCCTCGTAGCGTGCTCATCCCTTGGGACCGGCGGCTGCGAGCGCCGGAGCCTGCGCCGTGCTCGCCAGTTCGTCGCTCGACCATCCGCCCCCCAGCGCCTTGACAAGTTGTACGTTCGCGCTCAACTGCCGCGTCTGAATGTCGAGCACCCCGCGCTGGGCGTCGAGCGCGGCGGTCTGCGCCTGCACGACATCGAGATAGCCCACCGCGCCCTGCCGGTACCGGTTCAGCGCCAGATCGACGGAATGCTGCGCCGAGTTGCCGGCATCGCGTTGCTGCTCGAGCGCGGTACCAAGATCCTGAAGCAGCGAGAGATTGTCTTCGATCTGCTGGAACGCCGACAACACCACGCTGCGATAGCGCGCGCCGGCCTCGTCGGTGGCGGCTTTGGCCGTGTCGAGCTGCGCGCGTCGCAGGCCGCCATCGAAGACGTATTGCACGAGTTGCGGACCGATTGCCCAGAACAAGTTAGGCGCACTGATCAAACCGGCATACGCCGTGCTTTGGAAGCCGCCTTGCACGCTCAGCGTGATCGACGGGAAATACGCCGCCCGCGCCACGCCAATCTTTGCATTCGCCTCCGCCACGCGGCGCTCGGCTGCGGCGATATCCGGACGACGCTGCAACAATGTGGACGGCAAACCGGCGGGGATCACCGGCAACGTGATCGATACGGTTTGCTGCGGCAAACTGAACTCGGACGCCGATGCGCCAATCAGCTCCGCAATTGCATGTTCAATCAACGCGCGTTGCGCGAGATTCTGCGACAACTGCGACTTCGCCGAGGACAACTGCGTCTGCGCACGCGACACGTCGAGCCCGGAAACGATCCCGCCGCCATGCAGTGTTTGGGTAAGCTGCAACGCGCGCGCGTATGCCTTGACGGTGTCGTTCAGCAGTTGCGTCTGCTGGTCGAGACCGCGCAGCCGAATGTAGCTATCGGCGAGCTGGATCTGCAGGCTCAGTTGCACAGAGGCCAGATCGGCCTTCGATGCCTGCGCTTCATCCTTGCCGGCCTGCACCGAGTCGCGCACGCGGCCCCATAAGTCGAGGTCGTAATCGATCTCTCCGCTCAATGTGGCTGAGTTGTAGTCGTTGGGACCGCCAACGCGCAATGGCCGCCGGTATGACTGGCGGTCGCGGTCCGGGACCGCGCTCGCCGTGACCTTCGGGAACAGACCGGCCGAAACCTGGTCCACGAACGCCTGCGCCTGCCTGTAATGCGCGAGCGCCGCAGCAAGATCCGTATTGTTCGCGAGCAGGCGTTGTTCGAGGTCGTCCAGTCCGGCGTCGTTGTAGCTTTTCCACCAGCCGCTTCGGTCCAGTTGATCGGCCGGTTGCGCGCTGATCCAGGGCCCGGTCGTCTTGTATTGCGCGACGACCGGCGTAGGCGGCACGTGATAGTCGGGCGCCAGCGAGCAAGCGGCAAGGATGCTAGCGGCGGCAGCCAGTGCCGGAACGCGTAACGCAAGCGTCCTAGCCATTTGCGGACACCTTCTTGGCGGTGCTGGCGACTTGCACACGATCGCCATCCACGAGACCGTCAGGCGGTGTATCGATCACGCGATCCGTTGCAACGAGTCCCGAACCGATCTCCACTGAATCGCCGAAATCGCGGTTGATGGTCACCTTCTTGAATACGACCTCCCCGTTCGCGCCGAGCGTGGCGACCATCAGGCCGCGGGCGTCGAAGACGAGCGAACTGGCGGGCACACGTACCGCGTTTTGTTGCACGGGCAGCTTGAATTGCAGGCTTGCGAAGCCGCCGGGCAGGAGCTTGCCGTCGGTGTTATCGACGAGCAGTTGAACCAGCGTCGTGCCGGAAGCCACGTTGACCGAATCCGCCGATGCAATCACGCGGGCCGTGAAATGCTGGCCCGGATACTCCGGCACGGTGAGCGTTGCGGTCGTGCCACTGCGGACGTCGGGCGCGTAGCTCTGCGGCACCTGCACATACACCCGCAGTTTCTTGACGTCGGACACCACGAACAGCTCCTGCCCGATACCGCCGCTGCCCGCGTTGATCAGCGCGCCCACGTCCGTATCGCGGGCGGTGACGACGCCGTCGAACGGCGCGACGATCCGCTCGAAACCCTTGGTCGCGAGCAAGCGGTCCACGTTGGCCTGCGCAGCCGCGACCGTGGCTTTCTTCGCGGTGTAGTCGCCGGTGCGTTCATCGACTTCCTGTTGCGCGACCGAGTCCGAACCAAGCAGCGCCTGCCAGCGTTTCGCGGTCGTTCCGGCAAGCGCCGAATTCGCCTGGGCGCTTGCAAGGTCGGCACGCGCCTGAAGCAACTGCTGATCGAGCTCGGGCGACTCGATGACCGCAAGCAGTTGCCCGGCCTTGACCGGCGCGCCAATATCCACACTCCAAGACTTCAGATAACCGCTCACGCGCGCAAACAGCGGTGCACGGGAATACGCCTCGAGATGCGAAGGCAGATCGAGCGTCGGCCCGTTCGAGGCACTGACCGGATGAATCACCGTCACGGTCGGGACCGTTTGCGCGGCGGTCCAGGTCTTGAGGTTACGGGCATCGACGGCACGCAGCGTGACGCCGGCGGCGACAACGATCAACGCGATCGCAACCCCCACTACGGCGATCACGACAAGTCGTCGGCGCAGCACGGGCGGAGTATTGATAACAGGTTCAGACGACATGAGCAGGACCTCCCGTGACGGGTGTCGGGGCAATCGCGCGGCCAGGGCGCGAGTGAATGATGCAGAAGATCACCGGGACGAGAAGCAGCGACGCGGTGGTGGCGAAAATCAGGCCGCCGATCACGGCGCGGCCAAGCGGTGCATTCTGTTCGCCGCCCTCGCCCAGCGCGAGCGCCATCGGCGCCATGCCGATGATCATGGAGAGCGCGGTCATCAGCACCGGCCGAAAGCGGGTGAACCCTGCTTCGAGCGCCGCCTTGAACGGGTCGCCGTGCTCGGCAAGACGCTCGCGGCAGAAGCTGATGACAAGAATGGAGTTCGCGGTCGCCACGCCCATGCACATAATCGCGCCGGTCAGCGCCGGCACGGACAGCGTGGTGTGCGTTGCAAACAGCATCCAGACGATGCCCGCGAGCGCGGCGGGCAACGCGGTGACGATCACGAACGGATCGGCCCACGACTGGAAGTTGACCACGACAATCAGATAGATCAGCACGACCGCGCCCAGCAGCCCGAACAGCATGCCGGCAAACGCGCTGTTCATGGTCTGCACCTGGCCGAGCAAGGCCACCGAAGAACCCTTAGGCAGCGTACCCGCATTGTCCTGCACGACGCGTTGAATATCCGCTGCAACCGCGCCGAGATCGCGGTCCTGCGTGGTCGCGAAGATCTCGACCATCGGCTGGATGTTGTACTGGCTCACGACCGCGTTGGTGTTCGTGCGCTGCACGGTGGCCAAGCCGCCGAGGATCTGGCCGCTGCTTTGCAGGCTCGATGTGATCGGCAGGTTCTGCAGCGACGCAAGCGAATCAAGACTGTATTGCGGTGTCTGCATCACGATCGGGTACGACACACCGTTCGCGTTATTCAGCCAGAACGTCGGCGCAACCTGGCTCGATCCCGCGAGATTCACCACCAGGCTGTTCGTCACATCGCGTTCGTTGATGCCGAGAAGTTGCGCACGCGTGCGGTCCACGTCAACGTTGAAGGTCGGCGAATTTTGTGCTTGCTGGATGCGCGCATCGACGACGCCTGGAATCCGGCGGATCTCGCGCAGCAGGCGGTTCGCGTAGGCGAAGTTGGCAGGCAGATTGTTGCCGCGAACCTGCAAGTCGACCGGCGCGGGCGAGCCGAAGTTCAGGATCTGGCTGATGATGTCCGCGGGCGGAAACGAGAACGTCACACCGGGATAAAGCCGCGGCAGTTTCTCGCGCATCTGCCTCACGTAGTCATCGGTTGGATGATGATTTTCGTTCAGCGCGATCTGGATGTCGCCATCTTGCGAGCCGATGGTCCCCGTATTGTTGTACGCGAGGTTGATACCGCTCACCGGCAGGCCGATGTTATCGACCACCGTGCTGAGTTCGTTCGGCGGAATGATCTGCCGGATCGATGCTTCCACATCCGAGAAGATCTGCGCGGTCTTCTCGACACGCACGCCGACTGGCGCACGCACGTGCAACAGGATCTGCCCCGCGTCCACCGCCGGGAAAAAGTTGCGGCCCAGCAAAGGCACGAGCGCGAACGAAACCAGCACGAAGCCGAGAAAACAACTCACGAACGGCGCGCGATGGTTCAGCGCCAGTTCGAGCAGGCTGTGATACCCCGCGCGCACCTTCTCGAAGCGGCGCTCGAAACCTTGCTGGAAGCGTCCCAAAGGTCCCGGCCGCTTCTTCTCATGCGCGTCTTCGCTGAGATCGTGCGGATGCAGCAAATACTTCGCCATCGTGGGAACGAGCGTGCGCGACAAGATGAACGACGAGATCATCGCGAAGATCACGGCCTCGGCCATGGGCACGAAGAGAAAGCGCGCAACGCCGTTCAGGAAGAACATCGGCACGAACACAATGCAGATGCACAAGAGCGCAACGAATGCCGGCGTGACGATTTGCGCGGCGCCATCGAGAATGGCCTCTTCAACCTGCTTGCCCTGCTCCAGGTGCCAGTTGATATTTTCGATGGTCACCGTCGCGTCGTCGACCAGAATCCCCACCGCGAGCGCAAGTCCGCCCAGCGTCATGATGTTGAGCGTCTCGCCGAGCGCCGACAAGGTCGCGATGGAACCGAGAATCGCAAGCGGGATCGAGGTCGCGATGATCACCGTCGAACGCCAGCTTCCGAGGAACAGCAGGATCATCAGGCTGGTAAGCGCCGCCGCGATCACGCCTTCGCGCGCCACACCGCTGATGGCCGCACGCACGAACAACGACTGGTCGCCGATCGGCGCGATTTGCAGCGCATCGGGCAAGGAAGGTTTTGCATCGATCACATGCTGCTTGATCCCGTCGATGATCCCGAGTGTGGAAACGGAGCCGTTCTTCAGGATCGACATCAGCACCGAGCGCTTGCCGTCCACGTGCACGATGTTCGTCTGCGGCGGGCTGCCGTCCCGGACGTTGGCGACGTCGTGAATATAAACAGTCGTGCCGTTCACCGCCTTGATCGGCAGGTCGCCAAGCGCCTTGATTGCGGACGGTGCATTGTTGAGTTGCAGCGTGTATTCATGATCGCCGATCTTTTCCGTGCCGATAGGCGTCAGCAGGTTCTGGCTTGCAAGCGCATTCGCGACGTCCTGCGCGGACAGACCGCGTGCTTGCAGGGCCGCCGGATTGATGTCGATCTGCACCTGACGGGTCTTGCCGCCGAACGGGTACGGTATCGAAGCGCCCGCAACGGTGACCAGCGCGGGACGCAATTGATTCAGCCCGAGGTCGCCCAGGTTTTGTTCGGAGAGTCCCTTGCCCGACAGCGCAAGCTGGATGATCGGTACCGTCGATGCGTTGTAGTTCAGGATCAAAGGCGGCGTGGTGCCCGGCGGCAGTTGGCGCAACTGCGTCTGCGAAACGGCGGTCACCTGCGCATTCGCATTGCTGATGTTGACACCCGGCTGGAAGAAGATCTTGATGATCCCGAAGCCATTCACCGACTCTGCTTCAATGTGCTGGATGTCGTTCACGGTCGTGGTCAGCGAGCGCTCGAACGGCGACGTGATTCGTCCAACCATTTGATCGGGCGGCAGACCCGTGTATTGCCACACGACGCTGATGACGGGAATGCGGATATCGGGAAAGATATCGGTTGGTGTGCGCAACGCCGAAAGCGGTCCGATGATCAGGATAAGGATCGCCAGGACGACAAACGTATAGGGCCGCCGCAGAGCGATACGTACTAGGGCAAGCATGAGAATTCCAGGACTTGGGGTTGCACCGGGCGCCGTGATGCCGCCTCGCGCGGCAATCGGCGCAGAGCGGCCGCATTCATTCGCGTGGCCCGGAAAGTACGCCGGGTAGGATCGTTTTCATCATGACGGCAGACGGTACGGCTACAAGCGAACCCTATTGATCGGGGTTCCAACTTGCCAAAAGTCTCGAGCACCATAAATGTCAGTCGAGCGGAGATTGTAGTTTTCGTCTGCCTTTCAAAATTCCTCCCCGAAAAGGCAAACTGAAATCAAGGCATCGTTCAAACCATTGGATTCACCAACGCCAGGACGATGCGCGAATGTACACAAACGAAAACAACTCTGCAGCGGCCAAACGCACTCACTAAAAAACTTCGTGTGTGCGCTACTTCGTTTCGGACTGAACCATATGAATCTCTCATCGATAGAAACCTCGACTGGCGGAGTGTACATAGTCAGAACAATGCGAAGCTGGCAGTTTTGCCATTTTCGAATCGGGCCGATCAGGGATCGCCTTTCGCCGGGAACCGCTTCTAATGGCGCTTGGCAGCAATCAACCTTAGACGGAAATTGATGGATATTTCGGTATCCAAATTACATGGATCTGCAGCGAACTCCGAACGTTCGACTCAATACGTTGAAGGCCCGAACAATAACGATGCGCCTACTCGATCGTGTGATTGGGAGTCCACATAACGCAGCGGATGACGTTGTTCGTCGACATCCAAGCCCGAAAAGCGGCGCGCACAAAGAGCATTTAGAATAATTGCCCAATGAATTACATTAACATTACGATAAAAGAGAAAAGCGCTTGACCCGTGAATTGCTTGCCGGAATACCGGATCTTGACCTGCATTCACGGACGGTCTATACCAGACACTCATGCTTTTCCTTTGAAGCTACGCGGCTGCCATTCACACCTTTAGTGATGCCTCAGGGAACGCTGTCAGGAATTGATGCACTGCGAGGAAGCAATGAACAAGACCTCCCGTTCATGCAGCGCTTCTCCCCGGCCACCGCCAAAGCTCGCGGACGCTCCCTCGCACAAAGCACACCGATCATGCTTGCGTCTCTATGACATCGTTTAGCGCGAGCATCGCACGCGGGCACGGCATGTTTCGTATCGCACATCACTTTTTGTCCGTAGTTGCAGTCAGTAAAAACGAAGCAACATCCCAGGAGACAAACAGATGAACGCAGCGCTCAAGCTTATGCCTGTTGCCGTTGGCGCGATGCTCGCCGCCCTGCCATGCGCCCAGGCGGCGCAGGACAACGTCAATACGCTTTCTAACTTCCAGCAAACGGGTAACACCACGCCCGCCGAAACCGTGCCGCAGGCCGGCCAGCGCGCCGACGCGCTGCGTGAAAATCTCAAGTCGATCAAACTGCCGCCGGGCTTCAAGATCGAGTTGTATGCGGTCGTGCCGGACGCGCGCCACATGGCGATCGAACCATCGACGGGCGTTGTCTTCGTCGGCACGCGCAAGGCGCGCGTATGGCAAGTGACCGACCGCACCAAGCGCCGGGTTGCGGACGATGTCGTCGCCTTTGCAAGTTCAGTGACGTTCAAGGTTCCCAACGGCGTATGTTTTTCGCCTGACGGTGTTCTTTACGTCATCGAGCAGAATCGTGTGCTTGCGTTTCCTGCAGCGCAATTCTTCGGAGAAGGCGGCAGCGATGTTGCGGCGGCCGTCGTCGTGCCTCAAGGCAAGCTGATTCCGACGCAGTTCGAAAGCTTCAATCATGGCGCGCGCGTGTGCCGCATCGGACCGGACAAGAAGTTGTATATCGCGCTGGGGCAGCCATGGAACGTGCCGCCAAAGGACAAGCTCGCCGAGCTCGACAAGAACGGTCTCGCGGGCATTATCCGCATGGATCAGGATGGCAAGAACCGCGAGATCTATGCACATGGCATACGCAATTCCGTGGGTCTCGACTTCAATCCGAAGGATAAGACGCTGTGGTTCACCGACAACCAGGTCGATGGCATGGGCGACGACATTCCGCCCGGCGAACTCAATCGCGCGACGAAAGCGGGCGAGAACTTCGGCTTCCCTTGGTATGGCGGCGGCAAGGTCCGCACAGTCGAATACAAGGACGCAACGCCACCTGCCGGCGTGGTGTTCCCGCAAGTCGAAATGGTGGCGCACGCGGCCGACCTCGGCATGTCGTTCTACACCGGCAAGATGTTCCCGGCGAAGTATCAGGGTGGGATATTCGATGCCCAGCACGGCTCGTGGAATCGCACGACGCCGATCGGCGCGCGCATCATGTTCACGCCGGTCAAGGATGACGGCACGGCTGGCGAGGCAGAGGTATTTGCTGAAGGCTGGCTCACGCCAACGGGCGAGTATATGGGCCGTCCGGTTGACGTGCAGCAGTTGCAGGACGGCTCGCTGCTCGTCTCCGATGACTTCGCCGGCGCAATCTATCGCATCTCTTACACGGGCGGAAAATGAAGAAATCATCGACGATGATGACGGCGGCGCTAGTCGCGGCCGCCGTGTGGTCCGCACATGCGGCGCTCGCCGCCGACGTGCAGGCTGGACGCGCCAAAGCCCTGCAATGCCAGGCATGTCACGGCATTGACGGCCTCGCGAAGATTCCGGACGCACCCAATCTCGCCGGACAAACCGAGGAGTATCTGGTCAAGGCGCTGAACGATTTCAAATCCGGCGCGCGCCAGAACGAGATGATGACAATGATGGCCAAGCCGCTATCCGATACCGATATCGCGAATCTTGCCGCGTACTATCACAGTCTTCGGCCGTGATGGAAACGGGCGGCTTATGCCTCTGCATCAAGCCGAAGCCGCCCCGTTTTTTTTCAGGCCAAAGGCGCATTCCGTTCAGCGCCATCGAACAGCCGCGCCACTTCATCGAGCCCGCGCAACTCCCAGTCCGGCACCTGCCCCATCTCATCAAAGGTCCCGCCGCTGCGATTGATCCAGCACGTCGGGAAACCGAAATATCGCGCACCGGTTGCATCCCACGCATTCGACGACACAAACAGAATCGATCCGCGCGCAAGTCCAAAAACCCGCTCGGCCAATGCGTACGCTTGATCATGCGGTTTAAATATCCGAACCGGATCGACGCTGATCAGATGATCGAATTCATCGCGAAGACCGCCGTTACCCACCACCGCGCCGATGGAATGCGGCGAACCATTTGACAGCACCGCCAGTTTCAGCCCGCGCGCCCGTAATTCGCGCAGCGCCGCAGGCACTTCCGGAAACGATTGCAATCGCAGATAGGCATCACATAGCGTGCTGCAAGCCGGTTCATCGAGATCAAGCCGTAGATGTTTGCACGTATAGCGCAGTGCATCTTCCGTTGCCTGTTCGAAGGTCACGTAGCGGTTCATCAGGCTGCGCAACCACGTGTATTCGAGTTGTTTTTGCCTCCACACCGTACTGACTTCGCGTCCCCGTCCCGGAAAGCGTTTTTCGCACTGGTCGATGACCGAATGAACATCGAACAGGGTTCCATAAAGATCGAATGCGATCGCCTTGATATGGTTCATCTCACGCTCCTCAATACATGGTCGCAACACGCCGATACAAGCTCAAGACTCTAAAGTCCGCCGCTCTCCTGATCCTTGAGACGCTTGCGGTGTGCGGCAACCTTCGCGCGGTTGCCGCAGGCAGCCATGCTGCACCATCGGCGAGCGTGACCGCGGGTGTGATCTGCGAACATCAGCGTGCACGTCGGACCCTCGCACGCTTTTACGTACGTGAAGTCCTCCTCGCAGACGAGCTTCGCGAGCGCTTCGGCTATTGGCATAAGCAGTGATTCTGGTGAATCCCAACGTCGAACCGCCTGAAGTTCGAGACGCGCGACGCCATCCAGTGAATGTTTGACGATTTGCCGATGCTGCTGGTCACGCTCGAGTAGCTGATTCAAGGGTCCAAGTTCACGAAGGTCCTTTGGCGCCAACGGCCGTCCCTTCCTCTTCCGCGTAAATCCCCTGAACCATTCCCGCAGTTCGCGTGCTTTCGCCGCCAAGTCGTCAAGTTCGGCCGCGGTGGAACGGCTTCTGATCGCTTCGATTGCAGCGGATGGCGCAAGCCCCGCCTGCGTCAGCCACGACAACAGGCCCTCGCCATTGGGTATCCAGTCAACTTGTTCATCTACGGGCGTTGCGACCGAGTTCAGGAAATCAAGGCCGGGCGCGTCGGCCACGAACATCGCGGGTATTTGGCGGTAATCCATCTTTTACGGCGATCCGAAATAACGATAATGGAATCGTAACCACTAAAACTCCACTTGACAAGTTACATCGTCAGTGTAACCTTTAAATACGCAATGAGACGGTTACATATAAGCACCTCGTTAATCAGAGCCGTAGGCGCGTATCTACGTCACGTTTATCTTTGGAGGATCAAGACATGCCGGCTGGAAATGTAAGTGCGGTGCTCGTACACGGCGCGTGGGCAGACGGATCGAGTTGGAGCAAGGTCATCGAAAGGCTGGAGGCGCAAGGTATCAATGCGATCGCCGCGCCCCTGCCGCTCAGTTCGTTGCCAGACGACGTGGCAGCGCTTGAAAGAACACTGGAACGCGTGGATGGTCCCGTGGTTCTCGCAGGACATGCCTACGCCGGTGCGGTGATCGGATCGGCGCGCGCCGAGAAAGTCAGGGCCTTGGTCTACGTGGCCGCGTTGGCGCCCGATGAGGGCGAAACCGTCGGCGACGTATTCAATCGCGGCAAACCGCATCCGCTTGCGCCCACACTATCGCCGGACAAGCATGGCCTGATCTGGTTGCCAAAGAAAGCCTTTGCGGACGCGTTCGCGCAGCATGCGAGTTCGCAAGAGCTGACCGTGCTGGAAGCGGTTCAGCGCCCTGTTTCCGTTTCGTGTATCGGGGTGGCAGTGGGGCGTCCTCTCTGGAAGGACCGGCCAAGCTGGTTCCTGATTGCCAATGAAGACCGGATGATCATTCGCGACAACCAGCAATTCATGGCACAGCGCATGAACGCGCTCGTGCATTCATATCCCGTCGATCACACGCCGATGATTACGTCGCCGGATGCCGTGACCAGCGTGATCATCGAAGCGGCTCGCGCAGTTGCCGCTCAATAACTTCGGAAGGAAGAACTCATGTCCGCCACTACCTATCGCTCTGCTGACGTTGACGGCTTCAAGGTGTTTTATCGTGAAGCGGGTCAACCCGGCGCGCCAAAGTTATTGCTCCTGCACGGCTTTCCAAGCTCGGGCCACATGTTTCGCGACCTGATTCCGAGGCTCGCCGACCGCTTCCATATCATCGCGCCGGATCTGCCTGGCTTCGGGCAATCGGACATGCCAGGCCGCGAAGCGTTTACGTACACGTTCGAGAACATCGCCAAGGTCATTGGACGGTTGACCGAAGTTGTCGGTTTCGATCGCTTTGCAATCTATGTTTTCGACTACGGCGCGCCAACGGGATTTCGTCTGGCGCTCAGTCATCCTGAACGAATTACCGCGATCATCTCGCAGAACGGCAACGCGTACGAAGAAGGTTTGAGCGATGGCTGGAATCCCATTCGCGCCTATTGGGAGGATGCGTCGAGTGCGAATCGCGAAGCGCTGCGTGCAATGCTCACGCACGACACGACCTTCTGGCAATACACGCACGGTGTCCCGGACACCACGCTCGTGTCGCCCGACGGCTATTCGCTCGACGACTTCTATTTGAGCCGTCCCGGCGCGGATGAAATTCAGCTCGACCTGTTCGGCGACTATAAAAGCAATGTCGCGTTGTACCCGTCGTTCCAGGAATATTTCCGGACCCATCGTCCACCCTTTCTCGCGGTGTGGGGAAAGAACGATCCGTTCTTCCTGCCACCGGGCGCCGAGGCGTTCAAGCGCGACATTCCCGATGCGGTCGTACGTTTCTTCGATACCGGGCATTTCGCGCTTGAAACGCATGCCTCGGAAATCGCTTCGGCCATCACCGAATTTCTGATTCATAAATCCTGAGGAGACGCGAAATGTCCACGAAGGTAGCTATCGTCACGGGAGCGAGTCAGGGCATCGGCCGCTCGACCGCCATCCGGTTGGCGCGTGATTTTTCGTCGATCGTGCTTGTCGCGCGCAATCGCGAGAAGCTCGACCAGACAGCAGACGACGTGAAGAAAGCTGGCGCACGAGCGCTGGTCATCGATGCCGATTTAGCTCACCCGGAAGTGGCGCAGGACGTCGTCGACAAGACGCTGTCAGCGTTCGGGCAGATCGACGCGCTGCTCAATATTGCGGGCGCCGTACCGCAAATCGATCTTTTCGATATGACCGATGACCAATGGGAACGCGGCCTTGCACTGAAGCTGCACGGCGCCCGGCGATTGACGATCGCAGCATGGCCAGCGCTCAAGAAGACATCGGGGTCCGTGGTGCTGATGTCGGGCAACTCCGCGCTCTTCCCCAAGGCCCCGTATGCGGCGGTCGGCACGATCAACGCGGCGATCGTGGCGCTGGCAAAGGCGTTTTCGGACCGTGGCATTGCCGACGGCATACAGGTCAACAGCGTGCTGCCTGGCCCGGTCATGACCGGCCGCCGCCAATCCTACCTCGAGCACTGGGCGCCGCTTCACGACATGACGGTTGAAGAAGCAACGGCGAGATTTCCTGCGGAAGCGCAGATCGCGCGGTTTGGCACGCCCGAGGAGATAGCGGAGCTGATGGCATTCATTGTGTCGCCGGCGGCGCACTGGATGACAGGATCGACGCTGAGGATGGACGGCGGAGAGGTCAAGTCGATTTGATTTCTCTTGAGAGAGATGCGTACGCGGGTGGTTTCGTTCAGTAACATTCGAGGGGACGCATCACCTCCCCGAGTAGATGTTCAAAGCACCTGTACGATGACACGCCTGCTACACCGGCAAACCAGGTCAGGAGAAGATCCGTTTCCTTCCATTGTTGTTTCGAGCAGCGACGATCCTTATGGCGGCGAGAATCATGCGTGGGCGTGCGCGGCTGCGTGGGGCAGCGAATGGATCGATGCCGGCGCACGCGGACATCTCAACGCCCAGAGCGGTCTGGGCGATTGGGCCGACGGATCGAAGCTCGTGGAAAAGCTTCAGGCTCGCTGACAGCAGGCGACGTTACGCAGGCCATTCAAAAACCAGGTCAGCGCGCGCACGTGTCAACTCGATGAGCGCCGCGTTGACCTCGTCAGTTTGCTGCACCCATGTCTTCGCAGCGTCTTCATCGCGGCCGAATCGTATGTGGCGTGCAACGAGCCGCTGCACACGCAGTTTCGGGTCGACATCGACGTACCAGGCTTCGTCGAGCAACGATCTAACCGCGTTCCAATGGCCGCGCTGCAGCAGCAAGTAATTGCCTTCCGTGATCACGAGCGGAATGTCGGCCATCACCGGAATTGCGCTCGCAATCGGCTCCTCGATCTCGCGGCGAAACGTCGGGGCGTAGATGATTTCCCCTTCACGCTGCGCGCGAATCCGGCTTAGCAACGCAACGAAACCGGCGCTGTCGAAGGTATCTTCCGCACCCTTGCGCGAAGCGCGTCCAAGACGTTCGAGCTCCACGTTCGCAAGGTGAAACCCGTCCATTGGCACGACTACGGCACGGCCCGGGAATGCATCGAGAATGGCCTGCGCAAGCGTCGATTTACCTGCGCCGGGCGCACCCGCCAGCCCGAGAATGCTGCGCTGACCGCTTGCAACAAGCTGCTGCAGCCGATCCATATAACGGTCTTCGATCATCGACTCCATCCAAGAGTAGTGCAATAAAAGTAGTGCGATACACGCTTTCGTTAATGGTTCGCCTTCGCCTTGGCGGCCGCGTTGATGCCGCCGGCCATGAACGCCCGCGCGTGCGTTGCGAGGTCCATGCTGTCTTCCCACAGGTTGCGCCAGATCGCCAGCGCGTTCGATAACTGCTCGTTCACGACCGTTGATGAAAAGCTCTCGAAGGTCACGACGCCCTTGTAATCGATCATGGCGAGCGCGTGGAAAAACTGCGCGAAGTCGATAGTACCCGAGCCCAGGTAACCACGATTGCTTTCGCCGATATGAACATAGCCCAGGTGCTTGCCGCATGCCAGCACCGGCTGCATGAAGTCCGATTCCTCGATGTTCATGTGATAGGTATCGAGGTGCACGACCACGTTGGGGGCATCGACTTCGTCGAGCATGTCGAGCGCTTGCGACGCCGTGTTCAGCAGGTTGCTTTCATAGCGGTTCACGACCTCCAGGCCGAGCGTCACGCCTTTCTTCAACGCGAAATCTGCAATACGCTTGAGCGAATCGACCGCGTGACGCCGGCCTTGCGGCGTGATCGGCGCGGAGTACTTCGCCATCGCGCCATACAGGATGCCGCCGAAATAGTTGCCGCCGAGTTCGGCGGTGATGCTCACGCCCTCTTCCAGCAACGCAAGACCGCGCGAGACCGCTGCGGGATCGTCGCTTGAGACGTCGGCGTCGAAAGTGAGGCCGCGGGAGCAGCCGATCTCCAGGCCATGCTCCTGGAGCAGGTCACGCGTAAGCGACAGGTCCATGACCTTGGGACCATGAAGCGACAATTCGACAAGGTCGAACCCCGCCGCCTTGGTCTGGCTGATGACCTTGCGAGTGGATTCCGGCGTGAGATCGCCGGCCCAGACCAATGCGTGAACGCCTAATTTGTTCATTTCATGACTCCTTGCATATTGACCGCGCATTGGCGGATCGAGATTCGATAAACGCGATTCACGCTCTGTCAAGATTTTGCTAAATCCATTTAGCAAATCATCTAAAAAGATGCTGAATCCATTCAGCAAATAGGTCAACTCTCGGATACCCTAATAGGGCGGCGGCGCAAAGCGCGTCAGCCTCTTGCTGCGAACGGATTCAACTGAAAATGGAACCTGAGATGGCCCGCACCGGCACCACACGCAAATCCACGATCTACGACATCTCCAGGGCGACCGGCACATCGGTGGCGGCGGTGAGCATGGTCCTCAACGGGACGTGGGCGCGCTATCGGATCAAGGAAGAGACGGCGAACCGCATTCTCGAAAGCGCCCAGCAACTCGGCTACAACGTGAACATGGCCGCACGCGGGCTGCGGCTGTCGCGCTCGGGTCTGGCCGGCATGATCCTCCCTCATTACCGGAACCGCTTCTTCGCAGGACTCGCCGAAACGTTCGAAGATCAGGCGAGAAGGCGCGGCTTGTGCCCGATCGTCGTGAGCACGCAGCGCGATCCGGCGGTGGAAACCAGCGTCACCGAAACACTGCTTTCGCAGCGCGTCGAAGTGCTGTTCATCACGGGCGTGCGCGATCCTTCCCCGCTCAACGCGCTGTGCGCGGCGGCAGGCGTTCCGTGCGTCAACGTGGACTTGCCGGGCGCGGACGCGCCGTCTGTTGTCTCCGATAACCACGGCGGCGCCCGCGCGCTCACCGACGTGCTCATCGACAAGATGCAGGCCCGCGGAGACCTGGCCGAGGAGCTAGTGTTTCTTGGGGGTATCGAGAATGAGTACGCGACGGACAAGCGTATCGATGGTTTTCGCGAGGCATTCGCGGCACGCAATCTGGCGCCTGCAATCGATGCCGTGGAATGTTGCGGCTATAACGCATCCGACACCCGCCGCGCACTCGCCCGACGTGTCGAGCAGCTCGGCCGCCTTCCCGCGGGTTTGCTGATGAACTCGATTACGGCGTTCGAAGGACTGGTTCAGTTTGCATCGGCGTTACCTCGGGAAGCCTGGCAGTCGTACGTGTTCGGATGCTTCGACTGGGACCCTTTCGCGGCCCACCTTCCTTTCGATGTCACCATGATGCGCCAGGACGTCGAGGCCATCATTTCAGAGGCCTTCGCGCTGGCCGATGGCCACGACCCTGCAGCGCACCCGCTTGTTATCGTGCCGACGGGCTTTGGCCGCATGCTCGACGAGCAGGATCAGGCTATCTAATCGCGTTCAAAACACGCGAACTTCTTGACCCGATTTAGGTATCGCTGTTGCCTCGGTAAATACCCGAGGATTGACTCGACATCGCAAAACTTCAATAATTAATCACATTGTGGACGCACGTCCATATTATGGACAAACTAATAGGGTTGCCCCATGCCGGATACCGTCAATACCTACCCCGCCACCATGCCTTACCAGCTTCCTTTCCCCAAGGAAGCACAGAAGGAAGTCGTTGTGCCGTTCGCGATCCCGACCGATGAACGCGTATGGGTGCCGCAAGCCGAAAATGTATCGTTCCGTCCGCTGTGCCTCAATACATCGCAAGGTTACTGGATGAACCTGCTGCGCGTGCGCAAGTCAGGCGTTCTGAGCCGGCATCGTCATCCGCAAGGCGTTCATGGATTCGTTTTGAAGGGACGGTGGAAGTACCTCGAACACGAATGGACTGCGACCGAAGGCAGCTACGTCTATGAGCCGCCCGGCGAGACCCATACCTTGTATGTGCCTGAAGACGTCGACGAGATGATCACGTATTTCCAGGTCAACGGCGTGATGTTCTACTGTGATCCGTACGGTAACTACACCGGCTACGAGGACGTGTTCACCAAGATCGAGATGTGCCGCAAACACTATGCATCGGTGGGACTGGGCGAGGATTACGTGGACCAGTTCATTCGATGAACCCGCATTCTTCCTGCGCACGCTACGACTTCACCGGCCGGGTAGCGGTCGTGACGGGCGCAGCCGGAGGCATCGGCCGCGCGATCTGCGATGCATTCATCGACAACGGTGCGTCGGCGGTGAACTGGGATCGGATCGCGGGCAACGTCGATACACCAAACGCACCCGCGCATTTTCATGTCGACATCACGGACCCCGCGTCCATTGAAGCGGCGTTGGCCGCGACCATCGACCGGTTTGGCCGCATCGATTACCTGGTGAACAATGCGGGCTTCGCCGGTTCCACACAGCCGCTCGATGAATGCGACCCCGACGAATGGCAACGCGTGATCGAAGTCAACCTTCTCGGCACTTATCACGTGAGCCGCATCGTGCTGCCGGGCATGCGTAAAGCGCAGAGTGGGCGTATCGTCAACGTGGCGTCGCTTGCAGGCAAGGAAGGCACGGCGAACGCATCGGCTTATAGCGCGGCAAAAGCGGGAGTCATCGCAATGACCAAGTCGCTGGGCAAGGAACTGGCGCTGACCGGGATCCTGGTGAACGGCATCGCGCCCGCTGCAGTTGACACACCTTTGCTCAGGCAGATGGCCGCGTCTCACGTGCAGACCATGATCGATAAAAGTCCGATGGGCCGGCTCGGCGCAACACAAGAAGTGGCCGCCCTCGCACTATGGTTATGCTCGGATTCCTGCACCTTCAATACAGGCGCAACCTTTGATCTCTCCGGAGGCCGCGCGACCTACTGACCATAGGGCGAACAGGCATCACGCACCAATACGCACCAATAAGAAAGCAGTCATTGCTCACGACAATTCCACGCAGGAGACAAGCACATGCTACAAAAATCCCCGCGCCTCAAGCGCACGCAGGTCGTTGCGGTCACGTTCCTGACCATTGCGGGTATCGTCAATTATCTGGACCGTTCAACGCTTTCCATCGCAAACCATTCAGTGAGCCAGGAGTTGCATCTCTCGGCTTCGCAAATGGGCTTGCTGTTGTCCGCATTTTCGCTTGCCTATGCGTTCGCACAGCTTCCTGTAGGCGCACTACTGGATCGATTCGGTTCGCGGGCAATGCTCGGGCTCGGCATGCTGGTATGGTCGGTCGCGCAACTCGCGGGCGGCTTCATCCAGACGCTCAATCATTTTCTTCTGGCGCGGATCGTCCTCGGGGTCTCGGAAGCGCCCTTGTTCCCGGCTGGGGCGAAGGTCGTCAACGAGTGGTTCGCCGTACATGAGCGAGGACGCCCAACCGGCACCTTTGTTGCGTCATCGACCATTGCGCCGATGATCGCCCCACCGCTCCTGACGGTGTTGATGCTTTCGTTCGGATGGCGAACGATGTTCATCATCATGGGCGCTCTCGGCATACTGGTTTCGATCGGCTGGTATGTGCAGTATCGAAATCGCGATGAAGTCGCCCTGGACGAATCGGAGATCGCTTATCTGGAATCGGACCACAAGGTCGAACCGCGGGCAAAGGGCGTGAGCCTGGCCGAATGGGGGAACCTGTTCAAGCTGCGCAATACGTGGGGCATGGTCTTCGGTTTCATGGGCGTGATCTACATGGTGTGGCTGTATCTCACCTGGCTGCCGGGGTACCTCGAAAACGAACGTCACCTGAGCATTGCGCATACCGGCTGGCTGGTATCCATACCTTATGTTTTCGGGACCATCGGCATGGTGTCGAGCGGCTATATTGCCGACCATCTGCTCAGGCGCGGCATGGCGCCTATTCGCAGCCGCAAGTGGCCGCTTTGCATCGGGCTGGTGGGCGCCGCTGCTTTCACGGTCCCCGCTGCTTATACGCCGAGCACCACGCTTGCCATCGTCTATATCTCGTTCGCCATGTTCTTCGTGAATATGTCGAGTGGTACCGCATGGGCGCTGGTCAGCGTCGCGGCGCCGCGTCACCTGGTGGCGTCGCTTGGCAGCATGCAGAACTTCGGCGGATACCTTGGCGGATCATTCGCGCCGATCATCACCGGCATCGTGGTCGACCAGACGCATTCATTTGTCAACGCGCTCCTGATCAGCGCAGCAGTCGCCTTCGCCGCCGCGCTCGTGTATCTGTTCGTGGTGAAAGAGGTGGCGCCTGAAACGTTGCCCGCCGCAGTCGAGACACAGCCGACGTAAATTTTCATTCCCAGGATCGAACATGACTTTCAAGGACAACCTGCTCGAAGGCCAGGTGGCGCTCGTCACCGGCGGCCTGACCGGCATTGGCGCGGCCATCGCGAATCGTCTTTCGCAGTTGGGCGCGCGCGTGGTGGCGGCCGGCTTGCCGCCTGGACCGGAAACACCCGACGTATTGGATGCAGCGGTGCGCAAGGTCACGCTGGACGTGCGGTCGACCGCCAACGTCAATGCCGTGCTGAAGGAGTTCGATCGGCTCGATATCGTGGTTAACTGCGCGGGCGTGATTCGGCGCGGCGCCGAGCATGAAGTCGATGTGTTCGAGGATGTCGTCGATATCAACCTGCACGGCACCATGCGCGTCTGCTCCGGCGCGCGAGAGTTGCTCAAGGCGTCGTCGGGATGCATCGTGAATACGGCTTCTATGTTGAGCTTCTTCGGTGGCGGACTGGTTCCGGCCTATAGCGCGAGCAAGGGTGCGATTTCGCAACTGACGAAGTCGCTCGCCATTGCCTATGCTGCGGACGGCATTCGCGTGAACGCTGTCGCTCCAGGCTGGATTGCCACCCCTTTGACGCAGGCCTTGCAGGAAGACAGCGGACGCTCGCAGGCCATCCTCGAGCGCACGCCCATGAAACGCTGGGGCGGCCCCGAAGAAGTCGCGCAGGTCGTGGCGTTTTTATGCTCGCCGGCGGCGTCGTTCATGACTGCGGCGATCGTGCCAGTGGACGGGGGTTATCTCGCCGCTTAGGAACCTGCGCCATGTAGCTGGGCTTCGATAGCGGCCTTGTCGATCACTGACCACACCTCTGCGATCTTCCCTTCCCGGAACTGATAGAAGACATTCTCGGCAAACGAAACCGTCCTGCCGTTTACGGGAAGACCAAGGAACGTTCCCTTTGGCGTACACGCGAAAGCAAGGCGGCTCGCTATGAATGGCGGGTCAGCGACCAATAACTGGATGTTGAAGTGCAGGTCGGGGATTTCATCGAAGTCTCTTTCCAGCATCCCGCGATACCCGGCGAGCCCGAAACGCTTGCCGTTATGAGACGCGTCCTCATGAACGAACAGTCCGAGTTGCGGCCAGTCCTGCTTGTTCAGGCACGCAATGTAGGCCCGATAGATGTCGGCGAGGTCAGTTTTTTCCAATTGCGATTCTCCTGATTGATGGGGAGGTTCCGGCCGCAAGCGCCAGGCATTCGCGGACAATCTTATATAAGTTCGGCACGCGCGGTTCAAGCCGCCGCACAAGCTCGATCGTGCAAAAATCCAGCCTCTGTCCTTGCTCCTTCGCAAAACGGCTGCTTGCAATGACGGGTCGAAGCGAAAGTGCGTACATGCCTGTTTGGTAAAATGCGCGATACACACTGACCATCAACTTTGGAACCGCTGCACGACGGTCAATGAAAATAATCCTCTCGCGCAATTTTCTCGGCCTCATATTGAGCGTCGCCGTGGTCGGGCTTGGCCTCGGCGCCACCTTGCCTCTTACGGCGCTTGCGCTGACCAACGCCGGCTATGGCACGGACATCGTCGGATTGATGACGGCCATGCAAGCGGGCGGTGGCTTGCTCGTCATACCCTTGGTCGGCCGCATCACGGGACGGTTCAGTGCACGCCAGATCATCATGGGCGCGGCGTTGAGTGTTTCAGCAGCCACCATCCTCATGCAGTTCACCACGCACCTGTGGCTATGGGCGGTGTTTCGCGTGGTGAGCGGCGCGGCGCTGATGTTGCTCTTTACCATCGGCGAAGCATGGGTAAACGAACTCGCCGACGATACCAATCGCGGCCGTCTTGTCGCTGTCTATGCCACCAATTTCACGGCGTTCCAGATGGCCGGCCCTGTGATGGTGAGCATCATTGGGGAGTGGCATGCAACGCGATTCATCGTATGCGGCGCGGTGTTTCTGTTCGCGCTGCCAGCTCTCGCGCTGGTGCGTGCGGGACCGCCCGCGCATGGATCGGGCGGCGGATCTGATGTGACCGGAAACAGCCGCGGTACATGGCGCCATGTCATGCCGCTGATGCCCGCCATCCTGATCGGCACGGCGTTCTTCGCGCTCTTCGATACCCTTGCCCTTTCTCTCATGCCCCTGTTCGCGATGTCGAAGGGTGTTCCCGAAAATCTGGCACTGCTGTTCGGATCCGCGGTGCTGCTGGGAGATACGCTGATGCAGTTCCCCATCGGCTGGCTGGCGGATCGTGTCGGCCGCGTGCGCGTGCATATGGGCGCGGCGCTGGTCGTGATCGGGCTGTTGCCGTTGCTGCCTTGGGCGGTATCGAATCCGTGGCTGTGCTGGCCGCTTTTGTTTGTCATTGGGGCGGCCGCCGGGAGCATCTATACCCTGTCGCTCGTGGCTTGCGGCGAACGCTTTCGTGGTGCGGCGCTCGTGTCGGCAAGCTCGCTTGTGGGCGCGTCGTGGAGTGTTGCGAGCTTCGGTGGTCCGATCATCACCGGCGCGCTGATGCACGCCATTGCGCCCGCGGCGTTGATTGTCGTGCTGCTCGTGTGTGCGATCGCATTCCTCCTTGCGATCCTTTGGGAACAGCATGCAGGCAATGCATTGACATTGTGATCAGGAGAAAACGGCGGCTTGCCGGTCACGCCCTGCTTTCGCCGCTTTTTTCTTTGTTGATACTCCAGCCAGCGCATCCCACAGGCCCATCATCTGATCGATGGCCCGGTCGAGTTCGTCGAAGGTCGCGCCATCGCGCGCCTTGATGGTCATGCCCAGATAGAAAGAATCGAGCATGGCCGCTAGTGCAACTGCGTCCGTGGCCTTGGGAAGTTCCTTGTTGCGAATGGCGCGTTGCACGCAACCAAGCATGGCGCTCGAATTGAGCCTGCGTTCATCCGCCAGCGCGTCATGCAAGTCCTGACTCTCTTCCGTGCACGTTGCTGTAGCCAGTACAAGCAGGCAACCCGATGGATGAGACGCGTCCGTCTGCATTTTCGCCGAGCGCCGCAACGTCAGCTCGATAGCTTTCCTGGGCGCCAAAGAAGCATCCCGCAGACTTGCGGAAACCTGCCCGAATGACGCCAGGTAACGCGCCAATACCTCACGGAACAACAGTTCTTTTGACCCGAACGCCGCATAAAAGCTGGGTGCGGAAATGTCGCCCATGGCCGACTTGAGGCTCGACAGCGAAGTGGCCTCGTAGCCATGCGTCCAGAAAAGCGTCATTGCCTGCTGAATCGCAGTGTCCTTGTCAAACGTACGCGGCCGCCCAGTTCTAGCCATTCATCCCTCCTTCAATGATTTTTATACTAATCGATACATTAGTCGTTGACAAGGGCAGTCGAAGACGGATAACTTATATATCGATCGATACATAACTTATGAAACAGGGTCCCATGAGCAATGACACAGCAACACGAGCGGCCGAATACGACGCGGGCCTGTCGAAGCCTTTTCCGTTGAGCGGGCTGCTCGCGCTGGCAATGACCGGCTTCATCTGCATCAATACGGAGACGTTGCCGGCCGGCCTGCTGCCCCAGATCGGCGAGGGCATGGGCATATCGCGATCGCTCGCGGGACAGATGGTGACGGCCTATGCGGTAGGTTCGCTGCTCGCAGCGATACCGCTGACCATTGCCACGCGCGCATGGCGTCGCCGTACCGTCCTGTTGATGACGATCGCAGGTTTTTTCATCTTCAACTCGATCACCGCGCTGTCGTCGAACTACGCGCTGACCTTGGTCGCGCGCTTTTTTGCGGGCGCCTCCGCCGGACTCGCATGGAGCCTGCTGGCCGGTTACGCGCGGCGCATGGTACCGGCCGCACAGCAAGGACGCGCGCTCGCAGTGGCAATGGTCGGTACACCCATCGCACTGTCGCTCGGTGTGCCGCTCGGTACCTGGCTCGGAACGCTGGTCGGATGGCGCGCGGCGTTCGGCGTCATGTCGTTTCTGACATTGATCCTGGTCGCGTGGGTATGCTCCAGCGTGCCCGACTTTCAAGGTCAATCCGGCACGCGACAAAAACCGTTGCGTGAGGTACTCACCACGCCGGGCGTGCGCCCTGTATTGGGTGTTGTGCTGGCGTGGATGTTGGCGCACAACATCCTGTACACCTATGTCGCGCCCTTCGTGGCGGTCTCGGGTCTGGGCAAACAGGTCGACATCGTCTTGCTGCTGTTCGGCGCGGCGGCGCTCGCGGGAATCTGGATCACGGGACGTCTGGTCGATGGAAAACTTCGCGCCGCCGTCCTTGCAAGCCTCGGCGCGTTCGCGCTGACCACTGTTGCCTTCGGCCTGGCGGGCACGTCGGCGGGCGTGGTGTGCGCCGGCATGGTGGCGTGGGGTTTGACATTCGGAGGCGCCGCCACGCTGCTTCAAACCGCGCTTGCGGACTCGGCGGGCGACGGCGCGGACGTTGCGCTTTCAATGAACGTGGTGGTCTGGAACAGCGCCATTGCGGGAGGTGGCATGCTGGGTGGCGTGCTTCTCACAGCGTGGGGGGTCAGGGCGTTTCCGTGGGCAATGCTCGCCCTGATCATGATCGGCCTGTGGACCGCCTGGGCGGCGCGCTCACATGGCTTCCCGGCGGGACACCGCTCATCGAACGCACGGGTCGGCGGTCACTGACGAATGCGGGCTGCTACGCCACATAGAATGCAGCGGCCACGCCTTCCATTTTCAGCACTTGCTCCTTCAGCGATGCGCTCGCAGCAGCCGCTTCCTCCACCAGCGCCGCGTTCTGTTGTGTCACACGATCGAGTTGCGCGATCGCCACGTTGATTTGTTCGATGCCATCGCGCCGTTGTGCCGAAGCGCCCGCGAGTTCGTTGATGATGACATCCATGCCGCGGATGGAAGCAATGTCGCTCTGGATCGCGGCATCGGCTTCATGAAAGAGCGGCACGCACTTGGTGCATTGAAGATTGAGCAATCGAGGGGCGGATGCTGTGCTGGATGCATTTCCGCTATCCATGGAAAACGCGAGGCCCGAGATGTCGGAAGCCTCACGTCCTCTCATGCACTTGATTACTACTTGCCGCTTACTTGATCAGGCTCAGATAGTTGCCGCTCGGGTAAGCAGTGTTCAACCACGTCGACAAACGATTCACCTGGGTCTTGTCGATCCCGTCAGCCTGCATCTGCGGAATCTGGTTCCACGTCCACGTCGGGAAGTTCTCGACGGTTCCGCCCGACACCGTCCCGTGAACATAGTCGATCGCGCAC
>Ga0153932_1000055_pt1 | contig 79551 bp, 73 predicted proteins | sample TSNJ016MetaG_FD_102273 | JGI IMG/M metagenome (GOLD analysis project Ga0153932, IMG submission 102273) | Attine ant fungus gardens microbial communities from New Jersey, USA - TSNJ016 MetaG | ecosystem: Host-associated > Fungi > Mycelium > Unclassified | place: USA: New Jersey, Wharton State... | reverse complement strand
GGTTACAGAGGTGCCGATGCCCAGCAGCATTCTCGTTATAGAAGACGAACCCGCGATTTCCGAATTGATTTCGGTGAATCTGCAACACGCGGGCCATTGCCCCATTCGTGCTTATAACGCGGAGCAGGCGCAAAACCTGATCAGCGACGTATTGCCGGACCTGGTGCTTCTCGACTGGATGTTGCCGGGTAAATCCGGCATCGCCTTTGCTCGGGAATTACGCGGCAACGAACGCACGAAACACATTCCGATCATCATGCTCACTGCCCGCGGCGACGAGCAGGACAAAGTGCTCGGACTTGAAATCGGCGCGGACGATTATGTGACCAAGCCGTTTTCTCCTAAAGAGCTGATGGCGCGGATCAAGGCGGTATTGCGCCGGCGCGCGCCGCAATTGACAGAAGACGTGGTGGCCATCAACGGCTTGCGTCTCGATCCGGCGACGCATCGCGTGGCGGCGCATTCCAATGGTCATCCCGACGATATCAAGCTGGATCTTGGTCCGACCGAGTTCCGTCTACTGCATTTTTTCATGACGCATCCGGAACGTGTGCATAGCCGCACGCAATTGCTAGATCAGGTCTGGGGCGATCACGTGTTCGTCGAAGAGCGGACGGTGGACGTGCATATCAAGCGTTTGCGGGCGGCTTTAAAGCCCGCCGGTTGCGATGCTATGATTGAAACGGTTCGTGGCAGTGGGTACCGGCTGGCCAAGAGCGCTTGATCCGCGCGCTCGTGTAATGCATGAAACCCGCGACCAATAGGGGTCGTGGGCTCGCGTGGCAATTATCTCGATCCGCTAATTCATGAATATCATCTGGACGCGGTCTCTCGTGTCCCTCGCGTTACTCGCGATATTGAGCGTGATCGTTGGTGCGCTGTTTGGTTTGCGCACCGCGCTGTGTTTTGCGCTCGTGATGCTGGTCCTGCAAGCCTTGTTCACCACCTTTCATACTCAGCGCCTCTGGCGCCTGCTCGACGCGCCCGTGTACGGCGAAGTGCCGAGCGCGCCCGGCGTGTGGGGCGAGATTTATTATCGGCTGCACAAGCTTGCCAAGCGCTGGCACGCGCAAGTGCGTCAGGTCGAGCAGCAGCATTCGCGGTTCATCCAGGGCATTCAGGCGTCGCCGAATGGCGTGGCGATGCTCGACGATACCGATCAGATCGAGTGGTGCAACGCCATTGCTGAAACGCATTTTGGCCTCGATGCAAAACGCGACCTGCGCCAGCATATAACCCATCTCGTGCGCCAGCCGGACTTCGTCCGGTACCTTGCCTCGCAGCATTACGAGGAAGTGCTGATCATGCGTGGAATGGGCTTGAACCGGCAGCACGTGCTGTCCGTGCAGATATTCCCCTACGGTGAAAATCGCAAGCTGATTCTTACGCAGGATATAACCGAGCTGGAGAGAACGGATTCCATGCGGCGCGATTTTGTCGCGAACGTTTCGCATGAGTTGAAGACGCCGTTGACTGTCTTGTCCGGTTTTCTTGAAACCATGCGCGAGATCCCGCTAAACGAATCGGACCGTGCACGTTATCTGGAAATGATGGAGCAGCAATCGGCGCGTATGCAGAACATCGTGCGTGATTTGCTGGTGCTGGCCAATCTCGAAGGCGATGGCAAACCTCCGAGCGACGACGTGCTCGACATGCGCGCGGTTTTGCGTCATCTGGAAGAGGACGCCGACAATTTATCGAGCGGCCGGCACCGGATCACGTTCAACGTCGATGAAGCGCTCACCGTGTCCGGATCTGAAACCGAGATCGTCAGCGCGCTCGGCAATCTGGTGACAAACGCCATTCGATACACACCCGATGGCGGCACCATCGACGTCACGTGGCAGCGCGTTCGTGACCGCGCGCTATTTTCCGTGCGGGATAGCGGGCTCGGCATTCCGGCCGAACACATTCCGCGTTTGACGGAGCGGTTTTATCGTGTGGATAGAAGCCGGTCTCGCGATACCGGCGGCACGGGTCTGGGTCTCGCTATCGTCAAGCATGTATTGCAGCGCCATCACGCGGACCTGGAAATCAAAAGCGAAGAAGGGCGCGGCAGTACATTCCTGGTCAAGTTTCCGGCGGCGCGCACTTCACTGAGGAAGTCGATCGCGGCCTGACGCGCCGCGTTCTCTTTCGTTTCAGGAACAGAACTTCGTAAGCAACCCGAGCTGCGCGTTGCGCATGGCTTTGCCCGGCCGTCGCCGCCTGTAGTGCCCATCGCTTTGCATGAGCCACGCGGACTGGTTGTCACCAAGAAATGCCGATAAACCTTCCGCAATGACCCGCCGTTTCAAACGCCGGTCGATTACCGGAAACGCCACTTCCACGCGCCGGAAGAAGTTGCGGTCCATCCAGTCCGCGCTCGATAGATACACCTTCTCTTCACCGCCCGCATAAAAATAGAAGATGCGGTGATGCTCGAGAAAACGCCCGACAATCGACCGCACGGTGATGTTCTCGGACAGGTCTTCCACCCCCGGTTTCAACGCACACACGCCGCGCACGATCAGGTCGATCTTCACGCCCGCCTGGGACGCTTCATACAACGCGCCGATCACGGTGGGTTCGAGCAGCGCGTTCATCTTCGCGACGATTCGCGCCTTCCTGCCGGCGCGCGCGTTTTCAGCCTCGACGCGAATCGCTTCCATGAGATTCGGATGCAGCGTGAAAGGCGCTTGCCAAAGCTGATGCAATCGCAATTCGCCGCCGATGCCGGTGAGTTGCTGGAATACATGATGCACGTCTTCGCAGACTTCCTGGTTCGCCGTCATCATGCCGAAATCGGTATAAAGACGCGCCGTTCGCGGATGATAATTCCCCGTCCCAAGATGCGCATAACGCCTGAGCATCATCTTGCCGCCCTGCGACACGCGCCGCACGATCAGCATCATCTTCGCGTGGCATTTATGGCCGACCACGCCATACACCACGTGCGCGCCCACGGCCTCGAGCTGCGACGCCCAGTTGATGTTCGTCTCTTCATCGAAACGTGCAAGCAGCTCCACCACCACGGTCACTTCCTTGCCGTTGCGCGCGGCTTGCATCAGCGCGTCCATCAACGGCGAATCGGTTCCTGTGCGATAGATCGTCTGCTTGATCGCGACAACTTGCGGATCCTTGGCGGCCTGAAGCAACAATTCCAGTACGGGCTGAAAGCTCTCGTACGGATGATGTAGAAGCACGTCGCCTTTATCGATGACATCGAACATGTTGGACGCATTCGCGATCACGCTCGGCACAGCCGGAATGTGCGGGACGAACTTGAGATCGGGCCGGTCGACCATCTCGGGCAACTGCATCAGGCGCACGAGATTCACCGGCCCGTCCACGCGATAACAATCGCGGTCGTTCAGCTCGCTTTCATCCAGAAGCCTTCGAATCATGTGCGGAGGCGTTTCCGCCGATACCTCCAGGCGCACCGCGTTGCCCAGGTGCCGCGCCGGCAATTCACCTTGCAGCGCGACGCGCAGGTTGGTAATTTCGTCTTCATCGACGAACAATTCGCTGTTGCGCGTGATCCGGAACTGGTTGCAGCTAAGCACGACCAGATGCGGAAACAACTGGTCGACAAAGCACTGCATCAGCGAGCTGAGCAATACGAACCCGTGCGGATATCCCGACAGCGCTTCAGGCATGCGCACGAGCCGGGGCAGTGCGCGCGGCGCCTGCACGATCCCCATGACCGCCTGCCGCCCGAACGCGTCCTTCCCTTCGAGTTCGATGACGAAGTTCAGGCTCTTGTTCAGCACGCGCGGAAACGGATGCGCGGGATCGAGCCCGATAGGCGTCAGCACCGGCAGCAATTCGTTATGGAAGTAGTCGCGCGCCCAGTTGGTCTGCGCTTCGGTCCATGACTCGACGCCGTGGAAATAGATGCCCTCGCTTTCAAGCGCGGGATAGACGATGTCCTGCAGCATTGCGTATTGCTGGTGGACCAGCCGGTGGGCGCGCTCGACTACTAGGTCGTACACGTGCTGCAGCGACATGCCATCGGGTGAAAGCGAGCCCGGGTTGTCGCGCATCTGTTCCTGCATGCCGGCCATGCGGACTTCGAAGAACTCATCGAGATTGCTGCTGGTGATGCAGATGAAGCGGAGCCGTTCGAGCAGCGGGACGGCGGTATCGGCGGCTTGCGACAATACGCGTTCGTTGAAGCCAAGAATGCCCAGTTCGCGGTTCAGAAGGGGATAGCGGTTGGACATCAGTATTAAAGGTGCGCGAAAAAACGGAATGTGCAAGGATCGCCCGGAATGAACCACAATATGATGACGTTTTTATGAATTCATGATGTCACGAATTTAACGCAGGGCGTGCGTAAGGTCGACCCTGGCGAGATTCGCCCGAGCGCACCTCAAAACCGATTTATCCTCCTGTTTGTTTCATTTGCTTTTCAGCAGACCAGCACATCGGTCCGCCAGGAATTAAAATTGGCGCACTGCGGCACGCATTCAGTTTCATTGCGGCCCGGGACATGCAGGCGAATGCACGAACAACCCTACGGAACCTAAAAAATCGATGGTCAACTCACCTCATCTTTTGGCAGCCGTAGATCTCGGATCGAACAGCTTCAGGCTGATCGTCGGACGCGTTGAAGAGACGCCGTCAGGCAGCCCGATCTATCAGGTCGATGCGCTGCGCGAACCCGTGCGGCTGGCGGCGGGACTGTCACGCGACAAATTCCTCGATCGCGCCTCGCAATTACGCGGCTGGGACGCGCTGAAACGTTTCGGCGAGCGGCTGCGCGACTTCCATCCCGATCACGTGCGCGCGGTCGCGACCAACGCGCTGCGCGTGGCGAAGAACGCCGAGGAGTTTCTCGCCGAGGCGCAGAACGCACTTGGGTTTCCCATTGAAGTGATTGCGGGGCGCGAGGAGGCGCGGCTCATCTATGCGGGTGCCGCACACTCCGTGCCCGCGAGCGCCGGCAAACGGCTCGTGGTGGACATTGGCGGCGGATCGACGGAGTTCATCATCGGCTCGCATTACACGCCCATTCACATGGAAAGCCTTTATATAGGTTGTGTGAGCCATAGCCGGCAATTCTTTGCCGCTGGCAATGTGGATGAATACTCCATGCGCCAGGCCGAACTGGCTGCCAAGCGCGAGATCGAGATCATCTCCAGCGAGTACAAGCAGACCGGCTGGGACCAGGCGATCGGATCATCGGGCACGGCGCGCGCGCTCGCCGAATTGATCGAAGCGAACGGATTCAACGACCCCGGCATCACGCACGGCATTTCGCGCGGCGGTCTGGAACGGCTGAAAAAGGCGTTGATCAAGGCCGAGAACGTGAACCGTCTGAAGCTGATCGCACTGAAGGCGGACCGGATTCCGGTGCTGGCCGGTGGCTTGTCGATCATGCTGGGCGTCTTCGAGGAACTGGGTATCGACTACGTCGATACCACCGACGGCGCGTTGCGTCTCGGCGTGCTTTACGACCTGCTTGGCCGCACGCAGCATCAGGACATGCGTACCGTGACGGTGGAAGGATTCAAGCGCCGTTATTCGGTCGATGGCGCGCAATCGGAGCGGATCGCGAAGCTCGCCATCAGCTTCTACGAGCAGCTCGAAGAAGGCGCGTCTTCCGTCGATGCCGAGCGCCGTATCGAGAACAGGATGTTCCTCGGATGGGCCGCGGCGCTGCATGAAATTGGCCTTTCCATCTCGCACAGCGCGTACCACAAGCATTCGGCGTATATCACGAGTCACGCCGACATGCCGGGCTTCTCGCGCACCGATCAGGCGCGCCTTGCCGGTCTCGTGCTGGGGCACGTGGGCAAGCTTGGCAAGCTCTCGCACGCACGTGACGTTGATTGGACGCTGCTGTTTTGCCTGCGCCTCGCGGCGCTGCTGTGCAGACGGCGGGCCGATGTCGGCTTGCCGGCCATCGAGGTGACGGCGACAAACGCCGGGTTCGACGTAAAGCTGCCCAACGACTGGGTGTCGCTGAATCCGCTGACTGACTACAGCCTCGTTCAGGAGGCGGCCGAGTGGGAGAAGATCGGCAAGCCTTATCGGGTGGTTTATACGGGCGTTTGATTACGGCGGTGCGCGGCGCTCAGTCGGCCATGAAATGCCGCGCGTACCGTTCGTTGATATCGGTTACGCGCAGCAAGGTCAGGAAATCAGCCGTGTTGAAATCGGGATCCCACGCCGGCGCGCCGCAAATCTTGGCTCCCAGCCGCAAGTAACCTTTGACGAGCGGCGGCGGCGTGACCTTCGCGCCCGTGCGCAGCTCCTGCACCGGCAGCGGCGTGTGCGCGAACGCCCGGTACTCGAGCGCCGTCAACGCGTCCTTCTCCATGCCATCGAAGAGATCGGCGGCGTAGTGGCCACCATCGGCCATCGATACACTCGCGCAACCCAGCATGGTCTCGTAGCCGTTCTGCTTCATGTATGCGGCGAGGCCGCCCCACAAGGACATGATGACCGCGCCGCTTCGATAATCCGCGTGGACACACGAGCGGCCGACTTCGACGAGCTTCGGGCGCAGGTGGGCGAGGCGCGAGACATCGAATTCGCTTTCGGCGTAGAGCCGGCCCGCGCGCGCGGCCTGGTGCGGCGGCAAGACCCGGTATGTGCCCACGACCTTCAGCGTGTCCAGATCGCGGACCAGCAAGTGGTCGCAGAAGGCATCGAACGTATCGACGTCGAGGCCCGCCGGACCTTTCAACTGGGCGCCCATTTCGTCGGCGAACACGCGGTATCGCAGGCGTTGCGCCTCGCGAAGTTCCGCCTCGGAATGCGCCCACGATACCCGCAGCCTGTGCTGCGCTGTCACCGTCTCGGCGGCGCGGGGCAAGCGGTCCGGGCCGCTCGTACCGTTCGATGGGTTCACGAAAGCGTGCGTCGTCGATTCCTGCATTGACAATCCCCAGTGGATTTGGCTGACGTATTACCGATAGCCGACAATGTAAGTATCGCGAATGACGCTCGCATGGCATCACAGTGACGATTCAATGAAGTGCGTGGGCTGGTCTCCTCCTCGATCTGATCGGTGAACGGCGTTAAAGCAGGTCGGGGTTCGTGACGGCGCGCAACACGATCTGGCTGTCGCCCGCGCGTGATCGCCCCTGAAACCACCAGATACCTGCTTTTTTCATGGTCCAGTCGGCTTCCTGACCGGTCAGCAGCAAGGCCGCAACGCGTCCGAGCGTTGGCTGGTGTCCAACGACCACGACCGTTTCAGCCGCGCCTTGCGGCCATTGCGCGGCATCGAGCACAGCCTGCGCGGACGCCCCCGGCGCGATTTCCTTCGCTACCTGATAGCGGTCGCCGAAGGTTTCCATCGTCTGGATGGTGCGGGTGGCGGGACTGACGAGGAAAAGCGCATCGCCATCGATACGGCTTTTCAGCCACTTCGCCGCCGCCTGTGCCTGCTTGACGCCGCGTCCGGTCAACTGGCGCGCGAGGTCGCTCGCAGCCTGATCTTCCGCTTCGGCGTGACGCCAGAGAATGAGGTTCATGGGGTGTCTCCTTTTGACGGTTTTAAGCGTTTTCGATTGCGCCGGTATCAGGAAAACGCTATAGTCTCGCTCTTGTCGGAGCGTAGCGCAGCCTGGTAGCGCATCTGATTTGGGATCAGAGGGTCGAAGGTTCGAATCCTTTCGCTCCGACCACGTTACACATGAAGGGGTCACGAGTTCAACTCGCGACCCCTTTGCCATTTCTGGCGCGGTTTGATTGTCGTTCGCGCAGTCGTGTCCGGTCCCAATTCCCGATATCGTTTACTCTTCCTGCTTCACTCTCCAAATCAACGAATTATTTCCGGGCCGTCCATGCCGCGCTTCGCCGTTCTGTTTGCCTGCTCCCTGATTCTCTCGGCATGTGCCGATTCAACGCCGCATCGCGTAATACCTCAGGACCCGCCCGACTACAAGGGCGTTCCAACCGATACCACACCGCCCGACATGACCATCGCGCCGGCCAGGGCAGCCCCCTCCGCGCAGCCGCAATGATCGCCTGCATGCCGCGAGCCTGTCGCCTGTCCGAACGTGGCAGCAGCGTATAATTTGTCCATGAACACGCCCGCCAACGCCGCCCAGTCCCACGACCACTCGTCTGCCGACGCGCTTCAGGCTGCAGTCACCATGGCCGACGATTACTGTCGCGAACGCGGTCAAAAGCTCACGCCCATTCGCCGAACAGTGCTGGAACTGCTGCTCACGTCCGGCCGTGCAACGAAGGCGTACACGCTGCTCGACGAAATGCGCGCAATGCATCCCAACGCATCGCCGCCGACGGTGTATCGGGCGCTGGATTTCCTGCTGTCGGCGGGATTGATTCATCGGATCGAATCAATCAACGCGTTCACGGTCTGCCACGACCTGACGCATTGCCAGCATGGCGTGCTGGTGGTTTGCCAGCAATGTGGGCGGGTGACCGAATTGCAGCAGCAAAAGCAGTTGCGCCAGAGCTTGTTATCGCAGGTCGAGGCAAGCGGATACAAACTGGCGGGTGACGATATCGAACTCAAGGGCATTTGCCCGGCATGCCAGGCGGCCGAGGATCCAAGCGCTCACAAGCATGACCACGATCACGCATCGCATTGAGTCGGCGTGGATCACCGTACAAGGCCGTTCCGACGTGAGTTGGAACGGCCTTTTGTTTGCCGCTAGACGACGTGGGCAGAGAAAGGCGAAACGCCGATGCGGGCACATCGGCGTTTCTGACCCGCGGTACCTGTTCGCGCAGAGAGGCGCGGGCTGTAGTCATTCTAGGTCGCAACAATCTGCTGGTTGTGATCACTTGTTTCAACGCGTAACCCGATGTGTGACGGTGCGATCCCAAGAAGAAGCAAGCCATAGCAACCAAGGCCGCGTCACGTAATTGTTACGATCGAATATTCGGGGTGGCCGTGCGTCATGCGAAATTCTTGCTGCAACGGTATTATCGAATATCTCTTCAGTTGAAATCGATCTCGAACATGACCGCGCTGTGGATCTTTCTTGCTGTTTGCCCGCTGGCAATGGCTTCTTTGCTGGTGTTCGCGTCGCACATCGATCCGTTATCGGGGCGGTGGCGCGGAGCACGGTTCATTGGCTCGCTGCATGTTCCCGACGTGCGGGAACGAGGCAGGCGACTCGGCGCCGCCGTGAAGCATCATGCGGCTGCGAGCCGTACGAGTCCTATTGCTTGCAGCGAATCACCATCGACCGGTTCTTGACGTTCGCGCCAAAAATTCCGGCGACCGATCCGCCCGATGTCGCTCCGTTGTCCACGTCCTTCGACACCACGTCGTAACCATACGACCCGCAGATTTCTCCGGCCTTCTTGTAGCATTCGGCCCAGCTCGTGCTGGCATCGCCGCCGCTGCAGTTGATCGCAAAACCGGTATCGCCGGTTGGCAAATAAGTCCGTTTCGCCGTGTTTGCGCAACCCGCCAGCGCTGCTGCAGCGACCAGCACGGCAGCCATCATGGCCAGTTTTCCAGGCGCCGGGGCGCGGACGTTGTCTTTCATCGAATCTTCCCTGTAACTGATTGAACGTGGCTGAACGCGTTTGTGCGCCGATGCATTCATCGAGGTGGCAAGTAGCGCGACGGATCGATCGAACTGCCCTTGTAGCGCAATTCGAAGTGCAGCATCACGCGGTTTGTGTCGCTGTCGCCCATTTCCGCGATGGGCTGGCCTTGCGCGACGCTCTGGCCTTCCTTCACGAGCAGCGCGCGATTATGCGCGTAAGCGGTGAGGTAATCGGCGTTGTGCTTCACGATCAGCAGGTTGCCGTAACCGCGCAAGCCGTTTCCCGCATACACCACCGAGCCGGCCGCTGCCGCGACGATCTGCGTGCCGGGTGTGCCGCCAATATCGATACCTTTCGAACTCTTGCCGTCGAAACCGCGGATGACGTCGCCTTGGACCGGCCAGATCAGCGAAATGCTGGTGGCGGGCCGGATCGCGCCGCCCGACACAGCGGGAGCGGTATCCGCAGAACTCGTGCCGCCGCCTGTACGAGCCGGTGCAGTCGATGAAGGCGCCGAAGCAAGGGCCGTCCCCGCCGGGGGCGCCACACGCAGCACCTGGTCGACTTCAATCGCGTTCGGGTCGGCAAGGTTGTTCCAGCGCGCGATATTTTGCGCTGTTGTCCTGTTCGCACGCGCGATCTTGGACACTGTATCGCCCCGTTCCACACGATAAAACCCCGGTCCCACAGGTGCGGAGCCACACGCGGCGAGCACTGCGACCAAGGTCGCGCAGGTCAGCCGTCGAATTATTTGTACCAAACTCAGAACCTCGCAAAGCGCCGCACAACCCGGAGAGCCACGGCGGACGAACAACAACGCGTAACGTCGAAAGGTATGATTTTAACGTCCCCGTGCCGTGGCACTCAGAAGCCTGCGCGCTCCCAGGTACGCGCGGCGCTCATCTTCCCCTTACGACGCCGGTGAAATGGTCAGCCTGAGTGCTGCCGTTTCCGTTTTCCCGGGCGCAAGCCAACGCAATCCGTGACCGTTGTGAATGGCATCGGGCAGACCGACCCATGGCTCGACGCAATAAAAATCCGACGCCGGTGCTTCGGTCCAGGTCGTGACCGCATACCAGGGCACCGAGTCAGGCCGTTGCAGATCGAAGTTCACCGCGCGTTTCAGACCGGGCGTAACCAGCCGCACGGGTTGATCGGACGGGCCGTTGAAACAATGAAAACGGTCGAGGATGCTCGGGTCATCGATGCAATAGAGCGCCTTGCCGGCTTCCGCTTCGCTTATCGATCCGTCATCGAGTTGCCGGCGCGTTTCCGTACGCGGCAGTTCGATGCTGCTGATGCCGCGTTGATCGTGCGGCAGCGCGAAGTAGAAATGGTGGCCGGAATAATAGGGCAGTGGCACTTCGCCCGGATTCGAGGTCGTCAATTCCACATCGAGCGTGACGCCATCCACGAGCCGGTACGCCGCCTCGAAACGGAAAGCAAACGGATAGCCCTGACGCGTGAAATCGTTGTCGACGAGCGTCATGCGTACACCGTGACCGTCCGCGTCCACCCTGTGCTCGAACGGCAGGTTGCGCGCGAAGCCATGCATGGGGAGGTCGTGCACGACGCCGTCCGGGTCGCGCCACTTGCCAATTTCGCCATCGACGAAATGGCGGCCGAGAAACGGGAACAGCAGCGGATTGCCGCCGCGAATCTTGACGAAGTTGGACCAGTCAGGCGCGGCAGGCCAGAAGATGACCGGTTCGCCGCCGACGCGCCAGGTCATCAGGCGCGCGCCGGCGTGGGGGGCAATTTCGAGGGCGGCGTCATCGCGTTTGATTTCCAGGATCTCGGGTAGTGATGACATATGGGTGGTCTCCTTGGCGTAAATGGTCGGGCTGTTCGATGCATCGCGCTCAATTCTACGGGGAAACCCTTTTGGGGAAACTGCGACTGACACACCTAGTTTCATTGGCCCGATAATGCAAGCACGATGTAACGCGGGTGAAACATTTTGCGGCCTTGACGATCCAATCGTTCAAGATGATCCTACGAAAGGCGAGGGTGATATGGATCTGGCTATGATGTTCGGAGTTTTTATCTTTGGTACTTTTGGCGCAGGGACGGCTTTGTTCTTATACAAGCTCTAAAACGCCACGTTAATTGATCGGAATGTTTGAAAAGGGCTCGTCTTCGACGAGCCCTTTTTGTTTTTCTTTTTGAATTCATATATCTAACAATCAGCTTTCGATTGCGCGATCTCGCACGCAAACGCTTGGCGCTGCTTTTGGCGACCGGCATAATCTGCGCGTTTTGCGTGCCGTATGCCGCACCGCCGAGACCATGCGACTTGTCGCTGGTTTATCGCCAACAACGAAAGAGGACTGACGCGTGACTTTGTGGTTTCTGATTTTCCTGAGCGTGCTGCAGGGCGTGACCGAGTTGTTTCCGGTCAGCAGTCTTGGCCATACCCTTCTCGTGCCTGGTTTGATCGGCATGCATATCGACAAACATGCGCCACAGCTGTTGCCGTTTCTTGTCGCGCTTCACCTTGGCACCGCGCTCGCGTTACTGTGGTATTTCCGCAAGCGCTGGGTGGCGCTGGTGATCGGGTTCGTGGGGTCCTTGCGTGGCCGCAAGAATGCCGATGGCCACATGATGTGGGCGCTGATCATCGGCACGATCCCAACGGGTATTGTCGGCTTGTTGCTCGAGAAGCGGCTCGAGGCGCTTTTCCATGATCTGCGGATCGTCGCGGTAGCACTCATGGTCAACGGCGTATTGCTGTGGGTAGGTGACCGGTTGACGCGTTCCCGCGCCGCCCGCGCGCCAGAAGATCTCACGTTCAAGCAGGCGTTCCTCGTCGGCCTGGCGCAGATCGGCGCCTTGATTCCCGGCTTCTCGCGCAGCGGCCTGACGATCATCGCGGGCGTGGGCGCAGGATTGAGCGCCGAGAAAGCCGCCGAGTTTTCGTTTCTGCTCGGTACGCCGATCATCTTCGCGGCCGGCGTACTCGAACTGCCCAAGCTCTTCCATGCGCCCGATCAACTCGCCGATGCCATCCTCGGCGGCGTGCTGACGGGCATCGCCGCATATTTGAGCGTGCGTTTCCTGATGCGTTATTTCGAAGGAAAAGGGCGGCTCGCGGCATTCGGCGTGTATTGCCTGATTGCGGGCGCGTTCTGTCTCGGCTGGTTCATGCTGCATCCGCAACCGGTCTGATACCACGCGAATGACGTGAGGAGCCCCGAATGGGGCTCCTTGTGCATTCGATGAGGTAAAATCCTGGATCGTCTGCAATGCGGCAGTAGCTCAGCTGGATAGAGCATCGGCCTTCTAAGCCGAGGGGCGGGGGTTCGAGTCCCTCCTGCCGTACCACGATCACTTCAGGAATCCGCGCTTGTTTGTGCTTGTCTGCGTCATCACGGCGCAAGTTGCTGGCACAAAAACATCAGCGTAAGCAGCGCCGCGAACAACAGCGCGCCGCCTATGGCGGTAACGACGCGTGGCCAGATGGCCGGCTGTATCTCGTCCACGTACCGATTTCCGTCCCCCCAGTTGTCCAGATCAAACCGCTCGGGTTGTCCTGCAAGCAGCCGGTCCATCGCTGCCAGGCCCTGCGGCATGATGAGCGCACACGCAATCACCCCGATACACAGGCATCCGTAAAACGTCGGCGTGAGATGGGTTTCCATGAGCGGGCGGGGAAGCAGAATCGGCGATTCACTGATGTTAGGTTTGCTCTGCGCCGGTCTCTATCGGACACGTCCTAGATAGTTCTGCATTTCTCTGAAACATACTCGCGATGACCATTCGGCCGAGCTTCTACGCTTGCGGAACACGTGTGGCCTCATGCTATCCTCGACCCACACGATTCTTGCTCGCCAGTCTGTCGCAGCATTCCGAATGGCGATCCACGCAGAAAATCAATCAATATCAACGAGGGAGAACATTTCCATGTCACAGCCGACTCACGGGCTCAAACGCGTCTCTACGCAAATCACGTTGTCACTGGTCGGGGGCTGCGTGCTGCTGGCCAGCGGCGCAGCTCAAGCGGCTAATCTCGGGTTCCTGAACAACACGCCCATCACGTACATGAAGCAGCGTGATCTGCAGATACTCAACAAGTCCGCGCACACCGCGCTGGATACCAAGCAGGACGGCGAGTCGCTCGACTGGAACAACGAAGGCGCCGGCAATCCGGTAGCAGTCACTGGCACGATCACGCCGTCGGACACGGACAAGAAAGGCGACAGGACGTGCCGGAAGCTGACCATGGTCGCGCATGCCAAGGGCCAGACGCAGACCTGGGCGCCGACCGTCTGCAAGACCGAAGGCGGCAAATGGGCGCTGCTCAAGCAGTGAGCAGTCTCCAATTGAAGCTTCGCGGCGAACAGCCTTTCGTAGCTCGAAGCAGCAGATCGATCAATGGCTGAGCGGACGGTTTCGTGCGGCGTCGTGATACTCAACACGCAAGGCGACGTGTTGCTCTGTCACGCGACCGAGACGTCGCACTGGGACATTCCCAAAGGTCAGGGCGAAGAAGGCGAAGAGCCTGTCGAAGCGGCGTTGCGCGAGCTCGTGGAAGAGACGGGCATCGTCTTGCCGGCGGAGCGGCTGAAGGATCTGGGGCGCTTTGTGTATCGGCGGGACAAGGATTTGCATTTGTTCGCCGTGCGCGTCAGCCAGGACGAAGTGAAGATCGAGGAGTGCGTTTGCGAATCGTACTTTCCCCGGCGGCGCGACGGCACGATGATTCCCGAAATGGATGCCTACCGGTGGGTGTCGCTGGCCGACGTCGACCAGTATGCAAGCCGCAGTCTCGCGCGGCTATTCCAGACCACGCTGTCGCTTGCGGAACTGCATCAAACGCTGGACTGACGGGTCGAGCCTGGTGGGCTGATGCAGCCGTTCAATTTTCCGATGGCCGGTCGTTCGGATTCGCAAACAGCGCTCTCATCTCGGGCGAGAGCGGAAAACGCAGGTTGATGTTGTCGGGCGGAATGGGTTGCATGAACCACGTGTCGTACAACGTCTCCGCTTCACCTGAACGTTGCATGCCGGCAATGACGTCATCGGCCAGTTTCTTGAAGACCGGGTCGCCCTTGCGCATGACGCACGCATACGCTTCATGCGCAAGCGGGTCGCCTGTGACCACATAGTCGCGCTGCGCGGCGCCTTCCTGCGCGATCTTTCCATACAGCAGCGGATCGTCCATGACGAAGGCGACGGCGCGGCCGGTCTTGACCGCCTCGAATGCTTCCGCGTGATCGCGGGCGGCGATGATCCGCAAGTCGAGCTTCTGGTTCATCGACAATTCGCGGATCAGTTGCTCGTCTGACGTGCCTACGGTCGTCGATACCGTTTTGCCGGCGAGGTCGCTGTAGTTCCGGATGCCGGACTTGCGCTTCACCACCATCCGGATGCCGTAGTCGAAGATGCTGTTGGTAAAGGCAACCAGTTGTTCGCGGTCCCGGATATGGGCGGTCGAACCGCACTCGAGGTCGATCTGATGATTGACCACGTAAGACAGGCGATTGGTCGATGTCACCACCACCGTGCTTACGGCGAGATGGGGCTTTTGCAGGCGGCGCCGGACTTCGTCGACTATCTTGAGCGCGATGCTTTGGGAATAGCCGATAGGCTGCTGCTTCGAGTCCAGATACGAGAACGGCACCGACGATTCGCGCACGCCAAGAACAATGCTGTTGTTCTCGGCGATCTTGCGCAACGTGGGCGAGATTTGAGGTTGTTCCGCCGTGCTCGCGCAGACAGTCTGCGCCGCCAGCAGCAGCGCGAGCGCGAGCGCTGCGCACGTTGCGCGAGCGGACGGCCGCGTAGACGCGCACATCCAACTGCTAGCCAGGAACACCGGCAGACGCCCCGCCGGCTTCAAGCCGGTTTGCCCCAGCTATCGCGCAAGCTGACGATACGATTGAACACCGGCACGCCCGGCTTCGAATCCACCCGATCGGCCACGAAATAGCCATGACGTTCGAACTGATACCGGTCTTCCGCATTGGCGTTGCGCGCCGATGGTTCGAGATACGCGCGAACCACACGCTTTGAATCCGGATTCAATGCATCGAGGAATTCAGCGCCGCCGGCGCCAGGTTGTGGCTCCTTGAAGAGACGATCGTAGAGCCGAACTTCGGCTTCATACGCGTCTTTCGCGCTGACCCAATGAATCGTTCCCTTGACCTTGTAGCCGTTCGCGCCTTCGGTGCCCGATTTGCTGTCGGGGAAATAATTGCAGTGCACGGCCGTGATATTGCCGTTTTCGTCCTTGTCCGCGCCGGTGCATTCGACCACGAAGCCGTACTTCAGCCGCACCTTGTTGCCTGGGAACAAACGGAAATATCCCTTCTTGGGCTCTTCCTGAAAGTCTTCACGCTCGATCCACAATTCCCGCGAAAACGGAAACTCGCGAACCCCGCGGTCCGGATGATGCGGATGCACGGGCGCGCTGCACGCCTCGCTCGTGCCTTCCGGAAAGTTGTCGATGATCAGCTTCAGCGGATCCAGCACTGCAATCGCACGCGGCGCTTTTTCATCGAGATCATCGCGCAGCGCGCCTTCCAGCACGCTCATGTCGATCCACGAATCGACCTTCGTCACGGCCACGCGATCGCACATCAGGCGGATGCTTTCCGGTGTGAAACCACGGCGCCGCACGCCCACGATAGTCGGCATGCGCGGATCGTCCCAGCCTTCCACGTGGTTCTCGGTCACCAATTGGAGCAGCTTGCGTTTGCTGGTGATTGCATAGGTGAGGTTCAGGCGCGAAAACTCGATTTGCTGCGGCAGCGGACGTGTGAACTTGCCGTCGTCGGCGAGTTGGTTCAGGAACCAGTCGTAAAGCGGACGATGATCCTCGAATTCGAGCGTGCACAGCGAATGCGTAATGTTCTCGAGCGCGTCCGATACACAATGCGTGTAGTCATACATCGGGTAGATGCACCACGTGTCGCCGGTCCGGTAGTGATGCGCGAAACGAATGCGATAAATCACCGGATCGCGCATGTTGAAGTTCGGCGACGCCATGTCGATTTTCGCGCGCAGCACGTGCTCGCCTTCCTGGAATTCGCCGGCTTTCATGCGGCGGAACAGGTCGAGGTTTTCTGCAGGCGTACGGTCTCGGAACGGCGAATTCTTGCCCGGTTCCTGTGCGGAGCCGCGTGTGAGACGCATTTCTTCGGCCGTCTGGCTATCCACATAAGCCTGGCCACGCTCGATCAGCAGTTCGGCGAATTCGTACAACTGGTCGTAGTAGTCGCTTGCGAAGTACAGGTATTCCTGACCGTCCTTGTTCCAGTCGAAGCCGAGCCACTTGACCGCATCGACGATGGAATCCACGTACTCGACACTTTCCTTTTCGGGGTTGGTATCGTCGAAACGCAGGTGGCAGACGCCGCCGTAATCACGGGCGATGCCGAAATTGACGCAAATACTCTTAGCGTGGCCAATGTGCAGATAACCGTTCGGTTCGGGCGGAAAACGCGTCTCGACCCGCTGCGACCATTTGCCGTTGCGATTGTCTTCGTCAATGATATTGCGGATGAAATTATTTACCGCCGGGGCGTCGTTGCGATCAGTGTTCATGCGAAAGAGAAGAAGAGCTGACGAGGGCGCTAGCGTTCGGATACGTGCGGCTTGCGTTCGGTAAGACCAAATCGATCGAACGATTCTACCTTAGCAATCCGCCCGGGGCAGCGCGGGCCGGGATTTCGCCGCGATCTGCGGCGCGGTTGCGACATGTTCCTTATCTGGTGCAAACCAGCATCGTTTCAATACCGGATGTATCGAGCGTAACGGGAGGTAAATCGCATTGTCGGCAATGATGAGACGATTTTAAGATAGCGTCGCGTCCCGGATTAATGAAATTGAAAGGTTCGGGGCGCGGCATATCGACAATAAAAAGGAAGGTCTCAACATGAACAAGATCACGCGGGTATCGATTCGGGTTGCTGCGGTTGCGACGTTGATTGCAGCAGTGTCGGGGTGTGCGATGAGCCGTACGCAGGCGCACGCGGGGATTGGAGCGGCGGCCGGCGGTGCGTTGGGTTATGTGCTGACCGGCGGTCCGCTCGGGACGGTGGCGGGCGCGGCAGCGGGCGGACTGGTCGGGGCGGGTGTGAGGTAAAACTTTGTCGGCTGGACAAAGCCGTTTTCACGGCTTGTGAGATCTACCGACGATGCAGATTCCCGCCAGTGGCGCGCTCATTGATATGACATGGTGAATGTCGCGTAGGCCTTAGCGCTTCCGGGGACCATCGTTCCGGTTCGAACGTAACGGCCCACCAGCGGGATGCTATAGGCGCCCGATACCGACAGCGGCACGATGACAAACTGATTTGCCGTGCCCGTGACGGCAGAGTCGGGGCCGAACGCGATCGGGACGCCTCCGTTCACAATCTGGTATCCGACTCCCGACGCTGTGGAATCGTGCCCCAGCGACAGCGTGGTCGACGTATTGTTGGGCTGTGATGCGTCGGTGATCGTCATGGCGACTTTGATGCCGGCAGCGCAGTTGAGTCCCATGTTGAACGTGGTATCGCCATAAGTGGAATTTACCGTGGGCAGATCACGCGTGTGGGCGCGCGGCATGTCGACATTGATTGATGGCGTGGTGACCGTGCAGGTTTGCACGCCCACCTCGAATGGCGTGAACTGGATGGTGGCGACCAGTAACTGATCGAGCGTGAACGTTGCGTAAGCTGTCGCGGCAACCGTCCCTGAGGTCGGACCGACTCCGGTGGGCTGCGTGCGGACTATTTCAACGCCATAGTATGAGTTGCTGTAATTCCATGAACCCACCCAGTTGCCGGTAATTCCCGGTCCGTAATAACTTCCGCGATTCCCGTTGTTGCCTTCGTAAAAACGTATGCCGATCCCATCGATATTGGTAGCGTAAGTAAAAACGTTATTAGTCGACGATATCAGAGCCGAGCCGGTTGCAATTTTCAGATAGGTGCCGGGGGCCGCGCACCATGCGTAAAGGCCGCTGACGGGTATGGTCGGGACTTCGCCTTTGTAAAGCACGGTGCCGACCGGGACATCTCGCGAGAAACTCTGCGGTGGAATGGTGATCGTATAAACGTGGGCAGTTTGAGGATCCGCGAAGGAGCAGGATGCGTCCGCATCCAAGCTGGCAGCGCCCAACCCCAGCAGGCATGCCGCACTGGCGAGGACCTTGCAGATATTGTTCCGTGGATGCATTGAACGCGTTTCTTTGAACGATTGAGTGCTTATTAACGTTACGCAATATCTGCGTGGTCTTCGCAACTGAGTATATATTTTCATATAATCGCTGCCATTAGATACACCAGGCGCCCGTTTTAGAGGTGGAAGTGAAATTGTATTCCGGTGCAGCCGCATCGTCGGCGAAAATTTTAATTCGCTAGACGACAATTATGCATTGCTTCGCGGTATCGGAAATTTTATTTGTTTTTATAAAGAAGTTAATGGTCATTTTGATTATGGCTGATGCCGAACCATGATCACGGTCTGTAATCGGAATTGGCGTTGAACAGTGGCTGGTCTGCAGTCCATGCGCGAGCACTGCGCACGTAGGTTCGTTGCGCGGACGTCCCGTCCGGAGCAATCAACACGCGCACATCACCATCGTCCGCCGCCACGGGCAGAATCCATCGCCAAACCCCGTATAATCGACAATCCCCAATCTGGCTCCCGGCGCCGCGCACAAGCTACGAACGCGCGTCGCCACCGCACACAAAAGCAGACCCGCACGCCATGAAAGCCGCCGACATCCGCGAGAAATTCCTTAAGTTCTTTGAATCGAAGGGCCACACGATCGTTCGCTCGTCGAGCCTCGTGCCCGGCAACGATCCCACGCTGCTGTTCACGAACTCCGGCATGGTCCAGTTCAAGGACGTTTTCCTCGGCACCGAATCGCGCCCGTATTCACGCGCGACCACGTCCCAGCGCAGCGTACGCGCAGGCGGCAAGCACAACGACCTCGAAAACGTCGGGTACACGGCGCGCCATCACACGTTCTTCGAGATGCTCGGCAATTTCTCGTTTGGCGACTATTTCAAGCGCGATGCCATCCACTATTGCTGGGAACTGCTGACGAAAGTCTACGGCCTGCCGCCGGAAAAGCTCACCGTCACGGTCTACCAGGAAGACGACGAAGCGTTCGCCATCTGGGAAAACGAAATCGGCGTGCCGAAAGAGCGGATCATCCGCATCGGCGACAACAAGGGCGCGCGCTACGCGTCGGATAATTTCTGGACCATGGGCGATACCGGCCCTTGCGGCCCTTGCTCCGAAGTGTTCTACGACCACGGCCCGGAAGTGTGGGGCGGCCCGCCCGGATCTCCGGAAGAGGACGGCGACCGCTTCATCGAGATCTGGAATCTCGTGTTCATGCAGTTCAATCGTGATGCCCAGGGCAACATGACGAAGCTGCCCAAGCAGAGCGTCGATACCGGCATGGGCCTCGAACGCCTTGCCGCCGTGCTCCAGCATGTGCACAGCAACTACGAGATCGACCTGTTCCAGGCGCTGATCAAGGCTGCATCCCGCGAAACCGGTACGCCGGACCTCACGAACAATTCGCTGAAGGTCATCGCAGACCATATTCGCGCGTGTTCGTTCTTGATCGTCGATGGCGTGATCCCCGGCAACGAAGGCCGCGGTTACGTGCTGCGCCGTATCGTGCGCCGCGCGATTCGCCACGGCTACAAGCTCGGCCGCAAGGGCGCGTTTTTCCACAAGCTCGTGGCAGATCTGGTCGAGGAAATGGGCGCTGCTTACCCGGAACTGAAAGAAGCGCAGACGCGCGTCACGAACGTGCTGAAACAGGAAGAGGAACGGTTCTTCGAAACCATCGAGCGAGGCATGGAGCATCTGAACGATGCATTCGTTGAGATGGACTTAACGGCCACAGCAAACTTCGTGAAAAATTCGGTCTGGCAAGACTGGCAAAGTGAGGGCTGGGCTTTTCGCTACGAACTGCCGCGCTCGACCAAATTCTTCCCCCCGAAGGACCTTGCATCAACGGAGTCAATACGTCGACTCTACGCGATTTCTGCAGTTGATATCGTTGGTGATCTAGCTCGGATCCGGAAGCATTATGAGAAAGCAAATCCGGAAAGCTGGGCAGCAGTGGCCGTTGTTGACGCAGCAGAGACGCGGGCAATCAACGATGCTCATCTGTTTTACATTGATCGCGCGGAACTGGCACCGCACAGGATTTTGAGCGGTGGTCGCGCGTTTGAATTGCATGACACGTATGGTTTTCCGCTCGACTTGACTGCGGACGTTTGCCGTGAAGTTGGGGTCAAGGTCGACGAAGCCGGTTTTGAAGAAGCAATGCAAAGGCAACGCGAACAAGCCCGTTCGGCCGGCAAGTTCAAGTCGGCGCAAGGTCTGGAATATGCGGGCGAGAAGACCACGTTCCATGGCTACGAGAACGAGTTCTTCGATGACGCGAAGATCGTCGCAATCTACTTGGACGGGACATCGGTTAAAGAGGCCCAAGCCGGCCAGCAAGCCGTCGTCGTGCTGGATCACACGCCGTTCTACGCAGAATCGGGCGGTCAGGCCGGTGACCAGGGCGTACTCGCGAACGCCGCGGTGCGCTTCGCCGTCGCCGATACGTTGAAAGTGCAATCGGACGTGGTCGGTCATCACGGCTCGGTCGAGCAAGGCACGCTGAAAGTGGGCGACGTGGTGAAGGCCGAGATCGACACGACCCGCCGTCTGCGCACGGCGCGCAATCACTCGGCGACGCACTTGATGCACCGGGCGCTGCGCGAAGTGCTTGGCGGTCACGTGCAGCAAAAGGGTTCGCTGGTCGATCCCGACAAGACCCGATTCGACTTCGCACACAACGCCCCCATGACCGACGAGCAGATTCGTCGCGTGGAAGAAATCGTGAACGCGGAAGTGCTGGCGAACGCGCCGGGCATCGTGCGTGTCATGCCCTACGACGAGGCGGTGAAGGGCGGCGCAATGGCGCTCTTCGGCGAGAAATATGGCGACGTGGTGCGCGTGCTGGATCTCGGCTTTTCGCGTGAGTTGTGCGGCGGTACCCACGTGAATCGCACGGGCGATATCGGCTTGTTCAAGATCGTCATGGAAGGCGGCGTGGCGGCCGGCATTCGCCGCGTGGAAGCCATTACCGGCGACAACGCTGTGCGTTTCGTGCAGGAACTCGATGCGCGGATCAACGCGGCATCGGCGGTATTGAAGGCGCAGCCGTCGGAGCTGACCCAGCGCATCATGCAGGTTCAGGAGCACGTGAAGTCGCTGGAAAAGGAACTCGGCGCGCTGAAGTCCAAGCTGGCATCGAGCCAGGGCGACGAACTGGTGTCGCAGGCAGTCGAGATCGGCGGCGTACATGTCCTGGCTGCGCAGTTACCGGGCGCGGACGGCAAGACACTGCGCGAAACCGTGGACAAATTGAAGGACAAGCTGAAGAACGCGGCGATAGTCCTGGCTGCCGTCGATGGCAACAAGGTCAGCCTGATTGCAGGCGTGACGGCGGAGGCATCGAAGAAAGTGAAAGCGGGCGATCTCGTGAACTTCGTCGCACAGCAAGTGGGTGGCAAGGGCGGCGGGCGGCCGGATATGGCGCAGGCTGGCGGCACCGAGCCGCAGAACTTGGCAGCAGCGCTCGCCGGTGTCAACGAGTGGGTGAAGGGGAAGCTCTAAGCCTGCCCTGGAGACATGATCACAAGCCCGCCGTGTATTTAGCACGACGGGCTTTTCCATTCTGGGCGGACGGTTGAAAGACTATCGACAGGTACGCACCTTGCGGTCCATTGGCTAGCGCGGACACGAAGTCCCGCGCATCGACTACAAAAAGGAACACGTTCATGAACAAGAAATTTGTCTCGCTCGCACTCGCATCCTCGATGCTTTTCACCACCGGCGCGGTCTACGCGAAGGGATGTCTCGAAGGCGCGGCAGTCGGCGGCGTGGCGGGTCACGTAGCGGGTAAGCACGGCGTAGTGGGCGCGGCAGGCGGCTGTGCGATCGGCCATCACGAGGCTAACAAGAAGGACAAGCAAGCCGCGGCAGCCAGCCAACCCGCCGCAAAGTAATCAGATTCGTCTGTAGCAGGGCATGAGATCCGCAGCGGCGTCTTATTGACGTCTCCGCGGATTCGGACGCGAACCGCTAAAATGACGGCCACGTCCACATCGCCCTGGCTCCAGACCGCATGCAACATTTCGCCTCCGACAACTACGCCGGTATTTGCCCTGAAGCGCTGGCAGCGCTGATCGATGCCAATAACAGCGGCCACGAGCCTGCTTACGGCGACGATTCCTGGACGCAAGGCGTCTGCGATCGCATCCGCGATCTATTCCAGACGGACTGCGAAGTCTTCTTTGTATTTAACGGCACGGCAGCTAATTCACTGGCGCTCGCCTCGTTATGCCAGTCCTATCACTCGGTGATTTGCCACGAACTCGCGCACATCGAAACCGATGAATGCGGCGGCCCTGAGTTCTTTTCCGGCGGCTCTAAACTGCTGACGGCGCCGGGTATCGATGGAAAGCTGACGCCGGATGCCATCGAAGCGATCGTCACGCGCCGCGCCGATATCCACTACCCGAAGCCCAAGGTCGTCACGCTCACGCAGTCTACTGAAGTGGGCACCGTGTATAGCGTCGAGGAGATCCGTGCGATCGCGGCGATTGCCAAGCGCCGGCATCTGAAAGTGCATATGGACGGCGCGCGTTTTGCGAACGCGGTGGCGTCGCTGAATGTGCACCCGTCGGAAATCACGTGGCGCGCGGGCGTAGACGTGCTGTGTTTCGGCGGCACGAAAAACGGCCTGCCGGTCGGCGAGGCGGTGATTTTCTTCGATAAAGCCCTGGCCGTCGATTTTGCCTACAGGCTCAAGCAGGCGGGGCAACTGGCATCGAAGATGCGATTTATTTCGGCGCCGTGGCTCGGCCTTCTCAACAACGATGTCTGGCTGCGCAACGCCCGCCATGCCAATTCAATGGCGCAGTTGATGGCCGACCGGCTTGCGGATATAGAAGGCATCAAGGTGATGTTCAAACCGCAGTCCAACGCCGTGTTCGCCGAACTGCCGCCACATGTGGCGCAGGCGCTGCGCAACAAGGGCTGGAAGTTCTATCAGTTCATCGGTTCGGGTGGCTGCAGGCTGATGTGCGCGTGGGACACCCTGCCGGAAACGGTGGAACAGTTCACCGCTGAAATCCGCGCGCTTTGCGCCGCGCGTTGACCGCTCGACTTCCCGGAATCTCACCATGATCGAATACCATTTCTGTCCGCGCGACGCGAATAAGCTGGTCGAACGTGCCGATGCCGCGCATGAGGGCGGCCGCGTGCGGCTGGCGTGTCCGGACCCGGAATGCGGCTTCGTTCACTGGAACAATCCGCTGCCGGTGGTTGCGGCCATCGTGGAATACGAAGGCAAGATCCTGCTCGCGCGCAACGCCGCGTGGCCCGAAGGTATGTTCGCGCTGATCACGGGTTTTCTCGAAAACGGTGAGACGCCGGAAGAAGGGATTGCAAGAGAAGTGCTGGAGGAGACGGCGCTGGTCGCGCAGTCGGTGGAACTGGTCGGCGTGTACGAATTCATCCGCAAGAATGAGCTGATCATTGCGTACCACGTGAAGGCGAACGGGACGATCGCGTTATCGCCGGAATTGCTCGAATACCGGCTAGTCGAGCCGGCGAAGCTCAGACCGTGGCGCGCGGGAACGGGACACGCAGTGGCGGAGTGGATGCGCCGCCGCGGGCTCGCGGTCGAGTATGTGGACCGGCCGGGACAATAGTCCTGCGAGCGGTGCCGCCAAGGATCGTGACATTTTGTGCCATCGACGGACTCGATTGACGGCGTCTCCCGGCACTCCTAACATGCCTGACGCAGACTAAAAACGGGGACACGTCATGGCTTTCATCTTTTATCTCACGCACATTCATCTCGGCTTCGATGCGCTTGCGTCACTCGACGGAGAATGCGCGCGCACCGGCATCAGGCGGCCGCTGATCATCACGGACAAGGGCGTGCTCGCCGCCGGCCTCGTCTCGCAGACCGTCCAGGCAATGACGCTCGACGCCGGCGCGGTTCCCATCTTCGACGAAACCCCGTCGAATCCGACCGAAGCCATGGTGATGAAAGCCGCCGCGCTCTACAAGAGTGAGAAGTGCGATGGCCTGATCGCGGTGGGCGGCGGATCGGCCATCGACTTGGCGAAGGGCGTGGCGATTGCCGCGACGCATCCGGGCACGCTGACCGAATACGCGACCATCGAAGGTGGCAGCAACAAGATCACGGCGGACGCCGCGCCGCTGATCGCGGTGCCGACCACGTCGGGCACCGGCAGCGAAGTGGCGCGCGGCGCAATCATCATTCTCGACGACGGCCGCAAGCTCGGCTTCCATTCGTGGCATCTGCTGCCGAAATCGGCGATCTGCGATCCATCGCTGACGCTTGGACTTCCGCCCATGCTGACCGCGGCGACCGGCATGGACGCGATCGCGCATTGCATCGAAACGTTTCTTGCCTCCGCGTTCAATCCTCCCGCCGACGGCATTGCGCTCGACGGGCTCGAACGCGCGTGGGCAAATATTGAAAAGGCGACGCACGATGGCCAGGATCGCGATGCGCGCCTGAACATGATGAGCGCATCCATGCAAGGCGCGATGGCGTTCCAGAAGGGCCTGGGATGCGTGCATTCGCTCTCGCATCCAATGGGCGGACTGGTCGTGAACGGGCGCACCGGCTTGCATCACGGCACGCTGAACGCGGTGGTCCTGCCGGCCGTGCTGCGCTTTAACGAAAGCGCGCCGAGCGTGGTTGCCGAGAACCGCTTCGCACGCATGCGCCGCGTGATGAACCTCCCCGCCAACGCAGATATCGCTCAGGCCGTTCACGACATGACGGAGCGTCTTGGCTTGCCGACGCGCCTGTCGCAAATGGGCGTGGAAGAAGGCATGTTCGACAAGATCATCAAGGGCGCGCTTGCTGATCATTGCCACAAGACGAATCCGCGCGAGGCGAGTGCGGAGGATTATCGGCGCATGTTGCAGGAGTCGTTCTGATTCATGACGCGACCTGTACCCACGAAGCGCGCGGATTATCCGCACTTTCTTTCGATCAACACGCGCTGGTCCGACAACGACATGTACGGCCACGTGAACAACGTGGTGTATTACAGCTACTTCGATACGGTGGTGAACGAGTATCTGATTCGCGAAGGCGCGCTCGATCTGGAGGCCGGCAAGACCATCGGCCTCGTGGTCGAGACGCATTGCAGCTACTTCGCGTCACTGGCGTTTCCTGATCGTGTCGATGCCGGTTTGCGTGTCACTCGGCTCGGTTCAACGAGCGTGCGGTATGAAGTCGGCATCTTCAGCGCCGGGTCGGAGCAGCCGGCCGCGCAAGGGCATTTCGTGCACGTCTACGTGGATCGCGATACCCGCCGTCCGGTGCCATTGCCCGAAGCGCTCGTGGCGGCGCTCAAGCCGCTCGTGAACGGGTAGGAGCGCGCCACGTGAACACGTTCATTCAGTGGTTCGCGATCAACCTTCTGAATGGAGTGAGCGTCGGGTTGTTGTTGTTCATGCTGTCGGCGGGACTCACGCTCATCTTCAGCATGATGGGCGTGCTCAACTTCGCTCACGCGAGCTTCTACATGCTCGGCGCGTATGTTGGTTACGCACTCGCGGAAAGATTTGGCTTCTGGTTTGCGTTGCTTCTTTCGCCGTTGGTTGTCGGTGCACTCGGCGCTTTGTTCGAGCGCTTCCTGCTTCGACGAATCCAAACACGCGGCGCGCTCGCCGAGTTGTTGCTGACATTCGGCGCGGCGTATCTGATTGCTGAAGCCGTCAAGCTCGTGTGGGGCCTCGCGCCGTTCAACGCTGTTGTTCCTCCATCCCTGGATGGCCCCCTCTTCACGCTCTTCGGCGCAGCGTTCCCGCGTTATCGTGCGTTCATGATGTCGGTGTCCATCGCGATGCTCGTAGCGTTGTACGTGGTGCTGCGGGTATCGCGGATAGGACTTGTCGTGCGGGCCGCGCTCACGCATGCGTCGACGGTCGAGACGCTCGGGCATGACGTGCCGCGCGTTTTCACACTTGTGTTTGCCGCAGGCACGGCGCTCGCCGCGCTCGCCGGCGTGATCGGTGCGCCGTTGTTCGTGATCGAGCCTTCAATGGCCGAGAACATCGGGCCGATCGTGTTTGTAGTCGTTGTCGTCGGCGGCCTTGGATCGATCGGCGGGGCGCTTGTGGCATCGCTTTTGATCGGTTGCGTGCAGACGTTTGCTGTTGGAACGAACATGTCGCTCGGCGGTGCCGCAAACTTCATGGGCGCCACGCTGCCGGCTGCATGGGCCGCGTTGAGCGTCGCGCAGATCGCGCCTTTGTTGCCGTACGTATTGCTCGTCGCCATGCTCGCATTGCGGCCACGCGGACTCTTCGGACAGCGCGGCGATGACGATGCTTGAGCTCAGACGTGTAACGCCGTGGTTGTTGCTTGTGGCCGGTCTCGCGTTGCCGCCTGTGTTCAGCTCGCAAAGCTGGCTGCTTGCGTACCTTGCTCAAACGGCGACCCTGATCGTGTTTGCGCTGTCATTCAATCTGCTGCTCGGCGAGACGGGATTGCTGTCGTTTGGTCATGCCGTGTATGCCGGTCTCGGCGCATTCACCGCCGCGCAAATCTTCAATCTATACCCCTTGCCACTGCCGCTATTACCTTTGATCAGCGGCCTTGCAGCGGCGCTTGTCGGTATCGTGTTCGGCTTCTTCTCCACGCGCCGCGCGGGCACCACGTTCGCGATGATCACGCTGGGTATCGGTGAACTGGTTGCGGCGGCTGTGTGGCTCGTGCCGGACTGGTTCGGCGGCGAGAGCGGAGTTTCCATCGATCGTGCAAGCGGACCTGCAGTTTTGGGGTTGGGTTTTGGGCCTGCGATCCAGGCTTATGCGTTGATCGCCGTCTGGTGCGTGCTCGCATGCCTCGCGATGTTCATGTTTTCGCGCACGCCGTTCGTACGCGTGGCCAATGCTGTACGCGATAACCCCGTGCGCGCCGCGGCCATCGGTTTCGATTCACGGCGCGTGCGCTTCGTCATGGTGATCGTGGCCGCGTTTTTTGCAGGCGTGGCAGGCGGTCTGGGGCTGATCAACGTGGAACTGGCATCGGCGGAAGGGGTGGGGCTGGCGCGCTCGGCAAGCGTGCTGATTGCTGTGGTCATTGGCGGCACGGGAATGTTTTTCGGGCCGGTGCTGGGAGCCGTCTTGCTCACGTTTTTCAGTGTGGCTGTGGCAAGCGTGTCCCCTGCATGGGTGGCATATCTCGGGCTGTTTTTTGTGTGGACCGTGGTCGCGGCGCCGACGGGTCTGGCGGGCTTGATGACAGGAAGATCACGGAATCATCCTGCTCTCGGTTTATGTGCTTCAGTTGCCTGGCTCATGGCTATTGTCACCGCGACCGAACTCGCCTACGCACTTCAGTTCGATACCCACGGCGATGGCCTTGCGCACGTCGCAGGCTTGCGGCTCGATGGTCACAGTGTCGGTCCCTGGGGCTTCGCGTTATTCAGCGCCATGGTCGCGTTGCTGCTCACAAGAAAATTCCGGAACGCACAGTGACTACCGCGCTCGAACTGAGGCAAATCACAAAGCGTTTCGGTGCCACCGAAATTCTCCGAGGCGTGGATCTCACCGTTCGCCAGGGCGAACATCATGCGTTGATCGGTCCGAACGGCGCTGGTAAATCGACGTTGTTCGATATCATCGCAGGGCGCACATTGCCGTCGAGCGGGCATGTGATGCTAAACGGCACGGATGTGACAGGATTACCGGCTCACCGATTGGGACGCAAGGGCCTCGCGCGCAGCTTCCAGACTTCAAGCGTATTCACCGGCCTGAGCGTATGGGACAACATTCGATGCGCAGTGCTTGGTTCTCACGCGTCGTGGCCGGCGAGATGGTTCGGATCGAACGTGATTGATCGCGAGACTCAACGTGTTATCGAAGCGATTGGTTTGACCGAGCGCAGCAGCGAGCTGGCCTCGAATCTTGGCTATGCAGCGTTGCGCGCGCTCGATCTTGGCCTGGTGCTGGCATCGGATGCATCGACCTTACTTCTCGACGAACCCACCGCGGGCATGAACCGTTTGGAAGCGGCGCAGGCCCTTTCATTGATCCGCGAGACCACGAAGGGCAAGACCTTGCTGATCGTCGAGCATGATATGGAAGCCGTGTTCGCACTTGCCGATCGTATTTCGGTGCTCGTGCAAGGCCGCGTGATCGCGACCGGAACGCCCGATGAAATCGCCGCAGACCCGGGCGTCCGTTCCGCATATCTCGGTGACGAACCATGACCGCGTTGCTGGAAATCGACGAACTCAACGCGTGGTACGGTTCAAGTCATGTGCTGCATGGCGTGAGCTTGCGCATCGGCGAAGGCGAGGTCGTCGTGCTCGCGGGGCGCAACGGGTCGGGACGTTCGACGCTTGCAAAAGCGCTGATGGGTCTCGTGCATGCGGAGGGCGCGGCGAATTTCCGCGGGGTATCGCTGATAGGGAAGCGGCCTTACGCAATCGCGCGGATGGGCATGGGTTATGTACCCGAACAACGCGATGTATTTCCGACATTGAGCGTCCGCGAGAATTTGTTGCTTGGCATGAAGCGCGGTGGATCGCATTTTGGCGTGGCCGAAGCCGAACGAATTTTTCCGATACTGTACGAACGCAAGGCTGTGAAAGCCGGACTGCTCTCCGGCGGCGAGCAACAGATGCTCGCGCTCGCCCGTACCTTGATGGGCGATCCGGCGCTTGTCATTATCGATGAACCCACGGAAGGCCTCGCGCCGCAAATCGTGAAACAGGTCGCAGCCTGTCTGAAGAGCTTGCAAACTCGCGGTGTGGCGATCCTGCTGATCGAACAGCGCATGACGATGGCACGTGAACTGGCAACGCGCATCGCGGTAATGGGACACGGGAAAATCGTCTTCGATGACACACCCGACGCGCTCGCCGCCAACGAGCGCATCACACGCGAATGGCTTTCTGTCGGCGTTTGAAGAATCAGGAAGCCTTGCTGTCGCGCTCCGCGATCCACTCGTGCTTCGGATCGTTCTTGAAGTGCCAGGTGCGTTTGTCGCCGGCCATCACGTTCAGATAATAGTTGTCGTAACCATACGGCACCACGACCGGATGATAACCACGGGGCACCATGACCACGTCGTGATCTTCCACGGCCATGGTTTCGTCGAGATCGCGCTCGTCGGTATAGACGCGCTGAAACGCAAACCCCTGCGGCGGATTCAGCCGATGGTAGTAAGTCTCTTCAAGCGAACTCTCCACCGGCACGTTGTCCTTGTCATGCTTGTGCGGCGGATAGCTCGATGCATGTCCGCCCGGCGTCTTCACCTCGACCACAAGCAGACCTTCTGCGGGTTCGGTTTGCGGAAGAATGTCGCATACGTACCGCGTATTCGCGCCTTTGCCGCGCGTCGAGCGTTTCATCTGCGAAGGCTCGATAAGCCGCGGCGGATATTGTCCCGTAGCGGGTGCGCTCGCCACGCCGATCTCGGCATCACGATCCGCACGCACAATGGCGGCGAGTTTCGGCGGCAAATACACGGCGTAGGGCGCGGTGTCCTCGAACACGCTGTCACGTGAACCAATCTTCTCCCACTTGTGTTCGCCAGCTTCAATGCTCACCGTTCCAGACAACACGACGATACAGACCTCGCGCTTTGCCTCATGCACATGGACGATATCGCCGGTTTCGAGCCGAGAAGCCGCGAACCCCACATGCTTCCATAACGCAGTTTCCGGTGTGACACGCGCGATGGTCTGACCTTCGCGCGATGCCTTGACGAGCAGACTCATGCTGCCTCCTGAAGTTGTTGATCAACGAGCGCACGCAGCGTCTTGTAGCCTTTTTCGGCGTACGTATAGCTCGTTGCTATGACCGGGTCCTGTTCGGCTTCGACCACGAGCCAGCCGCCATACCCGTGACGTTTCAATCGCGCGATGATCGACGGGAAATCGACGGCACCATCGCCGGGCACGGTGAACGCGCCGTTGATGACCGAGTCGAGGAAACTCCAGTTGCGATTGCGCGCGAGCTTGATGATCTCCGGCCGCACGTCCTTGCAATGTACGTGACAAACGCGGGCGATGTGTTTGTCGAGCATGACGAGCGGATCGCCGCCCGCAAACGTGATATGTCCTGCATCGAACAGCAGGCCGACGGAATCGTTGGTCAGGCTCATCAGGCGGTCCACGTCAGCGGGCGTCTCCACGTACGCGCCCATATGATGGTGGTAAGCAACACGAACACCTTTGGACAAGGTGTATTCGGCGAATATGTTGAGGCGTTTGGCGTATTCGTTCCAGCGGTCATCGGAGAAAAAACGCGGGCGTTGATAGAGCGGTCGCGGCAAACCCTGGATCGAGTCCGCCACTTCGCCGTAGACCATCACCGTCGCGCCGTTTTTCGCAAGCACGTCGAGATGCGGGCCTGCGGCTGCGATCTCTTCTTCCGCGCTGCGCTCCGCAAGGCGACCGGAATACCAGCCGGAGACGAGCGCCAGATCGTACTCGGCCAACAGCTTTTTCAACGCTTCCGGTTCACGCGGAAACTTGTTGCCAAGCTCGAAGCCTTCATAGCCGATCTTCTTTCCTTCGGTCAACGCAACGCTCAACGGCGTCTCGCCGCCCAGCGAGGGAAGGTCGTCGTTCATCCACGAAAGCGGATTGATACCGATCCGTACATCGAAGGTGCTCATCTGTTATTCCTTCGTGCGCTTCGAACGCGCCGTGAGTTTGTGTTCGTAGTTTGCGCGCGCCGAGCGCACCGCTTCACGCGAGGACACTTCGGGCACTGCGACTTCCCACCACCAGCCGCCTTCTTCAGTCGGGCGCGCCGGGTCGGTGTCGATGCTGACCAGATACGATTTTGTCGATGCCCGCGCGCGTTGCATCGCGGCTTCGAGTTCACCGATATTCGCGACGTGTTCGGCGGTCGCGCCGAGCGAGCGCGCGTGCATGGCGAAGTCGATGGCAGGCGCGCCTTCCGGACCTTGCCGGCTGTCGGCCAACAGGTTGTTGAACGGGGCGCCGCCGCAAGCTTGTTGCAACCGGTTGATGCAACCGTAGCCGCGGTTGTCGAGCAGCACGACAATGATCTTGGCGCCAAGCATCACCGATGTAGCAAGCTCGCTGTTCATCATGAGATAGCTGCCGTCGCCTACGATCACGATCACTTCGCGCTCGGGACGCGCGAGTTTCGCACCGAGCGCGCCGGCGACTTCGTAGCCCATGCACGAGTAGCCGTATTCGACGTGATAACCGCCCGGCGTGCTCGTGCGCCAGAGCTTTTGCAAATCGGCGGGAAGGGTTCCGGCTGCACAGACCACGATGTCGTTGGCCGCCGATTGCACGCTCGAACGCTGCACCGCGCCGATGACATCGGCTTCACGTGGCAATGCGTTGTCGATCTGCTGCGCGTTCGTCACGTGATCGACGGTCGCGCGCCAGCTATCGGCGAGTTCGTGCGCACGAACGGTCCACGGCGGCGATGCACGCCAGTCGCCGAGCGCACGGCTTAGCGCATCGAGCGCGAGCTGTGCATCGGATTCAACCGCCAAAGCACCTTGTTTCAAGGCATCGAATGCATTGGCATTGATGCCGATAAGCTGCGCCTGCGCGAACAGCGTGTTCGATCCCGTCGTGAAATCCTGCAGCCGCGTGCCGACCGCGAGAACACAATCGGCATCACTTGCCAACTGGTTCGCGGCTTCCGACCCGGTCACGCCGATACCGCCCAGATTCAGCGGATGATCCCATTCGAGCGCACCTTTTCCCGCCTGAGTTTCGGCGACAGGAATGCCATGACGTTCCGAGAATGAGCGCAATGCACCGGTCGCGAGGCCGTACAGCACGCCGCCGCCCGACACGAGCAGAGGCCTTTTGGCAGCTCGCAATGCGGTGGCCGCGCGGGTGATGTCATCGGCCATGGGCGAGGGCGCATGAAACGAAACCAGACGCGGCTCGAAGAACGATGCGGGATAGTCGTACGCCATCGCCTGCACGTCTTGCGGCAGCGCGAGCGTGACGGGGCCGCACAACGCGGCGTCGGTCAACACGCGGATTGCGCGAGGCAACGCGCTCAACAATTGCGCCGGATGCACGATGCGATCGAAATAACGTGAGACAGGACGCAAGGTATCGTTTGCGGACACGTTGCCGTCGCCGAAGTCTTCCACTTGTTGCAGGACGGGATCGGGCGCACGGGACACGAAGATATCGCCGGGCAGCAACAGCACGGGCAAGCGATTCACGTGCGCCAATGCCGCGGCCGTCACGAGGTTCGTCGCGCCCGGGCCAATGGAGGTCGTCACCGCCATCATCCGCCGGCGGAAATTCGCCTTTGCATAGGCAATAGCCGCATGCGCCATCGCCTGCTCGTTGTGCGCGCGAAACGTGGGCAGAGTCTCGCGATGCGCATACAAGGCCTCGCCCATACCTGCTACGTTGCCGTGCCCGAAGATCGCAAAGACGCCGCCGAAGAGCGCTTCGCCGTCCTCGGTCTGCAGCGCGGCGAGATAGCGGACCAGCGCCTGCGCGGTGGTCAAACGGATCGTGCTGTTCATGCTGCCTGCTCCTGCGCGGTGGCTTTCGGGTGCCGGGCGGCGCGCGCTTCGGTCCATGCATCGATCAGCGTTTCGAACGTGCGCCGCACGCGTGCGACGAGTTCAGCGTCATCTATGGTCCCGGCGAGCCACGCGTGACTCGGCTCATGGAAGATCGTGCGGCCAACGGTAAACCCACGGCATGTCTTCGATAAAGCCGCCGGTTTGAAGCCCTCGCACAGTTGATCCACCGCCGCCGACAAACCCAGCAGCACGACGCCGCGACACGCGGGGTCACGCTCGGCGATCAACGCATCGACGGCTTCCCATTGCTTCGCGCTCATTGGTTCGAGCTTCCACCACTCGGGATAGATGCCAAGGTTGTAAAGCCGTTTCAACGAACGCAGCGCGGTATCTTCGGCAATCGGCGGCCCGTTCTTCGGCACGATCACTTCGAGCAGCAACTCGTGGCCGCTTGCCTGGACGGCGTCGTACAGCGCGCGGATCTGGGCTTCCTGTTCGAGGCGGAGATCGTGTGGATGGTCGGGGTGATAGTGCACCAGGCACTTTGCAACGTGCTCGCGCGGCCACTCGACAAGCGTGGTTCCGATCGAGCGGCCGTGATCGAAAACAAGCGGCATGGAGCCGGGCAACTCCACCGGACGCCCGATCCACCAGCCGCGTCCGGTTGCTGCGTTCAGCGCGTCCTGGCCGTAGCGGTCATCGATCAGCACGCCGATGCGTCCTTCCAGTCCGCGCTCCTTTTCCGTCTGCGCGACGGCTTGCACGAACAAGCCTTTGAGCTCGGCTATACGCGTTTCGTCCGCGCCGGTTTGCTGCGCGAGGTCGAAAAACTGGTTGCGGTGATCGAAGGCAAATCCAAGCACTTCGTTCCACTGTTTGCGAGCCGGCGTCACTCGGTGCAGGCGCGCAAGCGTTGCATCGCGGTCGGGACGGCGCATGCGGAAAGGATCGGCGCGTGCGGCATCGAGGAAGTAAGTGAGCTCTGCGGGCGTGGGCATGGCGGGCGCGCATCCGTGACGCGATACAACCAGCCCGCCGCACGCGTTCGCGGTACGCGCGCAGACGTCCATGGGTTCGTCGCGCAGCCATCCGGCGAGAAAGCCTGCAGCGAACGCATCGCCCGCGCCCAGCACGTTCAGCACTTCGACTTCGACGCCGCCGTGAACGGGGGCATCGTCCATCGAAACCGGAACGTCGCCTTCGATGATCGAGCAGCCCATTGGCCCACGCTTGACGACGAGCGTTGCGTCCGTGACGGAACGAACGGCGGTCAACGCATCGATCAGCGTGTCCTTGCCGCCCGCGATCCGGAACTCCTCTTCCGTGCCGATCACGAGATCCATCAGCGGCAGGATGCCTTGCAAGTGGGCGGTGACATTGTCGTTGGCGACGAAGCGTGTCTCGCCATCGGCCTTGCCGGTCAGTCCCCATAGCACCGGCCGGTAGTCGATATCGAGCACCGTACGAACCTGGTTGCGACGTGCGTAATCGAGCGCGCGGCGGCTCGTGCGATTGACCTGATCGGTGGAGAAGTGCGTGCCGGTAATCAACAGCGCCTTCGATGAAGCAATGAACGCTTCGTCGAAGTCGTTTTCATCGACGGCCATGTCCGCGCAATCATCGCGATAGAACACCAGCGGAAACGTATCGCGATCTTCAATGCCGAGCAGCACGAGTCCCGTCAACCGGTCGTGATCGATGCGCACGTGACTCGTGTCGCACCCCTCGCGTTCCAGCGTCTCGGTGAGGAAGCGGCCCATGTGATCGTTGCCGACGCGCGAGAGCATTGCCGACCTGAGGCCGAGCCGGGCGCATCCAAACGCGATATTCGCCGACGACCCGCCCAGATATTTCGCAAAGCTTGATACGTCCTCGAGCCTGGCGCCGACCTGCTGCGCGTAGAGATCGACCGCGAGCCGCCCGAGACACACGATGTCGCGGGTTCGCCCTTCGGCGAACCGCGATCCGGTTGATGAATGCAATGCCATGTTCGATCCTTGGAGTAGATGAAGTCCGCGAAGGAGCCCGGGTTCAGGCCGGGGCGTCTTCCAGTTCGCTCATCATTTGCTGCATCTCGGCGCCGCCCGCCATCATGTCGAGGACTTCGTTCTTCGTGATCGTGTCTTTCGTGAACGTGCCCATTGAACGGCCGCGATTGAGCAGCGTGAACGAATCGCCGATGGGGTACGCGTGATGCACGTTGTGCGTGATGAAGATCACGGAGATGCCTTTCGAGCGCGCCGTATGGATCAGGCGCAGCACGTTGAACGACTGCTTCACGCCGAGCGCGGCCGTGGGTTCATCGAGGATCAGCACGCGTGCGCCGAAATGGATCGCCCGCGCGATCGCGAGACATTGCTTTTCGCCGCCGGACATGGTGCCAATGGGTTGATGTGCGTCGCGTACGTTGATCCCCATTTCGGAAAGCCGTGCCGTTGATGTTTCCGCCGCGAGGTCCAGATCCATCACGTTGAGCAAACCGAAGAGCTTTTTCTGCGGCTCGCGGCCCATGAAGAAATTGCGCGCGACAGACAACAAGGGTACGAGCGCGAGATCCTGGTACACGGTCGCGATACCCATATCGAGTGCTTCCTTGGGCGAGCCGAATTGCACCGGTTTGCCATCGACGAGATATTCGCCCGATGAGGGCGTATGAACCCCGGCAAGCGTCTTGATCAGAGTGGATTTGCCTGCGCCGTTATCGCCGAGCAGGCAGTGCACTTCGCCACGCTTCAAACGCAGCGTCACACCGTTGAGTGCGATCACGCGGCCGAAGAACTTGCTGACGTTTTCGAGCGCGAGAATGGTGTCTTGTTCAGCCATGACCGTTCCCCTCATTGAGCTTGTGAAACGCGACGACGCACGTAGTGATTGAACAGCACGGCGATCAGCAGCATCACGCCGAGGAACACGCGGAACCAGTCGGAGCTGACGTTCGTGTACGTGATGCCGATCTGTACGACGCCGAAGATGAGCGCACCGAAGCACGCGCCGATCACCGATCCATAACCGCCGGTCAGCAGCGTTCCGCCGATCACCGCCGCGATGATCGCTTCGAATTCCTTCTGCAGGCCGCGATCGGCGGCAGCGGATCCGATGTCGCAAACTTGCAGCACGGCGAACAGGCACGAGCAAAACGCGGTCAGCACGAACAATGAAATCTTCACGCGCCGCACGGGCACGCCGACGTTCTTAGCTGCGTTTGCATCGCCGCCGACTGCGAGGATCCAGTTGCCGAAACGCGTCTTCGCAAGCACGAACGCGCTGACCGCGGCGAGCGCGAGCCACCACAAGATGACCTTTGGAATACCGGGCACGAGCGGTTCGCCGCTATCGAGCAATTTGCCGATACCCATATGCCCGAGCCATGAAAAGAGGCCATGCAACGCGACGCCATGAAACAGCGTGTTCGCGAGCCAGTCGTTCTGCGCAAGATCGCCGACGCCGGAGATGATGGTGCGGTCGGCAAAGAGAATGGAGAGCGCAAGCGTCAAGCCGCGCAAGATGAACAGGAACGCGAGCGTCACGATGAACGACGGCAACCGCGTCTTCACGACCAGATAGCCGTTCAATGCGCCTAGCAACATGGAACAGACGAAGGCGAACAGGATCGCAACCGACAACGGCCAGTGGAAATACACCGACGGAATCGCGACCATCATGCCGGCGAAACCGATCATCGAGCCAATCGACAAATCGAACTCGCCCGCGATCATCAGCAGGCACGCGCCGACCGCAAGCAGGCCAAGGTACGCCGCGACTTGCGACCAGTTCATCACGCCGTCGAGGTTGAACATGCCCGAGCTTCCGGCGCTTACGCCGAACACAATGAACACGAGCACTGCGCCGGAGATCGCCGCGAATTCCGGACGATTCAGGATATGACCGAACCACGATTGACGCCTGACGCGTTCATCGGCGGGCGCGGCCGTGGCCGGCGCACTGGATGAATCGGCCGCGTTGGAAAGGGGAGGAACGTGCTTGCCGGCTATGCCCATGATGGCTCCTTGAAGCGCGCGGCCAGCCGCCTGACAGACGCAGGCGGCGGCGCGTTGAGAGAAAGCTGGTGCTGCGAACGGCGTAGTCAGGTCGAGGATGATCCGCACCGCCGTCCGCGATGAATCACCTGTATTGGCCTGCGAACTTCAACACCTTGTCGATGTTGTCCTTCGTGATGAAGCCCGGTCCTGAACGGATGTTCTTCGGACCGTAAGATGGTTGAAGTCCGTAGGTTGCGAGCCGAGCCTTGAACTTCGGATTCGCTTCCAGGATCTGGCGGATCTTCACCGGATCGGTGGTCTTGTCATGCTTCACGATCGCCAGCACGGCAACGGGGATATAGCCTTGCAAGTACGGCTGCTGATCGATCGCGAACTGGATCGTGCCGGCTTGGATGGCTTTTGCGATGTCATCGGAGAAATCGAAGGTCGCAAACCAGATCTTCTTTTCCAGGCCCATCTGCTGCACGGCTTTCAATGTGGCCGAAGCGGGCGTCGGTCCGAGCGTCAGGATGGCCTGCGTGTTCGGATGATTGCGCAAGTACGCGCTGACCTTCGACTGGATCTCAGTCGGGTCCTGTCCCGAGTCGAGCGTCGACGGTTTGTAGTCGACACCGATGGCATCGGCGAAACCACGGCAGCGATCGAACGACACCACGTTGGTCGCCAGGTGATTGACGCACAGGAACGACTTGATGCCTGCGGCCTTGGCCTTCTCGCCAGCCGCGTGACCCGCAACATATTCAGGCTGGCCGATATGCATGATCGCGCCAAGCTGCGCGCTTTGCTCTTCGGTGCCCGAGTTGATCGTGACAAGCGGAATCTTCTTCGCGGTCACCTTGTTCATCGCACTTTTCAGTACGTCGAAGTCCGCGATGGTCACGATCACGCCATCGTAGTTACGCGCCGCCGCTTGTTCGATCAGCCGCGACATGTCGGCGAGATCGCCGTTGGGCGGATTGCGGTAATCCGTCTCGACGTTGAAGTCCTCATCGGCCTGTTTGATGGCGTTCTTGATCGTGTTCCACCATGAGTCCGAATCTGGCGCGTGGCTGATCAAAACGAAATGGGCGTCGGGAGCCGCGTGGGCTGCCTGGCTGCTCAGTGCCGCTGCGCCGCACAAAGCGGCAGCCGCTGCGAGCACGCGCAGGGCGGCTCGGCCATTGCAAAGTCTCATTGTCTCCACCTATCACGGTTGTTTTTCTGGATAAGCAATCAGGCGCGATGGACAGCGCTCACGTCCCCTTGCTCACGACCAAGATTAGGACAAGTCTGAGCGCTATGCAATAGGAAGTTTAACTACCCGACGTTTGGAAAATTCATTCCATTTGTTCCGGGAGGTATCTATAATCGGTTGCATCGAAACGGGAATCCATGACGAGCACCGCATGCAGGAAGACACATCAGACACACAGGAAACAGCCACGGACACCGAGACCGTCGACGAGCTGATGCAGCGCATCACAGAGGCGTACGACGCACTTCCGCGCCAGCTCAAAAGCGTGGCGACGTATATAGAGCAGCATCGCAGCAACGTGATGATGGATCGCACTGGCGATATTGCGAGCGCGTGCGGCGTGCATCCGTCGGCTGTGGTGCGCTTTGCGCAACGCTTCGGTTTTTCCGGCTTCTCCGACCTACAGGCGATTTTCAAGCAGGCGTACACGGGCCAGAACGGTTCCGCGCAAAGCTACCAGCAGCGGATCAGGAAACTGATCGATGAAAAGCCCGGCAAGTTGTCGGGCGGATCGGTCGCGCGTGAATTCATCGCGGCGAGTCAAAGCGGGCTCGCCGAGCTCGAAGCGGGTCTCGACGACGAACAGTTCGAAGCCGCTGTGAAGATGCTGGAGCACGCCGAGAACATCTACGTGATCGGCGTGCGGAGATCGTTTCCGGTGGCGAGTTATATCGTGTACGCGCTGCAGCATACGGCCAAGCGCGTGCATCTCGTGTCGGGCTTTGGCGGGATGTATCGCGAGCAGATTCGCAGCGTGAAAAAGGGCGATGTGGTGATTGCAATCAGCTTCGCGCCCTACGGCAAGGAGACGCAGTACTGCGTGCGCGCGGCGCAGCATCATGGCGCCAAGACGCTGGTCATCACCGATGGCCAGCTTTCGCCGCTCGCGCGTCACGCGAGCGCGCATTTGTTCGTGAAGGAGGGCAGCGCGTTCGCGTTCCGCTCGCTCACGAGCACGATCTGCCTGTGCCAGGCGCTGTTCATCGCGCTTGCGTACCGGCTTGAACTGAATGTAGAAGAATCAAGGGAGACAGGCGGCTATGACGATTGATGTAGCGGTTTTCGGAGCAGGGCGGATCGGCAAGATCCACGCGGCGAATCTGGCGAAACAGCCGGGCGTGCGCCTGAAATATGTAGTCGATGTAAACAAGGAAGCGGCCGCCGCCCTTGCCGTGATGCACGGCGCACAAGTGGCGGACGTGGAAGGCGCGCTGGGCGATGCGTCCATCGGCGCGACCGTGGTGTGTTCGAGCACCGACACCCATGCCGACCTGATCATGAAATCGGCGGCCCAAAAGAAACACGTGTTCTGCGAAAAGCCCGTGGACCTGACGCTCGAACGCGCACGCACTTGCGCCGATGCCGTCGCCAAAGCCGGCGTGGTCTGCATGATCGGCTTCCAGCGCCGCTTCGACCCGACGTTCGCTGCGTTGAAGGCGCGCGTGGAGGCGGGTGAAATCGGCGATCCGGAAATGCTGATTGTCACGAGTCGCGACCCGGGAGCGCCGCCCGTTGACTACATCAAACATTCGGGCGGCATCTTCAAGGACATGCTGATCCACGACTTCGACATCTTCCGCTGGATGCTCGACGACGAAGCCGACACACTGCACGCCACCGGAAGCGTCCTGACCGATCCGGCGATTGCGGATGCGGGTGACATCGACTCGACGGCCGTCACCATTCGCACCAAACGCGGCCGCTTGTGCCAGATCAACACGACGCGGCGCGCGGCGTACGGCTACGACCAGCGCTTCGAATTGCTCGGCAGCAAAGGCATGCTGCAGGCGGGCAATGTCCGTCCCACCGAAGTCACCGCGTACTCGAAGACGGCGGTATCGAACGATGTCCCCGAGGCATTTTTCCTCGAGCGATACCGCGCGGCGTACGCGCTGGAGATCGCCCATTTCTTCGATGCCGTCCAGGAAGGCAAACCCGTGCGCACGACGGTCGCGGACGGCCTGAAAGCGCTCGAACTCGCCGATGCCGCCACGCGTTCATGGCGTGAAGGAACGATCATCAAGCTGGGCGCGGCATGAAAGCGCCGGTGCGGATCGGCATTGCCGGACTGGGGCGGCTTGGTCAACGCCATGCGCGCAATCTCGCGTGGCAGGTGCCCGGCGCGACGCTCGCGGGCGCGTGCAGCCCGGTCGCGGCTGAACGTGAATGGGCGGTGGAAAACCTGCCCGAACTCGCGCTCTATGACGACTACGAGTCGTTGCTGCAGGACACATCGATTGATGCCGTCTGGCTCGTTACGCCTACGTCGCTTCATGCCGACCAGATCATCGCGGCATTACGGGCCGGCAAACACGTGTTCTGCGAGAAGCCGTTGTCGCTGGACCTGGCGCAGTGCGACCGCGTTATCGAAGAAAGCGCACGGTTTCCTGATCTGCAGGTCATGATCGGTTTCGTGCGCCGCTTCGACGCCAGTTATCGCGATGCCTTCAACAAGGTCCGCGAGGGCGCGATCGGCCGGCCGTTCATGGTCCGTTCGCAAACTGTCGATAAAAACGATCCCGATGGCTTCTTCGTGCGTTTCGCGCCGACATCGGGCGGCTTGTTCCTCGATTGCAGCGTCCACGACATCGACCTGGCGCGCTGGATGCTCGGCAATCCGCGCGTCACGCGCGTGTTTGCAAGCGGCACGATTGCCATCCACGAAGGCCTCGCTGAGTGTGGCGACATTGATAACGGCGTTGCCACCTGCGAGTTCGAGGGCGGACGCATGGCGGTTTTCCATGCATCGCGGACCAGTGCGCATGGCCACGATACGCAAACGGAAATCGTGGGAACGGGCGGGGCGTTATCGGTGGGGAACAACCCGCGGTTGAATCGCGTGGAAATGTTCGATGCCACGGGCATTCGCAACGAATGTACGCCGACGTTCTTCGAGCGCTTCGAACACGCGTTCCTGAACGAGGCTGAAGCGTTCGTGGCGTCGCTCAACGGTGGCCCCGCGACGGGCCTCACGCTTGAAGACGCGCGGGAAGCCACGCGCATCGGGATCGCGATGAGGGAATCCCTGGCCAAGGGAGAAGCGGTGAATTTTTAGGCAGTGGGGTAAAATCGGACTCTTACGAAAAGCAGATTCGAACAAGGCTCATTCGATGGAAGTGCACAAGGAAGTCGATGCGCGCGGGCTCATGTGTCCGCTGCCCATCTTGCGGGCGAAGAAGGCGCTGTCCGACATGCAAAGCGGTCAGATTCTAAAGGTCCTTGCAACCGATCCGGGTTCCCAACGTGACTTTGCCGCGTTCTCGAAGCAGACCGGCAATGAACTGGTGGAATCGACCTCGCACGACAAGGTCTTCACTTTTTTGATGCGGCGGCGTTAGGCAGGTCAGCCGGATGAAAAAATGCCCATGACGAAGATCATGGGCATTTTTATTTTCAAAGCGCCACGACGGGCGCCCGAATCTAGACTTATCCAACCAAATGCGGCGAGCGCGTATCCAGGTATTCCTGGAAGTCGGCGGCAACTTCCGGGTGACGCAGCGCGAATTCCACCGTCGCCTTCAGATAACCGAGCTTGCTGCCGCAGTCGAAACGCGTGCCGTGATACTTGTACGCGAGCACTTGTTCGTCCGCGAGGAGCGACTGGATCGCGTCCGTCAGTTGCAGTTCACCGCCGGCACCCGGCTTCAACGCGCGGATATGGTCGAAAACGCGCGGCTTCAGCACGTAACGGCCGACTACGCCGAGATTCGACGGCGCCACAGCCGGTTCCGGCTTTTCTACGATGCCCGACAGTTTGAAAATATTGTCTTCCCACTCTTTCCCGTCGATAACACCATACGACTTCGAATCCTGAGCCGGGATCTCTTCTACGCCGATTACCGAGCTGTGATAGTGGTCGAACACTTCGATCATCTGCGTCATGACCGGTGGCGTGCCGTACAACAAGTCATCGGCGAGGATGACGGCAAACGGGTTGTCGCCCACCAGCTTTTCGGCGCACAGCACTGCGTGGCCAAGACCGAGCGCTTCGGCCTGACGCACGTAGAAACAGTCCACATGGCTCGGCTTGATGCTGCGAACCAGATCGAGCAGCTTTTGCTTGCCGCGCGCTTCCAGTTCGGCTTCGATCTCATACGACTTGTCGAAGTGATCTTCAATGGCGCGCTTGCTGCGCCCCGTCACAAAGATCATTTCCGTAATGCCGGCTGCCATTGCCTCTTCGACCGCGTACTGGATCAGCGGCTTGTCGACCACAGGCAGCATTTCCTTCGGGCTGGCCTTGGTTGCGGGGAGGAACCGGGTACCGAGACCCGCAACCGGGAAAACCGCTTTCGTAACTTTTAGCATTTGATGACCCTGATCCTCTTATCGTGTTTAAACGTCAAGCCTGAATTTCGTGGGCCCGAGAGCCACTGCCATGATGCAGGTTGATCCGTGAATAAAAAAGTGCGACGAGTGAATTCTTCCAGCGTCAAACTGCACTTTGCTATAGACGGAACAAGCTATAGGTTAGTTTCCAGGTCTGACCGCCGCGTCTGAATGCAGTTTACGCCGGCAACCGTGAAAGCTGCGCTTTCAGCTTGTCAGCCGTCGACTCGAATTCGGCAAGCCGCTTGCGTTCCTGTTCAACCACCGCGGCCGGCGCACGGGCTACAAAACTTTCGTTTTCCAGCTTGACGCGCGCCTTGCCGATTTCCTGTGTCAGCCGATCGACTTCCTTCGTGAGGCGTTCGCGTTCAGCGGCGACATCGATCTCGACCTTAAGCACCAGCTTGTTCGATCCTACAATAGCAACTGGCGCGCCACTTGCCTCTGCGTCGAGCGCATTTTCGTCGGTAATGATCTTTACCTCCGACAAACGCGCCAGTGCCTGGACATAAGGCGCGAACGACTTCAACTGCGCTTCGTCGCCCGTTGCCAGCAGCGGCACTTTCACTGCCGGTGACAAATTCATCTCGCCGCGCAGATTACGACATGCATCGATGACTCCTTTCAGTTCGGCCGCCCACTGTTCTGAAGATTCGTCGATTTTCGACGGTTGCGCCTGCGGATAGCGCTGGATCATGATCGATGCCGTTTCGCTGCCATTGCCCGCCTGCGGATACAGGTCGGTCAGCGGCGCAACCTTCTGCCACAAGGCTTCCGTGATGAACGGAATGATCGGGTGAGCCAGACGCAGCACGGTTTCCAGCACGCGCAGCAGGGTCCGGCGTGTCGCGCGCTGCTGCTCGGGCAGGCCGTTTTGGATCTGTACCTTCGCCAGTTCGAGATACCAGTCGCAGTACTCGTCCCAGACGAATTTGTAGATGGCGCTTGCCACGTTATCGAACCGGTAATCGGCGAAACCCTTCTCGACCTCCGCTTCCACACGCTGCAGCAGCGAGACGATCCAGAAGTCCGCCTGCGAAAAATGCAGATAGCCGCCCGGGCCGCACTCGCCCGCTTCGCATTCTTCCGGTTTGCCGAAACCACAATCGTGGCCTTCGGTGTTCATCAGCACAAACCGTGTAGCGTTCCACAACTTATTGCAAAAATTACGGTATCCCTCGCACCTTGCCAGATCAAAATTCACGTTGCGACCGAGAGTGGCCATGGACGCCATGGTGAAGCGCAAGGCATCCGTGCCAAACGGCTGAATTCCGTTCGGGAATTCCTTGCGGGTCTTTTTCTCGATTTTCTCGGCCTGCTTCGGATTCATCAGGCCGGTAATACGCTTGGCGACGAGCGTTTCCAGATCGATTCCGTCGACAATGTCGATGGGGTCGAGCGTGTTGCCCTTGCTCTTCGACATTTTCTGGCCTTCCGCGTCGCGCACGAGGCCGTGGACGTAGACCGTGTCGAACGGGATCTTGCCCGTGAAGTGCGTGGTCATCATCACCATCCGGGCAACCCAGAAGAAGATGATGTCGAACCCCGTCACTAGCACCGACGACGGCAGGAAGTGCTTCAGTTCCGGCGTTTCGTTCGGCCATCCAAGCGACGAAAACGGCACCAGCGCGGACGAGAACCAGGTGTCGAGCACATCTTCGTCGCGTCGTAGCGTGCCGGTATAGCCGTTTTGGGAGGCTTCCGCGCGCGCCTCGGCTTCCGTCTTGGCGACGAAGATTTCGCCGTTCTCACCGTACCACGCGGGGATTTGATGGCCCCACCAGAGCTGGCGAGAAATACACCAGTCCTGGATATTTTCAAGCCACTGGTAATACGTGTTCGACCAGTTTTCCGGCACGAACTTGATTTCGCCGCTGCGGACTACGTCGAGCGCCGTTTCCGCGATCGATTTACCCGGATTGAACGTGCCTTCCGGCGCCGGTTTGCTCATGGCCACGAACCACTGGTCCGTCAGCATGGGCTCGATCACCACGCTGGTACGGTCGCCGCGCGGCACCATCAGCGTGTGCGGCTTGACCGATTCAAGCGCGCCGAGCGCTTCCAGATCGGCCACGACCTGCTTGCGGGCATCGAAACGATCCAGGCCGCGATATTTTTCCGGCGCGTTGTCGTTGATTTTTGCGTCGAGCGTGAGGATTTCGATCATGGGCAGCTTGTGACGCAAGCCCACCTGATAGTCGTTGAAATCGTGCGCCGGCGTAACCTTGACCACGCCGGTTCCGAACTCGCGATCCACATAGTCGTCCGCGATCACCGGAACTTCACGGCCCGACAACGGCAAGGTGACTGTCTTGCCAATGAGATGCGCGTAACGCTCGTCTTCCGGATGGACCATCACGGCGGTGTCGCCGAGCATGGTTTCCGGGCGCGTGGTGGCAACTGTCAGGTGTCCCGAGCCGTCCGTCAGCGGGTAGTTGATGTGCCACAGATTGCCGGCTTCCTCCTCGCTCACCACTTCAAGATCCGACACAGCCGTGCCCAGCACCGGATCCCAGTTCACCAGCCGCTTTCCACGATAAATCAGGCCCTGCCTGTAGAGCGTGACGAAAACATCCTGCACGGCGGTCGACATCTTGTCGTCCATCGTGAAATATTCCCGCGACCAGTCGATGGACGCGCCCAGTCGCCGCACTTGCCCCGTAATGGTCGAGCCCGACTGCTGTTTCCATTCCCAGACGCGTTTCAGGAATTCCTCGCGGCCGAGGTCGTGGCGCGAGATGCCCTTGGCGTCGAGCTGGCGCTCGACCACGATCTGCGTGGCAATGCCCGCGTGGTCCGTGCCCGGCAGCCACAGGGTGTTTTCGCCGAGCATGCGGTGATACCGCGTAAGGCTGTCCATGATGGTCTGGTTGAACGCATGACCCATGTGCAGCGTGCCGGTGACGTTTGGCGGCGGGAGCTGGATCGAGAAGTCTTTTTTTCCTTCGTCGAGGCTCGGCGCGGCGTACCCGCGCTTTTCCCATTCGGGTCCCCAGTGGGACTCGATGTTTTGGGGCTCGAAACTCTTCGCAAGCGTGTTGTCACTCATGGGGTGGGATCTGCCGAAAATTGCGTAAAAAAGAAGCGGGGGTCGACCAGCGACATCGGTGAATTATAAGGTCTTACCGAACCTGCAGCCGATTTAGGCGCGCCTGATCGGCCTCAATCGAGCGCCAAGCGAGCTTTCAAAGCGGTTGTTTCGAAAACGTGTCCGCCCGCGCGGTCTTATAATGTTCGACCCACCGGAAGACTCGCCCATGCCCGATTTGCTTGCCAATCTGAACCCCGAACAACTTGCCGCCGTCACGTTGCCAAACGAGCCGGCGCTTATCCTGGCGGGCGCGGGCAGCGGCAAGACGCGCGTCCTGATCACGCGCATCGCGTGGCTGATCCAGCAAGGTTATGCGTCGCCGCAGACCATTCTCGCCGTCACGTTCACGAACAAGGCCGCAAAAGAGATGATGGCGCGGCTGACGGCCATGATGCCCATCGATACACGCGGCATGTGGATCGGCACCTTCCACGGCCTGTGCAACCGCATGCTGCGCGCGCATTTCCGCGATGCCGGCCTGCCGCAGGCATTCCAGATCCTCGATACTGCAGACCAGCTTTCGGCCATCAAGCGGCTGATGAAGGGCCTGAATATCGACGACGAAAAATATCCGGCCAAGAATCTCCAGTACTTCATCAACAACGCGAAGGAACAAGGGCTGCGTCCGAAAGACGTCGACGCGACCGACGCCTTCAACATGAAGTTCGTCGAGTTGTACGCGGCGTACGAGCAGCAATGCCAGCGCGAAGGCGTGGTGGATTTCCCCGAGCTCCTGCTGCGCTGCTACGAGTTGCTCGCGCACAATCCGCCGCTGCGCGCGCATTACCAGGCGCGTTTTCGCAATATTCTGGTCGACGAGTTCCAGGATACGAACAAGCTGCAGTACGCGTGGCTCAAGATACTGGCGGGCGAGCATAACGCCATCTTCGCCGTGGGCGACGACGACCAGTCCATCTACGCATTCCGTGGCGCGAACGTCGGCAACATGCATGACTTCGAGCGCGAATTCCATGTGCGCAACATGATCAAGCTGGAGCAGAACTATCGCTCGCATGGTCATATTCTCGATACCGCCAACTTCCTGATCGCGAAGAACTCGCGCCGGCTCGGCAAGAACCTGCGCACCGATGCCGGTCACGGCGAACCCGTGCGCGTGTACGAAGCCGCGACCGATACGCAGGAAGCCGGGTGGATCGTCGAGGAGATCAAGGCGCTGATTCATGCAGGGGCGGCGCGTGGCGAGATCGCGATCCTGTATAGAAGCAATGCGCAGTCGCGAACCATCGAACATACGCTGGTGAATGCGGGCATTGCGTATCGCGTGTATGGCGGCTTGCGGTTTTTCGAGCGCCAGGAAGTGAAGCACGCGCTTGCGTATCTGCGCCTGATCGACAACCCCAACGACGACACCGCGTTTTCCCGCGTCGTGAATTTCCCGACGCGTGGAATCGGCGCCAGGTCGATCGAACAACTCGCCGACGCCGCCCGTCTCTACAACTGTTCAATGGCCGCGGCCGTGCCCTACGTAGCCGGCAAGGCAGGTTCGAGTCTCGCGAATTTCGCGCAGTTGATCGGCAAGATTCGCGCCGAAACACAGCACATGAGCTTGCCGGAAACGGTGGAGTACGTGGTCCGCGCGAGCGGTCTCGCGACGCATTACGAGAATGAACGCGAAGGCCAGGACCGGCTCGAGAACTTGCAGGAAGTGGTGAACGCGGCGGCTGCATTCGTGCAGGAAGAAGGCTACGGGCTCGATACCCCCGCGCGTTCCATTCCGCTGCGCCCGGGCGCGACCAACGCGCCGGAGATCGGCGTGGCGACGGATGATCCCGCTGTCGATGTGCTCGATCCCGAGAGTCCCGCCGATCCTGCGCAAAACCCCGACACCATGACGCCGCTGGCGGGTTTCCTGTCGCATGCATCGCTGGAAGCCGGCGACAACCAGGCGCAAGCCGGCCAGGACGCCGTGCAGTTGATGACGGTGCACGCAGCCAAGGGGCTGGAGTTCATGGCCGTGTTCATCACGGGGCTCGAAGAGGGTTTGTTCCCGCACGAGAACAGCGCGCAGGAAAGCGACGGGCTCGAAGAGGAACGGCGTCTCGCGTATGTGGCGATCACGCGGGCGAAGGAGCGGTTGTATCTGTCGTTTGCGCAGAGCCGGATGTTGCACGGCCAGACGCGCTACAACATCCGCTCCCGTTTCTTCGATGAACTTCCGGAAGAGTCGCTCAAATGGCTCACGCCCAAAGTGGAAGCAGGCGCGCGCTGGGGCGGCCGGGCCGATAACGCCGGCTGGGGCCGGGACTGGTTCGCGCGTCCGGGGCAGGAACGCGGAGAACGCGCCGCTTACACGGACCCGGATGCCGGCAAGCCGTTGCCCGCGTTCGCCAACAACCAGCGCGCGGCCGACACCGGATTCAAGATCGGCCAGCCCGTGTTCCACAACAAGTTCGGCGAGGGCACGGTGATCGCGCTGGAAGGCGCAGGGACGGACGCGAAAGCCCAGGTCCGGTTCAAACGCCATGGCGAGAAATGGCTCGCGTTGGCGGTGGCTAAACTGCAGGCAGTGGAATGAAGATGGACCGGCTCGGCATCATGGCCGCGTTGCCGCAGGAACTGGGCGATCTGACAGATGCAATGCGCCTTGCCGGGAATGTCCGCACCGAGATCATCGGCCGGCGCGAATATCACGTCGGAACGGCGCATGGCGTGCCGTGCGTGGTAACGCTGGCGCGCGTGGGCAAAGTGGCCGCGGCCGCGACGGCGAGCGCGCTGATCCACGTGTTCGGCGTCGATTCCATCGTGTTCACGGGTGTCGCGGGCGGTGTTCGGGAAGACGTGCGCGTGGGCGATATCGTGATCGGCGATACGCTGATGCAGCACGATCTGGACGCGTCGCCGCTGTTTCCGCGCTTCGAGGTGCCGTTGCTCGGCATGGCGCGTTTTGCCGCGAACGCCGGGCTCAGCGACGCGTTGACCAAGGCCTGCACCGCCTTTCTCGCCGATGAACACGCGGCGCTCGAGGCGCGTTTCGGTGTGCATCCTCCACGGTTGCATCGCGGACTGATTGTGAGCGGGGACCGGTTTGTATCGAGTCATGCCGAGGTGAACGCGCTTCGCGCCGCTTTGCCTGAAGCGCTCGCCGTCGAGATGGAAGGCGCCGCGCTCGCCCAGGTTTGTTACGAACACGACGTGCCGTGCGCCGTGGTGCGCACCGTATCCGATACCGCCGATGCCGACGCGCCCGAGTCATTCCTCGAGTTCCTTCACGCGCTTGGCGGCGCGTATTCGTCGGCAATTCTGCGGCGCTTCTTGACGGCGCGCGTCTGAACGCGGCAATCCGCCTCATCTTGTCTTTCCAACGGCCGTAGCCCCGCTCATCGCGGCGCTTCGCGCATCGGCGTTGCTCACCAAAGATCCCAGATCTTTTGCATCGGTCCTGCCCCAAAAATCCTGCTTGTAATTGAGAATGATTCGCAATTACAATACATCGGACGACAGGAGGTCCACTTTGACCAAAACGACGCTCGACAGATTGACCGGCTTCTCGCCCGGATCGCTGGCTGATTCACTGCCTGATTCCGGCCGGGCAGCGCAGGTTATATCCACTAACGCCGCACGTGTGATCGAGACCACCCGCCATGCGTGGCTCGGCAACGCAACGCCGCAGCTCGGAGACACGGTGAGGCAAGCTCGCCGGCCGCGCTTTCAGCGCCGCCCGATGATCGCCAACCTGGCGCTGGTAATGAATTTCTGGAGTACGAGACCGCTGTGATCGCCACCCAATCTCAAACTGCGACGCCGGCCACCTTGGCAACGCCCGCAGTGGAAACAATCCATCGTTCAGATGTCCCGAATCAGCGCATGCACGACGCCAGTCGTTTCCCGCTCGTGCGGTTGCGCCGCCGCTCGGTACAGCCTGGCTACGCATTTGCCTGGGGCGCCGAAATGCAGCGTCTGCTTGCGCTGAAAGCGCCGTTCGTGATCGTCGCGGAGTATTGCGCCGACGAACCCGCCGACGATCTGCGCCTGCGCTCCGCATGGCTGCGATCGAACCGGAGCGCCCTCGCAATGTACTGCCGCGGCCTGATCGTGATCGAACCGCGCATCGAGGCCCGTGCATCGACGCGGGAGATCGTGCGCGGCATGTGCAGCGGCGGCGGATTGCGCCTGGTCGTGGTATCGGGCATGCGGGTCGCAAACGAACTCGCGCCGGTGCTGCTCAAGCACTCGGGCCCGGACCTCTCGAAACCGCCTTCCATCGCTAAACCCCGCCTTCAGATGCCGTGACACCCGCACGAATCAGGGCCGTCCCTCTCTAGCACGGCCTTGACGGCTGAACTATGCTCAGGTGCAATTCGCCGCGCCCGGATGATCCGGCTGCGGCGATTCCGCTACCCGACAGAGGTTCGAATGCCGACTTATCGTGAAGCTCACCGCCGTTCGATCGACGATCCGGAATCGTTCTGGGGCGAACAGGCACGGCGCATCCATTGGGAAACGCCATTCGATCAGGTCCTCGACCGCAGCAATCCGCCGTTTGCGCGCTGGTTTGTCGGAGGCAAGACCAATCTCTGCTACAACGCCGTCGACCGTCATCTCGCCTCGCGCGGCGAACAGAATGCGCTCGTATATGTATCGACGGAAACTGGCATCGAGCGGCGTTATACCTACGCCGAACTGCACGCTGAAGTGAATCGCATGGCCGCCGTGATGCGCTCCCTTGGCGTGAAGCAGGGCGAGCGCGTGCTGATCTACTTGCCGATGATCCCCGAAGCCCTGTTCGCCATGCTCGCGTGCGCACGGCTCGGCGCGGTTCATTCGGTCGTGTTCGGCGGCTTTGCGGCGCCGAGCCTGGCGGCGCGCATCGACGACGCGACGCCCGTTCTGATCGTCACCGCCGATGCCGGCGCGCGTGCGGGCAGGGTGATCGACTACACGCCGCTCGTGGATGAAGCGCTGGCGCGCGCCGAACACAAGGTCGCAAACGTGTTGCTGATCGACCGGCAACTCGCGCCTGAGCGGTTGCAGGCGCCGTATCTGGTCGAATACGAACCGCTGCGCGCACAATTCTTCGATGCCCAGGTTCCATGCGTATGGCTGGAGTCGAACGAACCTTCGTACGTGCTCTACACGTCGGGGACGACGGGCAAGCCGAAGGGCGTGCAACGAGACGTGGGCGGCTATGCAGTGGCGCTGGCGGCATCGATGGAACACATCTTCCAGGGCAAACCTGGCGACACCATGTGGACCGCTTCCGACGTGGGCTGGGTGGTCGGGCACAGCTACATCATCTACGCGCCGCTGATTGCCGGGCTGACCACGGTCATGTACGAAGGCACGCCTGTTCGCCCCGACGGCGGGATCTGGTGGCGCATCATCGAGCAGCACAAGATCAACCTGATGTTCACCGCGCCCACCGCGCTGCGCGTGCTGAAGAAACAGGACCCGAAGCTGATGGAGCAAGCGGATTTATCGAGTCTGCGAACGCTCTTCCTGGCCGGCGAACCGCTCGATGAGCCCACGGCGCAATGGATCCAGAGCGCGCTGAAAAAACCGGTCGTCGACAATTACTGGCAGACCGAAACCGGCTGGCCCATGATCGCGATTCCCAGAGGGATCGAACCGTTGCCGCCGAAACTGGGTTCTCCCGGCGTGCCATCGATGGGCTTCGCATTGACCGTGCGTAACGAAGCAACCGGTGAGGTTTGCGCGCCTGGAGAGAAGGGCGTGATCGCGCTCGATTATCCGTTGCCGCCGGGCTGCATGCAGACCGTATGGGGCGACGATTCTCGTTTCATCAAGACGTATTGGCAGAGCATTCCCGGGCAACAGCTGTACTCGACCTTCGACTGGGGGGTAACCGACGAAGACGGCTACGTGTCGATCCTCGGTCGCACCGACGACGTAATCAACGTGGCCGGACACCGGCTGGGCACGCGTGAGATCGAGGAAGCGATCAGCAGTCACAGGTCGGTGGCCGAGGTGGCGGTTGTAGGCGTTGCCGATCCGGTCAAAGGTCAGGTCGCGCTCGCATTCGTTGTGTTGCGCGATGTCCAGGCGCTGGACCAAGAAGGCGCCCGCGAAGCGCTTGAAGCGGAGCTTGCGCGCAGTGTCGACTCACAGTTGGGAGCGATCGCCCGTCCCGCCCGTGTGCATTTCCTCGCGATGCTGCCGAAGACCCGCTCAGGCAAACTACTGCGGCGCGCGATCGCGGCACTCGCTGAAGGCCGCGACCCGGGTGATCTCCCGATGATCGAAGATGCCGGAGCGCTGGTGCAGGTGAAAGAAGCTTTGACACGCTAATGACCCGGTTCCGGGTGCGCCGCCCGGAACGCTTCGGCTTTCTCAACGAACCAGCTTCTGCAGCACCGATTGCGTCTTCGGCGATCCATGCACTGATTCCTTCGCCAGGTTGATCTGCATGGTGGTGGCCGCGACTTCGTGCACGGCTTGCTCAAGTTGATACGTTCCGCGAGCGTCGAGCCAGTCCAGGATCTCCGCCAGATGCCATACCACGGCGCTGCCTTCATGAACCGGCGAGGGGAAGGTCGAGGGATTCGCGAGCATCAGCTTGCGCATGTTCTGGCGCGTGACACCGATGGTATCGGCGACGTCCGTCAGGCCGACAAAATCAGGCGATGCCTCCACGAGCGCGGCCGTTGGAATGGCTGACTTGACGTCCTTCAGCGCGCTCATCAACGCGGCTTCCGCGCTGTCCGCTTCCCGGGTGAATGCCAGCGCGATGCGGCCCGGTTGTCCAATGCCAATCAGCGCGTCGTCGCATCCGGCGGCGGCAAGACGCCCAATCAACTCCTCGTGATCGCAGTCGGTTTCCGAGAGCCGGTATTTCAATGTGAACGTGTATTCCATGGCGTCGTTTTAAATAAGACCACTGTTTGATGGGAAGGCTTTTCCATCTGGATCGCGCAGTTGTCCACTACGCGTTTTAAAGCCCGCGCATGATTGACAGCGTTTTTAGGTGTGCTCCAGATACTGGTGATACAAAACTCGCCGCAACGGCAGGTGGCCTCGTTGAATGGACAGTACATCCGTCCCCAAGCATGGCTTCCGCCTTCTTCAACGCGCCAGCCGTGTGATTCAGCATGCCGCAGTGCCTCTTCAATTTCCTTCTTGTGATGCTTTGAACGAGTCATCCGTAGCTCCATAATAGAAGCGCCGCCTCTGGTTGTCAAGTGACAACCAGAGGCGGCGCTGGAACATCGAAACGAAAACTCGTCTTGGAGTCGTGCTTTCGCCGGTCGTGTGCCTGTCCTGCTCACGCGACCGGGAGCATCACGTGTGCGCCGATACCGGTTTCTCGCGGGTATTGGGCAACAGGATGGTCAGGACTCCGATCAGCGGCAGGAACGAACAAACCTTATAGACATAGTCGATGCTCGTCGCGTCAGCCAGATGGCCAAGGACTGCCGCGCCGATTCCGCCCATGCCGAAGGCAAAGCCGAAGAAGAGCCCCGCAACCATGCCAACCTTGCCGGGAACCAGTTCGGTCGCATAGACCAGAATGGCCGAGAACGCCGACGCCAGGATCAGCCCGATCACAACAGACAGCACGCCGGTCCAGAACAGGTTGGCGAACGGCAGCATGAGGGTGAAGGGCGCGACGCCCAGGATGGATACCCAGATCACGACCTTGCGGCCGATCTTGTCACCAACAGGGCCGCCGACAATGGTGCCTACCGCGACTGCCGCGAGGAACCAGAAAAGGTGAACCTGCGCCGTCTCTACGGCCAAATGAAACTTGCTGATCAAATAAAAGGTGAAATAGCTGCTGATGCTGGCGAGATAAAAATACTTCGAGAACGTGAGCAGCATCAGGACTGTCATCGCGATCATCACCTTTTTGCGAGGCAATGCAGAAACCACGGCGGAATGACGCGATTTCCTGACTGCAGGATGGCTCTGATACCACCGGCCAATGCCGAACAGCACCACGATCGCAAGCAGCGCGGCGGCGGAGAACCATGCAATGCTGCGTTGTCCGTGGGGCATGATGACCAATGCCGCCAACAAAGGCCCGAGGGAACTGCCCGCATTGCCTCCGACCTGAAACACCGATTGCGCGAGGCCGTGCCGGCCCCCCGACGCCATGCGCGCCACACGCGATGATTCCGGATGGAAGATCGACGAACCGCACCCGACAAGCGCGGCCGCGATCAGCAAGACCGGGAAGCTTCCTGCCATCGACATCAATAACAGGCCACACAGCGTAAATCCCATGCCAATGGGCAATGAATACGGTTTCGGATGTTTGTCGGTGTAAAGCCCGACTAGCGGTTGCAATAACGACGCCGTGATCTGGTAGGTCAGCGTGATCAGCCCGATTTGCCCGAACGAAAGCGAAAACTCGCTTTTGAACATCGGGTAAATGGCAAGGATCAGCGACTGGATCATGTCGTTGAGCAAATGCGCAAAACTGATCGCGCCCAATACTGAAAATACGGTGCGGGGAACGGCCGTGATCGACGAACTCGCCGGACTCAAGGACGGCGCGGCGCCAAGCGCGTTTTTATCGATACTCGTCTGCATGGTGAAGGGCTGGGAAGGTCTCGCGTTGCATTCGTTATCCACCTGAGCTGAAGCAGATAACCCGTTTTTGTAATTTTAAAGTGTCCTCTATCCATTGTCCGGCCAAGTTTTGTCGCGAACAGGACAGTAGATGCCGATCTCATTCGGGTTTTCCATGCGTTTTGCTCATCAAAGCCGGCTTTGCAACAAACGCTGAAAACAGCGCTAAAGAACTGCCGGTTCCCGCCGTTGACCATTGATGTACTCGCGCTTGCCGCTCACAAGGCGGTTTGTTACGCGAGTGACCAATCAAACCTGGGATTTCAATCGATGAAATTGCTTTCGCTGCATCAGGCCGTCGGGACAAGCGGCCGTTCGCTGTCCGTCAAAGCATCGCTGCGGCTCGCCTTCGCATTGCTGTTGATCGGGACGCTGGTTATCGGCGTGATTGCGCTGACGCAGATCAGCCGGCTCAACGGCTCGACGGAATCGATTTATCGCGAAGGGTATGTGGCGAGCCGCGCGGCCGAGGACCTGCGCGCGGCCATGTTGCGCGCGAGCCGCTCGCAAAAGATGTTGCTGACCGCGACGACGGCGAAGGAGCGCGACGAACTCGGCGCGGACATAGAACATGCGCTGGCCGACATTGGCCGCGATCAAACCCAGTTGCAAGGTTTCGCCGATCCAACCGGCGGCCAGAAGGCGCTGGCGAAAGCCGTTGGCGCGTGGAGCAGCGACTTGCGCGCGTTCGTGAAGCTGATGAAGGAACAGCCGCTCGACTTGTCGCAGATGAACTGGCAGGTCGGCATGCAGGACGTATCGCTGCTGGTGGCGACCGGCAAGCTCGAGAAACTCGTCAACGTGCTGATCGAGCAGCGCGGAGTGGCGGCGAAGGCGACCATCGATACCGCTTCATCGATTTATCACGTGTCGTTCGTGATGGTTGCCGTGTTGACGCTGGCGCTGATCGCGCTGGCGTTTTTCGTGAGCGAATGGGTCGTGCGGCGTCTTTCCAGGCAACTCGGCGGCGAACCCGTCTACGCGATGCAGATCGCAAGCCGCATCGCCGCGGGCGATCTGTCGAACCGCATCACCATTGCCAAGCGCGATAACACCAGCATGCTCTATGCACTTTCGGGCATGCAGTCGGGTTTATCGACGACGGTCGGCGAAATTGCGGCGAGCGCGGAGGCGATTGCATCGGCATCGGGTGAGATCTCGCAAGGCAACGTGGACTTGTCGCAGCGCACGGAACAGCAGGCCGTCGCCTTGGAGAAGACAGCGTCGAGCATGGAGCAATTGACGTCCACCGTGCGCCAGAACGCCGAGAACGCGAAGCAGGCCAGCTCGCTCGCGCACAACGCGTCGGAGATCGCGGAGAAGGGCGGCGAGGTCGTGGGCCGCGTGGTCGCGACCATGGAGCAGATCAACGCCAGCGCGAAGAGCATTGGCGACATCATCGGCGTGATTGAAGGGATTGCGTTCCAGACGAATATCCTCGCGCTCAACGCGGCTGTGGAAGCCGCGCGGGCCGGCGAAGAAGGGCGTGGTTTCGCGGTCGTCGCGGGTGAAGTGCGAAGCCTGGCGCAACGGTCATCGGCAGCGGCGAAGGAGATCAAGGGTTTGATCCATACATCGGTCTCGCGTGTATCCGATGGCTCCACGTTCGCCCACGAAGCCGGCGCGACCATGGACGAAGTCGTGCGCGCGGTGAAGCGCGTGACGGACATCATGGGCGAGATATCGGCGGCGTCGGCGGAGCAGAGCAGCGGTATCGAAGAGATCAATCACGCGGTCACGCAGATGGACGCCGGCACGCAGCAAAATGCGGCGCTCGTCGAACAGGCGGCGGCCGCGGCGCAATCGCTCGACGATCAGGCGCACGCGTTGAAACAACTCGTCGGCAAGTTTCAGTTGAAGTGATGTAACGTTGTATTCGATAGAACGAAGGCTTGCCCGAAAGCAGGTCTTCGTTCTAGAATTCGCGACGGGCGCGGCAGGGCGCCCGGTCTCGCGAAAGTGAAAGCACCTGTCACGCGTTATCTCTTCATCTGGATAAACCGCAACGTTGAACCTTTAGCCGCAGCGAGAACGGCGCATTAAGGAGAAACGTCATGTGGTCTACATCCGCACCTCGCACTGCCAATACAGATTCGTGCAATACCGAGTTCCTTCGACGCCATGCGCGCCGGCTGCTTCGTCTTGCCCGCGGAGAAAGCACGAGCACCGCGATGCCCGTCCTTCGCCGTCTGCTCGCAGCGGGCGTGATGCGCGAGGCAACGACGCTTACGCAACTGCACGAAAAGCGCGCGGCGATCCAGCTCAAGCATGTGCTGAACATGCTCGCCGTCGAACTGGGACATTTTGGCTGGGATGCCTGTCAAGCCGTGGTGGATACGCAAGCGCCCGCCGTCATCGACAGATACCGCTTCGATGCCGGCGCTTTCGGCGATTACGAAAAAGTGTGGTTTGCAAGCGCTGCTGAAAGCCGTGACTGGCAGCGCGAGCATGGGGGTTACATCGTGGAGTACGGGGATCAGGCGGTCGCAATCCTCTGGCGCGAGTAGCCGGGCCAGGTCCGGCCGCGCCGACTAGATCAATTCCATTTCTTTCCAGTCGGCGTTGCTAAAAAAACGGCTTAGCTCCCGCATCAGGTCGTTCAACGCGGACATTTCCATGGATGTGATCTTCCGCACGTGATCCGCGTCGGTCCAGTCGCCGTAAAGCATTGCCACCGTCGAGCCGTTTGCCTTCACCGGCAGGAGGACGAACGCGTGGGCATCGCTGAAAGACGATTTGAACCAGCGCGGCAGACGTGCATCGATACGCGGGTCGCGCGCATTCTCGATAAAAATCCCCACCGGATTCGAGATTGCCAGATGGAACACGTCCGGCTGGAACGCCGCCGGAAATGTCAGCGACGGCAACAGCGATTCCACGCCCGGGCCGAGTCCAAGCCGCGCCTGGAATTCATCGTTGACCTGACGCACGAACACGACCGTGCGCGAAAACGAAAGCCCGGCGAGCACGGCTTCGGACGCAAGCGCGAGCACGGGCGCCAATGCGTTCTTCGATGGCAGCGAGCGCAAGTCGTCGAGGCTCGCCGCAATCCGCGCTTCCGCCGACAACTCCGCACGCGCGATGGCATCGGCGTCCGCCCGCAGTTCCACGATCTCGCGCATCACGCCATCGTTCGAATCCTCGTTCGCAAGCGCGAGGCTCATCTCGGCAAGCGTCGCCGCATCGGTCGCAAGCGCGCGGCTGTAGCGGTTCGCAATGTCGATCAACGAATTCTCGCGATGGGCTTCATCGACATGTTGCGCGGTGAGGGCATCGGCGACTTCGGTGGAATAGTTCGTGACTGCTTGCAGCCAGCGCACGTGGCGCGGCGTTTTTTCGTCGACCGGTGCAAGCGGGTCGCGCGTGAGCATGCCGGTACGGATGGTCTCCGGCAAACGCCAGCGGTCCGCGGCCTCGATGCCGATTTCCTCAAATGTGACGCCCAGCAGCGCGCCGCATGCAATGCTGTCGCTGATGTGCTCGGCGGCGGCTTTGCGGCGCAACTGGTCCCATTCGGTCTCGAGATAAAACGCAACCAGGAGCTTGCCGATCTGCCGCATCAGCGTACAGACCACCGCTTCTTCCGAAGTACGGAATTCACTGCGCTCGGTCACTTGCCGCGCGACCGCGCCGGAGAGCAGGGTGCGGTTCAGTTCGAGCTTGGCATCGATACGGCGCGGCGCGCTGTGATGAAAGTGATCGACGAGTTTCAGCCCGACCACGAGATGGCCGACCGCGTCCATGCCGAGGACCATCAGCGCGCGCGTGACGGTCGTGATGTTGCCGCCGAACGAGATGTACATCGCGGAATTGGCGAGCCGCAACACCTTCTGCGTGAGGCCGAAGTCAGACAGAACGACCTGGACGAGGGCCGTAAAGTCCAGGTCGTCGTCGCCCATGGCGGATACCGTGGTGCGCAAGGCCTGCGAGAGCATGGGGAAATCCCCGCGCTCGCTCATGCGCGCCCACAGTTTGTCCAGTAATTCGGCTTTGGTATTGCTTGCCATGCGATTGGTGTAATGCCTTGCAGGTTCCAGTCCAGTTGGCTGAGCCAGCTTGGGTCGGGCGCGTTGGCGGTGTTGAGGCCGGCAACGCGCGTTTGACTCAGCCGATGTGTAATGCGCGGAAAAACTTGCATGAGTCAGGTACGCAAGTCCGTAGCGTCTATGCCTTATAACGGCGCAACAGCACACAAGCTTTAAGCGAGACGCGAGACTTGCCGTACCACGTGACGGTATCTCATAAAGACGCCTGGAGAAAGAGCGTTTTATCCTCAAAGCAACGCTTCAGTTCGGTGGCGGGAAGCGCCTTGCTGATCAGCCAGCCCTGTATCTGATCACAGCCCATCTCGATCAGCAGATCACGCTGCGCTTGCGTCTCGACGCCTTCCGCGACCAGTTCCAGCCCGAGGGATTTGGCGAGTCCCACCACGGCGGTGACGATCGCCCGATTATTACGGGACGTCAGCAAGTTTTCGATGAAACTCCGGTCGATCTTGAGCTTCGAAAGCGGAAAGCGCTGCAAATAGGACAGGCTTGAATAGCCGGTGCCGAAGTCATCGACGGCAAAGTGGATGCCGAGCGCCGCCAGCGTTTCCAGCAGCAGCGTGGCTTCTTCGGGATCGTGCATCAAAAGGCTTTCGGTGATTTCGAAGACCAGCCGGCTCGGGTCCAGGCCCGTCAGCTCGAGCGCGTCCTTCACGTTCTGGGTGAAGCGTTTGTCGCGGAACTGCTGCGGCGACACGTTCACCGACACGTAATCCAGCCTGATGCCGTCCTTGTCCCACTGCACCAGTTGCATGCACGCTGCTTTCAGAACCCAGTTGCCGAGATAGTTGATCAGGCCAATCGATTCCGCCAGCGAGATGAAAGCCGCCGGCGGCACCAGGCCATGCACCGGATGCTGCCAGCGGATCAGCGCTTCTACGCCGACCACGCCGCCGTGACGGCTTTCGGTGATCGGCTGGAAATGCAGCGCAAACTCGCCGTTGCGCACGCCTTCGTACAAATCGGCTTCCAGGTTCAGGCGTTCGGCGTCGCGCGGATCGTTGTCGGGCGCATGGAACACGACGATATTGCCGCCCGAGCCCTTGGCTTGGGCGAGCGCATGATCGGCCATGCGCAACAGGCTGCTGCCGGTATGCTCGACGGCATCGGGGTAGATCGCCGCCCCGATACTCGCGGACAAATGCGTGTGCTGCCCGCGATATTTATAGGGCTGCGCCACCGCGCTCAGCAAACGCCGGCCGAGATCTTCGGCCGCTGCGATTGCTTCGTGCGCCGTCCCCGCCGCCATCAATACGGCGAATTCGTCGCTCGAAACCCGCGCCACGCGCTCGCCCGCACGCGCCGCATGCTGCAGCCGGCGTGCGGTCTCGCGCAGCATGTCGTCGCCGGCGTCGTAACCGAGCGCACGGTTGATGCGCTGGAAATCATCGATATCCACCCGCAGCAGCGCCGCGTGCGTTTGCGTGTGCACGGCTTCGGCCTGGGCGGCATCGAGTGCCGCTTGCAAGGCTGTCAGGTTTTCCAGGCCCGTGAGCGGATCGTGATTGAGCGCGTGCCGCAAGGCGGCTTCGGTCTCACGCCAGTGCGAGACTTCGAAGGCGGAGACGGCGAAGCCGTCGTCGGGCGTCGAGAGGATCCGCAGCTCGACAAGAATCGGCGTTGTCAGCGACTTGAGCAAGTGGAGTGTCGCTGTCTCCAGCTTGCCGCTTTGCCGTGCACGGACGACGAGGGCATCGAGTTCATCGATTTCCTCCGTTGCCACCAGCTCGTGAAGCGTCAAGGAGCTCAGGTAGTCACGGTGATAGCCGAGGAACTCGACACTTCTCTCCGATACATAGCCGACCTGCAGCGACGCATCCACTTGCGCGAGAAAGTCGACGGCGGCAAGCGTCGCTTCGTTTGCAACGCCTGATGGGACCCGCTCGGGCGCGTCGATTGCGGCGACTGGATGTGCGTCTTCGCCGCGCGCCGACGAAACCTGGACGAGCCGCACTGCGTTCAGCGGAAGCGGCACATACGGTTTCACACCGGCGGCGGGAGCATCGACGGTAGCGAGCTTGGGAGTGCAACTGGCTTGCGCGGCTGCGGCCAGCGTCGCGGCAGCCCGGCGCACTGCGCTGCGGGTCTGGGCGGCGACGGCAAGCCATGCATTGAAGCGCTGAGCGCGTGTCCGTTTTACTTGCATGTTGTCTGGTTTGGCCTGTCTGAACGCGCGCCTGGCCTTCGGAAGCGCGGCACGCGCTGTCCGGCGCGCGCGCCGCATCGTAGTGCTGGAGAATTGCCGGCGATGCTGACGCAAGCCGCCGGAAGTGCCGGCAGCCGCGAGTCGGACTGTTCTTTGCAAGTTAACGGTTGTGTCGCTGAATTCTTTAGAAGAATGGCCGCGCGGCTGAAAGCCTTCATGCCAGCGGGTTTGAAGCAATTTGTCACTACCCGGATTTGGGGTAGAGTGGGGCTGGAGGAGGCACGAATCATTCATCCTCCGTCGCCGTTATCCAGTTGTTACCGTTCCATTTGCCGTACGCCATGACCGTGTCCCCAAGCCGATCGTCACAGCCGGACCACAAGCCGCGCGCCGCCAACGCCAGCATCACGCCGCGCCGGTCTCCGGCGTGTCCGGGGTACGCCTGCAAGCACGCGGCACGGAATGAAGCCATCGGATCGATCAATGCAGCCGGTTGATCGCACGCCACCGCCAGGCGATTCTGCTGATGGACAGGCTGACCTGTCCGCTGATTCGTCCGCACCCCGCGAACCGGAAAGTGTCTATCTGGGGCGCCAGCCGATCATCGATCGCAAGGGCGCGCTGCATGCGTACGAACTGCTTTTTCGCGACAGCCCCGACAATCGCGCGCGCATTTTCGACGATGTCCAGGCCACAGCTCATGTCGTGGCGCGAACGGTCGGTGAGATCGGTCTGTCGGCCGTGCTCGGCGATCATCGCGGCTTCGTGAACATGAACCGCGACCTGCTGTTCGATGACATCGTCCACATCATGCCGCCCGAGCGCTTCGTGCTCGAAATCCTCGAAACCGTCACCTTCGACGCCAGGCTCTTCAAGCGCTGCGAGCAATTGCGCGCGGCAGGCTTTCAGTTCGCCCTCGACGATGTCGTCGCGCTGACCGAACCGCTGCACGAAGCGCTGCCTTACGTGGATTACGTGAAGATCGACTTTCTCGCCGCTGACCGTGCCCATATTCCGGAGCTCGCGGCCACGCTCAAGCGTCATGGCAAGACCTTGATTGCAGAGAAGATCGAGACCCACCAGGACTTCGATGAAGCCAGCAAGCTCGGCTTCGACCTGTTCCAGGGTTATTTCTTCGCGCGTCCGCAGGTGCTCGTGACGCGACGCTCGAATCCATCGCGCACCGCGCTGTTGCGATTGCTCGGCGTGTTGTCGGGCGAACCCGGGATTGCGGAACTCGAAGCCGAACTCAAGCTCAATCCAAATGTGGTCGTGCAGTTGCTGCGTCTTGCCAATTCAAGCGCGTTCAAGCTGGCACGTCCGGTTTCGTCGCTGCGCGAGGCGATTGCGGCGACCGGCACGCGGCAGATTTCACGCTGGACGCAGTTGCTGCTGTACGCCGATGGACGCCATTTGCCGTGGCGCTCGGACCCGCTCGTGCAGCTCGTGGGCACACGCGCGCGCTTCATGGAGCTGGCGGCGCGCGTCATGCAGCCATCGAATGAAGAATTCGCCGATGCGGCTTTCATGACCGGCATCTTTTCGCTCGTGCATGTGGTCGTGGATCTGCCGCCCGTCGAGATCATCCAGTTGCTGAAGTTGTCCAGGGAGATTTGCGACGCGATCGTTGAAGGCAGCGGACCGCTTGGCGCGTTGTTGCGGATCTCGCAGGCAGCCGAACGGGGCGATGCGCCGGAGCTCGATTCGAGTACCGGCTCGAATGCCGGGTTTGCTGTACTGACGCCGGTCGTGCTTGCCGAGTTGCAGTTCGAGGCCGCCACGTGGTTCGGCGCGCATCGGGTGGAGTAGCGCGCACGTATTACCCGAACAAAATACCCAATCAAAACGAAGGGAGTGTCATGAAACGAAAGTTTGCGGGGAAGTTGCTGGGTTTGTCGCTAGGCGCCGCGCTCGGGGCTTATGCGCTGGTTGCCTATGCGACCCTGAAGCCGGGCGATCAGGCGCCGGCTTTCACGACGCAGGCATCGCTGGGCGGGAATGTCTTCGACTATTCACTCGCGAGCGCGTTGAAGAAGGGCCCGGTCGTGTTGTACTTCTATCCGGCCGCATTCACGAAGGGCTGCACGATCGAGGCGCATGAATTCGCCGATGCCGTCGATGAATACAAGGCGCAAGGCGCAACCGTGATTGGCGTGTCGCATGACAACATCGACACACTGAAGAAGTTTTCGGTGAGCGAGTGCCGCAGCAAATTCCCGGTTGCCGCGGATGCCGACTCGAAGATCATCAAGCAATATGACGCGTCCATGCCGCTCGTCAACTCCATGGCAAACCGCGTTTCATACGTGATCGCGCCCGATGGCAAGGTGATCTACGAATACACGAGTCTCTCGCCGGACCAGCACGTAGCGAATACGTTGCAGGCGTTGAAGGACTGGAACGCGAAGCACAAGACGCAGTAAATCCCTTGCACTCGAGGTTGTTTGCCGATGCCGATCATCGTTGCACTTGTCGTTCTTGTCGCTGTGATTTACGGCGCGTTCTGGTCCTTCCACGAAATCTCGGCGGCGTTCGGTTTCGGCGTTGCCCTCGGCGCCGCGATCGTGGCGGGTTTGATCGTGGTGGCCGTTGCCGCCTACTTCTGGTTCCGATGGAAAGAAGTCACCCCCAATGTCCGCGACGGCGACTGGACGCACGAGATCAAGGGCGACTGGGGCGGTATAAGGGTGGCGGCGGTCAAGCGCCTGTGCGAGATTCGCGTGGGTGAGCGCACCGGCATGTACATCTTTGCCGACCTGCGCGGCGCGCGCATGGAAGCAGGTTCTGCGGGCCAGGCGTGGCAGGTCGTGCTCGAAGTCGCCGACACCACGCAAGCCCAGTGGATACTGCCCATGCGCGATCGCCGCGAGGCGCACAAGTGGAGCCGGATCTTGCAAAAGGCCACGGATCAGAAACTGTGACCGCCTAGTGGTAACCCATGTCACCGCGCACTTTGCCGCGAAATACCCAGTACGACCAGACCACATACAGCACGATCACGGGCAGCAGGAACATCGTTCCGATGAGCAAAAACTGCTGTGAAAGCGGCGTTGTGGACGCATCCCATAACGTCACCGATGGCGGCGCAATAAACGGCCACAAGCTGATCACAAGGCCCGTGAACGCGAGGAAGAACAAGCCGATCGAACACATGAACGGCACGACTTCCTTTCTCTTGCCGAGCGCCGACCATAACGTCCATACGAGCAGTACTGTCAGCACCGGCACCGGCGCAAACACGAAGCTTGCGGGAAAACTGAACCAGCGCTCCGAAATCCGTGCGTCCTTGAGCGGCGTCCAGATGCTGATCAGCAAGATGAACGCGATCACGCCGAACAACACCTTCTTTGCCATGCGGCGCGCCCATTCCTGCAGTTCGCCCTCGGTTTTGAGCACGAGCCACGTCGTGCCCTGCAACGCATAACCGAAGATCAACCCGATGCCCGTCAAGAGCGGAAACGGCGCGATCCAGTCCCAGCTCGTGCCGATAAAAACGCGGCCGTGTATCGGAAAGCCCTGGATGAACATGCCGAGCACCACGCCCTGTGAAAACGTCGCGATCAGCGATCCATATCCGAACGCGCCGTCCCAGATCCACTTGCGCGCGCCGACCACCTCGCGGAATTCGAAGGCGACGCCGCGAAAGATCAGCCCGAGCAGCATCAGCAGGATCGGAAAATAAACCGCCGGCACGATGATCGAAAACGCCAGCGGAAACACCGCCAGCAAGCCGCCGCCGCCGAGGATCAGCCACGTTTCATTGAAGTCCCAGACCGGGGCGACCGAGTTGATCATCAACTGCCTCTCTACGGGGTCGCGGCGAAGCAGGAACACCATCCCGACGCCGAGATCGAAGCCGTCGAGCAGCACGTACATGAATACGGCAAGCGCCAGGATGGCGGCCCACATCGGCACGAGGTCGAGCATCATGGTCTCCTGGCTGGCGGAACGACATCGTCGGCCCGGACGGCTTTGACCGCGCCCGAAGCCCCCGCAGCACTCGCCGATGCCGCCGATAAAGGCCGCGCCGCACGTGTCTCTGGTTGCAGCAGGTCGTGATCGGTTTCGATGTGTTCGTCGGCGGGACCGAGGCGCACGAGGCGTCGCAGCAGGATGTAGCCGGAGCCGAAAATCACGATGTACGCCAGCACGTAAAGCAGCCACGAGAGCCCGACATCGCCGGCCTTCAATGATGGCGTAACCGAATCGCTCGTGCGCATCAGGCCATAGACGGTCCACGGCTGACGACCGCTTTCAGTGGTGGTCCAGCCGGCCAGCACGGCGATAAACCCGAGCGGCATGCCATACGTGGCGCATCGCAGCCAGCGCTGGCTGGTTTCGAGCTTGCCGCGCGCAAATAGCACGATGCCGGAGAGCACCAGCACGAACATCAGCACGGCGATGCCGACCATGATCCGGAACGCGAAGAAGACCACGGCAACGTTTGGCCGGTCCTCGCGCGGAAAGTCTTTCAGCCCTTGCACGACGCCGTTTGGATCGTGCGTGAGATAAATGCTGCCGAGCACGGGTATCGATATTTCGAAGCGGTTGCGTTCATTCTCCTGGTCGGGAATGGCGAAGATGGCGGCGGGAATGCGCGATCCGGTTTCCCACAGTCCTTCCATGGCGGCGAGTTTTGCGGGCTGGTGCTCGCGCGTATTGAGACCGTGCATATCGCCGATAACCATCTGCACCGGCACCATGATCATCAGGAAGATCAGCGCCATCTTGGTCATCACGCGGCTTTCTTCCAGCGACCGTCGCTGGCGCAAGTACATGGCGCCCACGCCCAGAATGACGAATGCGGCTGTGACGAGAAAAGCGCTGACCGTGTGGCCGAGGCGGTATGGGAAGGAGGGCGTGAAGATGGCGTCGAAGAAACTGGTCACTTCGAAGCGGCCGTCGGGCAGGATCTTGTAGCCGCGCGGCGTCTGCATCCAGCTATTGACCGCGAGAATCCAGAACGACGAGATCACCGTGCCCGACGCCACGAAAAACGCGGCCAACACGTGCGCCCATTGCGGCACGAGCTTGCGGCCGAAGAGCAGCACGCCGAGAAACGCGGCTTCGAGAAAAAACGCGGTGAGGACTTCGTACCCCATCAGCGGGCCGATCACGCTCGCGGTGGCATCGGTGAAGCGGCTCCAGTTGGTGCCGAACTGGAACGGCATCACGATCCCGGACACCACGCCCATGCCGAACGACACCGCGAATATCTTGAGCCAGAACGCCGAGAGCCGCCTGTAGACGTCGCGTTTGGTCACCCACCAAAGCACTTCCAGTGTCGCGATAAAACACGACAGGCCAACGGTGAACGCCGGCAACAGGATATGAAAAGCAATGACCCACGCGAATTGAAAACGGGACAGCAAAACGGCATCTAATTCCATGAACACTCCGCATGAGAAGTTTTCTATGGCGCGCTTGACGACTTAGATTAAACCAGGATTTCGATAAACGACGGTTTTATTTAGGGCGCCTTCTGAATGAGAACCCGGCGGGCCGCGTAACAGCGTAATCAAACGCGTCACATGCGGCGTTTTGTCATCGTTGATATAATTACGCTTTCATTACACGCTGCGTGGACGACCACGCACGCATCGATCACACCGGGGACGGCCCCAATTTTCGTTCAGGGGAATGTCCATGTCCTGGTTTCTATTGTTTATTGCCGGTTTGCTCGAAGTCGCGTGGGCCGCGGGCCTCAAGACTTCCGAGGGGTTCACGCGGCTGTGGCCATCCGTGTTCACCATCGTGACGGCGACCGGCAGCTTCGTGCTGCTCGCCATGGCCATGCGTCAATTGCCGCTCGGGACCGCTTACGCGGTCTGGACGGGCATCGGCGCGATCGGCGCGTTTATCTTCGGCATCGTGATGATGGGCGAGGCGCTTACCGTGGCGCGGGTCGCGAGCGCGGCGTTGATCGTGGTCGGGCTTATTGGGTTGAAATTGTCCTCGGGACATTGATCGCAACGGATATTGCAGTGCTCTTGCAACGGTTTCTGCTGCATTAACGGCTCAAACAATCAATAAATCGGCCGTTAAACAGTGGTGCATTCCGCTTCACCGGTTCTTCGGCTTTAAGGGTTGAATCGCGAACTTGGGTGCTCGACACATCGGAAATATGACGCGCTGCATCGGCGGGCCAGCCGTGGCTATAATGGGTTCAGACAGCCAGCGGGTCCGGAGTAACCGGTGCCAGGCGCCCGAATGCTTCATGTTTTGTCCATTATCCCCACCCGATGCTTCATCCAGGCGAAGGGTAAAACACTCGATTCAGGAACGCCGTGACGATCCTGATGCCTGGCGCGGGGTGAGCAGCGCGCAAGGAGGCGGTGATGCTTGAAGCACTTTCGCTGGCAGCGGGACTCTCGTGGGCCAGCGGGCTGCGACTGTACCTGACGGTATTCGTGGCGGGACTGTTCGAGCGGCTGGGTCTGATCCACCTGCCCGAAACGCTCTCGGTGCTGGCGTCTCCGTGGGTGATCGGCGTGGCAGCGGCGCTGACCATCGTCGAATTTTTCGCCGATAAAATCCCCGCATTCGACTCCCTCTGGGACGCCATTCATACTTTTATCCGCATTCCTGCCGGCGCCGTGCTTGCCGTCGGCGCGTTCGGTCACGCCGATCCGGCCCTTCTGACCATCGCGGCGCTTGCCGGCGGGACGCTCGCGGGTGCGGCGCATCTGGCTAAGGCCGGAACGCGCGCGCTCATCAATTTGTCGCCGGAACCGGTATCGAACTGGGTTGCTTCCGCCACCGAAGACTTCGGCGCGCTGCTCGGCATCACGCTCGCGCTATTCGTGCCGTTGTTGTGTCTGCTATTGATCATCGCGTTCCTGCTGTGCGCCGGATGGGCGCTGCCGCGGCTCGTGAGAGGCGTGCGCGGCGGATTCGGCCGGATGGCCAAACACATGGTGGCGGCCCCGAGCGTCACGGCACGCGTGAATTCTGGCGGACCGTTCAGGAGCAAGCACGATTGAGCACCAGCAGCGTGGATAGCAGCGGTTCGGATTCGAAGCAGGGATCGAGGCGGGATTCGAGTCGGCGTGGACTGGGTATCGGGCAGATTGCGCGGCAGTCGCTACGCATGACGGCGCGCGACTGGCGCGCCGGCGAACTGACCATGCTCATTCTTGCGCTCGTGCTTGCGGTTGCCGCGCTCGCGAGCGTTGGTTTCCTCGGCGACCGGATGCGGCAGGGACTCGAGCGCGATGCGCGCCAGATGATCGCAGCGGACTTTGTCGTTCGCGCCGATCATCCCGTCGATCCATCGTTTGCCGCTGAAGCAGCGCAACTCAAGCTCCAGACCGCAACCACCGCAATTTTCCCCAGCATGATCAGCGCCGGTGTCGCCGGTGCGGGTTCCGCGCCTGTCGCCCGACTGTCGGCGCTCAAGGCTGTATCGCCCGGTTATCCGCTGCGTGGCGCGCTGCGTATTGCGCCAGCGGTCGGTCAGCCCGACGCCCTCGCCACATCCATCCCCGCTCCCGGCACCGTATGGGCTGATCCTGCCTTGCTCGATGCACTCAAAGTCCCGGTCGGCGGCACGGTTCGCGTCGGCACGCGTGCGTTCAAGGTGTCCGCGATCATTACGCGCGAACTCGACCGCGGTTTTTCGTTCGTGAGCTTCTCGCCGCGCCTGATGATGCGTGCCGATGAACTCCCGTCCACCGGCCTCATTACGTTTGGCAGCCGCGTGACGTATCGGCTGTTGGTGGCCGGGCCGGACGCACAGGTCAAGCAATTCGCCGAATTTGCCCGCAACAAGGTCGATGGAAAACCGGTTGCCGGGGCGAACGGCGCTGCGACTGAAGGCAGCAAATTGCGCGGCGTGGCGCTCGAGTCGCTGCAGGACGGCCAGCCGCAGGTGCGCCAGACGATCGACCGGGCAAGTCACTTTCTTACGCTGGTTTCGCTTTTGACCGCACTGCTTGCAGCGGTCGCGATCGCGATGGCGTCGCACCGGTTCGCGCGCCGTCATCTCGATGGTTGCGCCGCGATGCGCTGCCTGGGTGTCAGCCAGGCGACGTTGCGATCGTTGTTCATAGGCGAGTTCTTGCTGGTGGGCGTGCTGGGCAGCGTGGTTGGCGTCGTGCTCGGCTTCGGTGGGCATCTGGTGCTGCTCAGTTGGCTCGGAACACTCGTCGATGTCGAATTGCCATCGCCCAGCATCTGGCCGGCAGTGCAGGGCGTGGCGACCGGACTCGTACTGCTGCTCGGCTTCGCGGTGCCGCCGTTGTTGCCGCTGACACGCGTGCCGCCGGTACGCGTAATTCGCCGCGAACTCGGCGATGCAGGCCGGATCGCGTGGATTGCGTATGCCGTTGGCGTGCTGCTCTTCGCCGGATTGCTTGTTGTCGCGGCGGGCGAATGGAAGCTGGGCGGGATCGTTGCGGGCGGTTTTGCGGGCGGCTTGCTCGTGTTCGGTCTGGTTGCGCGTGTGGCGCTCTGGGCGGCGGCGCGCTTCGTGCGTAGCGAGCGCGTGGGCGCGGGAGTGGGTTGGCGGTATGCGCTCGCATCGCTTGAACGGCGCAGCGGCGCGAGTGCGTTGCAGATTACGGCGTTGGGTATCGGCTTGATGTGCCTGTTGCTGATTGCCATGACACGCAGCGACTTGATCGCCGGATGGCGGCAATCCACTCCGCCCGATGCGCCGAATCAGTTTCTCATCGATATCCAGCCCGACCAGCGCGCCGGCGTCATGAGCTATCTTCAGCAGCATGGCCAGGCCGATGCCGCCCTGTCGCCGATGGTGCGAGGCCGTCTCGTCGCGGTCAACGGCAAAGCGGTCAGCCCCGACAACTACGAGAAAGCCGATGCAAAACGGCTGGTCGACCGCGAATTCAACTTGTCGTACACCACGGAGCTGCCAAGCGATAACCGTCTGGTTGGCGGCGATTGGTACGGCACGGACGGCAAGGCACAAGTATCGATAGAACAGGGCCTCGCCAAGACCATAGGCGTGAAGCTCGGCGACACGCTGCGTTTCGATGTCGCCGGCATGCAGGTGGAAGGGCCGGTCACGAGTCTGCGCAAGGTCGACTGGAATTCGTTCAAGGTGAACTTCTTCGTTCTGATGCCGCCGCCGTCCATCAGCGACCTGCCCGCCACGTTCATCACGAGTTTCCATTTGCCGCCGGGGCAGCAGGGATTGATCGACGGGTTGGTCGGGCAGTATCCGAATGTGACCGCCATCGATACCGCGCCGATCCTCGCGCAAATCCAGCGCGTGCTGGAACAGGTCATTGGCGCCGTGCAGTTCCTTTTCATCTTCACGCTGGCAGCAGGCGTGCTCGTGTTGTACGCCGCGCTTGCCGGTACGCGCGACGAACGCATGCGCGAGTCCGCGCTGCTGCGCGCGCTCGGCGCTTCGCACAAGCAGGTGCGCTCGGTGCAGACGGCGGAGTTCATCGCGGTGGGTGCGTTAAGCGGCCTGATGGCGGCGCTCGGCGCGCAAGGCATCGGCTTTTTGCTTGCGACGCGCGTGTTCGAATTTCACATCGACTTCAATCCATGGCTCGTGCCGGCCGGCATTGCTGCGGGCGTGGTCTGTTCGGGGCTCGGTGGCTGGTTGAGCCTGCGCCGCGTGCTGTCGCGTCCGGCGCTGCAATCGCTGCGCGATGCCTGAGATATTTTCAAAAGATACGCATGACCGAAGCAACTTCCGACGCAACGACTCAAGAAACGCCGCAACCGACGGCATTCGAACTGATTGGCGGCGAGGAGCGTGTCCGCGCGCTCGTCGACCGGTTCTACGACCTGATGGACCTGGAGCCGGAATTCGCCGTGCTGCGCGGTTTGCATCCGCCCACGCTCGACAATTCTCGCGATAAATTCTTCTGGTTCCTGTGCGGCTGGATGGGCGGCCCCGATTACTACATAGCCAAGTTTGGCCATCCGCGTTTGCGCGCACGGCATCTGCCTTTTGCGATTGCATCGCTGGAACGCGATCAGTGGTTGCGGTGCATGGCATGGGCAATGGAGGACATCGGCCTCACCGAGCCCATGCGCGAGCGCCTGCTCACCTCTTTCTTCGATACCGCCGACTGGATGCGCAATCGTCCGGGCTGAGCGCAAAGGCAACGCCCATGAGTACCCTTGATCCCGACGCTCAGGCAGTGCTGGACGCCTGGTTCGGCACGCCGGATTCGCCCGAATTCGGCCATGCGCGCAGGCAGTGGTTCAAGAAAAGCCCCGCTTTCGATGCTTCACTCCGTGAGCGTTTCGGCCCGATGCTTGAATCGGCGTTGAGGGGAGAACTTGCATCGTGGCAGGCCACGCCGCCTGGCGCGTTGGCGTTGATCGTGATGCTCGATCAGTTCACGCGCAATTGTTTTCGCGGAACGCAGCGCGCGTTTTCCGGCGACATGATGGCGCTGAAACTCGCCCGGGAACTGGTCGATACAGGCAAAGAGCGCAGCTTGCCGACACCCTGTCACCGCATGTTCGTCGCCATGCCGTTCGAGCACGACGAGAACCTCGAAAGCCAGCGAGAAGCCGTGCGCCTCCATCAAATCCTCTTCGATGAAACCCGCGATAAGGACATCGAATCAGGGTTGAAGTACGCAATCCTTCACGCTGAAGTGATCGAGAAATTCGGACGCTTTCCGCATCGAAATGCGATCCTCGGCCGAGAGTCGACGGCCGAGGAGCTTGAGTGGTTGAAGATGAATCGCGGCTTCTGAAGCCGCCAAAACCTACCGTCCGCCGGCTACATCCAGCAACGCGCCCGTGACATAAGACGACGCATCCGACAACAGCCACACGATCGATTCCGCGACTTCATCGGCGGTGCCGGGACGGCCGAGCGGGGCCAGCGCGCCCAGTTGCGCCGCGCGATCGGGTTTGCCGCCGCTCGCGTGAATCTCGGTATCGATCAGGCCCGGCCGCACGGCGTTCACGCGCACGCCTTCCGGACCAAGCTCCTTTGCAAGGCCGATGGTCAGCGTATCGACGGCGCCTTTCGAGCCCGCGTAATCCACGTATTCGTTAGGCGATCCGAGCCGCGCCGCCGCTGACGAAATATTGACGATGGACCCGCCAGTACCACCGCGCTTTGTCGACATCCGCCGCGCCGCTTCACGCGCGCAAAGGTAGGCGCCGAGCACATTGGTATCGAAGACGCGTTTCATGCGGGCCACGTCCATGTCGGCCAGCGCCGAGCCCCGCGCGACGATCCCCGCGTTGTTCACGAAGCCATCGATCGGGCCAAAGGCTTTCGCCGTGGCATCGAACATGGCGATGACATCGGCTTCCACGCTCACGTCGCCTTCTATGGCGATTGCGCGGCCGCCGGCGGCCTGCACGCGGGTGACGGTGTCATCGGCCGCGGCGCGGTTCGTCGCGTAATTCACGCCGACAGACCAGCCGCGAGCGGCGCACAACAATGCGGCAGAACGCCCGATACCGCGGCTGCCGCCCGTGACCAAAACGACCTTCGACATATTAATGTCCTCGTTCAGACAGCGTCGCGTTTCTCGGGCCAGCGATCGATCGTCGGCGGCGTATAAGCCTTGAGCGCGCCGATCAGCTTCACCGGATCGGACGCGACCTGAAGCATGTCGAGAAACGGTGCGCGCATGAAACCTTCTTCTACGGTATGCCGCAACATGGCAAGAAGCGGGTCGTAATAGTTGTCGATGTTCAGGAGCGCGACCGGCTTGTCGTGGTATCGAAGTTGCGCCCACGTATAAACCTCGAACAGCTCTTCGAACGTGCCGACGCCACCTGGCATCGATACGAACGCATCCGACAGATCAGCCATTTTCTTCTTGCGCTGATGCATGTCAGGCACCACGTGCAATTCGGTCAACCCTTTGTGGCCGACTTCCTTACTCATCAGCAATTCGGGAATCACACCGATCGCGCGGCCGCCGTGCGCGAGCACTTCGTCGGCAATCGTGCCCATCAGTCCCACGCTCCCGCCGCCGTAGACCAGCGCGAGATCCGCTTCAACCAATGCGCGGCCGAACGCCTTGGCGGCTTCGGCATAGATTGGGCGGGCTCCGTTCGAGGAGCCGCAATATACGCAAACTGCTTTCATTAGAGGGGTTCCTTGGGCGCGCCGTCTTCCTTCGGCGCGCGGTAGTCGGCAAAGACGCGCTCAGGCATTTTCCCCGACACGAGGTCATCGAAAATCTGCCGTGACCGGCCGCGTAGATATGGCGCCATCACCGAGATGATATTCAGGCTTGCCTGATGCAGTTCCGCGCGAATCGTGTCCTGCTCGTTGTATTTGCGCGGGTTCATGACGAACTGATACGACAGCCAGTACGTCGCGATGATCCCCATGTTGGTCGCGATCACCTTGATTTCCGCGGGCGTCGCGACCATTTCGCCGTCGGTGACAAGCGCGTCACAGAGCTGCTGCGCGAAGTTGACCTTGTGCGTGATGATCTGCTTGAAATGGGTTTCGAGCGTACGGTTGCGGGCGAGCAGGTCGTTCAGGTCGCGGTACAGGAAACGGTACTGCCACAGGAAATCCGCCATGTACTGCAGGTAAGACCACATTTCGTCGATGGTCGGACGATGGTCGTCCGGAAATCGCAGCCGCTTTTCGATCAGTTGCTCGAACTGCGCGAAGATGCTGTTGATGATGTCGTCTTTGTTGCGAAAATGGTAGTACAGATTGCCCGGGCTGATCTCCATCTCTTCCGCGATGGTCGTCGTCGTGACGTTCGGCTCCCCGATATCGTTGAAGAGCTTCAGCGACAGTTCGAGAATGCGCTCACGGGTGCGGCGGGGAGGTTTTGCTTCCATGTCGTCCGACCTGGTTGACCGGCTCCGGCTGAGCGTCGCCTGGACGGCAGCGCTTCGAGCCCCGGAACCGGAGGCTATCTTGTATATCGGACGATTATAAACGGGTGGTTCCCGGACGGGTCGGAGTCGGGCGCGGGCTTAAAACAATGCGAGGGTCCATTGCCACAGAAGCGGGCCGACTATCAGCCCCCAGGTCAGCAGGCACACGAGCAATGCAACCATCACCGCCGCGCTGCCAAAGTCTTTCGCGCGTTTGGACAGTTCGTGGCGTTCCAGCGAAATTCGGTCGATGGCCGCTTCCACGCTCGAATTGAGCAGCTCCACCATCAACACCAGCAGCACCGATGCCATCAACACCGCGCGTTCCACCGGCGTGACCGGCACGAAAATCCCGCATGGCAAGAGAATGGCCGCGAGCGTCAGTTCCTGGCGGAACGCGCTTTCCTCGCGGATCGCCACACGAAAGCCGTTCAGCGAGTTTTTCATCGCGTGCCAGGCGCGTGTCAGGCCGCGATTGCCCTTGTAGGGGTTGAAGGGCAGCGGGGCGAGCATGTCGTCGGGGCTCAATGGTTCGCCGGCGTCCTCTTCCTGGTCGAAGGGTTCGCGATGAGCATAGAGCAATGAGTCCGCTTGCACTGAAGGTTTGGCTTTCACATTGCGGCTTCGGTGGTGATGCGTTGATGTTGCGTTGGCGTTGCGTTACTTTTCTACGCGGCGGCCTGTTCCTGCGTCGCGCCGCGTGTGCCGAGCGGTTTCAGATGCGAAGCAAATTGCTCCGATGCCGCGCGCCACGAAAACTTTTCCGCCCACGCGCGCGCATCGGCACGTTCTATTTTAAGCGCTCGCAGGCAGGCTTCCTGCAGGTCTTCATCTAGTGCGCCGGGTCCATCTGTTCCCAATACATCGATAGGACCCGTCACCGGATACGCCGCCACCGGCGTGCCGCATGCCATGGCTTCGAGCAGCACCAGCCCGAAGGTGTCCGTGCGGCTCGGAAATACAAAGACATCTGCCGCCGCATACACCTTCGCGAGTTCAGCCTGCGACAACACGCCGAGATAGTTCACGTTGGTGTAGCGCGATTTTAGCTCGGCGAGCGCAGGACCTTCGCCCGCCACCCATTTCGAACCGGGCAAGTCGAGCTTCAGAAATGCCTCGACGTTCTTCTCGACCGCCACGCGTCCCACGTACAAGAAGATCGGGCGCGTGGTGTTGAGAACCTTCGAGTCCATCGGCTGGAAGATATCCAGATCCACGCCCCGTGTCCACAGCACGACGTTCGTGAAACCGAACTTCTCGAGGTCGGTTTTCACCACGGGCGTCGGCGCCATCACCGCTTGCGACGGCTTGTGAAACCAGTGCAGGAACTTGTACGTTACGCCAAGCGGAATGCCGAAACGCGCCTGTACATACTCAGGAAAGCGCGTGTGATACGCGGTCGTGAAGGGCAGCTTGTTGCGTATTGCAAAGGCGCGCGCCGCCATGCCGAGCGGACCTTCCGTTGCGATATGCAGCGCATCGGGAGCAAATTCTTCGATGCGCTGCGCCACCCGGCGGCGCGGCAGCAAGGACAGCCGGATCTCGGGATACGTCGGGCACGGTATGGTCTTGAACTCGAGCGGCGTCAGCAGTTCCACGCGGTGCCCCAAAGCCGTCAGTTCGCGGCTCGTGCTTTTGAGCGTCCGCACGACGCCGTTGACTTGAGGTTCCCAAGCATCAGTCACGATCATGATTTTCATTCGATGGCCTCTCGGTTAAGTGAAATGCTCAGGCGGTTGCCCCGGCCTTTTGTGCGTGGTGTTCTGGTGCGCGCAATACGGTCCAATAAACGATCTTCAGTTCGCCTTCGAACGTCTCGACGAGCGCCGACAGACTCTCGACCCAGTCGCCGTCGTTGCAATAAAGAACGCCGTCTATATCGCGAATCTCCGCTTTGTGGATGTGCCCGCAGACCACGCCATCGCAACCGCGCCGGCGTGCTTCATCGGTCATCACGGATTCGAACTTCGAGATGAAATTGACTGCGTTCTTGACCTGATGCTTGAGGTACTGCGAGAGGGACCAGTAGTTGAAACCGAAGCGGCTGCGCACGCGATTGAACCAGCGGTTGAGCAAGAGGATGAGCGTGTAGAGCGTGTCGCCCAGGTAGGCGAGCCACTTGGCGTGCTGGATGACGCCATCGAAGAGATCGCCGTGAACGATCCACAAGCGCTTGCCGGCAAGCGTGGTGTGGAAAGCTTCCTGGCGCACGTGAATATCGCCGAATGCAAGGTCGCAGAACTGGCGCGCGGCTTCGTCGTGATTGCCGGGGATGTAGACCACCTGCGTGCCTTTGCGGGCTTTGCGCAGGATCTTTTGGATCACGTCGTTGTGCGCCTGCGGCCAGAACCAGCCTTTGCGAAGCTGCCATCCGTCGATGATGTCGCCGACCAGATACAGGTATTCCGAGTCGTTGTAGCGAAGAAAGTCGAGCAGGTAGTTCGCCTGGCAGCCGCCGGAGCCGAGGTGGATATCGGAGAGCCAGATGGTGCGGTACCGATGGTCGGCGGGGGCATCGTCGAGACGTGAAGTGCCTTGTGGCGCGAGGTTCGCGCCGGTCGTTTCGGGTGGTGCAGATGGCGCGGCGCCGGTGCGAAACGCAATGGCTTCTGCATCGCGGAGGGTAACGCCTAACAGATCACTGAGGTTACTCGCAGACGATTTGGTGGCCATGGGCACGCGCAACGGGTTGCAGTGAGCCCATTGCGCCATGCCAGCGTGACGGTGCCATGACAGTCACAAAAACTTCTTTTTGATCGGGTGTTCGATACACAGTTGTTGCATCTATTGCAGGATCTGCAAAAACTGCGCATACGGTCGTCTAATGGAGCGACATTCGACTTTATACTCGCTGGTTTCCAGCGGAATCCTAACTAATGCTTAACGTAACGGTACGTCCCGTCGAATGCGTATCGACTTGCAAGATCTGCAACGCGCAGGCGCCTCTTTACGGTGTCACCGATTTTCAAAAGAGTTGTGAAGAAGCGCGCGGCCACTATCTGCCGCTCACGGGCGTGCCGATCTATTACCACCGATGCAATGAATGCGGTCTTGTCTTCACACGAGCGTTCGACGACTGGAGCAAGGCCGATTACGTGCAGCACATCTATAACGACGAATACGTGCTGATCGACCCTGATTATGTCGATGCACGGCCGGCCAGTAATGCCGCCTTCATTCTTGATTTCGTCAAGAAGGGCAAAGACCTGAAGTGCCTGGATTACGGCGGCGGGAATGGAAAGCTGGCGGGACTGTTACGAAAAGATGGATTGGACGCCCATAGCTGGGACCCGATGGACGCGGCCCATGCGCCGCCGCCCTCCGATTCCTTCGACTTCGTCAGCGCTTTCGAAGTGCTCGAACACACACCGGAGCCGGTCGCGACCGTCCGGGAAGCCTTGGGGCTGCTAGGTCCGCGTGGCGTGCTGCTGTTCTCGACATTGACCATCGATCACGTGCCGCCACGCGGTATGGACCACTGGTACATTGCGCCGCGTAATGGCCACATCACCATTTACACGCGACGCGCGCTGGACACGTTATTCGCGCAGGAAGGTTTTCGTGTGCATCACTTCAACGACAACCTGCATATGGCGTTGAACAATGATCCGGACTGGCTGAGTTGATTTGGAGTAAGGACGAAGGCGCCGGGCCATCGATCAAGCAGGGACCGTCGGCGACACAGCCACCACGCGCGTGCCTGCCATCCGGTCGTGCAGGAACTGTCTCGACGGATCAAGCCAGACGGCCGCTGCCCATAGCACGATCCACCCGGCGCACATACACAGCGTGACGGGCACACTCAAGCCGAGCAACGGATGCAGCGCAAGCGGCGGCAAGAACCATAACCAGGCTAAAACGAACCGCAACACGGCGCGCGCCGTCGAGACCTTGGCGCCGCGGGCATCGACCACTTTAAGGCGCCACGTCTTCATGGGCAGCGTCTGGCCGCCATGGGTCCAGAAGTAGACGAAATAAATCGTGAGCACGATCCCGATCCACGTCATCAAAAGGTTGTGATGGGTGAGTCCGTTGCGTTGCTGCGTGAGCGTGCTGAACAGGTATCCGGCGATAAACACGATCCCAAAGAGGATCACGCCCTCGTAGACCATGGTGGCGAGGCGGCGGCGCAACTTGGGCGCGACCAATGGGGCTGCGGCGAGTGACTCGAAGGAAGCACTCACCATGGCTCAGGAACCGTTGAAGATCGATGGCGCCTGCTGAGGCGAAACCGGAATCGGCGTGGCGGGAACAAAACTGGCCGCACTCGGAATGGCGGGCGCTACAGACGCAGGCGTGCTGATGTCTGCTCCCATTGCGTCGGACGCATGCCCGTGGTCCCGGCCGGTAATCAGCCGGTTGATGTCCTTGACTTCGGTTTTTCCGGAGGGCGGCGCGCTGACGACGGTCGGCCGGCGCGGTTTCTCGGTTGCCGCCAATTTCTTCTTTTGCTCTTCGGGAAGCTTCTGATACGCATCCCAGGCGCGTTCGCGCTTTTCAACCGGCACGGACTTGGAGACCTGGTAATTTTCCCGCGCGACCTTGCGCTGGTCCGGCGTCATGCGGACCCATTCGGCCATCCGCTCGTGCAAGCGCTTTTGCCCTTCGGGCGAGAGCTTGGGATACCGCGACGCGATCTTCATCCACTTCAGCTTGCGCTCTTCGCTGAACTGATCCCATTGTTTTGCAAAGGGCGCGAGTGCGGTTCGCTGGGTTTCGGTGAGCCGATTCCAGGCGAGAGGGCTGTCGGGGGAGAGCGATGAAAGCGGGGACAACACGTCCGCCGCGCTCGCGCCAGAAGGCGCGGCAGCAACGGTAACCGCGGAAGCGGCCGAGTAGAATCGCGGATAGGTGGCGGCAAACGCGACGAGTCCCGCAATTGCGCATCCAAAGACAATCGCGAGGCCGCGCTTGTAACTCACCCGATAACTCCTGCAGACTTAATGATTACGCGTCAGGTACGCGTTGAAACCGTGGTCGAGATAGGCGTCGAGCGGAAGGTTGTCGCTCAGCATGGCCGCGTCGATATCGGCGAGTTCGGCGGTACGCTGCTGATCTTCCCAATAAGCAATGCCCGCCAGTCCGATCGCAAGCGCCAGCAACGGCCACGCAAGCGCCAACCGCGAAAAGCGGCCGCGTTTGCCTGACGGACCGGGAACCGGGCCGCCGAGGCTTGGCGCCATGCCCGCGCCTGCGAGCGCCGGGGCAAAAACAGGCACTGCGACTTTTTCCGGCTTCTTGCGGGCGAGCGCCGTCCGCCGGGCCGCCGCGAGCTTGTCGAGCGACGCGGCAGGTAGCGTTGTAATACTTTCGTCGAGCGCGCGGCGTACCTTCAGCGCGAATTCGGCTTCTTTCTGATCGAGAGCGTTGCTCATAGCGTGATTCCTTTCGCCTTCAGCGCGTGTGCCAGCGCATGCGTGGCCCGCGAGCAATGCGTTTTTACGCTGCCCTCAGAGCAGCCCATTGCAGCGGCGGTTTCGGCGACATCCATATCCTCCCAGTAACGCATGAGAAACGCTTCCCGTTGACGTGCTGGCAATTTCTGGATTTCCGCGTCGATCAGATTGAGCACCTGTTCGCGCTCGAGCCGGCTTTCGCTGCTCTCCGCACCGACCGTGCCATCCTGCGATTCGAAGGTTTCGAGGGGGTCGAATTCGTCGTCGTCTGCGTTCCCGAACGACGAAAACAGGCTCACCCACGTATTCCTGACCTTTTGGCGCCGGAAATAGTCGTGCGTTGCATTTTGCAGGATACGCTGAAACAAAAGCGGCAATTCAGCTGGAGGGCGGTCGCCGTATTTTTCGGCGAGCTTGATCATCGCATCCTGAACGATGTCGAGCGCCGCGTCGTCGTCACGTACGGTGTACACCGTCTGCTTGAACGCGCGTCTTTCGACGCCCGCCAGAAAATCGGCGAGTTCCTTGTCTGATGCCATCCGTGAGGCCCGGCGCAACGAGTGTGCGTCGATAAGGGTTGGTGAGAGGTTAAAAACCTGCGGATGCTAACAAACTTTTGGGTGAACAGCGAGGAAATGCCTCAGACGGCGGCCCGAGAAGCAGACTTTTCCGCATCATTTCGGAGAGTTCCGAGCCGTTTTCCACCCCTTTTCAGCGTATTCCGGTTGGGGTCCAAGAAGTTTTTGCTTGACTGTCTTTATTGCCTCGGGCTATCGTTTCCGACTCGCATCATCAGTGAACTGTCTCTTTGAGGCGAGCCCAAGAAGCCCGCTTCCCATTTAGACGCGCCGCTTGAACCCGAGCCATAAGCCCGGCAGAGAGCACCCAATCAATTTTTTGCCGAAAATTCGAAAGGT
>Ga0153932_1000054_pt1 | contig 80400 bp, 63 predicted proteins | sample TSNJ016MetaG_FD_102273 | JGI IMG/M metagenome (GOLD analysis project Ga0153932, IMG submission 102273) | Attine ant fungus gardens microbial communities from New Jersey, USA - TSNJ016 MetaG | ecosystem: Host-associated > Fungi > Mycelium > Unclassified | place: USA: New Jersey, Wharton State... | reverse complement strand
ACCGCCGCACTTGGGCTTCTATTTTTTGACAGGGTTGGAGGAGATGATGAAGAAAGCTTTGCTCGCGGCTTCGCTGCTGACGGTCGGCGTTGCAGCACACGCTCAAAGTAGCGTGACGCTCTATGGCCGGCTCGACGCCGGTCTGGAATACATGACGGGCGTGCCGACTGGCTCGAATGCTGCCGGCGCTGCAACCAGCACCGGTCACCGTTTCCGCGCAGAAAGCGGCGACTGGGGTACCAGCCTCTGGGGCATGAAGGGCGTCGAAGACCTGGGTGGCGGCAACAAGGCCGTGTTCCAGTTGGAAGGCAGCTTCAACACCATGACCGGTCAAGGCCCGGGCAACAATGGCATCTTCAATCGTTGGGCGACGGTAGGTATCGCCAACGACCAGTTCGGTACCTTCTTGCTGGGTCGCGAACTGTTCATCTCCAACGGCGTGTGGGACTTTGACCCGTTCGGTCAGTCGAACTGGTCGTCGGCTTCGCTGGTGCGTGGCCGCAACTGGCCGCAATCGAGCAACAACGTGTCGTACCAGTCGCCGAAGGTCGCGGGTTTTGACTTCTACGGTCAATACGCGCTGTCGAACGCAACGAACTGGAACGGTAACGGCACGACGCCGCAAGGCCGTGAAGCTGGTGCACAGGTCACCTACACGACTTCCCTGTTCCAGGTCCGCGGTATGTACGATGAAATCCGCAACGCAGCGAATGGTGCCTTGTACGGTCCGAATCCGGGCGACATCAATGCGGGCAACGTTTCGAGCGGCGTGTTTGCGGCATCGCGCGAATACACGGCTGCTGTGAACGTGTTCCTGGGTCAGTTCAAGATCCAGGGCGCTTACCAGGCTATCCGCACGTCGGGCGCCACGAACGTTCTGCCGGGCCAGCCAACGTCGCTTGATCACGAATGGGGCGGTATTACGTGGCAAGCAACGCCGGCAGCTGCAATCATCGCAGCGGCGTATCACGTGAACGGCAACAATGGCGCAGGCAACGCGACGATCTACACGGTCGGCGGCTCGTACAACCTGTCGAAGCGCACGCTGCTGGACATCCAGGTGGCAACGGCTCAGAACAGCAAGGGTGCTAACTACGGCCTGAATGCGAACAACTCAGGTACGGCAGTCAGCACTGACAACCCGCTGCCGGGTCATAGCCAATCCGGTGTTTATGCCGGTATCCAGCACACGTTCTAATCTGACTTGGAGCGGTTGGCCGGAGCATAACGACAGAGAGAGTTTGTTTAAAGCCAGTTTTTCATAGCTTTAATTGGTTTTCACGCTGCTGCGAGAGGCGCGTATCGGTGCGGTGTCCGAAAGGGCATCGCACCGTTTTTTATTGTTGGTGGAAAGCAGGGGTTGCCGTTCGAACGGCAAAGCGCAGCGTCCTTTTAGGGGCGGATTTTTTCGCTTTAAGTCTCGGTGGTTTTGTCCCATGCCCTTTGTGCGAGCTGAATCATTCAATGAGTCGCAGCACTATCCGGCGATTTTGACGCCCCTTCTTATCGATTTTTTCGCACACGATTTTGCCGATCTCCAACGTGTTTCGGACATGAGTGCCACCGCACGGCTGGATGTCGACACCGCGAACCTCGATCATCTTTACGAACTGCGCCGACCTCGGCGGAAGGGCGTACCGGTTCCTCACTAGCTCGAGGGCGACATCGTATTGGTCAGGTGGCATGAGCCGCGTTTCGACATTGATCTGGCGCGCAATCATTGCATTCAAAGAATCAGCGATTTCATCCTTGCTCATCGTCATTTCAGGTAAATCGAAATCGAGGCGCCCTTTGCCCTGCCCCATGCTGCAACCTGTAACCGGGGCGTCAATCAGGGAACACAAGAGATGCAGACATGTGTGCATTCTCATATTTGGATACCGCACACCCCAGTCGACCGCTCCGTTTATTGCAATCTTCCCGGTTGGTAGGGATTCAACATCCCCGTCGAGTCGATGCCAGATAAGCAAACGATCCGTTTCGTCCCGGCGCGTCTCCACGACGCGTGCCCGACTCCCGTCTGCGTAAGTGATGAATCCCGTGTCCCCGGGCTGGCCACCACCGGCTGGATAGAATAAAGTCCGGTCGAACGCGACAAGGTCTTGCCGACTGTCGATGACGGTCGCCTCAAATGTGGTTTCATACGCGGCTTCGTCGAACAACGCCGCCGTTCCATTACTTTTCATCCAGCATCTCCAGTTGGGGACAAACTCAATGTCTACAGCCATCGTGACCACTCAAGGTCAAACCCTGCACGTACGCGACACATACACGTAGGTGATCGAAGACATGGGCATCTTCGATAGCAGCAAACACTAGTTTCACGCCGGCATACCCAATCTCAGCGGCTAGCTCTTCTGCACTCCTGTGCCGGTCCAGCAAGAGAGGGTGGCAGCCAAAGCTACGAAGCGCCTGGGTGATGTCGTTCTCGCCGCTCTTTTGTGACGACAATACACCCACTGTTTGGCCAGCCTGAAGTCCATAATGCATGAGCAGCAGGGGCGACTTGTTGGGCGATAACTGAGATTCGCGCATCTATGTGCCTTATTCCTTTCTTCCTTCATGATTGAGCCGAAGCGCCCTCAACGCCTTTTGCGGACTGAACCCCGTAGCGTATGCCGTCGCCGACAGCAAGATCAACACGCCTCCTATCATCTGCTCCGTGTTCATCACTTTTCCAAACGCAAGAAAATCGACCAACACTGCAACCAGCGGATAGACAAACCCGAGTACGGCAATGCTGCCTGTTGCCGCCTTCTTGAACGCCCCGTACAACAGTATGTACATAAACGTGGTGTGAAAAAGTCCCAACGCAACAATCGCGAAGACCTGATGACCCGCTGCGGGGAGATCGTGAAAGTTGACGAGCGGTAAGAAGGCGATGGTTCCAATGAACATATGGCAGACTGCAATCACTTCTGGCCGCATTGTCCTGGACAGAGTCTTTGTGAGAAGTGTGGTTACCGCATACAGCATTGCCGCCACTAAAGCGCAACCGACGCCGAGCATATAGGTCGAAGAAGGCTCGTGAGCGCTGGGCTGTGCGAGAACCACCACACCACAAAAGGCTATTGTCAGCCAGAAAACTGCTGATCGAGAAGGCCGCTCTTTTCGAAATAAAAGGCCTGCCAGCACGAGCAAAAACGGCTGAACGTTATATACCACTGTCGTTATACCGACCGACGTCAGACCGTACGCAGTGAAGAGAAAATACCAATTGAATATCAGCGTGAGTGCGCCCAACACAATGTTGGTAGATTGGCTCAAGCTGAGTCGTAGCGATCGGAAAAACCCTTTCATCCAGCAGTAAGCGCAAAGGCCGATCGATCCGATTGCGCAACGAAAGAAAACTACGTTGAACGGCTTTTCCCCTGAGAGGATTACAAAATAGCCGATGGTCCCTGCAATAACCATGGCACATAACATATGAATTTTCCCAGCGCGCTCGTCGCGCGCCAGGGCTCTCGCCAATACCTTCGATTCGCTTGGTATCGTCGTCACTTTTGCTGAACCTCAGCCTCAACGTTAACAAGCATGACGTCTCGGTACGAAGTTCCATGCGACGATCCTAACGGCGTTACAGCATGCTTCTTGGTTCGGTCAACAATCAGCGTGTCAAATGGCTTTTGAAGGCGCAAGACATTTGTCGGCTTGCTGTCCATCCCGGAAATTACGCTATCGGCGCCTATGGCATTAGGCGTTAAATCAATCAGATGAATGAACACCAAGGGTTCGTCGTCGAGATGTAGCCAAACTGGAGAACTGAATGACGCATAACCCTCCTCTGCTCTGTACCGTATAAAATGAACGCTTATATTTAAGATATCCACGCCGGCCCGATGACAATATTTATTGATGTAATGCGCATCGCCCTTAAGGATGTGAAGAAAAACGCTGTCAGTTACCAGTTCGTCACTGATCGGCGCAAAGACGCGGACCCTGCCGCCGTCGGAGTCATTCGCAGAATATGACTGAAAGTAATTCTGATTCTCATTCTTTCGGACCTGCTGCGACGGACGATCATATATAAGCTTGATCATTCCCCGATCACGTACACTCGCGTAAGGATCGGGTCGTAATTGACTCTCGTAGAAATTATGGAACCTAGCGTGACTATGATCGGGCAAACCCTTTATATACGTTGATCCGGGAATAAACTTGAATCCATTAACAATATTCATTCTGTCTTCCTTATCTAACTATAGGACCGCTTGTCGGCTGCTACCTCACTAAATCTGTTTCCATCTTCAATTGAGGCGGAATTTCACACCTGTTAACGATTCAGGATCTTGCGCGCCACTGATTCGCGTCATCACTTCGTTGAGGACATTCGAGATTCCCCACAGATCGTGGTAAGTACAAAGTCCACTCGCCAACTCACGTTGCAGGTCTGCTTCGCGTTTCTGAATCGCGTTCGGCCATCCACGGTCAGCTCCTGCCCGATGGTGCCAGTCATGCACGACAAGCGATCCTTGAACGATCAGCATTCTCGTTGGCAGATGAATAACAACATGTTCGAGTGCCCAAACCGTCCAGGCAACGGCTAAGTGGGTGCCGCGAAGCCTGTTTGAGGGCGTTGCCCGTCCGCAAAACCGCGCATGACTATTTTTTACGTGCGACGCGCGCACACTTTCACCTTCTTTACGCAAGACCCACGCATGCTCGGTAACCAGGTGAAGTAAGGAGCAAATCTGATAAAGCACCGTAAGCGGGAGCACAATGGAAATGACAAATGTTACCCATCCAAATAAAGAGGCAAGTAAGGCAAGACACGCGAACCAGAAAAACGTCATGGCCAACCTATATTTAGGCACTGAAAGGACGTTGCTCCTGATGCGGCCGAATAGATAGCGAGCATGGAAAACAGGATTCACACACTGCCATACCAATATCCTTTTCATGTGTGTCACAGATATTCCCGGCCGCAAACCTAGTGTGTAGATTGCAACTAAATCCTGGTCACCCAGCGTTGAGAATTCGCGCCCATGGTGTTCGTGGACGTGAAATTTTTTGTAAGAGTCAAATGGTTGAACCACGGTAACAGTCGACAAAATCTCGCAGAGAATCTTATTCGATCTTTCAGTCTTGAATACCCCATTGTGTACGCCGTGGTGAATGATGGTGGCGACAACATAACGCGATCCAGATACAGTAGGAATTATCGTCAAGATTAGCCAAAAAATATTGGCGTGAAAATTCAATATAATGATTGACCCGGCGACGCCGCCGACCAGGAGTACTATTGACCAAATCAACGATTCAATTGGACTTATTATGCGAGCAGGTGAACGTCCTGCCAACTCTTTGCCCGTTAGCCAAGTCCAGAATCCTTGAAATGGAAGTTTGGTGTACGACTCACGTATTGCTGTGGAAAGCTCGGCTTGCTTTCTTAGACTCATCTCTTCCTCATTATTATTATGGAATATTTTTTCAAAATTTAATGAATGATGCTCTGATACGCTTGTGTGCATCGCTTTAAGCCGACGCATGACATGAAGCATGCTCCGAAATTAGGTTCGTTAAATCCAACGCGCAGTACTAAGTTCATACTGAGACTCGTTGCTCCCTAATTGTATTCGCAGCAGTAACTATGCTCGCAACAAATCAACATGTGTGTCAAATGTTGTAATAAGCGAACACGCGCCACTTCCAGGAATACCTATCTTGTTTAGGATTTTTCATTTAACGCTGAGATTATTCTTAAATGCGAGCAATAGATCGCCAATCGGATAACTAGGCTGTTCGCTTGCTCCTATGTCGCCGCGGCGATTGCACTCAAATATCCGTATGATGATCACACCCCGGAAATGCCGGATTTGAATCGGATTGAAGTGAGGTATTAGTTGAGGACTTGCATTCTGGAGGCTTTCGCAATGCCGCTTCAACTCGATTGAAGTTCGAAGCTGCCGGGAGAATGTGCTGGGCGCTTTCTTTTGACGCGAGGGAAATTATCCTTCTATTCAGTCGAGATCGCATTTCGCAGGAGCACATCCCGCGACACAACAAAACTGCGTTTTGACCGCACGGCCTCGCCTTGCACAAAAGTCTTATCCTTCTCATTTGCCATCAACTCATATCATTCGGCTCTCGCAGGGGTGGCGTGATCCCGGTCCTTCGCAGACTTGCGCTCCCCAAAACGCAAAATGCCGCCGATGCGAATTCGCATCGGCGGCATTTTGCTTTTACTTCGGCGCTCTAATCGCGGGCAATTCCCGCCGCGCCGTGGCTCAGCCAGTCCAGCACCGCGCCCGTGTCGTCATCGCCCGCTTCACGGACCTTTGTCATCGCTTCGCTCACGTCCGCGCTCGCATTCGGCACCGCCCGGCGGATCGCTACGCCCACCGCCAGGATGTCGATCATCACGAGATGCAAGATGCGCGAGATCATCGACATCTGCGACTCGCGTATCTCGATGTGATCCGTCTCCAATGCGACCGTCGCGCGCTTCGCCAAGGGCGTATTGCTCGACGTGATCGCAATTACGGTCGCACCCTGCTGCATCGCGATTTCAAGCACACGCAGCAACTCCGGCGCGCGGCCCGACTTGGATACCGCCACGATCACATCGCCCTTGCCCAGCAACGCCGCCGACGCCGCCTGCATGTACAGGTCGCCATAGGCAATCGTCGGGATGCCGAACCGGAAGAACTTGTAGTGCGCGTCCTGCGCGACGATGTTCGAATTGCCCAGCCCGTAGAACTCGATCCGGCGCGCACCGTTCAAAATGTCGATGGCCCGTTCCACATGATCGAAATTCAAATGCTCGCGCAATTGCAGGATCGCCGAGACGGTGTTGTCGAGCACCTTCGCGCCAAAATCCGTGGCGGTGTCTCCAAGATGCACCTGGCTGTGACTCACCGGAATCGTGCCCGTCAGACCGGTCGCGAGCTTCAGCTTGAAATCCGACAGCCCCTGGCACCCAAGCGACCTGCAAAAACGGATCACCGTCGGCTGGCTGACGTCGGCTTTACGCGCAATATCGATGATCGGGTCGTTGATGATCGAGCGAGGATGGTTCAGCGCCAGATCAGCCACGCGGCGCTCGGCAGGCGTCAGCGCATCGCGCATCTGGCGAATGCGTTCGAACACGGCCGAAGATCCCCCGTTCGCACGATTCGACAACTGCTCCGAGAGAATCGCCGATACCCCCAGAAACGCCGGATATTCCGCGGTGATGATGAACGTCGGCACGCTCGACAAATACTGCTGGAAACGCCCTTTCGCCTCGAAGCGCTCGCGAAACTGCGACTTTGTGAAGAGTTCGCCCAGCTTCAGCACCACGCCGCCGCCGATAAAAATCCCGCCCAGCGCGCCCAGCGTCACCGCAATGTTCCCGGCGAACGTGCCGAGGATCCCACAGAAACAATTGACAGCTTCGAGCGCGAGCGGCTCGCCATCGTGCGCGCGCTGCGTGATGCTGGCCGATTCCAGATCGTCCGGCACGAAAACGCCATCGCGCTCGGCCAGCGCCTGATAAATCAGCAACAAGCCAGGACCGGCCGACACGCGCTCGAACGAGACATGCGGGAATTTCCTGCGCGCAAAACGCAGGACGATATCCTCGGTTTCGTTCGATGGCGCAAAGCTCGCGTGGCCGCCTTCGCTGCCAAGCGCGATCCAGCGGTCATCGGCGGGAATCAGGCCGGACACGCCCAGGCCCGTGCCGGGCCCAAGCAACCCGATCACGCTGTTCTGGCGCCGTGACCCGCCACCAACTTGCACGCGCTGGGCATCGGTGAGACCCGGAAGCGCCATGGCCAGGGCGGTGAAATCGTTGACTACGAGCAAGGTATCGAAACCCAGCGCGCGGCGCGTGGCTTCAATAGAAAAGCTCCAGTCGTGGTTGGTCATCGAAACATGATCGCCGTCGACCGGATTGGCGATCGCCACGGCTGCATGGTTCACGCGGCTGACGTTCGTGTCCTTCAGGTACTGCTGCATTGCTTCGGCAATGCCCGGGTAATCGTTGCCCGGATACACGCGGATCTCGCCGATGACACCCGGCGCCGTTTCGAGCGCGAAGCGCGCGTTGGTGCCGCCGATGTCAGCCAGAAGCCGGGGTCCATCAGCGTGCTGGCTTTGGGCCGCTACCGTTACGGCCTTACTTTGCACACCAGTAGACATCGAGCCTGACTCCTTGAGCGTTTGCCAACGTGGAGATGGCGTTTTTTTGCGGTGCGGCGAGCGCGGCGTTCAGTACATCGAGTTTTTTCTGTCCACTGATGAAGAGGAATAGCTGCTGTACGCCCTTGAGCGCGGACATGGAAAGCGACACCCGCGCATGCGGCGCGCTGCCCGGATGAACGGAGATGAACCGGTCGGGCGTGGTGATCGCGAAATCCCACTCGGGGGCATCGGCAAAAATCGACGCGGTGTGACCGTCCTCACCCATGCCGAGCACGGCGACATCGGGCACGCGGCGCTGCGGATCAGCGTTCAGGTCGGCGATATGCGCGTCCAGCGGCCGGTTGGTGTCCACGAGCGGCAGGAAATATGCACCGCTGGCCGCGTTCTGCAGCAACGTCTCGCGCACGAGTCGCGCGTTGCTTGCACTGTCAGTTTCGGGCACCCAGCGGTCATCGACGAGCGTGACATTGATATGCGCCCAGTCGAGCGCGTGCGTCGACAGCGTTTTCAGGAACGGCTTCGGGCTCGTGCCGCCCGAGACGGCGAGTGTTGCATGCTGGGTCTGGTTACCCGATGCACCCGATACGGCGGCATCGGCCGAAGCTGCGCCGCGAGCCGCGAGCGTTGCAGCAAGCGCGTCGCCTACCGCTTCTGCCAGGGCGTCGGATTGGGCGCCTGGTTCATCGAAAGTATGAAGCTGGATCACTGCTCCTCCATGCTGCCTTGTTTTGGTTTCATTTCGCCCGCCGAGAGTCGCACGGCGGGATTTGTCTCGGCTTTAATTGCAACATGTCTACAGCACAAACGTCCTGGAACACGTTCCCACCGACCCGCTGGAACAAGCGGGCTTAATTCTCTTCTTCGAGCCAGCACGTGCCGTGTTGCGCCAGCATGGCGCTCGCGGCCGCCGGTCCCCACGTGCCTGATGCATAAGGCTTCGGCGGTTTCGACGATGCAGCCCATTCATCGAGGATCGGCTCGACATAACGCCACGCCGCTTCCTGTTCGTCGCGCCGCACGAAGAGCGCGAGACGGCCGTTGATGACATCGAGCAGAAGGCGCTGGTAGGCCTCCATCTGCCCTTCCTTGAAGAATTTGTCGAACGCGAGATCCAGATGGACACTCGCGAGATTCATGCCTTCGCCCGGCTGCTTGGCCAGGCAATAAAGGCGGATCGTCTCGTTCGGCTGAAGGCGAATCACGAGGCGGTTCGTACCTGCGCGCAATGCATTGGCGCCAAGCGCCGAGTGCGGCACGGGACGGAAATTCACGACGATCTCAGCCGTGCGGTCGGCAAGCCGCTTCCCGGTGCGCAGGAAGAACGGCACGCCGGCCCAGCGCCAGTTCTCGATCTCCACCTTCAACGCGACAAACGTTTCCGTGTGACTGTCAGGACGCACGCCGTGCTCGGTCGCGTATGCCGGCACCGACGTGCCCTTGATCACGCCCGCATGATATTGGCCGCGCACGGCGACCTTGCTGATATCGCGCGGATCGACAGGCTTGAGCGCGCGCAGCACGCGCAGCTTTTCGTCGCGGACCGAGTCGGAATCCATGGAATGCGGCGGCTCCATCGTCACGATGGAAAGCAACTGCAGCAAGTGGTTCTGAACCATGTCGCGCAAGGCGCCGGTGTTGTCGTAGAAGTCGCCGCGCGCTTCCACGCCGAGTTCTTCGGCAATCGTGATCTGGATGCTTTCCACCCATTCGCGCCGCCACAACGGTTCGAAAAGCGCATTGCCGAAGCGCAGCGCAAGCAGGTTCTGCACCGGCTCTTTGCCGAGGTAATGGTCGATCCGGTAGATCTGTTCTTCCGCGAAGATTTCGCCGACGGCGTCGTTGATGGCCTGCGACGACTTCAGGTCATAGCCAAGCGGCTTTTCCAGCACGATGCGCGCGTTTTCGCTCAGGCCCACGTCGGCGAGCGCGCGGCAGATCGGCACGAACAGCGACGGACCAGTCGCGAGGTAGAACACGCGCGTGCCGCCATGCTTGTTCACGGCGTCGCGCAGCAGCTTGAAGTCTTCCGGCTTGCCGAGGTCGAGCCGCACATAATCGATGCGCTCGAGAAAACCCTTCCACACTGCGTCGTCCACACCGTTCTTCGAGACGTGCGGCTTGACGTGTTCGTCGACCCAGTTGAGATACGCATCGCGATCTTCGGAGGCGCGCGCCACCGCGACGATCTTTCCGCCCGATGCAAGCATTCCGCCACGATGCGCTTCGAAAAGCGCCGGCAGGATCTTGCGCATCGAAAGATCGCCCGTTCCGCCGAAAAGAACGAAGGTGAAATTCGAGTCGTTTTGCATGTGTCTCCGCAGGGGTTCTGAAGGACCGTAGTCCGATAAAATTTTTTTTGACACTGAATTGTAGTTTAACTACAATTCAAATCAAGGGGTAACGTGATCTCGGAAAAAAACACTTAGTCAATCAGAACATGCGTGTTTTCCCGGAGATTCATGTCTAGTTGCATGGTAATGGACCTGAGCCAAGGACGCTCTCGCCGAACGGTTCGCCGTCAGGGAATGTCATGGAACAGGCTAAAACCGCAGGATGCAGGACCCCGGTCGCACGTCACAGTGGTCAGCCAGTGTGAACGGGCAAAAATCAAAAGAGGAGACACAGTTGCGATTCGACACACTCATCTCTTGAGAGCCGTGCGGCCGAGGTTCGGTCTGCCGGCCAGACTGGCGCGCCCGCCGTTCATCGACGAGGCATACCGGTCTTATCCCGCTGACACCGCCGACTCCGGCCACTTCAAGTCTGTTCAGTTCCAGCCATCGCTTCCTGGCGGCATCAGGGGCCAATCGTTTTTTGTTCAGGTGTTCGGAGGAGATAAACAATGAAATTTCGCAAGCTCATGGGCGCGCTCGGCGCTGCAGGTCTGTTGTGCGGCGTGACGGCACAGGCGGTTCAGGCTGCAGAAGCCCTTTCCGTACTGCACTGGTGGACGTCCGGCGGTGAGTCGAAGGCTATTGGCGTGTTGAAGGACGACATGACCAAGCAAGGCTACACCTGGAAGGACTTCGCGGTTGCCGGTGGCGCGGGCGCCGCAGCCATGACCGCACTCAAGACGCAGGTGATCTCGGGCAACGCGCCGTCGGCGGCTCAGATCAAGGGTCCGCTGATCCAGGAATGGGCTGACCAGGGCGTGCTGGTGAACATCGATTCGGTGACGGGCGACTGGAAGAAGAACCTGCCGCCGGAAATCGACAAGGTCATGCATGCAGGCGGTCATTATGTAGGCGCGCCGTTCTCGGTGCACCGCGTGAACTGGCTGTATATCAACAAGGACGCACTGGACAAGGCCGGTGGCAAGGCCCCGACCACGTGGCCGGAATTCTTCGCCCTCGCCGACAAGATGAAGGCGAACGGTATTGTTCCGGTGGCAGCAGGCGGCCAGCCGTGGCAAGACCTGACGTTGTGGGAAGACGTCGTGTTGTCGCAAGGCGCGGACTTCTACAAGAAGGCGATCGTCGATCTGGACCAGAAGACGCTGACGTCCGACCAGATGGTCAAGGTGTTCGATACGGTTCGTCACGTGCAATCGTACTTCGATAACGGCCGCACCGGCCGTGACTGGAACCTTGCAACTGCCATGGTCATCAACGGCAAGGCCGGCATGCAGTTCATGGGCGACTGGGCCAAGGGCGAGTTCGCTGGCGCGAACAAGAAGTCGGGCACGGACTATGTCTGCGTAGCCGTTCCGGGTACGGAGAAGGCTTACACGTTCAACGTCGATTCGTTCGTGTTCTTCCAGCAGAAGGGCGCGAAGGATGCAACGCCGGGTCAACTGGCATTGGCGAAGACCATCATGACGCCTGAGTTCCAGGAGCAGTTCAGCCTGAACAAGGGTTCCATCCCGGTTCGCCTGGGCGTGCCGATGACCAAGTTCGACGACTGCGCGAAGAAGTCCTACGCCGATGAACAAACGGCCCTGAAGTCGGGCGGCTATGTTCCGTCGCTGGCGCACGGAATGGCACAAGGCGATGCAACTGCCGGCGCCATCACCGACGTCGTCACGAAGTTCATGAACTCGACGCAAGATTCGAAGAGCGCAGTTGCCGCTCTCGCGAACGCAGCGAAGACGAAGTAAGCGTTTTAGTGTGACGCACGGGCGCGCTCTCTCGGGAGCGCGCCCGAAAGCACAAGTCGATTACCGTAAAAACCGCTGTATCCCTGTTCCGGCCTGAGACTCTTGCCGGCAAATTTTCAGGAGTCGAGAAGTGGCTGCCTCCCCTAGCGGTATCGCGAGCAAGACATCGCGCACCCCGCCCCGCCGTACGTCGCCCCTGGCGGCGCTTGCCGATACTTACATTCCCAAGCTCGTACTCGCACCCAGCGTGCTGATCGCGCTCGTGTTTGTGTACGGCTTCATTCTGATCACCGGGTATCTGTCGCTGACGAACTCGCGATTGATGCCGCGCTACGATTTCGTAGGCTTCCAGCGCTACACCGAGCTGTTCTCCAACGACGTCTGGTGGACCTCCGCTGCAAACCTCGGCTGGTTCGGCATTCCGTTCATCGCCATTTGCGTCGGGCTCGGGCTGTTCCTCGCCATCCTGCTCGACCAGAAGATCCGCAATGAAGGCGCGTTGCGCGCGATCTTCCTCTACCCGATGGCGCTGTCGTTCATCGTGACGGGTACGGCGTGGCAATGGATTTTGAACCCGAGCCTCGGACTCGAGAAAGTGTTCCACGACTGGGGCTGGACGAGCTTTTCGTTCGACTGGCTCGGCAACCCCGACAAGGCGATTTTCTGCGTCGTGATCGCGGCCGTGTGGCAATCGACCGGCTTCGTAATGGCGCTGTTCCTCGCCGGATTGCGTGGCGTGGACGCGGAAATCTTCAAGGCGGCTCAAATGGATGGCGCGTCGTTGCCGCGCATCTATCGCAAGATCGTGATCCCGAGCATGCGTCCCGTGTTCTTTTCCGTGCTGCTGATTCTCTGCCACATCACCATCAAGACGTTCGACCTCGTGGTCGCATTGACCGCGGGTGGTCCGGGCACGTCGTCGTCGCTGCCGGCCATGTTCATGTACACGTTTTCGTTCAACCGCGGACAGCTCGGCCTGGGCGCAGCTTCGTCGATGATGATGCTCGCCACCGTCGTCGCCGTGCTCGTGCCGCTCATGTATCTGGAATCGAGGAGCACCCGCAATGGAATCTAAGATGACGATCAGCCGCGCCGTCATCTATGCGGCGCTGGTCCTGTTTGCCCTGTATTTCCTGTTTCCGATCTACGTGATGCTCTCGACGTCCTTCAAGGACCTCGACCAGTTGCGCACGGGCAACCTGCTCACGCCGCCGACATCGTTCACGTTCGCACCGTGGGTCAAGGCGTGGTCGCAATCGTGTACCGGCGTGCGCTGCGACGGCATGGAACCGTTCTTCATGAACTCCGTTCGCATGGTGATTCCGGCTGTGCTGCTTTCGTCGATCATCGGCGCCTTCAATGGTTACGTGCTCACGCACTGGCGTTTCCGCGGCGCGGACCTCGTGTTCACCCTGCTGCTGGTGGGCTGTTTCATCCCCTTCCAGGCCATTCTTCTGCCGATGGCGCGTCTGCAAGGCATGCTGGGACTCGCCAATACCACGACGGGTCTCGTACTCGTGCACGTGGTCTACGGTATCGCGTTCACGACCATGTTCTTCCGCAATTTCTACGTGAGCATTCCAGCCGAACTGGTGAAGGCGGCGCGTATCGACGGTGCGGGTTTCTTCACGATTTTCACGAAGATCCTGCTGCCGGTATCGTTGCCGATCTTCATGGTTTGCCTGATCTGGCAATTCACGCAGATCTGGAATGACTTCCTGTTCGGCATCGTGTTTTCGGGCGTGGATTCAATGCCGATTACCGTGGCGCTGAACAACCTCGTGAATACATCGACGGGCGTGAAGGAATACAACGTCGACATGGCTGCTGCGATCATCGCTGCTCTCCCCACCCTCCTCGTCTACATGGTCGCCGGCCGGTTCTTCGTGCGCGGCCTGACAGCGGGCGCGGTGAAGGGCTGATTTCCGCGGGGCGCTTCCACAGGTTCGAACCGAACGAAGCGCCCGCGATAAAAGATCAACAGATGCGCGGACGACCACGCTCAGCGCAGAGAAACTAAAGGATTCATAGCATGGCAAGCCTTTCAATCCGCGACGTATACAAGACTTATGCGAACGGCGTACCCGTTCTGAAGGGCGTGAACATCGACATCGAGGACGGTCAGTTCCTGATCCTCGTTGGCGGTTCGGGCTGCGGCAAGTCCACGTTGCTCAACATGATCGCCGGCCTGGAAACGGTCACCAAGGGCGACATCATGATCGACGGCAAGACGGTGAACAACCTCTCGCCGAAAGATCGCGACATCGCGATGGTGTTCCAGTCGTACGCGCTGTACCCGTCCATGACGGTCCGCGAGAACATCTCGTTCGGGCTGAACATTCGCAAGGTGCCGAAGGACGAGCAGGCCGCCATTGTGAAGCGCGTGTCGGATACGCTGCAGATCCAGCATCTGCTCGACCGGAAGCCCGGCCAGTTGTCGGGCGGCCAACGCCAGCGCGTGGCAATGGGCCGCGCTTTGGCGCGCGATCCGGTGATGTTCCTGTTCGATGAACCGTTGTCGAATCTCGACGCGAAACTGCGTATCGAAATGCGTTCGGAAATCAAGCTGCTGCATCAGCGCCTCGGCACGACAATCGTGTACGTGACGCACGATCAGATCGAAGCCATGACGCTCGGCGACCGGATTGCGGTGATGAAGGATGGCGTCGTGCAGCAATTCGGCGCGCCGCAGGACATCTACGATTCGCCATCGAATTTGTTCGTGGCGGGATTCATTGGCGCGCCGCCGATGAATTTTATCGACGGCAAGCTGGTCGAGGCCGGATCGGGCGTGGGTATCGAGCTGGACACGGGCGTGTCGCGTACCGTGTTGAACCTGCCGTTCGATGCCGCCGCCGTGCGTGGCAAGATCGGGCAGAACGTGATTCTTGGCTTGCGTCCGGAGCGCATTACGGATGCCCGCAGCGCGCACAATGTGGAAGACGCACGTCTGCAACCGGTTGAGGTGAAGATCGATGTGATCGAGCCGACCGGCCCGGATACGCTCGTGTTCACCCAGGTGAACGGCAAGCGCGTGGTGAGCCGCGTGCACCCGGCAGCAAATCCGCAGCCGCTGACGAACATGACGCTGCTGTTCGATGTATCGAAAGCGGTGTTGTTTGACGCGAAGACGGAAGAACGGTTGGCTTGAGCTTTCTTCGCATTCAATGAAGCCGCGCAGACCACACAGTCTGCGCGGTTTTTTTTCGATTGCCGGGTTGCAACAACCCAAATGATTGTTACAAAACTGAAATGGGAATAGTCCGAATCCACATGGACCTCGCCGGTCTGACGCATTGAGCCGACGCAACCGCGCGCCGAAACTTCTTCGCGACACGCCATCAGGCACAATCAGCATTCTGATTCCTGATCACGTCGGCGCTCTCGCCGGCATTCCAACGCGGGCGCGCTTTCCCATATGACAAACTCCTTCCTCAGCCAACACCCCGAACTCGAATGGCCCGCTGCTGCCGGCGCCGATCCGTTCATAGAACTGGAGTCGCTCGATAACGCCCGCGTCGAGCAATGGGTTGATTCGCAGAACGCGCGTACGACGGCCGCATTCGGCAAGACGCCGGAAACGGATGCGCTCACCGCGCGCCTCAAGAAGGCATACACGTCGCAGGAGCGCATCGTGTCCTGCTCGCGATATGGCGACTGGGGCTACAACACGTGGCAGGACGAGGAGAATCCGCTGGGCATCGTGCGGCGCACACCGTGGGCTGCATGGCTCGCGGGCAAGGCGAAGTGGCAGATCGTCCTCGATGTCGACAAGCTCGACCTCAACAACAATCCCGACGATGCCACCCGCTGGGCGCTGCATGATTTCGACATGCTCTACCCCACCTGGGACCGCGCGCTGGTGAGCCTGTCGCCGGGTGGTTCGGACGCATGTCTCGTGCGCGAGTTCGATATCGAATCGCGCACTTTCGTGAAAGACGGCTTCGAGCTTCCCGATGTCGGCAAGCACGACATATCGTGGATCAATCGCGACGCCGTGTATGTCGGCTGGGACGACAGCGCGCATAGCAAGAAACCGGCGCTCACCACGTCGGGCTTCCCGCGCCAGGCGCGCAAATGGAAGCGCGGCACCAAGCTCGCCGATGCGCCCATTGTCTTCGAAGGCAAGCGGCGTGATGTATCGGCGGGCGTGGATTACGACCCGCTCGAAAACCTGCACCTCGCGTCGCGTGCGACCTCGTTCTTCGAGACGCTGCAATACTGGCTCGATGAAACCACTGGCGAGTGGCAACAATACGATGTCCCGCTGCACGTCGAGCTCGAGCACTGGAATGGCTGGCTGTTCGCGACACCGCGTGAAGCATACGATGCAGGCCCGGCGGTCCATGCCGGCGGTTCCCTGCTCGTGATCCGGCGCGACGCGTTTCTCGCCGGCGCGCGGGATTTCACCGTGCTGTTCGCGCCATCCGGCCGCAACGTGCTTGCGAATATCGACTTCACGAAGCACTGGCTGCTTGTATCGCTGATGAACGACGGTTCGCCGCAAGTCCAGTTGTACGCGCCGCCCGCGGATCTCGAAGGCGCCTGGACCTGCCGTGACTTCGCGGTGCCGGCCGCGAGCCAGTCGTATGTGAATTCCATCGACAGCGAGCGCGACGACACCGTGTTGGTGTACATCGAACATTTTCTGAGCCCGCCGTCGATGTATTTCGCGGATCTCGCCGCGCCTGGAAGCGAGTGGCAATTGCTCGCGCGCCTTCCGTCCCAATTCGATGCCACGGGTCTGATCGCCGAACGCCGCCACGCCACGGCGCCCGACGGCGTCAAGATCCCCTACTGGCTCGTCGGCCGCGAAGCGAACGTCAAGGGCGAACAATCGGCACCGTGTCTGCTGTATGGCTATGGCGGTTTCGAAGTCGCGCTCGACCCGCATTACGACGCGACCACCGGCATGGCATGGCTTGAAAGTGGCGGCTTGTATGCCATTGCGAACATTCGTGGTGGCGGCGAGTTCGGCCCGGGCTGGCACCAGGCGGCGCAGCGCGAAAAGCGCCAAGTCGCCTTCGATGACTTCATTGCTGTTGCAGAAGCGCTGGTGGCATCGGGCGTGACGACATCGAAACAACTTGCGGTGCGTGGCGGCAGCAATGGCGGCTTGCTGACGGGTGTGATGCTCGTGCAGCGGCCCGAGTTGTTTGGCGCAGTGTTATCGGAGGTGCCGCTGCTCGACATGGCGAGGTTCCATGTGTTGTTGCAGGGGGCATCGTGGATGGATGAATACGGCGACCCCGACGACGCTGCCGACTTGCGTTTCCTGATGACCTACTCGCCGTACCAGAACGTGAAGGCCGACGTAACGTATCCGCCGGCGTTGTTCACGTCATCGGCGACGGATGACCGTGTACATCCGGGTCACGCGCGCAAGATGGCGGCAAGGATGCAGGCACAGGGCCACGACCGCGTGTGGTACCTGGAGAACCGCGATGGAGGCCACGGCGCGGGCGTGGAAGCGGAAAGCATTGCGAGGGTGGAGGCAACGGCGTTCACGTTCCTGAAAACGATGACGGCCCAACGTTAAAAAGACAAAGGCGCAGTGTGGGTGTCCTGGTTAATGGATTCCCACACTGGTGGCGAAGCGTGTGGGTATCTGTTGACGGAGGGGGAGGGTTTCCAAGTGTTCTTGATTGCGGCGCCGAGCGTTCTTCTGAAGAACCAAACAGTTCAAAACTGCACGCTCGGGACACTTAAGAATTAGCGGTTGAGAGGCGTTTTCTTTGCTTCGTTTCTTTTTCGCCGTTTGGAAAAAGAAATGAAGTCCCGCCACGGACAGTGGCTAATAGTGCGAAAAAGAACGGCTAGAACAGAACGCGCGGTAGCTTAAAAAGCAGCAACCCGGCGCCAGCCCCAACCACTACGACCAAAGCCCGGATTCACCCAACGGTCCGAGCCTTAACTGGCGTCCCATGCCACCGTAAGACCAGCGTCCGCCCGGCAAAAGTCAGCACTCCGGTCACGGCGATAACGATCCCCATGCCTTTCGGCGTGCCATCGTGCAGCATCCCGATAGCGAGACTTGCGAGCGCCCCCAACGCCAACTGCACGGCGCCAAAAACAGCGGCCGCTGCGCCGGCATTATGCGGATACCGATGCATGAGATCGGTCGTGCAATTCGCCGAAAGCAGCCCCACGACGCCCACCACAAAAAACAGGCACCCGACAATCGACCACAACCCACCGATCCCGGTAAGACAGACAAACGCAGTAGCAAGCGCGGCAACGACACTGACAAACGAAGCGATTGAAATCAGCTTCAAAGACCCGAGCACGCCGACAAGCCGCGTATTCACCACATTCCATCCGATGATCCCGATGATATTCATGCCGAAGAAGAACCCATAATGCTGCGGCTTCACATGAAAGTAGTCGATATAAACAAACGGCGTTGCGGTGATATAGGCGAACATCGACGCGAACGCCATCCCGCCGCATAACATGTGGCCCCACGTGACGGGATCGCTGAGCAAATGCCCATAAGCGGCAAACGAGCGCCCAACCGCCGAAGAAGCCCGTTTCTCCCGCGGCCATGTCTCCGGCACACGCAGGTAGGTGGTCACCGCACACACCAGTCCAAACAACGACAACGTGACGAACACCGCGCGCCACCCGCCGAGCAGCAGCAACTGCCCGCCGATCAACGGCGCAAGCAACGGCCCGATGGACGTCACGATCGCCAGCATGGACAACACGCGCGCCGCGTCCGATGGCGCGTGGGCATCGCGTGCAATCGCCCGCGCCAGCACCGAAGCGGACCCCGCGCCGAGCGCCTGCAAAAAGCGCATCAGAACCAGCGAATCGATGGAAAACGACAGCGCGCATCCCACGCTCGCGATCGCATACAAGATGATGCCGCCGAGCAGCACGGGCCGGCGCCCATAAGCGTCCGACAGCGGTCCGTACACGAGCATGCCGAGCGAGAATCCGAGCATGAAACTGGTCAACGTGATCTGCGCGGCGGCGGCTGTCGTGCCGAACGCATCGGCAAGAGACGGCAGGCTTGGCAGATACATATCGATGGACAGCGGACCGCATGCCGCCAGCGCGCCGAGCAGAAGAATCAGCCGGCGATCGGAACGGCGCTTGATGATTTCGGGCATGAGAGACAAAAAGGAACGTAGGGACAAGGTCTTCGGCGGACGTCGAAACGACTTAAACGAAGCCTTAACAGTGGGAGCATTGTACGCGCCCGGTTTGGCCCTCCCTCGCCACGAGCGCAACGCGCCCGCCCCTTGCGGCCCGATCCAGGCGACTCCGGTACAATTTCACCTTGATTTCGTGCAGCCGCGCCAGCGCGCCCGACCATCGGCCGGCGCCGGATCGAAGCTTCGCAATCCCCGCGGCCGCAGCCCTCTCAAGCAGAACCCGTCATCCAGCGCAGGTCCAGTCATGTCCAGAAATGAAGCTCTCTTCGAACGCGCCCAGAAAACCATTCCCGGCGGCGTGAACTCGCCGGTACGCGCGTTTCGCTCGGTCGGCGGCACGCCGAGATTCATCGAACGCGCGTCGGGTCCGCATTTCTGGGACGCCGATGGCAAGCAGTACATCGATTACATCGGTTCATGGGGGCCGATGATCCTCGGCCACGTCCACCCTGAAGTGCTCGAGGCCGTCCAGCGCGTGCTGGCGAACGGCTTCTCGTTCGGCGCACCGACTGAATCCGAGATCGAAATCGCGGAAGAGATCTGCAAGCTGGTTCCATCGATAGAACAGGTTCGCATGGTCTCGAGCGGCACCGAGGCGACCATGAGCGCGCTGCGTCTCGCGCGCGGTTTCACCAAACGTGACCGGATCATCAAGTTCGAAGGGTGTTATCACGGCCACGCGGACAGCCTGCTGGTGAAGGCGGGGTCAGGGCTGCTGACGTTCGGCAACCCCACATCGGCGGGCGTTCCGGCGGATATCGCCAAGCACACCACCGTGCTCGAGTACAACAACGTCGAGCAGCTCAACGAGGCATTTGCCGCGTTCGGCGGGGAGATTGCATCGGTGATCGTGGAGCCCGTGGCCGGCAACATGAACCTCGTGAAGGGCTCGCGGGCGTTTCTCCAGGCGTTGCGCGCGCGTTGCGACGAACACGGCGCGGTGCTGATCTTCGATGAAGTCATGTGCGGCTTTCGCGTCGCGCTCGGCGGCGCGCAAGAGGTCTACGGCATCAAACCGGACCTGACGTGCCTCGGCAAGGTGATCGGCGGCGGCATGCCCGCGGCTGCTTTCGGCGGCCGTCGGAACATCATGGCGCATCTCGCGCCGCTTGGCGGCGTGTACCAGGCGGGCACCTTGTCGGGGAACCCGATCGCGGTCGCGGCCGGTTTGAAAACGCTGCAACTAATCCAGGCGCCGGGTTTCTACGAGACGCTGACCAGGCAAACGCGTCATCTCACGGATGGCCTCGCCGCGATCGCCAGGGAAACCGGCGTAGCGTTCTCGGCCGATGCCATCGGCGGCATGTTTGGTCTTTATTTCGCCGACAGCATCCCGGCGAGCTTCGCCGAAGTCACGAAAGGCGACACGAAGCGCTTCAACGCTTTCTTCCACGAAATGCTCGATGCAGGCGTGTACTTCGCGCCGTCGGCGTATGAAGCGGGCTTCGTTTCGATCGTCCACGATGACGCCGTGATCAACGCCACGCTCGATGCCGCCCGGGGCGCTTTCAGCCGTCTCGCTGCCTGATCAACGCTTACGTCAGAAAAAAAGAGGCCGCCGCAATGTTCTCGCAGACCGATTTCTCGCACATGGAGCGCGCGCTGGCGCTCGCCGCGCGCGGGATGTACATCACGACGCCCAATCCGCGCGTCGGCTGCGTGCTGGTCAAGGACGGCGATGTCATCGGCGAAGGTTTCACGCAGCCTGCCGGGCAGGACCACGCCGAGATCCGCGCGCTCAAGGACGCACGCGCGCGCGGCCACGATCCGCGCGGCGCAACCGCTTATGTGACGCTCGAGCCATGCAGCCATTTCGGCCGCACGCCGCCGTGCGTGAACGCGCTGATCGAGGCGCGGGTCACGAAGGTCATTGCGGCAATGGAAGATCCGAATCCGGCCGTCTCCGGGCGTGGGCTGGCGATTCTTCGCGACGCGGGTATCGATGTGCGTTGCGGCCTCCTTGCGAACGAGGCATATGAACTGAACATCGGTTTCGTGTCGAGAATGACGCTACGCCGTCCGTGGGTCCGCATGAAAGTCGCGGCCACGCTCGATGGCCGCACCAGTCTGCCGAACGGCGACAGCCAGTGGATCACAGGCGAAGCCGCTCGCGCCGACGGCCACGCATGGCGCGCCCGTGCCTGCGCGATCCTGACGGGAATCGGCACGGTGCGTGAGGACGATCCGCAACTGACCGTGCGCGCAGTGGAAACGCCGCGCCAGCCGCAACGCGTGTTGATCGACAGCCGGCTTGACGTGTCGCTCGATGCCCGGATTCTGGAAGGTGCGCCGCCGTGGATTTTTTGCGGCGCCGAGCCTGATATGGCTAAAGCCGAAGCGCTGCGTGAACGGGGTATCGAATTCACGTCGCTGACAAACGAACAAGGCAAGGTCGATCTTCCGGCAATGCTCGGCATTCTCGCCGATCGCGGTATCAACGAGCTGCATGTGGAAGCCGGCCATAAGCTCAATGGCTCATTGTTGCGCGAGGGCTGCATCGACGAATTGCTGATCTATCTCGCGCCGAGCCTGCTTGGCAACGCGCCCGGCATGTTCGACTTCACGCCGCCCGGGACGCTCGAGGCGCGGCCGCATTTGCGGTTTCATCGCATCGACCGGATGGGCGACGATGTGCGGATGCTCGCGCGCTTTGCCGATGTGAAGGCCGACGTGCAGCCTCTTACCTGACGCATAACTCCAAGGAATTTCGACGATGTTCACAGGAATTGTCGCGGCGGTCGGCCGCATTGAAGCTGTCACCCCGCTGGGCTCGCCCGCAGATGACGATACCGGCGTGCGCCTCACGGTTGCATCGGGCGGACTGGATCTCGCGGACGTCGAACTCGGCGACAGCATTTCGATTCAGGGTGCGTGCATGACCGTGATCGAGAAATCGGCGGAGTCGTTTGCCGTGGATGTGTCGCGGGAAAGCCTGAACCGGACGGCGGGCCTGTCCGACCCCGGCGATGTCAACCTGGAAAAGGCATTGCGCGCGCATGACCGGCTGGGCGGACATCTGGTATCCGGACATGTGGACGGTCTCGGCGAAGTGACGCGCTTCGAGCCGGTTGGCGAATCGCACGAGTTGCGGGTTCTGGCGGCGAAGGATATCGGCAAGTACCTGGCGTACAAGGGATCGGTGACGGTCAACGGCGTGAGCCTGACGGTGAACAGCGTGACCGACCGGCCGGACGGATGCGAGTTTTCGATCAACCTCATTCCGCACACGGTGGAAGTGACGACGCTGCGGCATCTCAAGGCAGGTTCGAAGGTGAATCTGGAGATCGATTTGATCGCGCGGTATGTGGAGCGGATTCTTTCGTCGTCGGGATCGGCGAATTAGGACACACAATCATAAAATCACAAGATAGCGCGCGAGCTTTCTGATTCCGGACAACTGCAGAAAAGTTCCCACTCGCGCCTATCTCCTGTTTCTGGAACAACAAGGTCTGATTAGCTCGGCGGCACAAATTGAGCGCAAGGCGATCTTTGCGGGAAGGCACTTTTCGCAGATTCGCTTCCCACCTGACTGACATGCCTGGCAATGACTCGACGTTGACCCCGGCGCCCGGCACGCCTCAAACCGGCAAAACCCCCGCGTTGCCCTCCCCGGTGGCGTAAAATACGCCCTTTCCCGAACGGACGACCATCGCAATGACGCTCGCCTCCACTCCAGAGATCATCGCTGAGCTGAAAGCAGGCCGGATGGTGATTCTCGTCGACGAAGAAGACCGCGAAAACGAGGGTGATCTCATCATCGCAGCCGACTTCGTGACGCCGGAAGCGATCAACTTCATGGCGCGGCACGGCCGTGGGCTGATCTGCCTGACCATTACGCCGGAACGCGCCCGCTTGTTGAACCTGCCGCTGATGACGCAGAAAAACGGCACGCAATACGGTACGGCGTTCACGGTAAGCATTGAAGCCGCCGAAGGCGTGACAACCGGCATTTCGGCTTCCGACCGCGCCCGCACGATCAAGGCAGCCGTCGCGCACGACGCGAAAGCCGAACATATCGTCCAACCGGGCCACGTTTTCCCGATCATGGCGCAACCGGGCGGCGTGCTGGTTCGCGCCGGACACACCGAAGCGGGCTGTGACCTGACGGCGCTGGCGGGTTTGACGCCAGCATCGGTGATTTGCGAAGTGATCCGCGACGACGGCGAAATGGCGCGCCTGCCTGATCTGATCGAATTCGCCGAGTTGCACGACATCAAGATCGGCACGATCGCCGACCTGATTCACTACCGCTCGCGGACCGAATCGATCGTCGAGCGCGTCGCCGAACGCACGATGCAAACGGCGCACGGCGCGTTTCGCGCAGTGCTGTATCGCGATCAGCCGAGCGGATCGCCGCATATCGCGCTGGTACGCGGCCGGCCGACGCCGGATATAGAAACGCCGGTGCGCGTGCATGAGCCGCTTTCGGTGCTGGATCTGCTGGAAGTGGATTCGTCCACGCATTCCTGGACGCTCGATGCCGCCATGAAGGAGATCGCCGCGCGCGATCTGGGCGCGATCGTGCTGCTCAATTGCGGTGACACGAAAGAGCATCTGGTCGAGGTCTTCGAGGCGTTCGAGCAGGAAGACAAGGCGGCTGAACTGAAGCGCAGGCCGATCGACTTCAAGACCTATGGCATCGGCGCGCAGATCCTGCGTGAACTGGGCGTGGGCAAGATGCAGGTCCTGTCGAATCCGCGCAAGCTCGGCAGCATGTCCGGTTACGGGCTCGAAGTGACGGGCTTCATTCCCATGCCCGGCTGCCCTGCCACGCCATCCACGGATGCCGCGGACGCTGCTTCGATCGCTCATCTGCGTTCGGTCTGACCACGACCGGCCGGCTCAACACCACACGTACAACACTGAAAACGGATAAATAATGGAAATCGGACAATACCAACCGAACCTCGACGGCGACGGACTGCGCATCGGCATCGTGCAATCGCGCTTTAACGAACCGGTGTGCAACGGCCTCGTGGACGCCTGCACGGAAGAACTCGAACGGCTTGGCGTGATCGGTGAAGACGTGCTGCTCGTCACCGTGCCGGGCGCGCTCGAAATCCCGCTGGCGCTGCAAAAGCTCGCTGAATCGGGTCAGTTCGATGCACTCATCGCGCTCGGCGCCGTCATTCGCGGCGAGACGTATCACTTCGAACTGGTATCAAATGAAAGTGGTGCAGGTATTTCGCGCATCGCGCTCGACTTCGGCACGCCGGTCGCAAACGCCGTCCTGACAACGGAAAACGACGAACAAGCCGTTGCCCGCATGACGGAAAAAGGCCGCGACGCTGCACGCGTGGCGGTCGAGATGGCCAACCTGTCGGTCGCGCTGGAACAGTTGGGCGGGGACGATGAAGACGAAGATGACGAGGACCGTGCATGAAAAGCGCTCGACGCCGCTCGCGCGAACTCGCGACACAAGGGCTTTATCAGTGGTTGCTGTCGGGCTCGCCCGGTGGCGAGATCGACGCGCAGTTGCGCGGCGCGCAAGGCTACGATAAAGCCGACCAGGAGCATCTGGACGCCCTGCTGCACGGCGTGATCAAGGAAGCGGACATCATTTCCGCCGAATTGCAGCCCTGCCTCGACCGCCCGCTCGACCAGCTCTCGCCGGTTGAACGCGCGGTGCTGATGGTCGCCGCGTTCGAGTTCAAGCATCACCTGGACATTCCGTATCGCGTGGTGATCAACGAAGCGATCGAGTTGACCAAGACGTTTGGCGGTTCCGATGGCCACAAGTACGTGAACGGCGTGCTGGACAAGCTTGCGGCTCAACTGCGGCCGACCGAAGCACAAGGCCGCGGCCAGCGAAGCTGATGAATTTCGCCAAAGACCCGCTCGGCGCCGTCTCCCAAAGCGCAATTCGCTACGCCGCGCGCGTCGATGCGATCGAGCCGTTCTATGTCATGGAACTGGCGAAGCAAGCGCAGGCGCTCGAACGCGCGGGGCGCGACATCATCCACATGGGTATCGGGGAGCCGGATTTCACTGCGCCCGAACCGGTAATTGCCGCAGCGACCGACGCCTTGCGGCGCGGCGTCACGCAGTACACGAACGCGCTCGGGCTGGCGTCGTTGCGCGAGGCGATTTCCGGTCATTATCGCGATGTGTTCGGGCTCGATATCGATCCGGCGCGCATCGTGGTGACGGCGGGTGCATCGGCGGCGTTGCTTCTGGCATGCACGGCACTGGTCGATCGCGACGACGAAGTCCTCATGCCCGACCCGTGCTACCCGTGTAATCGCCATTTCGTGGCGGCAACCGAAGGCCGTCCGGTCCTGATTCCGAGCGGTCCGGCCGAGCGCTTCCAGTTGACCGCAGCCCAGGTCGAAGCGCACTGGACGCCCGCTACACGCGGCGTCCTGCTGGCGTCGCCGTCGAATCCTACCGGGACGTCCATCGAACCGGCGGAACTGGCGAAGATCGTCGATGTCGTGCGTTCGCACGGCGGTTTTACCATCGTCGACGAGATTTATCAGGGCTTGAGCTACGACGCGAAACCCGTTTCAGCGCTTTCGCTTGGTGACGACGTAGTCACCGTCAACAGCTTTTCAAAGTACTTCAACATGACTGGATGGCGGCTCGGCTGGCTGGTCGTGCAGCCCGCAATGGTCTCGACGGTCGAAAAGCTCTCGCAGAACCTGTTCATCTGCGCGTCCGCGCTCGCGCAACACGCGGCGCTCGCGTGCTTTGAACCTGCCACGCTTGCAGTCTACGAGTCACGCCGGCTGGAATTTGGGCGCCGACGCGATTTCATCGTGCCGGCGTTGCGCACGCTCGGGTTCGAAGTGCCGGTAGTGCCGGACGGTGCGTTCTACGTCTACGCTGATACCCGCCGTGTCGCGCACCCGGCCGCCGGCGACAGCACGGCGCTGACCCGCTCCATGCTTCACGATGCCGGCGTCGTGCTGGTTCCCGGCAATGATTTCGGCGTTCATGCGCCGCGGGACTATATCCGGCTCTCTTATGCCACGGCGTATTCGAAGCTCGAAGAAGCCGTGCAGCGGCTTGGGACGTTGTTCAGGGTCTAGCGCCTCCGCTTGGAAAGCCTTCGCCATTGAAAAAGCCGTTCCGGCATCAAGCTGGAACGGCTTTTTTGCATCTGCTACCGGTTTAAGGCTGGGGATGCCGTCTCAAGCGCCAACTTCCCAGGCGCCATGTTCATGCTTGGCTTGCGTATCAGCGTCGTCGGTTTCGTTACGCTCGCTCGCTTGCGGCGACGTAGCCTTGGCCGGCGCCGTGATCGGCGGAACACCGTCGAGCGTGAAGTGCACACGTTTGTCGGTAGAACCATTCGCCGGCGCGTTAGCCGACGCCACCACCGTCTTCGGCGCAACCGGCTGTGCCGGCGCTTGCGGCGCGTTGATCGGCACATTGCGGCCGTGGGCGACATCGCGAAGACGTGCGCGCTCGGCCAGCACCTTGGCGCCGTAACCGCCGTCGTCCTGCGAGGTCGAACCTACGTAGAACCGCAGGCCACCCGCAACGGAACCGCCGCGCGCGATGCAATCTTTCAGGACCAGCGCGCCGACCTTGATGTTTGCAAGCGGCTCGAGCGCGGCGTGCGATCCGCCGAAGTACTGGAATTTGTCGGAGTGGACCTTCGACATGACCTGCATCAGGCCCTGCGCGCCCACGCCGCTTTCAGCGTAAGGATTGAAGCCGGATTCGATCGCCATGACCGAGAGGAGCAGCAACGGGTCGAGACCGACTTCACGGCCGGTATCGAAGGCGGCACGGACCAGCTCGCTCACCGGGTCCTGCGCCACGTGATAACGCCGCGCAATGAAGTTCGCCACGAGGTTCTGCTCACGCGTGGAAACCAGAACGCGATCGTCGCGGGCATCGGCCACTACACGCTGCGATGAAATTGCGCTGGCGAGCGTGGAAACTGTGGGCAAGGTGCGGGGATCGAGCCCGTTCGGCGAAACCGCCAGGCTCAGGCCGCCGGTCAGCTTGCGGGCGCTGTCGTCGTCGCCGGCGGCTGAGCCGAGCGACGCCGTCTCGCCGTTGCGCAATGCTTCTTCACGCTGATGACCAATTGCAAATGGCGGTAGGGGTTGGCCAGCAAGCAGACGCGCCGGGCCGGCCTGGACGGCTGCCGAGACCAGCGGCATCAATTTTGCGGCGAAGGAGCCACGCCAGGCGGGAAGCAGCCACAGCGCGAGCGCTGTCACGACGGCCGCACAGCCGACCAGGCTGAAGACGGTAAGACTCATATGTTTGGCGCGACGCAGCACGGCGCGCAGATACAGCGCTATGCGAGCGTCACGACGCCATGACAACCAAGCATTCATTGGAGCTCCCAAATGCATTGATTTCTACAGATGTAAACGTTAAAAACCGCCACACCACGGAGAAATCGACACCGCCAGCTCTGGGACAGCCCACGAGCGGTATCGGGAAAAACGGCACAAACCGTTGGGACAGCCCTAACCGGAAAACTTCGAATCCGGGTGCGCGCGGCACGAACAACATGCCGGGGCGCGCACACAGGCCACCACGCGAAAAACCGGCGAAGAAGAGCGCCGGCGTGAACACCACTGCCATTACTTACCGGAACAATCCGGCCGGGTGACGCAGCGCGTCGTTTCAAAAGACCCGTGGCACTGGTAAAAAGTTGCAATCGGTGTTGTCAATGTCGATGGATTCTAGCAGCCTCAAATGATCCGTCAATGCTGAGAAATGTAAAACCCATTACTTTTGGTTATTATAAACAGTGTTCAGGGCCCTCAAAGCGCCTTCCCAAGCGGTTTTCCAGCGGTCAAGCCCGAGTTGTGCCGTTGTGTGACCTGACGTACCGACATCAACACAGGTAAAATCGACAATCGCCCGCGCGCGCTCCGGAGCCTCTCCACGAACTTTGTTGTGCGCCGGGCTGCAGATAATTTTCCTCGCAGGCCCTACCCCTCAGCCGATGAAATACAAAGACCTGCGCGACTTCACTGCTCGCCTCGAAACGCTTGGCGAGTTGCGCCGCATCAAGCAGCCCGTTTCTCCAGTTCTTGAAATGACCGAGTTGTCCGATCGCGTGCTGCGATCGGGCGGCCCCGCGCTGCTTTTCCAGACGCCAACCGGACACACCATGCCGGTGCTGGCCAACCTGTTCGGTACGCCGAGGCGCGTGGCCCTGGGCATGGGTATCGAAACGGAGGCGCAAGCCGCTTCGGACCCGAGTCTTCTCAGTGACAAAGCTGCACTCGAGTCACTTCGCGATGTCGGGCGCCTGCTCTCCGCCCTCAAGGAACCCGAGCCGCCCAAGGGATTGAAGGACGCAGGCAAGCTGTTCACGCTCGCCAAGGCCGTATGGGACATGGCGCCGAAGACGGTGAACGCCCCGCCGTGCCAGGAGATCGTGTGGGAAGGACAGGACGTCGATCTTGCACGCCTTCCTATTCAGACATGCTGGCCGGGCGACGCCGGTCCGCTGATCACGTGGGGCCTGACCGTCACGCGCGGGCCGAACAAGACGCGGCAAAACCTCGGCATATATAGACAGCAACTGATCGGGCGCAACAAGCTCATCATGCGATGGCTCGCACATCGCGGCGGCGCGCTCGACTTTAGGGAGTTCGCGCTTGCCAATCCGGGCAAGCCGTATCCGGTTGCCGTGGTGCTCGGCGCCGATCCCGCAACGATTCTCGGCGCCGTGACGCCGGTGCCCGACTCGCTTTCCGAATATCAGTTTGCCGGTTTGCTGCGTGGCGCGAAGACCGAGCTGGCAAAATGCCTGACGCCGGGCGTCGACACGCTGCAAGTACCGGCGCGCGCCGAGATCGTGCTCGAAGGGTTTGTCTACCCGCAAGACGGTCCCCTGCCGCAGGCGCCCGAGGGCGCGCCGCCGAGGCCATCGAATAATGCGTCCGGCAAATACGAGCACGCGCTCGAAGGTCCGTACGGCGACCATACGGGCTACTACAACGAACAAGAGTGGTTCCCGGTCTTCACGGTCGAAAAGATCACCATGCGCCGCGATGCGCTCTATCACTCCACGTATACAGGCAAGCCGCCCGACGAACCCGCCGTCCTTGGCGTCGCGCTCAATGAAGTATTCGTGCCGCTCTTGCAGAAGCAGTTCACCGAGATCACCGACTTCTATCTGCCGCCCGAAGGCTGCAGCTACCGCATGGCAATCGTGCAGATCAAGAAGAGCTACCCGGGACATGCCAAGCGCGTGATGTTCGGCGTCTGGAGCTTCTTGCGGCAATTCATGTACACGAAGTTCATCGTGGTGGTGGACGACGACGTCAACATCCGCGACTGGAAGGAAGTGATCTGGGCGATTACTACGCGTATCGATCCATCGAGAGATACGGTGCTCGTCGATAACACCCCGATCGATTACCTGGATTTTGCTTCGCCGAAGGCCGGGCTAGGATCGAAGATGGGTCTCGACGCCACGAACAAATGGCCCGGCGAGACGGACCGCGAATGGGGCCGGCCGATCGTGATGGACGATGCGGTCAAACGGCGCGTCGATGCGCTGTGGGACGAAATCGGCTTTTCGGGAGGAGCACGGTCATGAGCGCTGCGGCGACGGTTTATCGTGGGGAGTCGGTGGAGAACACGCACACCGCGCATGTCGCCGTGGTCGACACCGAAGGCCGCCTCCTGCATGCATTCGGCGATCCGTCGCGCATGACGCTCGCGCGCTCCGCCGCAAAACCGGCGCAAGCGCTGGCCGTGCTGGAAACGGGCGCGCTCGAACGTTTCGGCTTCGATGACGCCGATCTCGCCCTGATGTGCGCCTCGCACAACAGCGAGCCGCGCCATATCGAACGCGTGAAGGCGATGCTCGCCAAGGCGCACGCAACAGAAACCGATCTTCGATGCGGCGGTCATCCGCCGTTATCGGACGCGGTCTGGAAGGACTGGATCAGGCGCGACTTCACGCCAACAGGCGTGTGCAGCAATTGCTCGGGAAAACACGCGGGGATGCTCGCCGGTGCGCAGGCGCTGGGTGCGGCGATCGCGGATTATCACTTGCCCGATCATCCGCTTCAGGTCCGGGTCAAGCAGACCATGGCCGAAGTTTGCGATCTTCCGGGCGACGGTGTGCAATGGGCCACGGACGGATGCAACCTGCCTACGCCGGCGTTTCCGCTTGATCGGCTCGCACGGCTTTTCGTGAAGATCGCCGCCGGTACACGTCCCGATAACACGCCGCGCTCGGCCGCCCTCGCCCGGATCTACCGCGCGATGACAACCTACCCCGAACTCGTCGCCGGCGAACACCGCTTCTGTACTGCGCTGATGCGCGCCTTCGAAGGTGAACTGGTCGGCAAGGTGGGCGCCGATGCGAGCTATGCGATCGGCGTGCGCGAATCGGGCTCGCGCCCGGCACTGGGTATCGCCGTGAAAGTCGAGGACGGCAACACGGCCGTGCTCTACGCCATCGTCACCGACGTGCTCGATCAACTCGGCATTGGCAACGCGGCACAACGCGAAAAGCTAAGCGCCTACCGGAATCCGACCATGCGCAACACGATGGGTATTGAAACGGGACGGCTTGTGGCCTCAGTGCCGCTCGAACGCGCGTAACCACTGCCCCACTCAATAGCAATCAAAAAGGGAAAGCCTGGATGCACGCGTTGCCGTTGTTGTCGGATGGATTCTTTCTGTCGTTGTCGCTGTGTCTGGATATTGGTATTGCAAACGTCGCGATCATCTCGCTGACGCTTTCCCACGGTTTCAAGCCCGGCATGATGCTGGGCCTCGGCACCTGCGTCGGCGACCTGCTGTATGCGGCGCTGGCGCTGGCGGGCATGGCCGCGTTGCTCCAGTTCGATGCCGTGCGCTGGGTCGTATGGATCGGCGGCTCGATCGTGCTGCTGTTCCTCACCTTCAGGATGGCGCGTGAGGCGCTTTATCCGGCATCCGCGCCTCCGGTGGAAGGCGAGGCCGATGTCGCCACGCCCCGGCCCTCGCATCTGCGCAGTTTCCTGCGCGGGGTGTTGCTGGCGGTTTCATCGCCGAGCGCAATCCTCTGGTTCGCCGCCGTGGGTGGCGCGCTCATCGCGAAAGCCGGCGCGACCGGCAAGATGAGCGCGTCGGTATTTCTCGCAGGTTTTCTTGCAGGCGGCCTCGCATGGACGGTGTTCATCTGCACGCTCGCAAGCCATGGCCGCAAGCGCGCAGGGACTGCGTTGCTGCGCGCTTGCCATGTTTTATCGGCGGTGCTTTTCGCGTACTTCTCGTACAGCGTGATCGTGCACGGATACCACGACCTGATCGTGAACAGCGCAACGGCAATTTAACGCGATCGCATCACGCGATAAAACCCGCAAACCGCGCCATGTCCACGTTGCCGCCGCTGATCACCACGCCCACGCGCTTGCCCGCTACCGGCACGACGTTCTGAAGCACCGCTGCGGCCGCGAGACAGCCGGTCGGCTCGACAACCATCTTCATGCGCTCGGCAAAGAACCTCATGGTCGAGACAAGCTGGTCGTCGCTGACGGTCACGACGCGATCCACGAGCCGCTGCAGGATTGGGAAGTTGTATTCGCCGACATGCGTGGATGCGGCGCCATCGGCGATGGTGCGCGGCACATCGATATGCACGATCTCACCGCGCGCCAGCGATTGCTGGGCGTCGTTGCCCGCTTCCGGCTCCACGCCGATCACCGTGCACGACGGACTCAGCTCGGCCGCTGCCAGCGCGCATCCGGCGAGCAGCCCACCGCCGCCAAGGCACACGAACAAGTAGTCCAGCGGCCCCGTCTCCTCGATCAATTCCTTCACGACGGTTCCCTGCCCGGCGATCACGTGCGGATGATCGTACGGCGGAATCAGCGTCATGCCGCGCTCTTGCGCGATCTTCGCGCCAATAGCCTCACGATCTTCCGTGTACCGGTCATATGTGATCACCTCGCCACCATAGCCACGCGTGGCTTCCATTTTCGCGGCGGGCGCGTCCTCCGGCATGATGATCGTCGCCTTGATGCCCGCGATCCGGGCGGATAGCGCGATTGCCTGCGCGTGGTTGCCCGACGAATAGGTCAGGACGCCGGCCTTGCGCTGGGTATCGGAGAAATGTGAGATCGCGTTGAATGCGCCGCGAAACTTGAAGGCCCCCATGCGCTGGAAATTCTCGCACTTGAAGAAGAGGCTGGCGCCGGCGAGGGCGTCAGCGGTGTTCGAGGTCAGGACAGGCGTGCGATGCGCGGCGCCGGCAATGCGTTTGGCGGCATCGGCGACGTCGGCATATGTGGGTGCGGGGAGAATGGGCATCTGGAATCAGGCGGCGTTGGAAGGAACGCCATTGTCCCAGCATAGTGCCAAGTCTGAAAAGCTGGCCAATCGGCCTACGATCGAGAACTGCGGATAAACCTCGAAAAAGCAAAACGGCGCAACCGGTCGAGCCGAATTGCGCCGCGCTTGTCATCCGCGCTTGTCATCAAGCGAAAGAATCAGTCTAACGAGCCGCGGCTCAACGCCGCCATCCACCGTATCCGCCGCCATATCCACCACGATAGCCACCGTGATATCCGTATCCACCGTGATACCCGCCGTAGTACGGCCGACCATAATAACCCCCACCGACGACCACAGCGGGCGGCGCATAGACCACCGGCGGCGGCGCGTAATAGACCGGAGCCGGGGGCGGAGCGTAATACACGGGCGGAGGCGGCGCAGCGTAGACCGGATACGCCGGCACGCCAATGCCGATACCTACGGAAACGTGAGCCTGGGCTGCACTTGCGAAGCCTGCACCGATGGCTGCAGCGACCACAAACGGGACTAACTTTTTCACTTTTCTTCTCCCCGCTGCGGTACCCGTGCACACGACGGGATAACGCAACGACATGCATTGAATGTAGCTAAAAACCCTGAAACCCACCTTAAGCATTTGTAGCCAAATGCAATTGGAACTGTCTTGAAACTGGGCGTTCTCCGGCGGTTTTCAAGTCGAGCGGCGCCTTTCGCTTCATAGCTGTAACCGCTCAGCGGGCGATGTTAAGGGTTTGCAAAGTTAGCCGCCAGTCACAGCCCGAGGTGACCGTTTATTCCAAATGTCACCAATGAAATGATTCATTACAATTGACTGAACGACGCGAAAACTAAAACAGCCCCGCCGATGGAGAACCATCGAACAGGGCTGCGATTTCTAAGCGTTCTAAGTCAGGCAAGGTGCTGCAAGTTTTTTCGCTCAGCCTACTTTCACGTACGCGAATTCGCGTGTGACATTGGGTGGCACGTACGCCCCGCTGATGCGCACCCGCGGCGTAAGTCTTTTTCGTTGATCCCACCACTGACGCCGATGCGTCTCACTGAGAAAACGAAGATGTTTCCGATAAGCAAAGATACTCATGGTGACCCCTGAAGGTTGCGAAACCGGCATTGGCAAGCAATCTGACACTTGAACCTGGCGCTGAAGCGGCACTCTGTCGAAACCCATGAGGAATGGGCCGCCGCGCCGATTCCGCCTATTCCTACCGTCGCGTCGCGCAAACCGACCACGCCGCGATCAAAAAGGTGCTTACTTTTTCATCAGAGCAAAGACTATGCCCTTCCTTCCATATCGCTTCCTGGCTTTGCGGGCGAACGCTCTGGCATACAGACGATCGCCCTCGTCCCACCTATGTTGTAGTTTTAACCCTCCCCATTGACGTCATCGGTGCGACGCCGAACGCATGACCATCGAATCGCCCGGGCTGAAGGCGAGCGCATGCCCAACCGCAGCGTGCGGCAACCGTCCCAAGGCGCACTCAAGCCATGCTATGGTGATGCCCGGCGCGCCAGTGTGGGGAAGCCGCCGGGGGATCTGGCGGGCGCGCTGAACCAATGCTGCAAACCACCCGTTCGAATGCCCTGGTTGAACGCTGGCCGGAAACACCCGATACACCAGTTACCCGGCTGCCCTCGACGCCAATCCATTCAGCTACCAGAAAGAACAAAATGATCAAAGTCAGCTTTATGTATCCGTATAGCGAGAATGCGCGCTTCGACATCGATTACTACTGCTCGCACCATATGCCGTGGGTCGCCGGCCTGTTGGGCACTACATTGAAAGGCTGGTCGGCCGACGTCGGCCTTGGCGGCGGCGCACCGGGTTCAAAGCCCCTACACGTGGCCGCCGGCCACCTGCTGTTCGACTCCGTCGATGCGTTCAAGGCCGCAGTAGCGCCGCACGCAAAAGCTTTTGCGGACGATTTGACGAATTACACCGACGGCGATCCGGCCGTCGTGCAGATCAGCGAAGTCCGAGCCAGCAGCTAGGTAAACAACCGGCTATGCGGCGTGCCACGCCGCCCTTTACTGCCCTCGTGACAACCCTGCGCGGCCGCGAGCGCCGCGCTTTTGCCTTGAAAAGGATCTGAGATGTTTGGCGAGATCGCCCGTTTTGTACTCAACACCGTATTTACGCTGTTCGGCGCGGCGCTGTTGCTGCGCGCCTGGATGCAATTTGTCCGCATGCCGCCGTACAACCCGGTTTCCAACGCCGTGATGCAGGCGACCAACTGGCTCGTCCTGCCGCTGCGCAAGATCTTGCCGGCCACCAAGTCGGTCGATCTGGCGAGCATCATTGCCGCGTTCATCGCGGCGTTTGTCTTCCTGATCCTGATGGTGCTGCTTGCCGGCATTGATCCGGCAGGCATCCCGGTCCTGCTGCCTACCCTGCTCCTGGTCGCGGTGATCACGGTCGTCAAATGGGCGCTGAACCTGATCATCTGGATGACGATCCTGATGGCGTTGCTGTCGTGGCTCAATCCGCAATCGCCGGCCATGCCGCTGCTGTATCAACTGACGGCGCCGTTTCTCGAACCGCTGCGGCGCATTCTGCCGCGCATGGGTGGTATCGATTTGTCGCCCATCCTGCTGTTCGTGATCGTGCAGGTGCTGTTGATGATCGTGACGCGCCTGGCCGTGACAATGACCATGTTCGGCGTCTGAAGCGTTGTCCAAACGGCCGAGGTTGCGGGAACGCGGCCGTTCCGCGTAAAATCGTGGTCTCTGCGGGCGTCGTATAATGGCCATTACCGTAGCTTCCCAAGCTACAGATGTGGGTTCGATTCCCATCGCCCGCTCCAGTTTCGAGTTGTTTTGACTTCAAAAAGCCGCCCTCCTAGGCGGCTTTTTGATTTAAGGCGGCGTTCTCGTATTTTCCGCCGCCGCGCCTTTGCTCAACCACTGAATCCGTCCTTGCCGATGATCCACGACCCCACTTCAGACCACGACGACGCCGAAGCGGCCGATAACGATTCAACCGAAAGCGAGAATACGGCTGACGGCCGGCCGCACCGCCGTATCCGGAGTTTCGTGACGCGGGCGGGCCGGGTATCGACGGGACAACGTCGTGCGCTCGATGACTTCGGCCCGCGTTTCGTCGTGCCGTACACGCCGCAACCGCTCGATTGGGACGCCACCTTCAGCCGCAGCGCGCCGCGCGTGCTTGAAATCGGCTTCGGCATGGGCGCGACGACGGCGGAAATCGCCACGGCACGTCGCGGCGATGATTTTCTCGGCGTCGAAGTGCACGAGCCGGGCGTGGGCGCGCTGTTGAAACTGATCGGTGAGCAGGGCCTTGAAAACATCCGGATCGTCCAGCACGACGCCGTGGAAGTGCTCGAACACATGATCGCGGCGGAAAGCCTCGACGGCGTTCACATTTATTTCCCCGATCCGTGGCACAAGGCGCGGCACCATAAGCGCCGGTTGATACAGCCGGGGTTCGTCTCGCTGCTCGTTTCGCGGCTCAAGCCCGGCAGTTATCTGCATCTCGCGACAGACTGGCAGAACTATGCCGAGCAGATGCTCGAGGTGTTATCGGCGGAACCGGCGCTCGACAATACGTCCGATGCCGGTTATGCCCCGCGTCCGGATTATCGGCCGGTGACGAAATTCGAACGCCGCGGGCTGAAACTCGGCCACGGCGTCTGGGACCTAGTGTTCAAACGCCGCTGACGTAGCGCATACCCCGCATCGCTGAAACAAAACAGGCCGATTCAACTGAAGTTGAACCGGCCTGTTTCCATATGCATGGGCAACCGCTTATTCAGCCCAGCTCAATCCGCCGCTGTATCCGACGATCAAGATCAGCAACCCGAAGCCGATCCGATACCACGCGAACGCTGTGAAATCGTGCGTGGCGACGTAGCGCAGCAGCCATCGGATACAAACGAACGCGCTGATGAACGCCGCCACCAGCCCGACCATGAAGAGCCCGAGCGAGTCCACCGTCAGCGACTTCCAGTCCCTCGCGAGCTCATACAAGGTGGCGCCGAAAATGATCGGGATCGCGAGGAAGAACGAAAACTCGGTCGCAACCTTGCGTTCCAGCCCGAACAACATCCCGCCGATGATCGTCGATCCCGAACGCGATGTACCCGGAATCAGCGCAAAACACTGCGCGAGGCCGACCTTGAGCGCATCGGAATAACTGAGGTCGTCGACGGAAGTCACGCGCGGCGCGACATTCTTGTCGCGGTTGCGTGCCTCCGCCCACAGGATCACGAGGCCACCCACGATCAGCGCCACCGAAACCGGCACCGGCGCGAACAAGACGGCCTTGATGTGCTTTTCGAGCAGCAGCCCCAGCACGATGGCCGGAATGGTCGCAATGATCACGTTCAACGTGAACCGGCGTGCCTTGGGCTGCGTTGGAAGACCGGCTACGATTGATCCGATCTTGCGCCGGTACTCCCAGACGATGGCAAGGATCGCGCCGAACTGGATCACCACGTCGAACGTCTTCGCCTGGGCGTTCGTGAAGTTCAGCAAACTGCCGGCCACGATCAGATGTCCCGTGCTCGATACCGGCAAAAACTCGGTCAACCCTTCCACCACGCCCAGAATCAGCGCCTTGCAAAACAGAATCCCGTCCATCGCTCCGCCCTTTCGCCATTGGTCGGCCGTTGCCGGCCGGTCGTTCAGGGCATGCCGCGAGCGGAAATGTCATCGAAAAAAACTATTTCTCGACGATCTGCACGCGTATGCCGTTTGTAAGGACGGTGATTGTACCGGGTTCGTAATTAACTCCGGCAAACTGTAATTGTTCGGGCTTGAACGTGTAGATGGGGTATCGGTCGAGAAACTGCGTCGCCATGACCGCGCCGGCCGCGTTGATCTGCTGGGTGTATTGCGCGGCGTCGCCGGTGACCTGGGTATCGTCGACAGTCGGCGACATCAGGATGACCGAATGGCTGGCTGCGTCGTAGGCCAGTTGGCTGGACAACGTGAAGACGCCCGTCACGGGGTTCGGCATGAATGGCGTTGCCAGGCGGGCGTCCACCCGCACGGTGATGCGGTTGCGATCCGGTGCAAGGCCGACCAGCGGATTGGCGAGCGTGACATCGAATATCTGCGATGCCGTGCGCTGGAACGGAAACTTGCGCTGCACGGCGTCCTGTACTTCGGCGCGGCTAAACGTGTAGTGATCGGGGATGAACGGGAAAATGGATGCAGCGCGCGCCGGTTTGCCCGGCTGAGTTCCCAGCGCCACCGCGCCCGCGCCGCCCAGGGCCGCGAGCAGGAACCGGCGCCGCTTCGGCGCAACGGCTTGAGTCATGCGAAATTCTCCAGTGACTTGAATGAGCGTTCGACCGTTCAGACGCGCTCGGGTTGCTCAGGTTGTGTATCGATTTCGAGTTGCGTCAGCCAGGCGAGCGCGTAGCCGCGGCTGTCTCCACACATCGGTTCCGATGGCTGAAGGCCTGAGCAGCAAGCGGGTCGGCGCGGATCGCCGAATATCGCGCAGCGCAGATCCTCTCCGAGCTGCACGCAGCGTACTCCCGCCGGCTTGCCGTGAGGCATGCCGGGGATTGCGCTCGAAATTGACGGCGCGATGCAGCACGCGCCGCATGCTTCGCGGCACGCGTGGGCGGACATCTTCGGGTTGGGGACGGCGGCCATGGATCGGGCGTTTTTAAAAAGCGGCAACCCGGCATTGTGCCACTGGGTGACTGCGGCGATATCACGCAAGAATCGTGGAAATGTGTCGGATAGACTCGAATGATCCCATCACGGCGTGTCAGCAATGTCCCTCTTCCGCCCCGATCTGCTCACAAAATATGATGCGGCCGGGCCGCGCTACACGTCGTATCCGACCGCCGTCCAGTTCACCGACTCCTTCGATCGCGACCATTACAGGCGGGCGGCGGCGGACCCGGACGCGGCATCGGCGGATCTCTCTCTGTACTTCCATATCCCCTTCTGCGACACAGTCTGTTTCTATTGCGGCTGCAACAAGATCGTGACGAAGAATCGCGCGCACGGGAGGCCGTATCTCGATCGGATGAAACGTGAGCTTGCCTTGCAGGCCGCGTGCTTCGATACAACCCGCCCCATCACGCAATTGCACTGGGGCGGCGGCACGCCGACGTTTTTATCGCACGAGGAAATGGCCGAGCTGATGGTCGCGACCGGCGAGGCGTTCGATCTGCTTCCCGACGCGCAAGCGGAATATTCCATCGAGATCGATCCGCGCGAGGCGTCGGCGGAGACCATCGGCGTGTTGCGCGATCTGGGCTTCAACCGCCTCAGCTTCGGCGTGCAGGACTTCGATCTGCGCGTGCAGCAGGCGGTCAATCGCGTGCAGCCTTTCGAGATGACCGAAGCAGTGATGTCGGCGGCGCGGGCGGAAGGCTACAAGTCGGTCAGCGTCGACCTGATTTACGGGTTGCCGCATCAAAGCGTCGAGAGCTTCAGCCGTACGCTCGATACGATCATCGGCCTCGCGCCGGATCGTCTGTCCGTCTTCGGCTACGCGCATATGCCGCGCCTTTTCAAGATGCAGCGGCACATCGATGCAACCGCGCTGCCGTCCCCCGCCGTACGTCTCGCGATCCTGGAACGGGTCATCGAGAAGCTGACCGGGGCGGGTTACGTGTATATCGGGATGGATCATTTCGCGCTGCCCACCGATGAACTCGCGATCGCCCAGCGCGCCGGGACGCTCCAGCGCAATTTCCAGGGCTACAGCACGCAAGCGGATTGCGATCTGATCGGGCTCGGGGTTTCATCGATCAGCAAAGTCGGCGACGTCTACGCGCAGAACGCGAAGGACATGGCGGGATACGGCGAGGCCATCGACCGCGGCGAGCTGGCGATCACCCGCGGTGTGCGCCTTACCGCCGACGACCGGATGCGGCGCGACGTCATCACTCAGTTGATGTGTCAGTTCTCGCTGCGCTTCGACGCCATCGAGGCGGTTTATGGCATCCGGTTTCCCATTGCGTTCGCGAGCGAACTCGAACGGCTGAAACCGCTCGAAGCGGACGGGCTGGTCGAAGTCACAAACAGGGGCATCAACGTGCTCGCCGACGGACGCATGCTGGTGCGCAACGTGGCAATGATCTTCGATCGCTATCTCGCCGGTCATGCCGTGCAGCGCTTCTCCAGAACAATTTGATCCGCGGCCGCATGGCCCTTGCAGCGCCCGCCTCCTCGCGATACCTTTGGCAACTTTGCCGCCCGTCGCCGTGAAACGCGCTATCGTGCGGCGTGCTCCACGTTCCACAGGCAGGCAATGCATTTATCCACAAAACGGGCAGGCGTCATTGCGGCTATCGTCGTCGTTATCTTGCTGGCGATCGGCGTCGTTCATTCGCTCAAAAAGCGCGCTGCGGCCGAAGCACCGGCGACGCTGTCCGCTTCGGCCGATGAGTCGGTCATCGAATTCACGCCGGACGATCTCACCGTCGTCACGCGTCATACGCTGTCCGAAACGCTGCCGCTCACCGGGTCGCTGCGCGCAGTCACGCAAGCGGCAGTGAAGGCGAAGGTCGCGGGGTCGGCGCTGGATGTCCGGGCGCGCGAAGGCGATACGGTCAAGGCCGGACAAATCCTGACCACGATCGATGCGCGCGACTACGCCGCCCGCGCCGACCAGTCGCGCGGACAGATGGCCGCGATGGCCGGTCAACTGGACATCGCGAAACAGACGCTCGAAAACAATCGCGTGCTGGTGGAAAAGGGCTTCATATCGAAGAACGCCTTCGATACGGCGCAAAGCCAATACGCCATCGCCGCAGCAAACCTGGCTGCGGCGCGGGCGGCGTTGTCGTCATCGAATTTGTCGGTGGCGGACACCATCGTGCGCGCGCCGTTCGGCGGGCAGATTGCTTCGCGCAACGTGGAACCGGGCGAGCATGTGGCCGTGGACGCCAAGCTGTTCGATGTCGTCGATCTGACCCAGCTCGAACTCGAAGCACCCGTGCCCGTGGGCGAGATCGGGCGCGTGCGGGTCGACCAGCCGGTGCGCATCCGCTTCGATGGAATCGATGCCCCGGTCAGCGCCACGGTCACGCGCATCAACCCGGCCGCGCAAGCCGGCTCGCGCTCGATCATGATCTATGTGCGCGTGGCCAATCCACAGTCGACCTTGCGCGTTGGCATGTTCGGAACCGGCAGCGTGATCGTCGGCAGCACGGCAAATGCGATGGTCGTGCCGGCGACGTCGGTCCGCACGGACGGCTCGCGTCATAGCGTCTACGCAGTCACGAACGGCAAGCTCGTCGAAGTCCCGGTGACGACAGGCGCGACCGGCGACGCCGACGGTGCAAGCTGGACGGAACTCGCGGACTCGTCACTCAAGGAAGGTCAGCAGGTCGTGAAGAACAACCTCGGGGCGTTGCGTATAGGCAGCAAGGTGCGGCTGGTTGGTTCAAGCACAAGCGCCGCGGCTTCGTCACCCGTCGCCTCCAAATAGCGGAGCCGCACGCCATGTGGTTCACGCGAATCAGCATCAACAATCCGGTTTTTGCCGCCATGATGATGGCGGCGTTTCTCGTGATCGGTCTCTTTTCGTATCAGCGGTTGAAGGTCGATCAGTTCCCCGATATCACCTTCCCCGTTGTTGTCGTGCAGACAGCGTATCCGGGGGCATCGCCGGAATCGGTGGAATCCGATGTCACGCGCAAGGTCGAGGAAGCGGTCAACACGATCAGCGGTATCGATGAAATCTCGTCGCACTCGTACGACGCGTTGTCGGTGGTGATCGTCCAGTTCGACCTGTCCGTGAATGTGATGCAGGCGGCGCAGGACGTGCGCGACAAAGTGGCGCTGATCCGGCCCGACCTGCGCGACGGCGTGAAGGAACCGCGCGTGTTGCGCTACGACCCGGCCGACATGCCGATCGTTACCGTCGCGGTTTCGAACGCGCCGGGGTCGCTGCTCAGCACCCGCGATCTCACGACCACCGCCGACCAGATCGTGCGAAAACGCCTGGAGACGGTGCGCGGCGTGGGGTCGGTGAGCATTGTCGGTGGCGTGAAACGGCAAGTGCGCATCGACGTCAGTCCCGACCGGCTGCAAGCGCTTTCCGTAGGCGTCGATCAGGTGATCCGCGCCGTGCAGAACGAAAACCAGGAGATTCCGGCGGGGCCGCTGACATCGGCGGGAATCGAGCAGACCGTGCAGGTGAAGGGCCGCTTCCAGACGCCCGATGACTTCAAGCGGATCATCGTCGCCCGGCGCGGCGCCTCGAATGCAGGCCATGCCGTCACGCTCGATCAGGTCGCGCAAGTTGTCGACGGTCAGGAAGAGCCCGATAGCATGGCGCTGCTGAACGGGAACCGGGCGCTGTTTTTATCGGTGATCAAGGCTCAGGGCGAGAACACCGTCGACGTGGCGCAAGGGATCCGCGCCGAAGTCGCGGCGCTCCAAAAATCCTTGCCGCCGGGCGTGAAGCTCGACGTCACCGACGATTCATCGCGCGAAATCGAAAACAGCGTGAACGAGGTCAAGGGCACGTTGCTGGAAGGGGCGCTGCTGACGATTGCAATCGTGTTCCTGTTCCTCGGTTCGTGGCGCAGCACCGTGATCACCGGACTCACCTTGCCGATTGCGTTGATCGGCACGTTCGCGTTCATGTACATGGCCGGATTCACGATCAACGTGATCACGCTGATGGCATTGTCGCTTTGCGTGGGGCTGCTGATCGACGACGCGATCGTGGTGCGCGAGAACATCGTGCGCCATGTCCAGCTTGGAGCCGATCACCGCACCGCCGCGCTCGACGGCACGAAGGAAATCGCGCTCGCCGTGCTTGCCACGACATTCTCCATTGTCGCCGTGTTCCTGCCGGTCGGCTTCATGAGCGGGATTATCGGACGCTTCTTCCATCAGTTCGGCGTGACGGTTGCGGCCGCCGTGCTGATATCGATGTTCGTGTCGTTCACGCTCGACCCGATGCTTTCGTCGATCTGGCCGGACCCTGCCCTGCATGTCCGCGGCACGAAATATCTGGCGCGGTTTCTTGCGTACTTCGAGCACGGCGTGGAGCGGCTCGCGCGGTTCTACCAGCGGCTGCTCGGGTGGTCGCTGCGGCATCGCGTGGCGACCCTCGTGGTCGCAGCCGCGACGTTCATTGGCAGCCTGTTTCTCGTGCCGCTGATCGGCACCGAGTTCGTGCCGAACGCCGATTTCTCCACTACGCAGATCGGCTTGAACACGCCGGTGGGGACGTCGCTGGAAGCTACCGCCGACAAGGTCCGGCAAGTCGAAACCGTGCTCGCGCAGTACCCGGAAGTCCGCTACAGCTACGCGACCATCAACTCCGGCAACGCGCAGGGCAAGAACAACGCGATGATCACCGTGCATTTGAAGGAGCGGCGCGACCGCACGCGCGGCGTGCAGGAGCTGAATCAGGTCTTCCGCGACCGGCTGAAAAGCATCGCCGGGATTATTGTGACCGAGATCGGCATGTCGGACGGCGCGGGGTCGAACAAAGCCGTCCAGTTCAGCCTTCAGGGCGACAACCTTGACGAGCTGCGCCGTCTTTCGGCCGAAGCACAACACCGGCTTGCGAAGATTCCGGGCCTGGTGGATCTGGACGCGAGCCTGAAAGACGACAAGCCGATTGTGGCCATTGATATCCGGCGCGAACTCGCATCTGACCTGGGCGTCGGCGTGGCGGAAGTCGGTCAGGCGTTGCGCCCGTTGCTTTCGGGAGACGCCATCAGCACGTGGCGCGCGCCCGACGATCAGGATTACGATGTGAGCGTGCGGTTGCCATCGGCCGAACGGCGCAACGTGGACGACTTGTCGAAGCTGATGATCGCTACGAGCCGCACCGATGCCAACGGCGCGCCCTTGCTCGTGCCGCTGCGCCAGGTCGCCGCGATCACCGAAACCACCGGGCCCGATGTGATCAGCCGCCGGGATTTGTCGAGGGAGGTCGAGATATCGGCGAACGTGACCGGGCGCTCGCCGGGCGAAGTGGCCGCGGACGTCAAGAAGACACTTGACGACATGCACCTTCCGGCCGGCTACCGATACCGCTTCGGCGGCTCCACGAAGAGCATGAACGAGTCGTTCATCTACGCCGTGCAGGCGCTGGCGCTGGCCGTGATCTTCATCTACATGATCCTTGCGTCGCAATTCGGCAGCTTCCTGCAGCCGCTCGCGATCATGGCGTCCTTGCCGCTCACGCTGATCGGCGTGCTGGCCGCGTTGCTGCTGTTCGGCAGCACGCTCAACATGTTTTCGATCATCGGCTTCATCATGCTGATGGGGCTCGTGACAAAGAACGCGATCTTGCTGATCGACTTTGCGAACCAGGCGCGGCGCGGAAGTCTGCTCGATGCCTCCGGCAAGGGACACGCCATGTCCCGCAGCGATGCGTTGCTCGAAGCCGCGCGCGTGCGTCTGCGGCCAATCCTGATGACCACGCTCGCAATGATCTTCGGCATGCTGCCGCTCGCACTCGGGCTGGGTGAAGGCGGCGAGCAGCGCGGGCCGCTTGGGCAGACTGTGATTGGCGGCGTGATTACGTCGTCGCTGCTGACGCTGGTAGTCGTGCCGGTGGTCTACACGGTGCTGGACGACTTCGGCGCGTGGGCCTCACGAAAATGGCGACGCAAGGAGAAGCCGGCAACGGGCACGGGGCCGCTTTAACTTGCACGACTTGCGGGTCGCCTTCCATAAAGCCGAAGGCGGCGCGGAACCATTGCCGCCCAAGGCTATTTTTTCGCCAGGACCAAGCCCTCTTCTTCGCTCCGTACCGCAACCTTGCGCGGCCGGCCGCCGCGAGCGCCGTTCGCCCGAGCAGCTTCAACCTTTGAAGCGCTGCGGCTCGCGCCGCCGGCCTTGCCCATTCGCCGGGCCATGAACGACCTCGATCCAACTACGCCTGCGAGCAGCGGAAGCACAAGAATGTCGGCGTCGACGGCAGGGAAATACAGGCCCGTACCCGAAGCCGTGATCTCGATTTCTTCGAGATCCTCATTCGATGCGTGTTCCAGACCTTGTATCAGCCGCGCAGGAATGGCGAACGACGCACCGTTCGACAACTCGATTGATAGCCGGCCGTCCTCCGGAATGAACACCGCGGAAAGCGCTACCGGATTTTCGGTAACGTGCTTGCGCGCCCGCTCTTCGGCTTCGCGCATCTGGCGTTCGGTAATTTCAACTAAAGCAGTCATGAAGTGTCTTCCATTCAGTGCACAGTGAGCCGACCACGTTCTGCATCCGGCGGGCAAAGGTGTTTGCAGCGGCGTGTGAAAAACCGTGGTTTCTAACAAGCGCCGGCGGTCCATTCGGACAGTGAAGATTAAAAACAGCATGCTGGTTCCCGTCCAGTACGTGGACGTGCGCCGGCATATGGTCGTTCAGATAAATCACGACGCGGGCAGCGCCGATGCGAAAAATCGTTGGCATGTGTTCACTCTATACGTTGGCAGCGCGCAAGTAAACCCAAACGCTTGGGTTTTTTCTGGCATTGTTGTTTTCCGCATGCAGACAATCGCAGCAGCGGAAATCCAAGCTTAAGGAACCCGCCCTGTCGCCGCTATCAGCCGGATGGCTAACGCGCTCGTTTGCGCTGAGTATTAACTACCGGAAGCGTCCGACTGGCATAGAATGACAGCCACTTTCGGGCACGGTCGGCCCTCGCGCGCCGCCCGGCACCATGTCCAGTTCACGCCACTGAATCTTGTCGAACATGCCCATCACTTCGCCGCAATTTGCTCCCCTCGCGCAACTCGCTGCAGCCCTTCGCGACGGCAAGGCCACTAGCCGGATGCTCGTCGAACAGGCACTCGAACGCATCGCAGATCCCGCCGGACAAGGCGCGATCGCTTTCCTTCAGGTCGATGCCGGCCGCGCCCGCGCCGCCGCTGACGCGCATGACGCACTACGCCGCGCCGGCACCGTGCTCTCGCCGCTCGCAGGCATTCCCATATCGATCAAGGATCTCTTCAATATCGAAGGCCAGGTCACGCGCGCGGGTTCGCGCGTGCTGGCCGACGCACCGCCGGCCAAGGCTGACGCCGTCGCCGTTGCACGGTTGCGGCGTGCCGGCGGCGTGATCGTCGGGCGAACCAACATGAGCGAATTTGCGTTTTCCGGGCTGGGGCTGAACCCGCATTACGGGACGCCGCGCTCGCCGTATCGAAGCAACGTGGCGGGCGACGAACGCATCGCGGGCGGCTCGTCTTCAGGGGCGGCGGCATCGGTCGCGGACGGCATGGCCGCCATTGCACTGGGCACGGACACCGGCGGTTCCATCCGCATCCCGGCCGCGCTCTGCGGACTGACCGGCTTCAAGCCGACCGCGGCGCGCGTGCCCACGCAAGGCGGCGTGCCCTTGTCCACGACGCTCGATTCGTTCGGGCCAATCGGGTTGTCGGTGGCGTGCTGCGCGTTGGTCGACAGGATCCTGGCCGGCCGCGACGCCGTCGTGCCAGCAACCCGGCCGCTCGACGGCGTGCGCCTCGGCGTGCTGACCAACTTCGTGATGGACGGCGTCGACGAAACCGTTGCAAGCGCGTATTCGGCTGCCATCGGGCATCTGTCGGCGGCGGGCGCGCTGGTGGAGGACGTGCGTTTCGGGCCGCTCGACCAGCTTGGCGAGATCAGCCGCTTCAGCTTCGCGTCCATGGAAGCATATGCGTGGCACCGGCCATTGCTCGCAGCGCATGCCGACCAGTACGACCCCCGCGTGCGCACGCGGATCGTGAAGGGCGCGCCGGCTACAGCTGCCGATTATCTCGACCTTTTGCAGGCACGCGCCGCGATGATCGAGCAAGCGCGCACGCTGTGGCAGCGGTTTGACGCCATCGTGTGCCCGACCGTGCCGGTCGTGCCGCCGCGCATCGCCGATCTGGAACACGACGACGAAGCATTCGGCCGCATCAATGCACTGATCTTGCGCAATCCGTCGGTCTTCAATTTCCTCGATAGTTGCGCGTTGTCACTGCCTTGCCATCCACGTGGCGAAGCTCCGGTCGGCCTGATGCTGGCCGGCGCGCCATTTGGCGACGACGTGCTGCTTTCCATTGGCCGCGCGGTCGAAGCCGTGCTTGAGACCACCCGATAAACAACACGATAGAATTCCGTCGCCGGATGCGCATCTTCAGGTGCTTTTTTCTCGAACCAACCGGAAATATGAATAATTCATTGAATCACTTCACCATGCACGGGGACGATCGCGCAATTCGCCGCGAACGGCGACTACTGGTCCTGCTTGCGCTGATAAGCCTGGCACTGGTCGGCGGCGCGCTTTATCTGCAGTTCGTGAAAGGTGAAGATCCCTGCCCGCTCTGCATCATCCAGCGTTATTTCTTCGTGCTGATCGCCGTATTTGCGCTGCTTGGCGCGTCGTTCAGAGGTTGGCGCGGGATCGCGCTGCTCGAGGTGCTCGTCGTCCTCTCAGCGCTGGGCGGCGTGGTCGCTTCCGCGCGGCACGTCTATGTCCAGGCGCATCCGGGTTTCAGTTGCGGTTTCGATGCGCTGCAACCCCTTGTGGATTCCCTGCCGCCCGCGCAGTGGCTGCCGCAGGTGTTCAAGGTCGCAGGCTTGTGCGAGACGCCGTACCCGCCAATTCTCGGACTTTCGCTTCCGCAGTGGGGCCTGATCGGGTTCACTGTAATGTTTCTGGCCGTCGCCGGAAGTTTGTGGTCCAAACGCAGGCTGCGAGCCTGATAAACGGGCCTCGGCGCTGGCCCTGTGTTTCGCCGAGCCCTTGAACTCCCCGAACCGCGTCAGCCAAGCAAATCCGGCCGCTCCAGGCCGCTGCGCCTCGAATCCGGGGCTTTCCCCCTCGCCCCGGATCACCCGCGTCGCCGAACGCGTTCCGCCCTCATTCGGCTCCTCGCATGATCTGGATACGCTCACCGGAATCTTTTCAAGATATTGCGGTGATATCTTGTTTCATGGATGGCGATCCACGTGCGCTCTTCGGCCGGACTTTCAAAGCCGATTTCGCGTAACGCGCGCCTGATCCGCAATGTCTCGGACTTCTATATGACAACGCAAACCATCCGGTTTTTTCAGCGCGGCGCAATCCGCGAAGTGCTTGATGCACCCGCCACCCGCACCGTGCTGCAGCATTTGCGCGAACACGACCAATGCACCGGCACCAAGGAAGGCTGCGCCGAGGGCGATTGTGGCGCGTGCACGGTGGTTATCGGTGAACTGGATGGCGACGGGCAACCGCAGCTCAAGGCGGTCAACGCCTGCATCCAGCTCATGCCGACGCTCGATGGCCGCGCGCTTTTCACCGTCGAAGATCTGCGCGAGAAGGACGGCACGCTGCATCCCGTCCAGCAGGCCATGGTCGATTGCCACGGTTCGCAATGCGGCTTCTGCACACCGGGTTTCGTGATGTCGATGTGGGCGCTCTACCAGAATCAGCCCAGCGACGCCGGCATGCCCACCCGCGACGAAATCAACGCCGCCCTCTCCGGCAATCTCTGCCGGTGCACGGGGTATCGGCCGATCGTGGATGCTTCGCAGAAAATGTTCGAGTATCCGCGCTCGGCGCTCGACCGCGAGACGCTCAAAGAGCAACTCCAATCCATCCAGCGCAAGTACACGTTCGAATACACGGCGCCCGACGCACGCGGCGCCGCGTTCGGCCGTCCGACCTTCTACGCGCCGGTGACGCTCGCGGAGTTCGGCCGCCTTCGCGCCGAACACCCGGACGCAAGGATTCTTGCCGGCAGCACGGACATCGGCTTGTGGATCACCAAGCAATTCCGCAATCTCGGCGATATCCTCTTCATTGGCAATGTGGCCGAGTTGAAGTCCATTACGCGCGATGCTCAATGGCTCACCGTTGGCGCGGCGGCGTCGCTGGAAGATGCGTATGGCGCGCTCTCGTCCATTTATCCGGAACTCGCGGAGATGTGGACGCGCTTTGCATCGCGGCCGATCCGCAACGCCGGCACGCTCGGCGGGAATGTCGCGAACGGTTCGCCCATCGGCGATTCCATGCCTGCGCTGATCGCGCTCGACGCCGAAATCGTGCTGCAGCGTGCGATGAAAACCCGCTCGATGCCGCTCGACAAGTTCTATCTCGGCTATCAGAAATCCGCGCTCGAACCGGGCGAGTTCGTGGCGGCGATCCGTGTGCCGCTGCCATCGGCGAAATTGCGTTTTCGCACTTACAAGGTCTCGAAGCGCTACGACTCGGACATCTCGGCCGTGTGCGCGGCGTTCGCGGTGACGCTCGATGGCACCCGTGTCACCGCCGCGCGATTCGCGTTCGGCGGCATGGCGGCAACGCCGAAGCGGGCATCGAATGCCGAAGCCGTCCTGGTGAATCAGGAGTGGAACGAGGCGAACGTCAAGGCCGCCATGCAGGTGCTGGACGTCGACTTCCAGCCGCTTACCGACATGCGTGCGTCGAGCGCCTACAGAAGCAAAGTGGCGCGCAACGTGCTCTGGCGTTTCTTCCTGGAAACGCGCGAGAACGAGCCGCTCGCACTCCACGACGTCAACGCGTTCGCGTTCGACACGCAATAAGCGGGTCTTTCACAGGCCGTATAAACGCAGCACCACAAGCATCAAGGACCACGCGATGAACAAGCGTACCGATCCCCTCCTCAACAGCGCCGCCGACAGCGAAATCACGGCGCGCACCGGTGAAACCTTCGACGCGCCATCGGCGGAAAAGCCGGAGGGCGCCGCGATCGGCGTCGGCTTGCCGCACGAATCGGCGCACCTGCATGTAAGCGGCGAAGCCACGTATGTGGATGACATCGGCGAGGTGCGCGGCACGTTGCACGCGGCGCTTGGCCTGTCGCGGCATGCGCATGCGCGCATCGTGTCGATCAACCTCGATCTCGTTCTTGCCGCGCCCGGCGTGATCGCCGTCTTTACCGCCGACGACATCCCCGGCGAGAACAATTGCGGCCCCGTGCTGCACGACGACCCGATCCTCGCCAAAGACGAAGTGCATTACCTCGGGCAGCCGGTGTTTGCGGTTATCGGGGAAACGCACGATCTGGCGCGCCGCGCTGCCGCGCTCGCCAAAAGCGAAGAAGTGATCCGGTACGAACCGCTCGAAGCCATCCTCACACCGCGTGATGCCAAGGCGAAGAAGGAATTCGTGTTGCCGCCGCTGCATTTGAAACGTGGCGATCCGGATGGAAAGATGGCGGCGGCGAAGCACCGGCTCCAGGGTGAATTCGAAGTCGGCGGGCAGGAGCAGTTCTATCTGGAAGGGCAGATTGCGTACGCTGTCCCGAAGGAACATGACTCAATCCTCGTCTATAGCTCGACGCAGCATCCGAGCGAAATGCAGCATCTGGTCGCGCACATGCTCGACTGGCCCACGCACAACGTCCAGTGCGAATGCCGCAGGATGGGCGGTGGATTCGGCGGCAAGGAATCGCAATCGGGGATCTTTGCGTGCATCGCGTCGCTGGCCGCGCATTTGCTGCATAAACCCGTGAAACTGCGGGCCGATCGCGACGACGATTTCATGATCACCGGCAAGCGCCACGACGCCGTCTACACCTACGAAGCCGGCTTCGATGACGACGGCCGTCTGCAAGGCGCGCGCGTGGAAATCGCATTGCGCGCAGGTTATTCGGCGGATTTGTCGGGCGCCGTGGCGACACGCGCGGTCTGCCATTTCGATAACGCGTACTTCTTGAAAGACGTCGATATCACCGCGCTGTGCTGCCGCACGAACACGCAGTCGAACACGGCATTTCGCGGCTTCGGCGGTCCGCAAGGCGCGCTCGTGATGGAAGTCTTGATGGATGAGATCGCGCACCGGTTGAAGCGCGATCCCGTCGATGTGCGTCGCGTGAACTACTACGGCATCGGCGAGCGCAACGTTACGCCGTACGGCCAGACCGTCGAAGACAATGTGCTTCAACCCCTGACCGATGAACTGGTTTCAACGAGTGCCTATGCGCAGCGGCGCCGTGCGATTGCCGCGTTCAACGCAACAAGTCCCGTGCTCAAGCGCGGCATTGCGTTCACGCCCGTCAAGTTCGGCATATCGTTCAACGTGCCGTTCCTGAACCAGGCCGGCGCGCTCGTGCATGTCTACAAGGACGGCTCCGCGCTCGTGAATCACGGCGGCACGGAAATGGGCCAGGGCTTGAACACAAAGGTCGCGCAGGTCGTGGCGAATGCATTGGGCGTGGCGTTATCGCGAGTTCGCGTGACGGCGACCGATACCTCCAAGGTCGTGAATACATCGGCGACGGCGGCATCGACGGGAAGCGATTTGAACGGTAAAGCGGCCGAAGCCGCCGCACTCACCGTTCGCGCACGGCTCGCGGAACTGGCGGCAAGACAACTCGGCGGACGTCCGGAAGACGTGCGTTTCCACAATGGCGTGGTGGAATCGAACGGTGGCCAGATGCCCTTCGATCAACTCGTCGCGGCTGCTTATCTTGCGCGTGTCCAGTTGTGGTCCGATGGTTTCTACGCCACGCCCAAGGTCAATTGGGATTCGAAAACGCTGACCGGCCAGCCGTTCTACTATTTCGCGTACGGCGCGGCGATCTCGGAAGTGGTCGTGGACACGCTGACCGGCGAATGGCGTTTGCTACGCGCCGATATCCTCCACGACGCGGGCCAGTCGATCAACCCATCGCTCGATATCGGTCAGGTGGAGGGCGGCTTCGTGCAAGGCATGGGCTGGCTCACGACCGAAGAACTCTGGTGGAATCGCGATGGCCGGCTGATGACACACGCACCGTCCACTTACAAGATTCCATCGGTGAGCGATATTCCTGCCGCGATGAACGTGAAGCTCTTCGAGAACCAGAACGTCGAGCCGACCGTGTTCCGTTCAAAGGCCGTAGGCGAGCCGCCGCTGCTGCTCGGGTTTTCGGTGTTGCTCGCGATTCGCGCGGCCATCGCGTCGACAGCACCCGATTCCATCGATGCCCCCGTTTTGCGCGCCCCCGCCACACCTGAATCGATACTGAACGCTTTGGACGCGCAAGCATCGAAGCAAGTAGTCGAAGCAGTAGCAGACGTCGCGCAGCCGGCGACGGTCAACTAGGAGCGCACACCATGCAAGCCTGGCTGCACGACCTGCAACACCTTCTCGCGCACGGCGACGCCGTCGTGCTGGTGACGGTCGCGCGCGTGCAGGGTTCGGCGCCGCGCGAGCCGGGAACGAAGATGCTCGTTACCCGCGACGACACGCGTCATACCATCGGCGGCGGGCATCTCGAATGGAAAGCGATCGAAACCGGGCGGCAAGTGCTGAAAGACGGCGCGCGCAGTCCGCACATGCGGCGTCTCGAACGTTTCGCACTCGGCCCGAGTCTCGGCCAGTGTTGCGGCGGCGCAGTCGTGCTGGCGTTCGAACGCCTGGATATCGGCGATCTGGCATGGGTGACGTCGCTCAACAAACGCCTGACGCAGGGCCATCCCACCGTGCGCAGCGTCGGTTTCGGTCCCTTCCCTGAAGCCGTGATGCTGTCCGATCCAGAGCCGGGTACGAACACGCAGGACTGCCTGCTCTGGGACGGCTCAGGCTTCGACGAAAGCGGCGCATTGCTCACCGAGACCATCACGTTGCGCGAGTTCTCCGTGGTGCTGTTCGGCGCGGGACACGTGGGCGCGGCGATCGTCAGGGTGCTGGCCAATCTGCCATGCCGGGTCGTCTGGGTCGATGAACGCGATGAAACCTTCCCGCCCCCGGATCATCTCCCTGACAACGTCACCATGGACGCCAGCGGCACGCCCGAGTCCGCCGTGGACGAAGCCAGGGTCAACAGCTATTTCCTGGTAATGACGCATAACCACGCGCTCGATCTCGCGCTCGCCGAACGCATTCTCCGCCGTGGGGATTTCGCGTTTTTCGGCATGATCGGTTCGCACACGAAGAAGGTCCAGTTCGAGCGGCGTCTGGCGGCGCGCGGTGTCGAACCCATGCGGATTGACCGCATGACCTGCCCCATCGGCGTACCCGGAATCGTTGATAAAGCCCCGGAAATGATCGCAGTCTCCGTTGCAGCCCAGTTGTTGCAGAAGGTCGAAGAACACGCCGCGCACGGCTACAATTCCGCGCAGCATCCGCAAACCGCGTGATCAAGACCTTTTTTAAGCACAACAACATGACTGCCACTCTCGCCGAAAAGATCGCCCGCGCGCCCAAAGCCGAGCTCCATATCCATATTGAAGGTTCGCTCGAACCCGAACTGATTTTCGAGCTGGCAAAGCGCAACGGCGTGACGCTCGCGTACGATTCCATCGATGCATTGCGCGCGGCTTACGCATTCACCGACCTGCAATCTTTCCTGGATATTTATTACGCCGGCGCGAGCGTGCTGCTGCACGAACGCGATTTTCACGACATGACCATGGCGTACGTCGAACGCGCGCTTGCCGACCATGTCACGCACACCGAAATTTTCTTCGATCCCCAGACGCACACCGAGCGCGGTGTGTCGATTGCGACGGCAATGGCGGGTATTGAAAGCGCGTTGGCCGAAGGCGAGAAGCGCGGCCTGACGAGCAAGGTGATCCTGTGTTTCCTGCGCCATTTGCCGGAAGAAGACGCGCTCAAGACATTCAATGAAGCCCTGCCCCTGTTCGATCAATACAAGCATCGGCTGATTGGTGTCGGGCTGGATTCGTCGGAGCGTGGACATCCGCCGTCGAAGTTCGAGCGCGTGTTCGCAAAGGCGCGCGATAAAGGCCTGAAACTCGTGGCGCATGCAGGCGAAGAAGGACCGCCTGCGTACGTGTACGAAGCGCTCGATCTGCTGAAGGTCGATCGTGTCGATCACGGCGTGCGCAGCATGGAAGACCCAGCGTTGGTCGCGCGTCTCGCCGATGCCCGCATTGCGCTGACCGTCTGCCCGCTGTCGAACCTGAAGCTGCGCGTCTTCGACGACATGACCAAGCACACGCTCAAGGCGCTGCTCGACCAGGGCGTGGCCGTGATGATCAATTCGGACGATCCGGCGTACTTCGGCGGTTACGTGAACGCCAATTACTTCGCGATCCAGGAAGCCCTGAATCTCACCGATGCCGAGGTCTACACGCTGCTCAAGAACAGCCTGGAAGCCTCGTTCGTGACGGATGCAGAACGCAACGCCATGGTCGCCAAGCTCGATGCCTACTGGCACGCAGCGGCCTGACGCGCGGGAACGTCATGGCATCGATTACTCAGGACAGCACCACGCTCGAGCGTTTCTTCGGCATCCGCGCCGCGGGTTCGCGCACGAAAACGGAAGTCGTCGCGGGCATCACGACCTTTCTCACGGCGATGTACATCATCGTCGTCAATCCAGGGATCTTGTCGCAGGCGGGCGTGCCGTTTCCCGCGGCGCTGACGGCGACCGTGATCGTGAGTTTCCTCGGCAGTTGCGCGATGGGTTTGTACGCGCGCAACCCCGTGCTGGTGGCGCCCGGCATGGGCATGAACGCGCTGTTTGCGTTCGTGATGGTCCACGGCGGCAAGATGCCGTGGCAGACGGCGCTTGGCTGCGTCTTCTGGGCCGGCGTGATCTTCGCGGTCCTCGCGTTGTTCAACGCGCGCAAGCTGGTCGTCGATGCCATTCCGGCGAATCTGCGCCACGCTGTATCGTGCGGCATCGGGCTCTTTATCAGCTTGATTGGCCTGGTCAACGCGAAGTTCGTGGTCGGCGATCCGGTCACGATCGTGCATTCGGCATCGCTGAATCCGGTAGTGATCACGTTCCTGATCGGCTTGGCCGTGACCACCATCCTGGTCGCGCGCAAGGTGACCGGCGCGCTGATGCTAGGCATCATTTTCACGACCGTGATTGCGATTCCAATTGGCCGGTTCTGGGGCGACGGCACGGCATACTGGCCCGCCGCAATCGCCACGAAAACACTCGTGAACTGGAACGGCCTGGTCTCGGCCCCGGATTTTTCGGCGCTCGGCCGGCTCGATATTTTCGGCTCGCTGAAGGTGATCTACTGGCCGTTCATCTTCGTCATGTTGTTCACGTCGTTCTTCGACGCGCTTTCGACTTTCATGGCGATCTCGGAAGCCGGCAAGCTTTACGACAAAGATGGCAACCCGCGCAACATCCGCGAGTCGATGATGGTCGATTCGTTCTCCGCACTGATTTCCGCGCCGCTCGGGACAAGCCCGGCGAACGCCTACATTGAATCGGCGGCGGGGATTTCGGCGGGCGGACGCACGGGCCTGGTCGCGGTCATCGCGGGCCTGTGTTTCCTGCCGTTCCTGTTCCTCTCGCCGCTGCTCTCGCTCGTGCCCGCAATCGCGACGGCGCCGGCGCTCGTGCTTGTCGGCGTGTTCATGATGGAATCGATCACGAAGATCGAATGGGGCCGTTTCGACGAAGCCATTCCCGCCTTCCTCGCAATGATCCTGATCCCGCTGACCTACTCGATCACCGATGGCATTGCGTACGGATTCCTCGCGTTTGTCGTGATCAAGTTCTTCACGGGCCGCGGAAAAGAAATCAAGCCGGCGATGTGGATTGTCGCCGCGCTTTCGTTGCTGCTTTTGACACAGCTATAACACGCTTTACTGGAGACGTTTCAAATGCCTACGCCCACCCGCCAGACCGCCTACCGCGCGCAACTTCTCACGTTCCGCGACGATCCTGCTTTCTCCGACAGCAATGCCGTGTATGAGACCGACGGCCTGTTGCTCGTGGAGAATGGCCGCGTGGTGGCGGCGGGCGCGTATGCGGCCTTGCGCGCTCAGATCGCGCCGGACGCGATCGTCAAGGATCTGCGCGACAAGCTGATCGTGCCGGGCTTCATCGATTCGCACATTCACTATCCGCAGACCGACATGATCGCGTCGCCCGCGCCCGGTTTGCTGCCATGGTTGAACACGTACACGTTTCCGACCGAGCGCAAGTTCGAAGACCCGGCGTATGCACGCGAGACGGCAGGATTTTTCATCGATGAACTCCTCGCGTGCGGCACGACCAGCGCGCTCGTGTATTGCACGGTCCACAAGCAATCCGCCGATGCCTTCTTCGGCGAAAGCGAATCCCGCAATCTGCGCATGATCGCGGGCAAGGTGCTGATGGATCGTAATTGCCCGGAATATCTGCAAGATACCGCGCAATCCGGTTACGACGACAGCGCCGAACTCATCGCGAAATGGCATGGCCGCGGACGTCAGGAATATGCGCTCACGCCACGTTTTGCGCCGACCTCCACCGAGGCGCAACTCGAAGCCTGCGCGGTGCTCGCGCGCAAGCACCAGGACGTATATATCCAGAGCCACGTCGCGGAAAACACCGACGAGATCAAATGGGTCGAAAGCCTGTTCCCCGGGCATCGAAGCTATCTGGACATCTACGATCACTACGATCTGCTGCGTCAACGTGCGGTCTATGGCCATTGCATCTACCTCGACGATACCGACCGTCAGCGCATGGCCGAAACCGGCGCGGTCGCGTCGCATTGCCCGACATCGAACCTGTTCCTCGGCAGCGGCCTCTTCGATATCGAAAAAGCCGGCAAAGCGAACATGCCGGTCGCGCTCGCCACCGACGTAGGCGGCGGCACATCGTTTTCGATGCTGCAAACCATGGGCGAAGCACACAAGATCGCGCGCCTGACAGGTCATCACCTGACGGCCGCACGCATGTTCTGGCTTGCGACGACGGGCGCCGCGCAAGTGCTCGATATGGCGGACAAGGTCGGGACGCTGAAACCTGGCAGTGAAGCCGATTTCGTCGTGCTGGATCCGGCCGGCACGCCGCTTCTCGCGCGTCGCACGGCACGGGCGGACTCGCTGGAAGAACTGTTATTCGCATTCGCAATGCTGGGCGATGACCGCGCGGTCTTCGAAACCTATTCGGCGGGGCAGCGTGTGCATGAAAGAGATGCACGGCGTGCTGCGGTTGCGGAGCTGGCTGCAGCTTGACCACGCGCGACGGGGCCATTTAACCGTTACGAGAACGTAAGCCCGATCGGACAAAATTACAGATCGAGCGCGTTTGTCGGCTTCCCGGTAAAGTTTAGCCTTTGGCAACGCCCGAGCGCTTACCCACCGTTCATGAAGCCACACATCAAGCCGCTTTATCGAGCCGTCCGAATCGGCTTGACCGTCCTGATTGCCGCAACCTCCGTGCACGCTTCGGCTTACGCGCTGGACTCCTTGCTCGATTGCAAAGCCGACGCGCACGCGTTCATCGCGCCGCTTCAACAGGACCACGTTATCGAAGCCACGCCCATGCGCGTGGAAGCCAATTCCATCAACGCATTCAAGCCGACGCGCGACAGCCATCTGACCGCCTTCGATTTCGGTGTGTTCGCGGTCGTCGGATTTCAAAAGGACGACGCGATCTTCAAGACCGGGACCGGCGCGCCAATCGCGGAATCGGCTTACGGCGCGGTGGTTATCGGCGGGGAAGAGTCAGTGAGACAGAAAGTTCGCGCCGCCGGAAGCGACGCCATCATCCATCATGTCGCGCCGTTCATCACCGCGATTTTCTGCAACCGGGATTGATGAGTTTCCAAAAAGAAGGCCGCGACAACATGGCGTTGTCGCGGCCTTCTTCGTTTGAGCACAAGCCTTGAGGCTTAACGCACGATATTCGCGATCGATGCAATCAGCCGGTCGATGTCCGCTGCGTGCAAAGCGCCCATCGTGGAGATGCGGAACAGTTCGTTCGACAAACCGCCCTGCCCGGCGTAGATCACGAAACCCTTGGTCTTCAACGCGTCGTGCAAAACCGGGTACGTGGTTCCCGCGGGCAACCGGTAAGCCCGCAACACGACCGACGACTCGCCATCCGGCAGCGCGCCTTCGATACCCAACGCAGCCAGCCCCGAACGCGCCTGCTCGGCGAGCGCCGCGTAGCGCGCATGACGCGCGTTCAGGCCGCCTTCGTCCTCGAACTCGCGCAGCGCTTCGACCAGCGCGTAATACGCGTGCACGGAGGGCGTAAACGGCGTATTGCGTTCGTCCTGCAACCTGGCCAGGCGCGTGATGCCGAGGTAATAGGTGCGGCTCGCAGCATGTTTCAGCGCTTCGCGTTTCGCGATTACAAACGCCGCGCCGGGCACGCCATGCAGACATTTGTTGGCGGTTGCGGCGACCGCGGTGATGCCGCCGCCATCGAAGTCGATATGCTCGGCGCCGAAGCTGCTCACGCCATCGAGCAACAAGCCGATACCGCGTGCCTTGCACGCCGCGCTCAACTGGTCGATCTTGTTCAGGCGGCCGGTTGTAGTCTCGTGATGGATGATCGCGACGTTCGTGAAACCATCCAGCCTGGCCGTGATCGCATCGACATCCGGCGCGTCCATCCACGCGTACTTCACGACCTCGTGATCGATTCCGTACTGCGTCGCGATCTGCGCAATCCGTTCGCCATAGACACCATTCTCGATGACCAGCAAACGGCCGCCTTGCGGCACCATTCCGGCGATCATGCTTTCCACGGCAGCCGTGCCCGAACCCGTCATCAAGACAGCCGTCCAGACCTTCGGATCAAGCGAATAAGCCGCAAGCAAACGCGAGCGCGCTTCGTCCTGCAGATCGAAAAATTCCGGCTCGCGATGGCACAAGTCGGTTTGCAGCAGGCTATTGCGCACGCGTTCGGTCAGCGTGACAGGGCCGGGGTTGAGCAGCAGCATGATGTCTAGCGTCCGATATGTTTTTGCAGGCGCGCGCGCACGTCTTCCGGTGTGATCGACGGCCGCGGCAAGTCGCCGGGCGTGCCGGTGCTGATCGACAGGCGGGCGAAGCGAACGCCATCGACACCCTTTGCTTCGAACAACGTGTCGATGACCGAAAGATCGTCGCCGTCGAGCGCCAGCGCGTACCCGCACGCCGATGCAATGCGTGCAAACTCGACGCCCGGCGACACGGTTGCCTGACCGCCGGTCGACTCGTGGGCACCGTTGTCGAGCAGCAGGTGCGTGAGGTTCGACGGGCCGTACGCGCCGAGCGTGGCGAACACGCCCATGCGCATGAGCGCGGCGCCGTCGCCATCGAGCGCGATCACGTTCAGGTCCGGGCGCGACAAAGCCAGCCCGAGCGCCATGGGCGTCACGCATCCCATTGATCCGACGAGGTACAACTGGTTGTCGCGGTCGTCAATGGCGTAGAGTTCGCGCCCGCAAAATCCCGTCGATGCCAGCACGACCGTGGATTCCTTCGGCGTATGCGCGATCACGCGTTGCAGTGCGTCGTGGCGTGAAGACAGTTCGCCGTTTTCAGCGAATTGCGTTCCGACTTCGGCGCGCTCGTTCGAAGCACGCCGGCGCACGCCGCTCAAGCCCTTCTTCGTGAGCTTGTACGGCGCAACACTGCCCTTCTGCATCACGAGCGCATACGGCCGCCCGGTGCTGTCCATATGCGCGGTCGCACGATCGAGCGCGGGACCAATTGCATCGGCTTCGGTGGGGAACAATTCCCATGGAATCTCCATGGTGTCCAGCATGGCCGGCGTGACCGGACCCATCAGCGCGTGCTGGGGTTCATCGGCGACGCCGGGCTGGCCGCGCCATGTGACGATCAGCAATTGCGGCAGCCTGAACGTCCACGTCAGCGACGTGAGCGGGCTAACCGCGTTGCCGAGCCCGGAGTTCTGCATCATCGCCACACCGCGCCGCTTCTTGAACTTGCCCGATGCGCCCAGCGCCACGCCCGCGATCAACGCAACCGCGTCACCCTCGTTCGCTGCCGAAACATAATTCAGCGACTCGTCCTGCAGCACGTAATTGATGAACGGCGTCAGGTACGAGCACGGCACGCCCGCGTACCAGTCGAAACCGCGCTCACGCGCGGCTTCGACAAATTGTGCAGCTTCGATCACGCGCCTGCCTCCGCGCCCGACGATCCGTTCGATCCGTACGGTGCTTGCCCGTGAGCGAAGTCACCGGCTTGACGCAGTTCGTCGAGGTCGTTCACGCCGCGCCAGTGGCCATGCACGTATTGCACTTCGATGCGCTCGCCCGCCGCGATCAGTGCGTTGAGCAGCGCGGCCATGTCGAGCCTGGCGAAGTCATCGCGTCGTTGCAGTTGTTCGAGCGTGGCGACCAGACGCTCGCGGCCCGCGCCGCGCACGTTGAGCAAGCCCATCCAGCGGCCTTGCGGCGCTTTCGATTCCACGTTTGCCGGAGCGGCCGAGCTCGTGACGCTTTCGAGCCAGACTTTCTGGCCGAAGAGCGCGCGGTCATCGGCGGTGGAGCAGAACGCAAAGTCCGTCGATGCAACCCCGGCTTGCGGCGTCTGCGACGAATCCACGACCACGCAGAAGTCGCTGTCGGACTCCACCAGATCGCGAAGAATGTAGCTGCGGAACAAGAGGTCGCCGTACGAGATGACCGTGTCGGCCGTGAACGATTTCGCTGCGCATGCGAGCGACGCCAGTTCGCCCGTCTGCTCATGCTTTTCGTTCACAACCAAACGAATGCCCGATGTATCGATGGCATCAGCGCGATAACCGCCCACCACCGTGATGTCGTTGATGCCTTCCTTCTTGAACGCTTCGACCAGGCGGCGCAGCAGCGGCTTGCCCGCGATCGGCAGCATCACCTTGGGTTTGTCGGCGGTGACGGCTTCGAGGCCTGCGCCCCGGCTTGCCGCCAGAACAACCGCGTTACGCGATGCGCTCGCCGACGACAGATACACGCCCTCGGCCGTCGAATACTCTTCGGCGTCCTGCAGGCGGAAGATCTCGTTCACGCTCGCTACGCGATCTTCCACGTTCACGAGCGTCTGGCTGGTGTGGATTTCCTTCGCGATAGCCTGCATGGTCGATGCCGCGCCGCGCAGCAAATGGTTCGCCCAGATCACCGTGCTGATGCCGGCCTGACGAAAGACATCGGTTGGCGTGCTGTAGTACTTGGTCGGCACGATCACGAGCGGGCCGCGGCCGGCCCATTCACGTGCGAACGTGAGGATCTCGTCGGGCTTCGACAGCTTGCTGTGAATCAGGATGGCGTCCGCACCGGCTTGGCGATAAGCCTCGGCGCGCTTTAACGCCTCTTCCATGCCCCAGCCGGCAATCAACGCTTCAACGCGCGCGACGATCGAGAAATTCGGATCGCTTTGCGAATCCTTGCCGGCCTTGATCTTGCCGCAGAACTCGTCCATCTCGGCGAGCGGCTGGCGCTCACCGTTCAGGAAAGAGTTCGTCTTTGGAAACTGCTTGTCCTCAATACACACGCCTGCAATACCGCGCTGTTCCAGCTTCTTCACCAACCGGCGGACATTATTGAAGTTGCCGTAACCAGTGTCGCCGTCGAGCAGGATAGGAAGGTCGCTGGCATCCGCCATGAACTCGAGCGTGTCGACCACTTGCGTCCAGCTTGCTTCGTTGTTGTCGCGTACGCCGAACTGCGCGGAGATCGTCAGGCCCGACCCCCAGATCGCTTTGAAACCGGCTTCCTTGACGATACGCGCCGACAAGCCGTTGTGCGCTTCCATCAGGAATTCGAGCTCATTGCTTTGAAGCATTTCGCGCAGACGAAGGGAACGGGCATAAGCCGCGGGCAGTTGATACGGTGCGTTCATCGTAGGGCTCCAGCAAGCTGACGCAGTTGCGGCAAGACTTCGTCGGCCGCGCGTTTAACGTCGTTTTGAAAATCGATTTCGATCCACGGCGCGCCGGTTACATCGGCGACGTCGAATACCTGGCTGCGTTCCAGCAGCAGATCGCGGACAGCTTCTTCATGCGGCAGGTTCGCGCGACCCGTCGCGACGTATCCCGCGACGATCTCGGCCAGACGGCGTGCGGCGGTTTCATCGAAGCGGAAAAATCCCACCGATTCGCCAATCACGTCGTACTGCAGATCCGCCAGCACCTGCTTGCGCAACTCGACCGGTACGCCATTCGCCACGCAGAGTTTCACGGGTTCATCGCCCGCTTCGAAATCACGGTCGATCAACAAGCGGTTCACCGGCCCCGCGCCCGCGACCAGCGGTTCGAGAATGCGTTCGTCGTAAAGCACGTCGGCGTCCATCAGGAGCACGTCGCCGCCACGCGTCAACGCATCGGCCGCCGTATGCACGGACAACACGCTGCCAAGCGAAAACTCGTTGTTCACCACCACTTCGGTATGTGGCTTCCAGGCGATCGTGGCCAGTTCCTCTTCAACCACTTCGTGCTTGAATCCGAGTACAAAAACGATCTCGTCGACGCCCGCGGTTTTCAGCAGTTGCAGATGACGTTCAAGCAGCGACGATTCGCCAAAACGCAGCAGGCACTTCGGCTTTTGCTGCCCTTCAGGCTGCACGAGACGTAATCCCATGCCGGCGGCAAGGATGATTGCGCGCATGTTGATCCTATGGGTAAGGCTTTATTCGATATCCGGCACGCGCGCAAGACGACGGCGCTGCCAGCCCTTTTCAGCGAAATGAAGATAAACGATGCCCGGCAAACCCAGCAGCAATTCACGCGCGCGCTTGGCAAGCGAAAGCGCCAGGGCGGCTTCGGGCGGCAAACCAATCAGGCGCGCGAGCAGCAGGTAGCCGCCCTCCTGCACGCCGAGCGAACCGGGCACGGCGAACGCCGCGCCACGAATGGCCTGGCCAAGACTTTCCAGCATCAACGCTTCGCCCCACCCAACCGGCGAGCCGAGCAAATGCAGTGCAAGCCAGACTTCGCCCGTACCGACGATCCAGCCCAGCAGGCTCAGCGCGAAACTCGCGGCAACCGGTCCGGGCTTCTTGTAAAGCTCGAGCACGGCGCTATCGACGGCTTCCGCGCGCGATACCAGCGACGACCAGTCGCGCTTCTTCGAAAAGCGCGCCGCAAACTGGGAAGCAAAACGCGTTGCCCGGCCGAACAAACCCGCACGCTGCGCAAAGAAGAAGCCGACGACCATCAGCGAGCACACCACGATCACGATCAGCACCGGCAGCAACATGCCCACGCCCGATGCATAGCCGCTCAGGAGCGCGAGGCCGATCATTGCGAAGATCATCTGGCCGACGGACTGCATGGTCGTGCTGACGGTGATGACGGCGGCGGCGTCGCGCGCACGCATGCCGCGCTGCGAGAGATAACGCACCATCAGCATGGGGCCGCCTATCTGGCCGGCCGGCATCAGGCTATTGACGGACTCGCCGGTCCAGCGTGCGAGCAATGCGTCACGGAACGTGACATCGCGTTCATTGCGGGGGAAAAGAGTTTCGATGGCCAGCGCGTCGATCACGACCGGCAGCACATGAAATGCCGCGACCGCGAGCAGTCCCCAGCCAGCGGCCGCAAGCGCCGTCGCGACGGAACCGAAACCCTGCCAGCCCAGCAGCGCGATGAACAACACCACGCCGAGCGACAGAAGGACAGTTCCAGCGCGGCTCATGCGGCGCCGTTCCTCCCGCCTTTGCGGCGGAATACCTGGCCGAAACCGAAGTACGCGATCGAATCCTTCATGTTCGAGATAAAACGCTGCCACGGCCGCATGTTCGGATTCGTGACGTACTCGAAAGTCAGCGATACGCGAAATTCATTCGCGCGTGCGGGCGTGATGCGATGGCGCAGCTTGTCGCCATCGAAGAAAACAAGGCCGCCCGGCGGGATTTGCACCGAGCCGGGTTGATCCGGAATCTCAGGCGTGCGCGTGTGCAGCTCGTAGTCGAGGCGGCACGATGAATCGTCCATCACGCCCAGCAGCAGCGTGTAACGGCGGCCTTCGTAGTACGACGTGTCGTAATGCCAGCCGATGTGATCGCCCGCCTTCGTATAGAAATACAGCGCGTAGGCATGCGGGTCGTCGGCAGGAGACTCCTGGAGCGTGTCGCCGCTGATCTTTTCCAGCCATTTGATCAGCGCGGGAGACCGGTACAAATCGGCGATGAACGGCGCCAGTTCGTCAATTGCGTGCCGGCTTACGCTGCCGCCCGCCTTGTGCCCCGGAATGTAATTCCGGTTGATTGAAGGCGTCACGGCACGCACGGCCTCGACGAGCTTTTCCGTGAACGCGCTTGGCAGGAAGTCTTCCAGATACAGGAACGCGCCCTGGTCATCGAAGGTCTTGTGCAGCGTTGCCGGCTGAAGATCCGCGGCAAAACGCTGAAAATGTGCGGCGAGCGCTTCGTCGACAGCCTGCACGCCTTTGCGCGCGGCAGTCGTGCCGCCGTAACTATGCGTGGAAGCCGGATTGACAGTTGAATTCATTGAACAGCCTGCAAGTCTTGTCCGTCGGCGTCCCCGCTCGATGCTGTATTACGGGCGGCACGGCGAACCACACGCAGATAGTCCACCACGACCCATACTGCAAACAGCGGCGCGCCGATGGAAGCAGCAACAAGGAACGGCGTCATGCCATTGAGCAGGGTCACGACGGGCAACAGATACAAAACGTCTTCGGTTTCAAAGCCTGCCATGGACGCCTGTTTCGTACCGTTTTTACCCGCCATGGATTCAATTCGCATGCGCAAGAAAAAGATCAGCGCGACTGCAACGCCCGCTACGCCGCCCAGCCATTGGGCCGGAACGATCATTGACGGATGATGCACGCCGACGTAGAACCCAAGTCCTACAAACAGCAACACGGTCACGACAGAATCGCACGCGAGGTCGTAAAAATGACCGATCTTGCTGGATTGCCCACTGATCCGCGCCAATTCACCGTCCGTATGATCGACAAAATTCGACACAGCGATTAGTAAAGCACCCAGGCTGCAAGACCAGAAACTGCCAACCGACAGGTAGTATGCGCCAACCACGCCAATGAGCAGGCGCAAGGTGGTGAGATGGTTGGGGGTAATCGGGGTGCCGATCAGCGGCGTAATCAGGCGCCGGGCGAGCCGCGCGTCCAAGGTTGCGGGCTCGGGAAGGGCACGGAGTGTAGCGTTGCGGGGATTGTTCATCCTCGAAATATATCTCGTTTCGAGTTTAATTGCATATATGGGGTCACCGGATTCGATGCGCGTTAGAGCCGCACTGTGTCCGCATTCGAGCACAGTGCAACGCAAAGTTTTATTGCTCGGCTGAGTGTTCCAAACCTAAACCATGGTGCGGGCAAAGTAGCCCGTCTAAACGTCGGTATTTTTTTCTTGACCGCCTACTGCAGGGGTACTGGCACCGCCGTCGGCGGGCTTGGCGGTTTGCTGGCGCTTCCCGCTGCGACCGCGGTCTCATTGCTGGCACTCCCGGTTTTGTCGAGCGGAATCTTCACCGTGCGGACCGTTCCGTTACCCAGCGGGAAATCGGTCAGCGCGCTACGGATCAAATATGGCATGGCCCGCACCAGCGACGCCTCGCCGCCCGAATTGCTTGCGCTCACCTTGTAAACCTCGCGCCCGGTTGCCCGATCAGTCAGGCGGATCTGCAGCGCGTGGACGAATACAGGATAGCTTTGATCGACGTATCCCGCCGGGCCCATGTCCCAGCCGCCCCACGCCCCGTAACCACCCCAGCCTCCGTACGGGCGTCCGTACCAGCCGCCGTACATGGGCCACGGATCGTAATAGACCGGCTGCCGCACCGTCACGAAGTCACCGCGAATGGAATACGACAACTCGACCCGATAAGTCGCGCTCGTATCCGGCACCTGCCGAAACGAATGCGTCGCGAGTTCGTTCGCAACCAGCGCTTCATACGTTTTCTGTTCGATGCTGTTCTGCTGCTCCGCCGAGCGCGCAAACGCATACGTCCGGGTCGCGTCGCTACCCGACCAGTCCGAAAACGCCGAGACCTGCGTCTGGACGTAGGTCGTGCACCCTCCGAGCAGTGCGAAACCCGCGATCAGCGCTACGCGCGCCGCACTTTTCCATTCTCCGCACAACCGTCCAAACGCCATGGCCGACCTCTTTGATTCCGTTGATCTTCTTACGCTGATTTTTTAGCGAGCCCCACCAAGCCAGTGCCACAAGCGCTGCATGGATATTGCCTTGCCCCACCTGTTAAGAGACTGTAATGCCCTGTCGAAGTTCGGGGAATAGGCCATTCGGCTGACCCCGAATCGAGCCCACGTTTCTCCGAGCCTTTGTACAATGGTCCGATACAAGGCCGCCTCGACCGCCTCGCAGCCGAGGCACAGCTCCCAACTCAATTCGAACCGACATGTCCAACTCGACCGCCCCAGCCGTAATCCGCCGCGCCGACTACACGCCGCCCGCATTCCTGATCGACACCGTCGCGCTCGAGTTCGATCTCGTGCCGGAGCGAACCGTCGTGCGCAACACCATGCGCCTGCGCCGCAATCCGGACGCCGCGCCGGCGGCGAGCCTGGAGCTGATTGGCGAACATATGGAGTTCCTTGGCGCCACGCTTGACGGACGTCCGCACGCGGACGTCCGTGTCAGTGAAAACGGTCTATCGGTGAACAATATTCCGGACTCGTTCGAATTGACCATCGAAAGCACGTGCAACCCGGCGGCCAACACCACGTTGTCGGGGCTGTATGTATCGAGCGGCAATTTCTTTACGCAATGCGAGGCCGAAGGCTTTCGCCGGATCACGTATTTCCTCGACCGACCCGACGTCATGTCCACCTACACGGTCACGCTGCGCGCCGACAAGGCCGCTTATCCAGTCTTGCTGTCGAACGGCAATCTGATTGAAGAAGGCGACCTGGAAAACGGCCGGCACTTCGCCCGCTGGGAAGATCCGTTCAAGAAGCCGAGTTACTTGTTCGCGCTGGTCGCGGGCAAGCTGGTCAAGCTCGAACAGCGCATGAAGACGGGTTCGGGCAAGGAAAAGCTGCTGCAGGTCTGGGTCGAACCGCACGACCTCGACAAGACCCAGCACGCCATGGATTCGCTGGTCCATTCCATTGAATGGGACGAACGGCGCTTCGGACTGGAGCTCGATCTTGACCGCTTCATGATCGTCGCCGTCAGCGACTTCAACATGGGCGCGATGGAAAACAAAGGCTTGAACATCTTCAACACGAAGTACGTGCTGGCCAATCCGGAAACGGCGACCGATATTGATTTCGGCAATATCGAAGCTGTCGTCGGCCACGAATACTTCCATAACTGGACCGGCAACCGCGTGACCTGCCGCGACTGGTTCCAGTTGAGCCTGAAGGAAGGCCTGACGGTCTTCCGCGACCAGGAATTTTCCGCCGACATGGCCGCTGGCCACGAGCCGGGCGCCGCCGCGGATGCTGCGCGCGCGACCAAGCGCATTGACGACGTACGGGTCCTGCGCCAGATGCAGTTTGCCGAAGACGCGGGCCCGATGGCGCATCCGGTGCGCCCGGAAAGCTACGTCGAAATCAATAACTTCTACACGATGACCGTCTACGAGAAAGGCTCGGAAGTCGTGCGCATGTACCAGACGCTGCTCGGACGCGACGGTTTCCGGCGCGGTATGGATCTCTACTTCCAGCGGCACGACGGCCAGGCCGTGACGTGCGACGACTTCCGGCACGCCATGGCCGACGCCAACGGCCGCGACCTCTCGCAATTCGAGCGCTGGTACAGCCAGGCGGGCACGCCGCGCGTGACGGTGCGCACGCACTACGACGCTGCCGCCAAACGTTATTCGCTGACGCTCAAGCAAGGTTACGGCGAGGCATCCGAAGCCGCGCGTGCGACGCAGAAAGGTCCGTTGCTGATTCCGTTCTCGATCGGTCTCATTGGCAAGAGCGGCGCTGACTTGCCGCTGAAACTCGAAGGCGAGAAAGAAGCGCTTGGCACAACGCGTGTACTGGAATTCACAGAACCCGAGCAGGTGTTCACGTTTACCGACGTCACGGAGGAACCATTGCCGTCGCTACTGCGTAATTTCTCGGCGCCGGTGGTGGTCGAATACGACTACACCAACGAGCAACTGGCGTTCTTGCTGGCGAACGACAGCGACCCGTTCAATCGATGGGAAGCCGGCCAGCGCCTCGCCACGCGCGAGTTGCTGACGCTGGCGGACCGGGCATCGAAGGGAGAAGAACTTACCCTCGACGACCAGGTGGTCGCAGCCTTCGCCCAGGTTCTCGACGATCAAACACTCACGCCGGCGTTCCGGGAACTCGCGCTGATGTTGCCATCGGAGGCATATCTCGCCGAGCAAATGGCCGTCTCTGACCCGGCCGCGGTCCATGCAGCACGTGTGTTCGTGAGCCAGCGGCTCGCCACGAGCCTGCGCGACCGGTGGCTGGCCGTCTACGAAGCCAACCGGACGCCGGGTGAGTATCGCGCGAGCCCGGACGACGCCGGCAAACGCGGCTTGAAGAACCTCGCCCTCTCCTACTTGAGCCAGCTCGACGACCCGACCCGCGCCATCGAACTCGCGAGTGCGCAGTACGACGCCGCGAATAACATGACGGACCGGTCGGCGGCATTGTCGGCGTTGCTGACGGCGGGCTCATCGGGCTCGGCCGATACCACCGCTGCCAATGCCGCGCTCGACGACTTCTACAAACGTTTCGAGAACGAGCCGCTTGTCATCGACAAATGGTTCTCGTTGCAAGCCACGCAACGTGGCGGACCGAAACGCAACGTGCTCGAAATCGTGCGCAAGCTGATGCAGCACCAGGCGTTCACGCTGAAAAACCCGAATCGCGCCCGTTCGCTGATCTTCAGCTTCTGTGGCGCCAATCCGGCGCAGTTCCACGCCGCCGACGGTTCCGGTTACGCGTTCTGGGCGGAACAGGTGATCGCGCTCGACGCAATGAACCCGCAAGTCGCCGCGCGCCTTGCACGCACGCTCGAACAATGGCGCCGGTACACGCCTGCCTTGCGCGAAAAAGCGCACGCGGCGCTGGAACAGGTCGCGTCGAAGGTGAAGTCGCGGGATGTGCGTGAAATCGTGGAAAAGGCGCTCGGTCAATAATTGCCAGAGATCGAGCTTTCACGCAAAAACCGGCGCTTCGGCGCCGGTTTTTTTGTGCCATATAGCTGCCATGCTTTTTGTGACATCAAGACACACAAGCTGAGCGGGTAGAATCTGGGGCATTCGTCTTAACGCTCCCGGAGCCCAACGCAATGTCGACCCCTTCATCGATTTCCCGTCGCACCACGCTGACCAAGTTGCTGATTGAGCAGCAGCGCGAACATCAAAACCTTCCCGCCGACCTGCGTTTGTTGATTGAAGTCGTGGCGCGTGCGTGCAAGCAGATCAGCTATCAAGTCAGCAAGGGCGCATTGGGCGAAGCGCTCGGCTCGGCCGGCAGCGAGAACGTCCAGGGTGAAGTGCAGAAGAAGCTCGACATCCTCTCGAACGAAATCCTGCTCGAAGCCAACGAATGGGGCGGCAACCTCGCCGCGATGGCATCGGAAGAAATGGAAAAGATCTTCCCGATCCCGAATCGTTACCCGAAGGGCAACTATCTGCTCACGTTCGATCCGCTCGATGGCTCGTCGAACATCGACGTGAACGTATCGATTGGGACGATCTTCTCCGTTCTCCGATGCCCCGACGGCATGGAGCCGAGTGAAGAGGCGTTCATGCAGCCGGGTTCGGCGCAAGTCGCGGCAGGCTACGCGGTTTATGGACCGCAAACGGTGTTCGTGCTGACCACGGGTTACGGCGTCAACTGCTTCACGCTCGATCGCGAACTTGGTTCGTGGGTGCTCACGCAAAACAACATGCAGATTCCCACTGAAACGCGCGAATACGCAATCAACGCGTCGAACAGCCGTCACTGGTACGCGCCGGTGCAGAAGTATGTGAACGAACTGAACGAAGGCAAGGATGGTCCGCGCAAGGAAGACTTCAACATGCGCTGGATTGCATCGATGGTCGCCGACGTGCATCGCATCCTGAATCGTGGCGGCGTGTTCATGTACCCCGCCGACAAACGCACGCCGGATCGTCCGGGCAAGTTGCGCCTGATGTACGAAGCGAATCCAATGGCGTTCATCGTGGAGCAGGCGGGCGGCGCCGCGACCGATGGCGAACAGCGCATTCTCGATATCGTTCCGACCAGCTTGCATCAGCGCGTCCCGGTGTTCCTCGGGTCGAAAAGCGAGGTCGAACGCGTCACGCGCTATCACGCAGAAAAGAATTGACCAGGGGTCTTGCCAAACTCGGCGAAGGGTCCTTATAATCTCGTTTCTCTGATGCCGGAATAGCTCAGACGGTAGAGCAGCGCATTCGTAATGCGAAGGTCGGGGGTTCGATTCCTCTTTCCGGCACCAAATAGCATCAAGCAAAAAGCCCAGTCTTCGGACTGGGCTTTTTGCTTTGCTGATTCGCGTTGCGTTCGACTTAAAAACTCAAGACATAAACTCCGCCCGCGTTATCTCATTATTTCTATTTGCTGCACGCTTTCGGAAAATTCGTAATAAAAGTTGTGCATTGTGCGAATTCTTGGATATGAATTTGCCGCGCTGTTAAAGTGCCCATGATTTCGTTGCTTCCCCGGGCCTTTATCAACACGCACGCTGCAATGCCGCCAAAACCCATTCAAATAAGCGTCCGCAACGCGATCCTGCAGCGCACGCGGCATCTTTCCGCGACTCCTGTGTTGAGTCTGCTTCTCTCGGGATGCGCGTTACGCGGTGCGCCGTCATATGAAATCTTCGGCGCCTATTTTCCGCTCTGGTTAATGAGCGCGTTGATCGGGTTTATTGGCGCGCTGATCGCACATCGAATATTCGTGTCCACTGGCCTTGCGCAGATCGTCCCGTTTCAGCTTTTCGTGTGCATGGCTATTGGCGTCATGATCGCCGTGCTCTTCTGGCTGTCGGGAACAGGACATCTGCCATGAAAATCGCCGGCAAACGCCAAGGCTTTATGAAAGGTCGAATGATCGCGGGCGTGATCATCGTGCTCGGTCTCGCAGCGGCGTACTACGCGTATGACCGGACAACCCGCTTTCCTTCGACCGATGACGCCACAATCGATGCCGATGTAGTCCACATCGCATCGCCGGTCGGCGGCCGCATCGTCCGATTGCTCGTGGAGGACAACCAGCACGTTGCAAAAGGCGACGTGCTGTTCGAGATCGATCCGGTTCCGTTCCGGCTGCTGGTCGCGCAGACCCAGGCCGACCTCGATCTCGCCCGGGCGGCGCTGGAAACGCGCCGCAAGAGGCTCATCAGCGAGCGCGCTAATGCGGTGATCGCAGGAGATCAGACCGGAAAAGCCGCACGCAACTATGAACTCGCATCGCGCAGCGTGCAGCGGCTCACGCCGCTCGCGGCGAAGGGCTATGTGTCCACGCAGCAGCTCGATCAGGCGCAAGTTGCCCAACGCGACGCCGCGCTGTCTCTCAAGCAGGCACAAGAACAAAAGCAGGCAACCGCGCAGACGATCGGCGACGATGCAGGCGAAGTCGCCATCGTGGTTGCGCGCGAGGCCGCACTCGCGATTGCGCAGCACAGCCTCGATTCAAGCATCGTGCGCGCGCCGCACAATGGTTTTGTCACGGGCCTCTCGGTGCTGGCCGGCGAAACGGTCGCGCCGCATCAGTCGATCTTCACGCTCGTCCACTCGGACGAATGGTTCGCGGTCGCGAACTTCCGCGAAACGGAACTCGCGCGCATTCAACCCGGCGATTGCGCAACCGTCTATTCGATGATCGACCGAAGCCAGGCGATCCACGGCAAGGTGACGGGCATCGGCGCGGGTGTTGCCGATACCGACCGGATCGATCTGCCGCGCTCATTGCCTATCGTTCAGCAATCAGTGAACTGGGTCCGCGTCGCCCAGCGCTTCCCGGTTCGCGTGCGTCTTGACGAGCCGGCCGCGCAACTGGTCCGGGTTGGCGCAAGTGCGATGGTCGAGGTGCGGCATGGCGCAGCCTGCCGGTGATCTTGCCCGGCCGGGTGCCGCCGACATCCTGAAGCTCCTCGCGCCCTTTCCCGGGCGAGCGGCAATGGCGTGCCGCATTGCGTTGATCTGCGCGCTGACGGCATATGTGACAAGCGCCTACGGCACGATGGAAGCCGCGATTTCCGCTTATGTCGTGTTTTTCCTGAACCAGCCCGACCGGGTGATGAGCGTCGTGCAAAGCATCGCGATGCTCGTGCTGGTCACGGTGTTTCTCGGCATCGTACTGATCGTGGCCATGTTTGCGCTCGACGATCCCCTCTGGCGGGTCGCATGCATCGCGGGGCTGTCGTTCGGATTGCTGTTCGTGACGTCGGCGAGCAAGCTGCGGCCAGTGGGCGCGATCCTCGCGATGATCATCGGCTTTTTGCTCGATGAACTCGGCAGCGTGCCGTTCGGCGAAGTGGCGACCCGCGCCCTGCTCTACGCCTGGGTGATGACAGCAATTCCGTTCGCAGTATCGGTTTGCGTCAACGTGCTGATCGCGCCGTCGCCACGGCGGCTCGCGGGCCGCACGCTAGCCAAGCGCCTGCGGCTTGCCGCCCGGAGCCTGGTCGACCCGGAGTCGACACAAGCCGCACTCGGCGCCTGCTTGCGTGAAGGCGATGCGCAGATCGGAACATGGCTGAAGCTGTCAGTCGTCGACGGCTCGTCGGCGCGCGCGGATTTCCCGGCGCTCAGGCAAGCGGTTTCATCGACGCTTGCGATTCTGGTCGCCGCCGATCTGGCCGCCCGCGAAGCATCGGCGTGTTTGCCCGCAGCCTTTGCAGCACCGATCGCCGACACACTGGAGAACATGGCGCGCATGCTCGAGGCAGGCGGTTATCCGGTCGATATCGAGCTCACTCTGCCCGGCGTGGCTGAACTGCTGCCGCTCGCACGAGTCGTTGCCGAAGATCTGCAGCGGGCGATCACCCGCTTTGCGGTGGTTGAAGCCGATGCACCGCTCCCACCACCCGCCGCCAAATCCGGCGGGTTCTTTCTGCCCGATGCATTCACGAACCCCGAGCACGTCCGCTACGCGCTGAAGACCACGGCAGCCGCGATGTTCTGCTATCTGCTCTACACGCAAATCAACTGGCCGGGCATCCATACCTGCTTCATCACCGTCTACATGGTGTCGCTCGGCACGACCGCCGAAACCGTAGAGAAAATGACGCTGCGTATCGCCGGGTGTCTCATTGGCGCGATCCTCGGTACGGCTGCGATTGTGTTCCTGATGCCCGTGACGACGGCCGCTCTCGGGCTGATGGGAATCGTGTTTGCCGGTACATGGCTCTCGGCGTGGATCGCGTTTGGTTCGCCGCGTATCGCGTATGCGGGATTCCAGATCGCGCTGGTGTTTTTCATGTGCGTGATCCAGGGTCCGGCGCCCGCATTCGACCTGACCATCGCGCGGGATCGCACGATCGGGATTCTGATCGGCAACGTGGTCGTCTATCTCATCTTCACGCGCGTGTGGCCGGTAAGCGTTGCGGCGCGCGTGGATGCCGGCCTCACCGCGCTGCAACACCAATGGAAGCGGATCGCGATGCTGACGCACGCCGGCACGCGCCGCGCGATGGCCGCGAGCGCAATGGCTCAATGCGGCGCGCTGGAACAGGATCTTGCGACGATGCATTTCGAGCCGTCATGGGTTCGTCCAGATGCAACGTGGATCGCCGAGCGCCGCAACGCACTGACCAGGCTCGACGCCCTTGAAACGCCCATGTTCCTGCTCGCAGAACGGCATCCGGGCGATACCGCCATCGACAACTGGCTCAGCCGGCTTTCAGGTGAAACCGTTGGCGCCGGCACGCCGCCACCATCGCCCGCCGATGCAAACAACGACACGCGCACCGCCTTGCTCGGCCTCGGCAATGCACGCCTCATCCAACTCGAACACGCCGCGCCGAGCGACGCGGCGAAGGGCTTCACGACTCATGCTGCGGCTTAAGCCTTCCTTCGCACTGGCAATCCTGACGGCGGCGGGTCTGGCCGGGTGCGCGACATCGTCCATCGATATGGCGCCCGAGAGCCCCGACCATCCTTGGCAGCCAAAGACGGATTCGACGGGCGCCATCGTGCCCGGGCCGGCGACGGGATCAGCAGGATCGGTGTTGGCAAGCAACTATCAATTGCCCACGAATCCCGCGCTCGCCGCCGTTCGCCCTCCTCCGACGCTATCGCAGTCACATGCGTACGAGTTGGCCGAACTGATCGATCTGGCGGAATCGGCGAATCCGCTGACGCGTATTGCGTGGAACGATGCGCGCAACGCAGCGCTGGCGGCAGGCATTACCAAGGGCGCGTACCTTCCGCAATTATCGATAGCAGCAATGGGACAGTACGCGGCCACCCAGGGCCCGAACTCGTCGGCGTTCGACGGTTCGTCAACCAATGGCTCGGGACACGGCGCGACATCGGTGCTGTCGCTGCAATGGCTGCTCTTCGATTTCGGCGGACGCGCCGCACGCGTCGAGGCGGCGTCGCAGGGTTCGGTGATGGCGAACATCGGCTTTACCGCGGTTCACCAGCAAGTGATTTTCGATGTCAGCGTCGCGTTCTATACCTATCAGGCGGCGCGCGCCCGTATTGCCACCACGCGGCAAGGCCTGGACAACGCCGAAGCCATTTTCGCCGCCGCGCAATCGCGCTACAAACATGGCATCGGCACGGTCATCGAAGTCGCGCAGGCCAACCAGAACCGCGCGCAGGCGAAGCTCGCGCTGGTCCAGGCGCAGGGCGTCGAGAGCAATGCCTATCTGATGCTGATTTCGGCCATGGGAATATCGCCGTTATCGCAACCCATGATCGCCGTGATGCCGGCGCGCACGCTTCCGTCACCGGTGAACGATTCAATCGAGCGGATCGTGTCGGACGCGATTGCCCGGCGCCCCGACGTGCTAAGCGCCTATGCCGCCGAACGAATCAATTTCGCAAAAGTAAAGTCCGCCGAGTCGGAATTCATGCCGAAGGTTTTTCTCTCGGCGAACGGTGCGTACAACACCGGCAGTTCTTCCATATCGGCTGTTCCGAGCATCGGCCAGCAATTGCCGACGGTGAACCTGAGCGGCGGCCGCTACGGCGGCAGCGTGATCGTCGGCGTGACCATTCCGTTATACGACGGCGGCTTGCGGCAGGCCGTGCTCACACAGGCACGCAACGATGCCGACAGTGCGTCCACCCGCCTCGCCCGAAGCCGCGAAGAAGCGGTCCGGCAGATTGTCACCGCCCAGAACACACTGCAGACGAGCCTGGCCGCGAACGCCGCCGCGAGCGAATTGCTGAGCGCCGCGCAGACCACGTACGACGCCGCGTTCGACGCATACCGCCAAGGCGTGGGTTCGATCACTGACGCGTTGCTCGCACAGAACCAACTGCTGGTCGCGAAAAACGCAAGCGCGGACAGTTACAGCGGCGCGCTCTCGGCGGCGGCCGCATTGGCGCTTGCAACCGGCTCGATTGATTCGGTTGCAGCGCGGTCCAACTAGCCCTTCAGCGCTAAATATTCTTTTCGCTGCAACGCTTCACGCCGCACACTTAAAGTAATGCGTTAAGCCCGGAATTTAAACTCATCGTAAAACGAACATATTCACGTCGCTTTATCGATGTTTCGGATTTATCTGATTTGCGAACATTCGTTTCTATGGGAATGTGCGCTCCCAAACGCATCGAGAGCAAAAAGTTTTTTAAAAGTTAATAATTTGGTCAACCGAGCCGAAATGCTGCCGTTATCAATAATAGGAGGACGCGTTATTCAGCGGTTTGCGCCACGCCGAATAGCGCATCTGGCGCATCACGCAGAGTTTGAAGCATCTGGCGAAATATTTGCCGCAAAGCAGCATGGGTATCGGCAATAAAGGCAGAAGCCAATACCTACGGATTAACTTGTGACACGCTTAAGTCACCTCAGTGTTGTTCCGTTATAGCAACAAAGAAACCGGAAAAGTTCCAACCGCGCATTCGACGCTAGCGCGAAGCCAGAGTCGAGATTGATAATCGACCTCATACAAGGAGAGAAAGTGATGGACGCCAAACCGACCAAAATTCCGACGCCCGACAAGGTGCGCTGTCCGGATCAAGATCCGGTCGCAGTCGAATTCCTCGCGGAATTGCCGGAGCATGTCCGGGCCTTCTTCGACGAACAACGCAACCTGTGCGACTCGAAGTAATTGCTGAAAATTTTCGCATGCGCTATGCGTGTGCCGGCTTTGTGTGGACCGCGCGCGGACTGCGGCCGCTACACGCCTGAGTTTCGCGACATCTCTCCTCTGTGATGCCGTGCGCGGCCGCGCGCATCACAATGTGACAACCATTTCAAACATCGTGGGTTAAGCTGCGGCTCTTCGCACGCTAACGGCCGCTCATGTTCTCCACTTCCTTCTTGCGTACTCTGCGGACCATCGCTTTTGCCGCCACGTCCATGACGATCGCCGCGACGTTTGCATCGAATGCTCTAGCCGACGGCGACGATACTCCGCTCACCAATCTCATCGCGTTATCGTCGCAACGGCTGGCCTTGGCTGAACCAGTCGCACGCTGGAAGTGGGCGAATCACGAATCGATCACCGATGAACCCCGCGAGGCCGCGCTGCTTGCCCGCATTGACAGCCAGGCGAAGGCCGCCGGAATCGATCCGGCGTTCGCGCGAGATTTCTTTCGTGATCAGATCGAGGCGAGCAAGGATGTGCAGAATGCCCTCTTCGATAACTGGCGCAAGTCCCGTCCGCCGGAAGGCACGCCACCGGATCTCGCCCGAGATACCCGGCCGCAACTCGATCGCGTGACAAATTCGCTGCTTGGCGCGCTGGCCCGCGTGGAGCCCTTGCGTCACGCCGATGACTGCCCGGTGCGCCTCTCCGACAGCATCGCTCGATGGAAACACCTGACGCGCTACGACTCGACCCAGAATGCGCCGCTGGCACGGGCGTTATCGCACGTCTGCGCGGGGGGCGTCGGGGCTGTGGGTTAAGCGGATTCGGCGCCAACCAGCATTGCAACCCCGAGCGGTACGATCTTCAATCCACGCGACAACCGCTCGCTGAGAATCCGATAGGTCGACAATTCGAAGACCGCCAATGCTGCGGACGAACGCAGGCGCGCAGCTTCGTCGAGAGAAGTTGCCGTGCCGAAAAACTGCCACCCGTCGACCACATGCCAGACGCGCGCGCCGGTCGTGGCGTCCGCCTCTTCGATCGCAATTGCGCCGGGATGCGTCCACGGCGCGCCGCGCGGATCGTCGCGACGAGCTTTCGATACACGGTTATGCGCCGGACCAAGCCGCGCGATCGAGCGTCCTTCCTCGAGCATCGCGCCAATCTCACCGCCCGTCCCCGTCCACTCGACGCGCCTCACGAGTTCCGCAAGCCGCTGTTCCTTCGCGGACCGCTTCATACCCGTCAAATGCGCGCGCACGCGCTGACGCAGACGCACGCTTCGCCCCACATACAGCGGCACGTCGTTTTCGCCGAAGAACACATAGACGCCGCAACCCGCCGGAATGCGCTCGATGGTGTCTTCATCGATATCCCCGGCCAGCCGGAAGCGCCGCGTGACCTGATCTATATGACCGCGGAGAATATCGGCGGAATGCGCGTTGTGAAGGTGCTGCCAGAACTGCCAGAGAAGATCGGCATCGGCGAGTGCCCGGTGACGGGCAAACGGAACCAGCGCGTGCCGCTCGATCAACGCATCCAGACCGTGCCGGCGCTCGGTAGGATAGATCGCGCGCGACAACTGCACCGTGCACAGAACGTCCGGCTGAAACCTGATGCCGTGTCGTTTGAATTCGCTGCGCAGAAAGCCGTGATCGAAGCGCGCGTTGTGAGCCACGAACAATCTGCCGTCGAGACGCGCCAGAAGATCATGCGCGATTACATCGAAAGTCGGCGCATCACGCACCATTGAATCGCTGATTCCGGTGAGTTGCTGAATGAAGAATGGAATGGGCTGCTGCGGATTGACGAGCGAACTCCATTGCGTCACACCCGCCGGGCCGACTTCGACCACACCAATTTCAGTGATTCGATGAACACCCAGGCTTCCGCCCGTTGTCTCCAGATCGACAAAAACCAGCGGCTCGGCACAATAGAGATTGGAAACGGTTGGGAGCAAGGCTGCTGACCACTAATAGAGAGAGTCAGCCCATTTTAGCCCACGGGCCGTCCGCCCTTCGAATTCATGCAATTCGCCTATTGAGTTCGGAGATTGAAAGGACGAGTCATCGCAACATTTGCGAAATCGGGCTCCGAAAATCGCCATCGGCATAATTTACTTGCGATGTAACCAGTTTTATCGAATCGTAAGCGTTTACGAGTCTTGTTACCGAAGCAGACGCTCGGCATCATGGATGTGTACCGCAAACACTTTTTAAGGAGGTCATGTCGTGACGACCGAACTCAAAAGCATGTTTTCGTGGATCAGGACTCTGGTAGGCCCTCAACCCGCAGTGGAAACATCAGAAGCACAAACTTTGTCTTTACTCGATTTCGATCCAGCGTGGCATGGGGATCACTGGCAAAACTTGTTGTCATCACCAATGGATGCTCGGCGGTACGTAATGGAAGACTGGACTTTTGCGGCTCCTCTGTCGCTTGAAACCCAGGTTGAAGACGCACCGGGGCAGGCTAAAAAAGAAATGGAGCCTGCATTCTGAGGTTTTCGTGGAAGACTGAGATTGCACCAAGCGGATTCCTCGTGAATCCGCTTTTCGCGGTTTAGACGAAAAAAAAGCGCGACGGTGAAGTCGCGCTGACAAGGTTTGGAGATCTTTTCCGTCAACGAAAAAGTCTGCTTCGGAAAGCAGCGATTTAAGTATAGCCATGCATTACCGGGGAATCATCCACACTTCTGGCAATCATCTATTGCGGTTCCGTCAACAATCGCCTTTTCGGATTATTGGCGTTGTATTTTAACGATAGAAGTTGTAGCAATTGCGCAACGACACGTTGTTGACACGTGCGCATCACCCTTCCCAATCCCCCGCAACTCCTTGCCAGTCAAGCCTTCGTTGGAATTTTACGATCATTGCCGATAGCAGAATACTTTATTGCGGAAATCGGAATGCCATCGCTGTAACACCGTCTTTACACTTCGTCTGGTCCGGAAACGACTGTGTCAATTCATTGCCACACGAATTCATCTGACAGCGCCTCTCGCAGCGCGTCGGAGTGAAGGTTTCCTTCAAGCCTGGGTTGTCAGACCCAAACTGCTCTCGGAGTTACAAAGATGAAAAAGACTCTCATGGTCGCCGCCCTGACGGGCGTATTTGCTACCGCTGCTCACGCACAAAGCAGCGTGACGCTGTACGGTTTGATCGACGCTGGCCTGACGTACACGAACAACCAAGGCGGCCAACACAACTTCAAGATGACGAGCGGCTCAGTGAACGGCAGCCGTTGGGGCCTGCGCGGCGCTGAAGACCTCGGTGGTGGCCTGAAGGCAATCTTCACGTTGGAAAACGGCTTCAGCATTGCTAACGGCACGCTGGGTCAAGGTGGTCGCGAATTCGGCCGTCAAGCATTCGTTGGTCTGTCGAGCACGCAATACGGTGCTGTGACCCTCGGTCGTCAATATGACTCAGTGGTTGACTACCTGGGCCCGTTGGCTCTGACCGGCACGCAGTACGGTGGTACGCAGTTCGCCCACCCGTTCGACAACGACAACCTCGACAACTCGTTCCGTATCAACAACTCGGTCAAGTACCAGAGCGCGAACTACGCTGGCTTCAAGTTCGGCGCGCAGTACGGCTTCTCGAACCAGGCTGACGGTTTCGCAAACAACCGTGCATACAGCGTTGGCGCGTCGTATAACTACGGTCCGTTGAACATCGCTGCTGCTTACTTGCAACTCAACAACGACACGACCGGCGCGAACATCAACGCCGCACTGTCGAACACGGGTGGTGCAGTTGCAGGCGACAACACGTTCGTGGCTGGCACGCAGCGCACGTACGGTGCTGGCTTGAACTACGCGTTCGGCCCGGCAACGGTTGGCTTCGTGTTCACGCAAACGAAGCTTGAAGATGCAGTTGGCATCGCAGCCGGCGCAATCAGCGCAACGAACGGCGTCGCGACCGGCAACTACATCCGCTTCAACAACTACGAGTTGAACGGCCGTTACGCGCTGACCCCGGCACTGAGCCTGGCTGGCGAGTACACGTACACGGACGCACGTATCGACGGTCAGAAGCCTTCGTTCCATCAGTTCGCCCTGCAAACGGCTTACTCGCTGTCGAAGCGCACTGACGTGTACCTGCAAGGTGAGTACGTTCACGCAATCGACCTCGACGGCACGGGCCTCGGCGCTCCGATCACGGGCGTAGGCATGTCGTCGACCCCGAATCAAGTGTCGGCAACGGTTGGCATTCGTCACCGCTTCTAAGCTTTGATTCAGGTAGTACCGATGTGAAAAAAGCGCCGCTTGCGGCGCTTTTTTTCGTCCCGAGGTTTTGCGTGATCCCGGCTCAGGTCTTCGGCGGATAGTGCACGTCGAGGATATCGATCTGTTGAACGCCCGCCGGCGTATGCAGCGTCACCGTGTCGCCAACCTTCGCCTTGAGCAACGCGCGCGCAATGGGCGATATCCAGCTCACATGCCCTACATCCAGATTCACCTCGTCCACGCCCACGATCGTCACCGTCTGCTCTTCCCCATCGTCGCCGGCATACGTCACCGTCGCACCGAAAAACACCTGATCGACGTTCTCCTGCCGGCTGCTGTCCACCACTTCTGCCAGATCCAGGCGCTTGGTCAAAAAACGGATACGCCGGTCGATCTCGCGCAATCGACGCTTGCCATAGATGTAGTCGCCGTTCTCCGAACGGTCACCATTCGATGCCGCCCATGAGAGCAGCTTCACGACATCCGGACGTTCAACATCGAGCAAATGCAGCAATTCATCACGCAGGCGCTGGTGCCCTGCCGGCGTGATGTAGTTCTTGGTGCCGGGCGGAACGCCTGGCGGCTGTTCGATATCGAGGTCGTCGTCACTCTCATCCGATTCTTTGACAAATGCTTTATTCATGGTGCAAACCGCTCAAAATAACGTATAGAAAGGCGAGATCGCTCCTGTGCAAGGTAACACGAAGAAGATCGGCATTACACAAATTGCGCCATAACCCTTCCTTTTTTGGGAGAGCTTGGCTATACTCTTGGTCTCGCGTGCGGCTGTAGCTCAGATGGATAGAGTACTTGGCTACGAACCAAGGGGTCGTGGGTTCGAATCCTGCCAGCCGCACCACTT